>MKWU01001757.1_pt1 | contig 35709 bp, 33 predicted proteins | sample 809101 | NCBI WGS metagenome assembly MKWU01 (sample SAMN05860141, study PRJNA318959) | sponge metagenome | host: Aplysina aerophoba | place: Slovenia: Piran, Adriatic Sea, Gulf of Piran | collected 2013-05-07
GCCATGCAAGACTCGCTTCCGGCTGGCTGGCTACGCCTTTGCCGGGCGGGTGTCGAACCCGCTGGATCGCTACGAAAGGTTTCAGCTCATGGCATCCTCCTTTCCAGGACTTCGCCTGGCGCAATATTCGTACGGTCACCGTCACGCCCGGCGGAACATGCGCTCCAACTGGCCGCGGCTGAACTGCACCATGACCGGGCGGCCGTGGGGGCACTGGGTGGCGAACTCCGTGCGGTCCAGTTCCCCGAGGAGCGCCTCCATCTCTTCCTTCTCGAGCGCGCGGTTGGCGCGGATGACGCTGTGGCAAGCGATGCTCATCAGCCGCTCCTGAAAGCCGCGGTGCAGTTCCGCGGAGTGGCCGGTCTCGGCGAGGTCGCTGACGATGGCGCGCACGGCGTCGCGGTAGTCGCCGTCCGCCAGGAGCGCCGGCACCGCCCTGAGAGAGAAGGTGTTGCGGCCGAACGCCTCCAGCGTGAATCCCGCCCGCTCCAGCGTGCCCAGTTGCTCTTCCAGCACCATGGCCTCGGTGACCGGCAACTCCATGACCTGCGGCATCAGGAGCTCCTGGCGTTCGATGCGGCCCTGCTCCAGGTCCTCGTGCATGCGCTGGTAGGCGATGCGCTCGTGCGCGGCGTGCTGGTCGATGAGCACCATTCCCGGGTCGCCCTGGCACAGGATGTAGCAACCCAGCACCTGGCCCACCACGGTCAGCGCCGCGAAGGGGCCGGGCTCCGCGGCCTTGGGCGACGCGGGCGCCGCCAGGCCGGGGGCGGCATCCTGAAAGCCGCGGCGCGGGCCTAGTGGCAGCACCGGTTGGTTCCTGCCCGCGTCGTAAGGCAGCCCGCGCTCGTACACGCCGCCGGTACGCGGGGCCGCCGACCGTGTTTGCGGCCCGTAGGTGTTCCCAGCGCCGGGGGCGTTCCCGAGGCCGGGCGCGCTTTCGGGGCCGCGCGGGTTCCATGAACCGAGCGGCGTACGACCGAGATCCGCCTCGCCCGGCACCCACCCGCCCGCTGGCGTCCCTTCGGCCGCGGTCTTTAGCCCGCTTCGCACCGCGTGCAGCACAGTCTCGTAAAGCGCGGACTGTCTCCGGAAACGCACTTCGGTCTTGGCCGGATGCACGTTCACGTCCACGTAGGCGTGGGGAATCTCCAGGTAGAGGATCGTGGCCGGGTAGCGTCCCTTCATGAGCAGGGTGTCGTAGGCCTTGAGCATGGCGTGGGTCAACAGTCGGTCGCGCACGAAGCGGCGGTTGACGAAGGTGACCATGTAGCGGGAGTTGCCGAAGGACTTCGGCGCCTGGCTGGCGAAGCCGGTGCAATGCACATGCTCGCCGTTCAGCGAAAACGGCACGAGCTCGCTGCCGGCGTCGCCGAACACCTGGCGCACGCGGTCCTGGAGGCGCGTGGTGGCGACATAGTCAGCCAGCCGCTTGCCGCCGTGATGCAGGCGGAAGTGCACCGACGGATGCGCCAGCGCCGTGCGGTTGAGCACGTCGGTCACGTACTTGATCTCGGTGCGCGGCGCCTTCATGAACTTGAGGCGCGCGGGCACGTGGAAGAAGAGGTCGCGCACCTCGACCGTGGTGCCCACGGGACAGCCCGCGGCCGCGGGCACGCCCTTGCGGCCGTTCTCCACCCGGTAGCGGCAGCCCGCCTCCTCGGACGCGGGGCGCGACACCATCTCCACCACGGCCACCGAGGCGATGCTGGGCAGCGCCTCGCCGCGGAACCCCATGGTGGCGATGCCCGCGAGGTCGGTCTCGTCCTTGATCTTGCTGGTGGAATGGCGCTCGAAGGCCAGGGGAACGTCTTCCGGTGCCATCCCCTCGCCGTCGTCGCTCACCCGGATGAGAGAGGTGCCGTTGCCTTCCACCAGCACGGAGATTTCCGTGGCGCCGGCGTCAAGGGCGTTGTCCAACAGTTCCTTGACCACGGACGCCGGCCGCTCCACCACCTCGCCGGCGGCGATGCGGTCGATCAGGTTGTCGGGCAACACCGCGATTTTCATGACAGGCGCCTACCAGGCCATCTCCAGGCACTCCAGCACCTGTGACGGCGAGTGGATCTTCTTGGGGTTGTTGTGGGTGCTGATGTCGTCCAGCGCGGCCTCGGCCAGGGACGGGAGCGCGTCGCGCGGGATGTCCAGGTCCCGGAGCCGCAGCGGCAGCCCCATCTTCACGTTCATGCCGTACACCACCTCCGGCGCCTGGGCGGCGGCCTTGACCTCGTCCGGCTCGTCGACCCCCATGACCCGGGCCATGCGCGCCATGGCCTCGGTGGTGCCGTCCAGGTTCCAGCGCATGGCGTAGGGCAGCATCAACGCGTGGATGTTGGCGTGGGGTACGGTGAAGCGGCCGCCGATGACGTGCACGATGCCGTGATGGATGCCGGTCCAGGCGCTGTAGACGCCCATGCTGGAGAGGGTGGCGGCCACCTGCATCTCGCCGATGGCATCGAGGTCGTTCATGTCCGCCACCAGCCGCGGCAGGTAGGTGGTGATGGGCCCGATGGCCGCGAGGCAATAGGCCTGGCTCAGGATCTGGGTCTGGGTCGAGTAGACGGCTTCCACACAGTGGGCCAGGGCGTTCATGCCCGAAGCCGCCAGGAGCTTGGCTGGCGCGGTCTGCGCCGCCTCCGGGTCCAGCATGACCGTGCGCGGCGACATCTTGGGATCGGCCAGGATGAGCTTGTACCCCCCTTCGGCCAACCCCGCGGAATAGCTGTACTCGCCGCCGGAGAAGGTGGTCGGGATGGCGATGTGCGGCATCTTGGGCGCCGGCATGGGCGGCACTTCCTTCTTGTCCGGCGGGATGAAGTGGGTGGCCAGGTCCTTCAGTGGACGGCCTTCCGCCATCAGCGCGGCCATGCCCTTGGCCGTGTCGATGGAGCTGCCGCCGCCGACGCTGACGAACGCGTCCGCCGCCGCATCCGTGGCCTGCTTCGCCGCCACCGCGATGGAGTCCGTGGGCGAATGCGGCTGCACCGTGTCGAAGACGCCGACGCAGAGGTCGCCAAGGGCCGACCGCACCGCGTCCAACAGGTACGTCTTGGCGATGGAGGGCGAGGTCACCACGAACACGCGCTCCGCGTCCAGGCGCCGGACCTCCTCCGCCAACTGCTTCACCACTCCACGGCCGAAAACGATGCGCTCCACGCGCGGATTGCTGTACTCGAACGGGAAGACTGCCATCCGTTACCTCCTGGCCCGTATGCTCACACCGGTCCTAGTCGTTTCCCTCGAACATGCGCAGCAGACCCTCGTCCTGGGGCTCGTCGAAGTCGTCGGGGACCACGAAACGTCCCTCATCGACACCGAACACGGGATGGTCCTCCTCAATGGGAACCAGACGCGCTACGGGTCGGCCGAAGCGCGTGATGACGACTTCCTCCCCTTCGACGATCTCTCGCAATAGGCGGGACAGGTGGGTCTTGGCCTCGCGAACGGTTACTCGGTGCATGCTGCTCTCACACTAGATAGACTTAGCCTGTGACCAAATCAATCGCAGAAGCCTTCCTCAGCCTGTGACTGAGCACCCGGACCCCTCCAACTAAACAGATTGGGGGTCAAAGGCCCCATTCCTTTAGTTGATCGTCCGTCAGGGGCTGCAAGGCTTCGGCGGCGGAGCGTACGGGCGGCGAGGTGCGGGGCCCCACCTCCGGTCGCCGTTTCGCGGACGGTGCGATGGCGATCAATTGGGCCACTGGAGTCGAACCGTTCAGAATGACGATGGTCTCGCCGCACTGAATCTCTTTCAACATACGGTGAAGGTGCGCCTTTACTTGATGGATCGTGGCGGTCTTCATGATCGGATCGTCCGTTTAAGTGAACACGAAGTCAAGTATCGGTCAGCCCCCGTGACTGAGCACCCAGACCCCGCCGACGATGAAGGCCGCGGCCAGCCCGTCCCGCATCGTCACGCTCTCCAGGGTCCGCAGGGTGAAGCGGGACAGTGCAAAGGTGATGAGCGGCGAGATGCGCCAGATGGGCGCCACCAGGACCGCGGGGGCCAGCAAGAGCGCATGGTAGGTGCAGAGAGAAGCGAGGGCCTCCGTGACGCCGGCGATGGCGAAGAGCACGCCGCTCTTGAGCGGCACCCGTTCCTGCCGCCATGCCTGGATGCCCAGCCAGGGTCCGGCCGTGAACAGCATCACCGTGGCCGTCATGTGGTTGATCAGGGTCGCGAAGGCCGGCACCCCGGCGGCCAGCAACCCCCACTTCTTGAAGACCGGATTGATGCCGAAGGCCAAGGAGGACAACAGCGGGTACATGAAGTAGACGACCCGGTTGGGAGCGCCCTCCCCTTGCAGTGGGCTCACGGTGAGGAGCAGCACGCCGGCCACGATCACCACCACCCCGACAAAGATCTCCCAGCTCACGTGCTCGCCCAGGAATGCCCATCCGAGCAGCACGGTGATGAGCGGTGACGAATTCTTCACCGTCACCGACTTCGACGCCCCGACGCTGTCGATGCCCAGGTTGAGAAAGACCTTCCCCAGGCAGGCGGCCACACCCGTGAGCATGAAGGAGAGCACCGGAAACCAATCCAGCGTCACGAACTCCCCGCGCCAAGCCGTCGCCGCCACCAGGGTCGCCAGGGACCAGTACTGGGTCCAGAGCGTCGCCATGCTGACGTTCGACTCCGCCATGCCCTTCTTGATCAGGGTGGGGACCACGCCCCAGATGATGCCGGCGGCAAGGGCGTAGAGTATTGCTTGGGTGAGGTCGTCGAGCATGAAAGAGGCCGCGTGTGCCGCTGGAGGCACGCAAGCGCGGGCAGTCCTGGGATAGAACAAGACCAGGACTAAATCAATTGACTCGGCCGCGAGGTCGCGGACAGCCCCGCGTCGCAAGGGCCGGCACCAAGTTGACACCACCAGACCCTGCGGGCATCATTCGAGGACCGACACATTCCGCATCGGAACACCCATCAAGGAGCCTAAGACCAACCATGAGCGACGTTCGTTTCATCGACACCACCGTGCGCGACGGCAACCAGAGCCTGTGGGCGCTGAACATGCGCACGGACGCCATGCTGGCGGTGGCGGAGCACATCGACGAGGCCGGGTTCGAGTCGGCCGAGTTCTTCGTCACGGTGATGTTCAAGAAGCTGGTGCGCGAGCAGAAGGAGGACGCCTGGGACTGGTTCCGGCTGGGCACCAAGCGCTTCCGCAAAACGCCTCTGAGGCTCCACGGCGGGCTCAAGCTCATCGAGAAGATCCCGGTGTGCGTGTTCGAGCTGATGATCCAGCGCATCATGGACTACGGCATCACGCTGACGCGCACGTCCAACTCGTGGAACAACTACGAAGAGTTCGAGGTGGAGAAGACCGGGCTCAAGAAGCTCGGCATGGATACGGTGGTGAACCTCATCTACTCGGTGTCGCCGCGCCACACCGACGAGTACTACGCGCGGAAGGCGCGGGAGGCCGCGGCCCTGAACCCGGTGCGGATCTGCTTCAAGGACGTGGGCGGGCTCCTGACCCTGGAGCGGGCGCGCACGCTGATCCCCATCGTGCTGGAGAACATCGGCGACACGCCGGTGGAGTTCCACGCCCACTGCAACAACGGGCTGGCGCCCCTGTGTTATCTCGAGGCCGTGGACATGGGCCTGACCACGCTGCACACGGGCATCCCGCCGCTGGCCAACGGCTCGGCGCAGCCGTCCATCTTCAACGTGGCGCGGAACCTGCGGGCCATGGGGCACAACCCGCTCATCGACGAGGACGTACTCAGGCCGGTGACCGAGAAGCTCCACTACATCGCCAAGCGCGACAACCTGCCGGTGGGCCGGGTGGTGGAGTACGACGAGTCCCAGTACACCCACCAGGTTCCCGGCGGCATGATCTCCAACTTCCGCCACCAACTTGCGCTCATCGACAAGCGCGACAAGCTCGACGCGATCCTGGAGGAGTGCGTGCAGGTGCGCAAGGAGTGGGGCTACCCCATCATGGTGACGCCGCTGTCCCAGTTCGTGGGCACCCAGGCGGCCATCAACGTCATCGTGGGCGAGCGCTACAAGGAGGTCACCGACCAGGCCATCCAGTACGCCCTGGGCTACTGGGGCAAGGAAGGCGCGGAGTACATGGACCCGGAGGTGAAGGACAAGATCCTGAACCGTCCGCGCGCCAAGGAATGGGCACACTGGGAGCTGCCCACGCCGTCGATCCAGGAAGTGCGCCGGCAGATCGGCGCCACGCATCTGTCCGACGAGGATTTCCTGTTGTGGGTCTTCGCCGGCGAGGAGGCGGTGAAGGCCCTGCCCGACGGCGGCCGGCCCAAGGAATACCTGAGCGCGAGCACCCCGCTGGTGCGACTGGTGGGCGAGCTGACCCGCCAGGACAAGGCCAACCACATCTATATCCGGAAGCCGGACTTTTCGCTGACCCTCGGGCGGGCCTGAGCGAGATTGACACGCTCCCCCCGATCGGATAATCCCGAAAGACGGTCAACCAGCGCCCGCGACCGCTCCATCTTCATTCCCAGGGAGGGAACGCAGTGACCTCAACCAATCCCCGACGCATCATCGACGGCGACGGCCACGTGGTCGAAGACATCGGCGCCATCATCGAGAACATGCCGCCGGAGTACATCGGCAAGACCTTCTCCGAGGCGCGCGCCAAGAGCCCGTTTCCGCCCATCGACCACCTGCATTCGGCCAACCGGCACTACGTCCCGGAGGGCGCCTTCGCCCAAGTTGGACCGGAGGGCTGGGAGGTCTTTTTAGAGGACGTGCGCATCGATGCCACGGTGCTCTACACCAGCGCCGGGCTGGCCTTCGGCAAGATCGTCAGCCGGGACTGGGCCATCGAGCTGGCGCGGGCCTACAACAACTGGATCCACGAGACCTACGTGGCCCGGAGCCCCCGCTTCCAGGCCATGGGGCTGCTGCCGCTGCAGGAGCCCAAGGCCGCGGTCGAGGAGCTGCGGCGCATGGTCAACGAACTCGGGCTTTGCGGCGCCATGCTGCCGTCCACCGGCGCCAACATGCCGCATCTGGGCTCGGAGCGCTATTGGCCCGTCTACGCGGAAGCGGAGCGCCTGGGCTGCGCCATCGGCATCCACGGCGGCGCCCACGAGGGCCTGCTCATGGACGACATGACGCCGTACGCGCCGGTGAACGCCCTGGGCCACCCCATGGGGCAGATGGTCTGCTTCGCCGGCATCATCTTCAACGGCGTGCTGGACAAGTTCCCGGGGCTGCGCATCGGCTTCCTGGAGGCCGGCTGCGCCTGGCTGCTCACCTGCCTGGAACGGTTCAGCGGCTCCTGGGCGAGCCACGTGCAGTACGACCCGCGCGGGCGCTTCCTCAAGCTCGATGACGGCATGAACATCACCGACTACGTCTGCCGCCACATCGACGAGGACCGCATCTTCGTAGGCGTCGAGGGCGACGAGCTGTCCATCGCCGAGGCCGTGCGCGTGGTGGGCAACAAGCCATTCCTGTTCTCGTCCGACTATCCCCACGAGGTGGACGCGGCCACCTGCAAGCATGAGCTGCAGGAGCTGGAGGAGAACGAGGGACTGAGCGACGACGACAAGGACGCCATCCTCTTCCGCAACGCCCAGCGATTCTACCGGCTGGGCGAGGGAGCGGCGCAGAAGGCGTAGGACACCCCTAGACGCCCCGAAACGTCATTCCCGCGGAAGCGGGAATCCAGGGGTGGGGAGGGGCAACAGCGTCGATTCCCCGCCCAACCACCCCTGGATTCCCGCTTCCGCGGGAATGACGTTTCGAGGCGTTGGAATGTTGGCACAGTCGGTTTCGCACGAATGACAAGTACCAGGGCCTCGGAGCAAGAGCGGAAGCCTTGACCCCGGGGCATACGGAGGCCAACCGTGAGCACGTTACAAGATCAGACGGTGGTGGACGGCGACGGCCACGTGGTGGAAGACCACGAGGCCATCTGGCGGCGCATGCCGGAAGACTACCGGGTCAGCAACTGGTCGGGGCGCAGTCCCTTCGGACCCAACGACCATCTGCACGCGACCAACCGTCACTTCGTGCCCGAGGGGGCGTTCGCCAAGGTGGGACACGACGGATGGATCGACTTCCTGGAAGACGTGGGCGTCGAAAGCACGGTGCTCTACCCGACCAACGGACTCACCCTCGGCCGGGTTGTGAGCCGCGACTGGGCCATCGAGCTGTCGCGCGCCTACAACGACTGGATTCACGACGAGTACACGGCCAAGAGCCCGCGCTTCCAGGCCGTCGGGATGATCCCGCTGCAGGAGCCGGACGAAGCGGCGGCGGAGCTGCGGCGCATCGTCGAGGAGCTTCACTTCGCCGGCGCCATGCTGCCCGGGACCGGCGCCAGCCAGCTTCAGAACCACCTGGGGGACGAGCGCTACTGGCCCATCTACCAGGAAGCAGACCGCCTGGGGTGCGCTCTCGGCATCCACGGCGGCGTGCACGACAACATGGGCCTGGACGACATGAGCCCGTACGCGCCGGTGAACGCGCTGGGGCACCCCTTCGGCCAGATGGTCAACTTCGCCGGCATCGTCTTCAACGGCGTGCTGGACCGCTACCCCAACGCCCGCTTCGGCTTCCTGGAGGCCGGCGCCGCGTGGTTCGTCAACTGCCTGGAGCGCTTCGAGCGCTCCTGGAGCAGCCACGTGCAGTATGATCCCAACGGCCGTTTCCTCCAGCTCAAGGACAACGAATCCGTCACCGACTATGTCCTCAAGCACGTGGACGCGGGCCGGATCTTCATCGGCGTGGAAGGAGACGAGCTGACCCTGCCCTTCGCGGTGCGCATCGCGGGCAACAAGCCGTTCCTCTACTCTTCCGACTTCCCCCACGAAGTGAACCACGCCACGGCGAAGGAGGAGATCCAGGAGTTGCGCGAGAACCCGCGTCTCACGGACGACGACAAGGCGGCGATCCTGCACGGCAACGCCCGCCGTTTCTACCAACTCGGATAGGGTGCCGCCTGGCTTCCCACGTGACGCAGCGACGCCCTCCCCTCTCCGTCCCCTTCTTCTACGGCTGGATCGTCGTGGCGCTGACCTTCTGCGTCAACCTCACGGCCGCGGGCACCCGCTCCGCCGCCACGCTGCTGATCAAGCCGCTGGAAGCGGAGTTCGGCTGGAGCCGCGCCGTGGTTTCCGTACCCGGCGCCATGAACCTCCTGCTGTTCGGCATCGGCGCACCGGCGGCGGGCTGGCTGGTGGACCGCTACGGCGCCCGCCGGGTTGTGTACTACTCCCTGGGCATGGTGACGGCGGGTCTGGTGGCAACGGCCTTTATCCAGCAATGGTGGCAGCTCCTGTTCTTCTGGGGCTTGGTGGTGGGCATCGGCACCAGCGCCACTCCGGTGCTGGCCGCGTCGGTGGCCAACCACTGGTTCGTGCGGCACCGCGGCGTCACCATCGGCATCCTCACCAACGGCAACGCGGCCGGGCAGATGCTGTTCCTGCCGCTGCTCACCCTCATCATCGCCGCCACCGGCTGGCGCGGCAGCATGCTGTTTCTGGCCGCCGTCGCCTTCGGCCTGATGATACTGGTGTCCATGTGGATGCGCGACGAGCCGGCGGACGTGGGCCTGGAGCCCTTGGGGCAGCAGGACACCGGCGCCGCCGCCGCGGCCGCCCGCCGCGACGTGCCGGCGTCGGCCACGCCGGTCCGTGACGCCTTCCGCAGCTCCACTTTCTGGCTCCTGAGCGCGGGCTTCTTCGTCTGCGGCGTCACCGCCAACGGGCTTATCGGCCTGCACCTGATACCCCACGTCGTCGAGGATCTCGGCATCGCGGCGGTCGTCGCCAGCCTCATCGTGGGCGTCATGGGGGGCATCAGCTTCATCGGCACCATCGGCGCCGGCTGGCTGGTGGACCGGGTGGACGCGCGCAAGGTCCTGGCCCTGGCCTACTTCCTGCGCGGCTGCGCGCTGTTCCTGCTGCCCTTCGTCGACAGCCTGCCGGGATTGATCCTGTTCGCCACGGTGTACGGCATCGACTGGTACGCCACCGGCCCCGCCACCACGGCCATCGCCGCGGACACCTTCGGCCGGCACGCGGTGGCGCGCATCTTCGGGTGGATCTTCCTGGCGCATCAGCTAGGCGCCAGCACGGCGGGCAACCTCGCCGGCGTCGTCTACGACGTCTTCGGCGAGTACCAGTACGCGTTCCTCGCCGGCGCCACCATGGCGATCATCGCCGCGGCACTGGTGATGCAGATCACGCCGCGGGCACCCCGCCTGGTTCCGGCGGCGGGTACCGCGTAACGGTCCACGATTCCAGAAAACACTTGGCAAACGGAGACTCTCATGCAACTACCGCCCATCGCCGCCACCACCATCGGCAGCTTTCCCCGGCCCAGGTGGCTCGCCGACGCCGTCCGCAGCACGGTCACCTTCAATCTGGAAGGGGACCTCTTGCAGGAAGGCCTGGACGACGCCACCGCTCTCGCCATCCGCGGCCAGGAGCTGGCGGGTCTCGACCTCGTCAGTGACGGCGAGCAGCGCCGGCCCCACTTCATCGACCACGTCCTGAACTCCATGGAAGGCGTGGACACGGTGAACCGCGTGCCCAAGGGCTTGTACCGGCGGCGCGAAGAGGTCCACCAGGTACCCCGGGTGCACGGTCCCATCGGCCGGCGGGTTCCGGCCGTGGTGGAGGACCTGCGCTTCGCCAAGTCACGCACGGACCGGCCCGTGAAGATGGCGGTGCCCGGACCCATGACCGTGGTCGACAGCACCCTGGACGAACACTACGGCGACGAGGCCGCCATGGCCATGGACGTGGCCGCGGTCCTGAACGCCGAGTTGCGCGACCTTCAGGCGGCCGGGGCGGACGTGGTGCAGATCGACGAGCCCGCCATGACCCGCTACCACGAGAAGGTGGCCGACTACGGCGCCCGCGCCCTCGACCGCTGCATCGAGGGGATCACCATCCCCACCATCGTGCACCTGTGCTACGGCTACCCCGGCGGCAAGGACCTGCAGCACGAGTACGAATATCCCGAGCTCTTCCCGCTCTTGCTCGAAACCAACATCGGCGGCTTCGCCGTTGAGTTCGCCCGCAGCAGCTACGACCCGGCCATCCTCGAACCGTGCAAGGAGCGCCTGGTCATGTTCGGCGCCGTGGACCCCAGCGACGTCCCCGTGCCCCCGGTGGACACGGTGGTGACGCGCGTCCACGACGTGCTCCGCTATCTCGACGCCGACAGGCTCCTGCTGGCGCCGGACTGCGGCCTCATGACCGTGAGCCGCGAGTTGGCGTTCGCCAAGGCAAGGCTGCTGGCGGATTCCGCCGCGGAGTTGCGCCGGACGCTGTGACCCAGACGGTGTCGTCGTGCCCACGGATCACCATCGATCAGAGCTTCCCTATGAGCCTGCGCCGCAGAAGACTGGTTGAATTGTCACGCCCCCGGATCGTCATTCCCGCGAAAGCTTGCCCTCGACCCCGATCGGGGGCGGGAATCCAGGGGTTGGGCGGGGTATAGCGGCGTGTTTCCTCGCCCCACCACCCCTGGATTCCCGCGTTCGCGGGAATGACGAATACGGGGCCTAGCCCCACCACGGATCTCACCCATGTATCGCCTCGTGAAACTGCCCGAAGAAGTCGCCGGCCGTCTCTACGTCGGCAGCATGCCCGGACGCTACGAAGTGTTCGAGGAGGCGTGGCACGCCATCATCGACCACGGCGTCACGCGCGTCATCTGCCTCGTGCCGCCGGAGGAACTGCGCGACAAGTCGCCGCTCTACGCCCGCGCGGTCGATGAGGCCAGGATGCCGTGGGTGCACGAGAGCTTTCCCATCGAGGACTTCGAGGCCCCCGCGGATCGTGAAGCGTTCTGGGCGATGGCCCGCAAGGCCGCCGGCCTGCTCGACGAAGGAGAAACCCTGTTGGTGCACTGCGCCGCCGGCATCGGCCGCACCGGCACGTTCTCCGTGTGCGTGCTGTTGGCCCTGGGCCTGGCCCCGCCCGCCGCGCGCGCGGCCGTGCGCAAGGTCGGCTCCGCCCCCGAGAATGCCGCCCAGGACGACGTGATCCAGTGGGCGGCGGGCCTGCTGAACGGATCGGAAAAGGCGAGTTGACAGGTCCCAACGCTCGGGGCATCATTCAGCCGTCCGGAGTCGCTATCGAGCTTCAAGGGAGGACCTGAACATGAGCCGCATCACACCGCCTCTCAACTTCTCCAAGTGGATCGACGAGCACCGTCACCTGCTCAAGCCGCCGGTAGGCAATCAGGTCGTGTACAAGGACACCGAGTTCACGGTCATGGTGGTGGGCGGCCCCAACACGCGCAAGGACTACCATGTGGACGAGGGCGAGGAGTTCTTCTACCAACTCGAAGGTGACATGACGCTGCGCATCATGGAGGACGGCGCGCCGCGGGACATCCCCATCCGCGCGGGCGAGATCTTCCTGCTGCCGCCCAAGGTGCCGCACTCGCCGCAACGGAAGCCCGAGACCGTGGGCCTCGTCATCGAGCGCCAGCGCCGCGAGGGCGAACTGGACCTGTTCCAGTGGTACTGCGACGACTGCCACGCCAAGATCTACGAGGAAGCGGTGCAGCTCACCGACATCGTGGCGCAGCTTCCGCCCATCTTCGAGCGCTTCTGGGACAACGAGGCGAACCGCAAGTGTGACGGCTGCAACGCCGTCATGGAGCCGCTCAACTGAGCCGCGACCCGCGCGCACCGACTTCCAGGCTCTACCGTGGCCTCGCCAACGCGCTGACCCTGGGGCGTTTCGCCGCCCCGGTCCCCTTCATCTACCTGATGGTTGAAACCTACCGGGGAGCCTCCGGCTCCCCGGGTGCCGCGCTGTTCGCGCTGTACGCAGTCACTGCGTCTTCCGACCTCGCCGACGGCTACTTCGCCCGCCGCTCCGGCGCCCCGAGCGCGCGCTGGGCCCGTCTCGACGCCTTGGCGGATGTTCTTTTCAACACGACAGCCCTTCTGGCGGCCGCCTGGCTCGGGCTCCTCGGCTACTGGGTGCCCCTGGGCATCGCCGCCCTCGCGGTTCAGTTCCTGTACCGCAACCGCACAGGGCAAGCCGACCCTGGCCCGCAACTCCAGGAGGACCTCCCCGGAAAGGCCGCCGGCGTCATCTACTACCTGCTGGTGGGCGCCGTCGCCCTGGGGATCTGGCTCGATCCTGACCGGCCACCCGTGTGGCTCGATTGGGCCGGAAACGCGGTGTTCGTCTACACGGCGCTGGTCTTCGCACGCAATCTTCGGCGGCCCACACCCTGAGCCATCTTCGGTTCACTCCAGACAAGCGTCACTTGGCACCGATTGTGCGGGAAATACCGGACGCGGAGTGCGCCGTGCGACGCTCTCGGACCTGTTGAACGGCCGCGCCGGGGTTTCGCCAGAGATGGCGCTGCGCGTCGAAAAAGCGTTCGACGTGAGCATGGACCTGCTGCTGCGGATGCAAGCATGGCACGACGCCGCCCGAATGCGAGCCCGCGCGGACGACATCGCCGTACAGCGTTACGAGCCGGCGTGAGCGTCAAGAAGATCCAAATCCGTCCAGATAATGCCGATTGCCTGTCGACTGGCAGATTGAGCGGCCTGAGTCTTGTGGGTCGGGATCGACGAACGGAAACACACTCAACAAGAGTACGCGACCCATTGACAGTCGACCTCTCACGAAGCTTAGCGAGGGCAGGTTAGGAACGAACAGGCAACCGTCCGGCGCGATCTTCGAGGAGTTCGAGTTCCTGTACCATACCCTTCAGTGACTCTAATTCTTTTTGCTCGACATCGCTCCAAAACGTGAGGTTCTTGTCCCACAACCCCCACTTGAGGGAATGAAACCCGTTCCATATAAGCCCAAGCCATGCCGCGTAGTTCAGATTGAGGATGTCATTCGTAACGTAAACCTTACCCGCGTTTACCGCCGCCATTGTTCCATAAGCCATTGCGAGCATCATCCTGAAGCGCGGGTTCATCATCCCCGGTAAGGTATCCACCAGGGCTTCGCCCAATGAGCACGGCGTGTGTTTTGCTTGTTTGACGGCGTACAAGACCCGCATCAACACTTCCATGATCAAGACCGGGATACTCGTCACGATGAAATGGCGGGAGTCGTAGCCCTTGACATACATGTACTCGACTTGCTTCCCCAAGTCCGATGCTCTCGTGGGCAGACCGTCGAACATTCGAAAGAGACCCATGAAGGGGGCGGGTAGCCCCATCCCCCGGTTGCCGCGCGGGGTGGACGCGTTGACGTCAGAAAGCAGATGTCCCAAAAGGCGGCCAAGCAGCCCAAAGAAACCGCTATCAAGAGCCCCCTGGGTCGTCGGATAAATCTTGAGAGCGCCGTTCTCAATGACGGTGCAAGTTCCGCGCCGCATGTCCAAAACGCCAAACAGAAGACCCAGAACCGGGTCATGGGACAACGCCCTCAAGCGGTGGTTCATGGGGTTCAACGTTCCTGATGGTGCCCCGAGTAGTTGGGCCACGGTACTTGAGTCCGCGCCACCAATGGTGTTCAACCTGCCAAGTTCCTTGCTCAGCTCTGGTGTCAGAACGTGGTTGAAGGCCTCCTGCACCACTCGGTTGAAGATGCCGTCCACTCCCTTCGACCAGCTAACCGTCGGGACGCCGGGAGCCCTGACGCACAACAAGTCGAGCATTGCGGCGAACAAGCCACAGCCACCGGCTATGGCGTAGTCCCACCGATCAAGGGCGTAGCGGGCGTTGAACTCCTCGACGTAAGCCGCGATTCGGTTGTCAACGGCAACCCAATCCTCCGCTGTCAGGACGTCTTCAAGGGCTACATGCTCCTGGGAGCTTGGTTTGGCCCCGGTCGGGACCGAGTCCGTCCTCGGCGGAATCCCGTGTCGACTGGTCTCATAGGTGTGAACCGGCTTGTACTCCACAGCTTCAAATTCCTGAGCTAACGCCAGAGCGGACAACCGCTTCTTCATTGCTTGAAGTTCCCGCCCCAAGTCTTCGTGGAGTTGCGCGATGGTGTCAGCCTGCTGTTGCAGGACGGACACATCTCTAATGATTCCCGGATGGTCCCTATGTTCCATCAGTCCCCGTACCCTGACTATCGCGGCGTTCTGAACGAATTCCGATAAACCGCAACATGTCCTTCGACTTCGTTTCACGTGACTGATGCAACTCGTTTTCAAGACTCTCGATGTACGTTCTGAGTACAGCTAACTCATCCCTGTAGTACTCCGCGTTCTCAACCAGTTGCTCCTGAATGTTCTTGAGCTTCTCGATAGCCGTGTTCAGTGCCGCCATATCTTTCGCGCGGCGGCGGCGAGCGACAGCCACATACCCGGCCAGCCCCCCGGCGGCGATGGGCACTGCCAATACCCCGACCCCCGCCACCATTCCGCCGCCGACAATACCACCAACGGTCGCCAAACCCGAGGTAATACCCGCGGCAGACAGGCCGTTGATGCCTGCAAAGTACAGGGCAGCAAGCGACCCGGCACCGCCGGCACCTGCCGCACCCACGGCTGCCCCACCCTCTCTTGCCGCCTGCAACACGTTCCGCAAACGCGAGGGGAGTTCGCCAATCACGCGCCCAATTTGCTCGCTTATCCTGGCCTTCTCATCCTGACTCGGCCTGGCATCCATTTCGTCCTCCTCCTACCCCCTTGTCCTTAAGGGCGACAACCTCGGCCTTACGGTGGCCAGAGTGCTTGTGTAGCTGCGTTCGGAAATGGGTTCAATGGTTGTCAAGTATCGATGACCGTAGTTGGCCTACAACGCGTCCCGGTCGCCGGCATAAAGCTTGAGCGGCATCAGGCAGGCCGCCGATATGAACACGAAGACTCCCGCAAGCACGAACGCGGAGCCGGCACCGTAGAGATCCGACAGGTACCCGGCGAGGATGGGTGTGGGCAGGACCGCGACTTGGGCGATCACCGTGGTCAGGCCTTGGGACGACGCCTGCACGTTGGCGCCGGCGACGTCCGCGATTACGGCGGTGATCACGTTCATCAAGGTGTAGAAGAAGGTCCCGATGGCGGTGATGACGACGGTCAGAGCCAGCACGGGAGGCGCAACCGCGAGCAGCATGTAGAGAACCCCGAGGACGAGCATCGAGGGGACCAGCACCAACTTCCGGCCGTAGCGGTCGGAGAGATAGCCCAGCGGAGTCTGGGAGAAGATGCCGACGACGTGGAGCAGCATCCAGTATACGCCCAGCAGACTTGCCGAGAGACCCAACTCCTCCACGAGGTAGATTGGCAGAAAGGTCAGGACCACGACGCGGCCCATGGTGAGCAGGCCCCTGGAGGCGGAGATGGCCACGAAGGTGCCATCCTTCAGCAGCGCCATCATTTCGCCGAAGCGTCCAATGCGCGACCGGGGGACCTCATCCTGCCGGAACAGCCCGAGGAGTCCGCGCAGGACCAGGAAGCCGAAGAGGATCCCGGGGACGATCTGCCACCAGAGGATTCCCTCCCACGGCAACGCGGCCAGCAGCACGCCCTGGGCCAAGGGCGACAGGCTGTCGCTCACCGTGGCGCCGGTGCCGTGGACTGAAATCGCCGTGCCGCGGCGCTCCGGGAACTTTGACGTGAGGGTGGCGGCGGCCGTGGGGTGCCACAGGGCGGTGCCGAAGCCGATGAGCACGCTGGCGGCGAACGCGACGCCGAAGCCCCCGCGGCTGCCGAACAACAGATAGGCCAGCCCCATCATGACCAGGGACGAGGCCAGGATCATGTCACGGTAGCGATACAGCGCGTCCCCGAGGATCCCGGCGGGAAGGTTGAGGGTGCCCTGTCCGAACTGACGCGCGGCCCCCAGCGCCCCCGCCTGTACCGCGTTGAGACCGAGCCCGGCCTTGATGAAGGGCAACGCCACCGGGAACAACTGCTGAAACCAGTGGATCACGATGTGTCCGCCGGTCACGACCGTGAGGAGACGGAGCCGTTCGGGGCCCAGGTCGCGCGCGGCGTCGACAAGACGCTGCGCGCGGGAGCGGACGAGCGGACTGGACGGTGAAGGACTTATCGACATGGCGCCACGGGGCTCACCGCTTCCACGGATTCACCAACTCAACGCCCGTGGGTGCAAGATCGGCTTCATTGCGTGTAACGACGGTCAGGCTGTGACTCAGGGCGGTAGCGGCAATCAGCCCGTCCACGACGGGCAGTCTTTGACAACGAACCATCAGTCGGCCCCACATGTCCGCTACGTTCGCGTCAAGCGGCAAAATACGGTCTCCCAGCCACATCGGCAACTCCGCTTCCAGCCAAGCGTTCAGCCGTAGCCGCCGCCGGCCCTTTCCCAGCATCATGATCCCTTTTCGGATCTCGCCCAAGGTCAAGACGCTGACAAACATGGACGTCTTGGGTGTGTCCACGAACCACTGAAGAACCTGCGACGACGGTCGCGATTTCACCAGTTCCGACAGTGCGCAGGTGTCGATCAGAAAGCTCACAGGTCGATATCGCGCGGCAGCGACTTGTCTCGCTCAATCTTGAGGTCCACTCCCACTCGGGAGGACACCCGCAGAAACTCGCGCGTCGAGAGTTCCGGACGCTTCAGGCGGTCATAGTCGTCCGCGGACAATACCACGGCGGTGCGTCGCCCGCGCACGGTGATGGTCTGCGGACCTGATTCCGCGGCATCACGTACCAGCTCGCTGAAACGCGCCTTCGCTTCCTGTACTTGCCAGACTTGACTCATGGTTTCCTCCTGACCATGCTGACCAGATAACATGCCACGTGCCAAACCTCAACTTTTCGTGTCCGTGGGTCTTCTTGAGAAGAGGTCCGCGTACACCCGCGGCAGGAAAATCAGGCCGAAGGAGCCGTTGGCGAGCATGAACGTGAGGTGGGCGGCGAGGCTGTAGGCGAGGAGGTCCGCCTCGGCGGCGTAGCCGCCGAAGAAGAAGATCCAGGCGGCCTGCGAGGTGCCGAGGTGGGCCACGGTGACAGGCAGCGCGGCCACCAGGTAGACGATGGGCAGGAAGGCCAGCAGCGGCAGCACGGGGATCTCGATGCCGAAGAACGTGAGCGCCCGGGCATGGACCAGCAGTGACAGGAAGAACACGGAGCCCTTGAGGACGAGGATGGCCAGGGCCTGAGGTAAACGCACCCGGCGGAACGTGGACAGGAGTACGTTGCCGCCGAAGCGCCGTCCCAGCGCGCCGAACCGGCCGCGCGCGGTGCCCACGACCACGATCCAGAGCAGCGTCAGCACGGCCGGCAGGACGAAAAACACTGCCGGCGTCCCGCCCGGGAAAGCGGCCGAGCCCACCGTGGCAAAGAAGAAGAGGTTGGTGGCCTCCAGCAGGATGAGCAGCACCACGGTGCTGGTGATCTCGCCCAGGGGCGTGCGGAAGCGGCGGTTCAGGTAGAGCGCCAGCGCGGCCTGGGCGAGTTGCGTGTTGATGATGGCGACGACGTAGGTGGATGCGCGCACCGGCAACAGCTCCCGGTAGCGGATGGGTCCGTGAAACCAGCGGATCAAGGCCGTGAGCACCGCCGAGTCCGCCAGAAAGAAACACAGCGAGAACGAGCCCATGACGGCGAAGAACGGCAGCAGGCGCGCGCCGGAAACGGCCTGCCAGAAGGCCTCGAAGGGAATGCGCCAGAAGATGACGCCGAAGATGACAATCGTCAGCGCAACCGGCACGAGGCGGGCCAAGAGGCTCTGTTCCTTCGGCGGAGCCGTTGCTTCCTGCGTCGTTGTATCGTTCACGTTCCTTGTCCGTGGTCGGTTGCGTGCCCGTGAGTCCGTACCGACAGTTCATCCAGCAGATCGTCCACCGGGGTCAACGGAAACGGCAGGAGCGCGCGCGTCTCCGTGGCATCCCCGAGATGTTCGTTGAACAGCGTGTCGAAGAGGGTCCGGTTCCAGCCCCACCCCAGCCGTCCGCCCACGACGGCGGTTGCCTCCGCCAGCCAGCCGGGCACACCCAACACCAGCGGACTCCGGTTCATGCGCGTCGCGGCCCGGCGCAACAGCTCGACGTAGGTCAGGGTGTCGGGACCCATCAGGTCCAGCACATGGACAGGCGCGGTCTCCACCGTGAGCGCCCACTGGATGGCGCGGGTCACGTCCGCCAGAGCCACCGGCTGGATGCGCACCCTGCCGCCGCGCACCAGCGGCGCCACGCGCTTCGCGGCCAGGTGAAACAGGGTGCGCGTCGACGGCGTTCCCGCGCCCAGCACCATGGGGACACGGAACACCACGGTCTCGAATCCCGCCCGGCGTATGGCCGATTCGGCCAGGGCCTTGGAGCGCAGGTACTCGTTGGGTGAGTTCAACTCCGCGCCCGGCGCGCTCAGGTAGACGAACCTGCGAACGCCGGCGGCTCGGGCGGCGGACACCACGTTTCGGGTGGTCGCGGTGTTCGCATCGTGGAGCCGCTCGCCACGCCGAGGCTGAAGTGCTCCGGCCAAGTGTGCGACGGCGGCGGAGCCCTGAACCGCGTCCGACAACGATTCCGGTTTACCGTAGTCGACCTGCCGGACTTCCACCGGGAAACCGTCGAGGACGGCGGCCTGGGTGGGTCCCCTCACCAGCGCGCGCACACGTTGTCTCGGTGGCAGGGTGGTTCTCGCCAGAAGACGGATAAGCGCGACGCCCACGACGCCGTTGGCCCCGGTGATTACGATATCGATGGCAGGACTCCCCCATCACCCCCGTATTCCCGCGTTCCAGGCTGTGTCAAAATTCATAAGGCAACTACGTAACAGAACGTCATTCCCGCGAAAGCTTGCCCTCGACCCCGATCGGGGGCGGGAATCCAGGGGCGGTGGCGGGGTACTACAGCGGCGATTCCCCACCTCCCCACCCCTGGATTCCCGCCCCCGATCGGGGTCGAGGGCAAGCTTTCGCGGGAATGACGACTCGGGGGGTTGGCGTCAATTCTTGTCCGGGCGACGTTTTGACATAGCTTGGTTCGCGGGAATGACGGTTGCGGGGGCCTCGGCGGCATATTCGTGCCAACCGCGTTGTGCGGTGCCGGCTTTTCGGCAGGAACGGTGTCAGCTCAGCATCCGATGCGTCGGCGCCAGCAGCTTCTCCACCGGCAGCCCGTGGGTGCAGGAACCGGCGCACGCCTGGGTCGGGCAGGTGAGACACGCCTCGGCGCCCCGGCCGAGGAGGGCGTATTCGCTGCGCGCCAGCTTCTCGTCCTGGTAGTCGCGGGCGTACATGCGCGTACGCAGCACGTCGGCGATGGGGACGCCGTAGGGGCAGGCGCCTTCGCAGTCGTTGCACGCGTGGCGGCAGTAGGAAGCGCCGTTCATGGCCGCGTAGCCCTTGAGCAGCTCGAAGTCGCCGCGCGCCGCGGTGGTCCAGCCGGAGGCCCCCAGGTATTCCTTGATCACGCCGGAGCCGGTCATGGAGATGATCAGCGCGTGCACATCGGGATTGGACAGCACCCAGCGGAACGCCGCCTGGGCATAGGTCGCGCCGTCCTTTTCGAACGGGCGCATGTCGTTTAGACGGGCGCCCATGAGGGTCTTCATGGCGATGACGCCCACGTTCTTCGCTTTTGCCTTCTCAAGCACACGCGGGAGATCGGGCTGCCGCGCGATGAAGTCGAAGCCGCTCGTGAAACGCTCGTAGAACTTCGGGTCCTGACCGAAGTTGTAGGACACCAGGAGGACGTCCATCATGTCCCGGTCCAGGGCGTAGTCCAGGCACTGGATGAGCCGCCCGGCGTGGCCGGACATGCCGGTGAAGCGAATCTTGCCCTGCTTCCTGGCCTGCTCCACGAAGGCGTGCCACTCGTGGTTCTCGAGGCGGCCGATGTCGTTGACGGCGTGAGTGAAGTACACGTCCACGTAGTCGGTCTGAAGCCGCCGCAGGCTTGCTTCCAGGGAACGCATCATCGACGCTCTGCCCTCGCTCGAACTGGTGTGGGTCTTGGAGGCGATGACAACCTTGTCGCGCTTGCCTCGGAGGGCGTTGCCGATGGTGATCTCGGAATCGCCGCCGCGGTAGCTGTCGGCCGTGTCGAAGTAGTTGATGCCGCGGTCCAGCGCGTCCTGCACCAAGTGCTCCTCGCCGGCGTCGAGGCGGCTGGAACCGAACGAGATGTCGGAGATCTCGAGTCCAGTGCGGCCCAAGGTGACGTAGCGTTTCACCTCGGCCCGGGTCGCGGCGCGCGCCGTCGCGCCTCCCGTCCCCGTGAAGGGCAACAGCCCCGCGGCTACCCCGGCCACAGCGCCCCGTCGAAAGAGTTCGCGCCGATCCAGCTTTTCACCCTTATCGGACTTCTTCATGGCGGCTCCTCAAGTCTTGCAACGATCCCACCGCGAGCCTCCTGCGGGATACGATACGATATGGAAATGAGTAGACATGAAACGACACCGATTGTCCAACAAACGTTCCTGGAGTTCAAGCCGCCCGCAACCCGAACCGTCATTCCCGCGCAACAGTGTCCCTTCGATTCGTCATTCCCGCGGAAGCGGGAATCCAGGGGCGGTGGTGGGGTACTGCAGCGGCATTTCCCTGCCTCACCACCCCTGGATTCCCGCTTCCGCGGGAATGACGAATCGGGGGTTGGCGCCAATTCTGTCCGGGCGGCGCTTTGACACAGCCTGGGAAGCGGGAATCCGGGCGGGGTGAGGTACTGCAGCGGCATTCCCCCCCTCACCACCCCTGGATTCCCGCTTCCGCGGGAATGACGAATCGGGGGGTTGGCGCCGATTCTTGTCCGGGCGACGCTTTGACACAGCCTGTTGCGCGGGAATGACGGTTGCGCGCGCTGACACATCGGGCGTCACTCCCCGGCCACGCCCACCAGCGAGTTGAGCAGCGCTTCATCTCCGGCCAGGTTCGCGCTGGGGCCGTCGTAGACGATGCGGCCGCGGTTCATGACCACGGTGCGGTCGGAGAACTCCAGGGCGATGCCGGTGTGTTGCTCCACCAGGATGATGGTGAGGCCTTCCTGGGCGCGCAGGGTGTGCATGGCGTCCACCAGTTGCTCGATGATGACCGGCGCCAAGCCTTCGGTGGGTTCGTCCATGAGCAGCACCGCGGGGTTTCCCACGAGCGCTCTTGCGATGGCCAGCATCTGTTGCTCGCCGCCGGAGAGCTGGTTCCCCTTGTGGGTGGTGCGCGAGCCCAGTTGCGGGAACAGCTCGTAGACCTGGTCGAAGGTCCAACCGCCGGCGCGGCGCGCCACCGCCAGGTTCTCGTACACGCTCAGCGACGGGAACACCTCGCGTTCCTGGGGCACCAGACCCAGGCCGGCGCGCACACGGTCGTAGGTTCTGGCGTTGGAGATGTCACGCCCCGCCAGCTCGATGCGCCCGGAATGGAGCGTCGTGTAACCCAGGACGGTTCCCAGGAGCGTGGTCTTCCCCACCCCGTTACGGCCGATGATGCTCACCCGTCCGCCGCGGTCGAGGGCCAGGTCGATGTCCTCCAGAACGACGGTCCGGCCGTACCCGGCATGGACGCCGGCGAGGACGAGGACCTGGTCCGAGATCGCCCCGGGGGCCATGTTCTCCGGGGTGTTCAACGCCTTCCTCCGTGCAACTCGGCATTCTCGCCCAGATAGACCTCCCGGACCCGGGGGTCCGAACCCACCTCGGCGGGGGTGCCTTCGGTGAGGATCGCGCCCGACACCAGCACCGTGATCCTTTGTGCGAAACGGAAGACGATGTCCATGTCGTGCTCGATCATCAACACGGCAATGGACTCGGGCAGGCCTGCGACCGCCTCCAGAAGCACGTGGCTCTCGGTGGACGGCACTCCGGCGGCAGGCTCGTCCAGCAAGAGCACCTTGGGGTGGAGGCCCAGGGCGATGGCCAGCTCCACCAGCCGCTGCCGGCCGTAGGGAAGCTCGCGCACCTGCCGTTGGGCGTCGGCGTCGAGCTTGACGGATTCGAGGAGCGCCATGGCCTCGGCGATGACGTCGCCGCGCGCGTCGGCGCGGCGCCACAGTCGGGCCGAAAGGGAGCGCCGCTCGCTGACCGCCATCGAGACGTTTTCGAGGACGCTCAAGCCGCGGAACAGGGTGTTGATCTGGAAGGTGCGCGCGAGTCCGCGCTTCACCCGGCGCGCCTGGGGCCAGTGGGTGATGTCCTGGCCGTGCAGCAGAATGACGCCGGCGGAGGGCTCCACGGTGCCGGTGATGAGGTTCACCAAGGTGGTCTTGCCCGCGCCGTTGGGGCCGATGAGCGCGTGCCGGGCGCCGGGCCTCAGGGTCAGGGAAACCGCGTCCGCCACCACCAGGGCGCCGAAGCTCTTGGACAGGTCGCGGACCTCCAGCAGAGGCTCGCTCACGAATCCTCCCGCCTGACCCATGCGCGCAGACGCTCCGTCAAGCCGAGCATGCCCTCGGGGGCGTACAGGATGGTCGCCACCAGCAGCGCGCCGATGCCGAAGAGCCAGTACTCCGGGCTCAGCTTGGCGAGCTGGTCCTGGAGGATCATGTACAGCGGCGCGCCGATGAACGCCCCGTACAGCCGGCCGGTGCCGCCGAGGATCAGCATGATCATCACGTCGCCGGAACGTTCGAAGCTAAGCACGTCCAGGGCCACGAACTCCGTGGTCTGCGCCAACAGGGCGCCGGCGACGCCGGCCATGACCGCGGCGATGGTGTAGGCGCGCAGCATCTGCCGATACACCGGACAGCCGATGGCGTGCATGCGCCTTTCGTTCTCCCGGATGCCGCGCAGCGACTGGCCGAAGGACGAGTTCACGATGGCGCGGGCGGCCAGGAACATGACGAACAACACCGCCAGGGCGTAGAGGTACGCGGTCTGGCCGTAGAGGTCGAACTCGAAGACGCCGAACAGGGGTTGCATCACCACGCCCTGCAGGCCGTCGTCGCCGCCGGTCCAGTGCTCTTGCTCGTTGGCCAGTTCCTGCAACAGGATCGTCACCGCCAGCGTCAGCATCAACAGGGTCAGCCCGCGCGTATAGAGGATCACGGCGCCGCACACGAAGCCCACGACGCCCGCCACCAGCCCCGCGATCACCAGCCCGCTCAAGGGTTCGCTCCAGCCCACGTGCGCCGACAGGATGCCGGCGGCGTACGCCCCTGTACCGAACAGGGCCGCGTGGCCCAGGGACACGATGCCCGCGTAACCCAGGATCATGTCCAGCGACATGGCGAAAAGCACCATGATAAGGATCTGGGAACCCAGTTGCAGGTAATCGGGGAACAGGAAGAACCCCAGGCCCGCGACCAGCCAGGGAAGCACCTCCGCGGGACGGATGGCGGCGGTTCGAGACAGGTTCTGTAAAGCCGGCTGTTCCATACCGGATCCTGGGCAGCCCCTGCCCTATCGGGCGTAAAGCCCCTGCGGGCGCCACAGCAGCAGGATGATGGTGACCGCGAAGATGAAGAAGGCGCCGAAGGCGGGCAAGTAGTATTTTCCCGCGGTGTCCACGATGCCGAGGATCAGCGAGGCGGCAAAGGCCCCCCGCAGGCTCCCAAGACCGCCCACCGCCACCACGATGAGGAAATAGACCAGGTATTCCAAGGCATACGTTGGCGTCAGCCCGAGGATCTCCGTGCCCAGCGCGCCTCCCAGCGCCGCCAGTGCGCTCCCGAGCGCGAAGGTCAGCGTGAACAGCCGCCGGATGTTGATGCCCACGGTCTCGGCCATGCGCTGGTTGTCCACCGCGGCGCGCACCCTGGCTCCCAGCAGCGTGCGTTCGAACCCGTACCAGAGGGCGATGATGACCGCGAAGCTCACCAGGATGATGAACGTGCGGTAGGTGGGGAAGCGCCGGAACCCGAGGTCCACCTGCCCCTTGAGATAGGAAGGGACATCGAGCTGCACGTTCAGCGGCCCCCAGATGAACGTGCACACGGCAATCCCCATGAACACGAGGCCGATGGTCAGGAGGACCTGCTGCAGCTCGTCGGCGCCGTAAAGGCGGCGGTAGAGCGTACGCTCCAGCACGACGCTGATGAGCGCCACCGCGACGCAACCCAGCGGCGCCCCCAGGAGGAACGGCACGCCAAGTTCGCGGATGAAGGACACCGCGATGTACCCGCCGAGCATGGCGAACATGCCGTGGGCCAGGTTCACGAAGCCCATGAGGCCCATGGTCACGGAGAGGCCCACCGATATGATGAACAGGACCATTGCGAACGCGAGGCCGTCGAACGCAATGCTGACGAGGGAATTGATCACGGATAATAGAGAGTCAGGAATGACTTGGTTGCCTGACGGAGTGACGGTTGACCGTCCGGCGCTTCGGGTCGCGTGGCCACAGGCGGGTGCAAGGAACCCGCGGCGGTGCGGGCGCGCCGCCCCACGTCGTCGCGGGGCGGCGCGATACCTGCCAGCACGCTACTTCTTCTTCTCCAGTTCCTTCCACGGGTCCTTGACCATCTCGAGCGTGTCGGTCTCGATGTTGGCGAGGGCGCCGTCGCGCTTCTCGACCTTGCGCAGATACTGGTTCTGCACGATGTCACGCGTCTCGGGATCGATCATGATGGGACCGCGCGGGCTGTTGAACTTCCATCCCTTCCACACCGCCAGGGCCTTGTCGGCGTCGATCTTGCCGTTCAGGCGCCGCACCGCCTCGTGGATCGCGGCCATGCCGTCCCAACCCTGGACGCTGAAGAAGTCGGGCGTGCTGTCGGCGCCGTAAGCCTCTTTCCAGGCCTTCACGAAGGCCTTGTTCTCGGCTCGGTCCGCGGCCGCGGAATAGTGATGCATGGTGACGACGCCCAGGGGGACCTGTCCCATGTTGGGCAGCTCCGAGTCCTGGGTGATGTCACCCGGGCCGATGAGCTCGATGCCCGCCGCCCTCATGCCCAGGTCGTCGTAGGTCTTCATGACGCCGGTGGCCCACTTGCCGGCCGGAATGAACACGTAAAGCGCATCGGGCTTGGCATCCTTCACCGACTGCAGGAACGGCGTGAAGTCCGGAATCTTCGGGAACGGGAACGGGATGTCCGCCACGACCTTGCCCCCCGCGGCGGTGAACGCCTTGGTGAACGCGGTCTTGCTGTCCTTCCCCGGCGAGTAGTTGGCATAGGCCACGGCCGCGGTGCGGATGTTCATCTTCTCGTAGGCGTGCTTCCCGAGCGGGTACGCCGCCTGCCACATGGTGAACGACACACGCGCGGTGTAGGGAGAGCGCGTGGTGATCGCCGAAGTCCCGGCGTTCATGATGAGGAACGGCACCTTGGCCTTGCGCGTCACGTCGGAGATGGCGAAAGCGTTGTTGGAGTAGACCACGCCGGCGAGGATGTCGATCTTGTCGCGGGTGATGAGCTCCGTGGCAAGGCGCTTGGCCACGTCGGGTTTGGGACCGGTGCTGTCGCGCTTGATGATCTCGATCTTGTGTTCTCCGGTCCCCTTCGAATGAAGCTTCTGGTAAAGCTCGAAGCCCCGGTCCACCTGCTGCCCCAGTTGCGCGTTCGGGCCGGAGTACGGAAGGATCACGCCCACCTTGACGGTCTCCGCCCATGCCGCCCCCGTGACGATCGACAAAGCCGCAAACAATGCGGCCGGAAGCCTGAAAATCTTCATGGTGTTACCTCCTTCGAGTTTGACGCCCTCCGGCGCGCGACGATCTTAGCACTCCTGCGATTGACACGGCAACGGCGATCGCGGCAAGGGGGCGGACCGGCGGGCCTGACGGCAACCAAGCGCCGCCGCGACACGGCCGGACCAACTCGCATTCTCGCCGTAAAGCCGATAGCCTACGCGTATTTCAACCCTGCGTCACAGGAGGCAAGCGCATGAGCAGCACGACCCTGTCGTCCGACCAGTTCGTCGAGCAACTCAAGAAGGAGATCGCGACGTTCCACAAGCTGCGCATCAACCATCCGTTCGTGAAGGCCGTGTGCGAGGGCACCGCTTCCATGGACCACATCCGCACCTGGGCGATACAGGACTACCAGTTCCGCGCCGCGGTGCCGCGCATCGCCCTGCTGCGTTACGTGGCGTGCAGCGACCCCGAGTTCGCCCCCAAGCTGTTCGAAGTGGCGGAAGAGGAAACCCGCGGCCTGCTGCCCGGCGCCTCCGGCCATCCGGACATGTTCGTGGAATTCGCCGAGGCCATCGGACTCACGCGGGCGGACCTGGAACATCCGCAATTGCTGCCGGCCACCGCCGCGCACCTCTATTTCGCCGAACTGGTGATCCACACCCATCCGTGGTTCGTGGTGATGGCCGCCCAGATAGGCGCCGAGGGCACGTTCGGACCGGCCGCGGCGTTGCTGGGCAACGGCTTCATGAAGAGCTACGGCATGTCACCCGAGTCCGTGCGCTTCTTCACCGTGCACGTGGAGGCCGACGAGGAGCACGGCTCCTTGGCGGAAGAGATCGCACGCCGCTACCTCACCTCGGCCAACCTGCAGCAGCAGACGCGCGAGATGATGTTCCGCCGCATGGAGCTGCTGTACGACATCTGGACGATCACCGATTGAGTCCCGCGAGTGAGACCATGAAGGACCAGGGCGCCATGCGCCACATGGGGCGCAGCATACCCATGCGCGAAGCGGAGCCGCTGCTGCGCGGACAAGGCACCTACGTGGGCGACCTGCGGTTTCCCGGGATGCTGCACGCGGCGGTGTTGCGCAGCCCCCATGCCCACGCCCGGATCCGCGCCATCGACGTGAGCGCGGCTCTGGTCATGCCGGGGGTGGTGCGGGTGCTCACGGGTGCGGACGTGCGCGACGCCATCGCGCCCTTCCCTTCGAGCTTCGAGTTCCACCCGCCCCCCTGGCTGAACGCCATCAAGCCCGTGCTCAAGGGACCGCGCGCCCGAGTGCTGGCCCTGGACAAGGTGCGCTACGTGGGCGAGCCCGTGGCCATGGTCGTGGCCGAGGACCGCTACCGGGCCGAGGACGCGCTCGACGGCATCGCCGTGGACTACGAGGAGCTGCCGCCGGTGGTGGACCCGGAGGCGGCGCTGGAACCGGACGCGGTACGCATCCACGACGACGCCGATGACAACGTGGTGTTCCACTTCAGCATCGCCAAGGGCGACGTGGACCGGGCCCTGGCGGACGCGCCCCACCGCATCGAGGAGCGTCTGCACCACCGGCGCCACGGCGGCATTCCCATGGAGGGCCGGGGCGTCGTGGCCAACGCCGAGGTCAAGCCGCGCGGCCTGACCGTTTGGTCCTCCACCCAGGTGCCCCACAGCGTGCGCCGGCAGATCGCCTCCCAGCTCGGCTTGGCCGAGGAGATCATCCGCGTGGTGGCGCCCCACGTGGGCGGCGGTTTCGGCCCCAAGGTGGTGGTGTACCCGGAGGAGGTGCTGGTGCCCTACCTCGCCCTGGAACTGGGCCGGCCGGTACAGTGGATCGAGGACCGGCGCGAGCACTTCATCAGCACCGCCCACGCCCGGGACCAGATCCACTACGTGGAGCTGGCCTTCGACGGCGACGGCCGCATCCTCGCGCTCAAGGACCGCTTCCTGCTGGACAACGGCGCTTACAACCCCATGGGCCTCACCGATGCCTACAACACCTCGGCCCACCTGCAGGGACCGTACCGGGTGCCCAACCTCGCCGTCACCGGCACCTGCGTGGCCACCAACAAGGTCCCCAACGCGCCCTATCGCGGCGCCGGCCGGCCCGAAGCGGTGTTCGTCATGGAGCGCTGCATCGACCGCATCGCCGCGGAACTGGACCTCGACCCGGCCGAAGTGCGCTTCCGCAACTTCGTGCAGCCCGAGGAGATCCCGTACGACGCCGGCATCCTCTATCGCGACGGCATGCCCGTGCGCTACGACAACGGCGACTTCCCCGCCACGCTGCGCAAGGCCCTGGACGCGTGCCGCTACGAGGAGGTGCGCGCCATCCAGAAGGAGGCCGCGCGCGGCGGAGAGGCCCCGACGAACGCGAAGGCCGCGCCTGAACGGGTCAACGCTCGCGACGCGAAAGCCGCCTCTGAACGGGCCAACGCCGACGACGCGGAGGCCGCGACCGAACGTGAAGGGTTTCGTGACGGAGAAGCGCCACGAGACAGCCGCTACGTGGGCGTGGGCATCGGCTTCTACACCGAGGGCACCGGCGTGGGCTCCTTCGAGGGCGCCCGGGTGGAAGTGGACTCTTCCGGCAAGCTGCTGGTGTCGGTGGGCGCCAGCGGCCACGGCCAGGGACACGAGACCGTATTCTCCCAACTCACCGCCGACCTCTGGGGCGTGGCGCCGGAGGACGTCACCGTCGTCGGGGGCGACACCGCGGCCATCCGCTACGGCTGCGGCACCTTCGCCAGCCGCAGCACCGTCAACGCGGGCACCGCCATCCACGAGGCCACCCGGCGCCTCAAGGCCAAGGTGTTCGAGCTGGCCGGCCATCTGCTGGAAGCCAACCCCGACGACCTGACCACGCGCGACGGGCGGGTCTTCGTGGCGGAGCGGCCGGACCGCGGCCTCTCCCTGGCCGAGCTTGCCGGCGCCGCGGTGCCCGGCTGGGCTTCGAGGATGCCCGAAGGAATGGAGCCCAGCCTGGAGGCAAGCTACTACTACGTGCCCCAGACCGTGACCTGGGCTCACGCCGCCCACGTGGTTGTCGTGGAGGTGGACGCGGGAACCGGCGAAGTGGAACTCTTGGACTACGCCGTGGCCCATGACTCCGGGCCGGCCATCAACCCGCTGTTTGTGGAAGGCCAGGTGCGCGGCGGCGTCGCCCAGGGGATCGGCGGCGCCCTCTACGAAGAATTCGTCTACGACGACCTGGGACAGCTCCTCACCGGCACCTTCATGGACTACCTGATGCCCACCTGCGGCGAGATACCCGCCATCAAGCAGGTGCACCTCGAGACCCCTTCCCCACTCAACCCCCTGGGCCTCAAGGGCATCGGCGAGGGCGGCGCCATCGCCCCGCCCGTGGCCGTGGCCAACGCCGTGGTGGACGCCCTGCGGCCCGTCGCCAGGGTGGAAATTTCCGAGACACCGGTGACGCCCGAGCGGGTCCTGGCGCTGATACGCGGTCACCGCGATTGACCTCTCCCCACCCCTGGATTTCCGCTTTCCAGGCTGTGTCAAAATGGATTGGCGCCGTCCCCCGATTCGTCATTCCCGCGGAAGCGGGAATCCAGGGGCGGTGGTGGGGCACTACAAGGGCGTTTCCCCGCCTCGCCACCCCTGGATTCCCGCTTCCGCGGGAATGACGAATCGGGGGACGGCGCCAATCCTTGTCCGGACGAGGCTTTGACACACCCTGTTCCGCGGGAACGGCGGTCTTGTATCGCCTCCGGTACTGTAGCCCCTTATCGTCATTCCCGCGGAAGCGGGAATCCATGGGGTGCTCCAGGGGTCCGGCTTGCGGCAAAAAAGGCTGCATGCTAAGCCGTCCGCCATCATGACAGCAGCAACGAACACGAGCAGTTCAATGGGACAGACCCTCGGGGAAGCCATCGCGTTCCTCGAGGCGAATTATCCCGACGAGGTGATCCGGGTCACCCGTGAGGTGGACCCGATCTTCGAAGTGACAGGCATTCTGGCGAAGCTGGAACGGCAGCAGCAGTTTCCGTGCGTGATCTTCGAGAACGTCAAGGGGTCGTCCATCCCTCTGGTCACCAACATGCACGCGAGCTTCCCGCGGTTGGCCATGGCCATCGGCCTGCCCTACGACGCCACACCCGCGGACTTCATCCACGAATACGGCAGGCGCGAGGCGAACCCGTTGCCGCCGGTGGAGGTGGAGAGCGGGCCGTGCCAGGAGGTGGTGCTCACCGGCGACGACGTGGACGTCACCATGCTGCCGATCCTGCAGTACCACGAGCTCGACGCCGGCCGTTACATCACGCTCGCCTTCGACGTCATGAAGGAGCCGGACAGCGGCATCCGCAACGCCGGCATCTACCGGCTGCAACTCAAGGGCAAGAACCGCTTCGGCATCCAGATCTCCGAGACCGCCCACGGCCACTACATCCTCAAGAAGAACAAGTCCCGGGGCCTGCCCACGCAGATGGCCGCGGTCATCGGCGGCCACCCGGCCATGAACATCGGCAACCTGAGCTTCACCTCCATCGACACCGACGAGTTCAGCATCGCCGGCTCCATGCTCGGCAAACCGGTGGAGCTGGTGAAGTGCAAGACCATCGACGTGGAGGTGCCGGCCAGCTCCGAGATCGTGCTGGAGTGCGAGATCCATCCCACCGAGATGGAGGAAGAAGCCCCCTTCGGCGAGTATCCCGGCACCTACGGACCCATGCGCGTCAACCCGGTGGTGTACGTCAAGGCCATCACCATGCGAAAGAACGCGCTCTACCAGAGCTCGTTCGTGGGCCACGCCGACAACCTGCTGCTCTCGGGGGTGACGCGCAACAGCTACATCTACCACACGTGCCGCATCGCCAGCGCCGGCGTGAAGGCGGTGTACGTGCCGCCCTGCGGGCGTTCGCGCTACATCTGCTACGTCCAGATGGAGCGGTCCATGATCGACGGCGACGCCAAGAACGCCGCCATGGCCGCGTTCGCCGCCGACCCGTTCCTGAAGTTCGTCATCTGCGTGGACGACGACGTGGACATCAGCAACGACAGCGACGTGATGCACGCCATCGCCACCCGCGTGCGCGCGGACCGCGACGTGTTCATGATCACCCACTCCAGGGGGTCGCCGCTGGACCCGGCGTCCTACGACCCGGCGGGCGGGTCGCACCTGGTCACCAAGGTGGGCGTGGACGCCACGCGCAAGTCCGAATACCCGGCCGAGATCATGGTGCCGGGCACGGACGCCATCGACCTGACCAAGTACTTCGGCGACCGCTTCAGGTAGGCCGGCGCTGAGAGCCAGGTGGCACTCGTTGCGCGCGACGGAGAACGCCGAATTCCGGCAGCACCGTCTTCTGATTTCCGGGACGCCGCCCACCTGGCCCGGCATCCGCAACGCGCCCCGTCATGCTGATCGACGCCCACGCCCACCTCGACCACTACGAAGAGCCCCGGGAAGCGCTGGCGCGCATCGAGCGCCGGCGCATCCTCACCCTAGCCAACGCCATGGACCCCGCCTCGTACCAGCGCAATCTCGCGCTCGCGGAGGCCTGTCCTTTCGTTCTCCCCTCCTTCGGCATCCATCCGCGCCGGGCGGCGGCGCATGCCGACCGTCTCGATGAGTGGCGTCCCCTGGTGGAACAAAGCCCCTTGCTGGGCGAACTGGGGCTCGACTTCCACTGGGTGCGGGACGAGGAGACCTACCCGCGCCAAATTCAAGTGTTCGAGTTCCTGGTGCGCGCGGCCGCCGAGCAAGGCAAGATCGTCAACCTTCACACCAAGGGCGCCGAACGGCGCATCCTCGAGACCCTGCGCGCCTTCGGCGTGACCCGGGCCATCATCCACTGGTATTCCGGGCCCATGGACGTGCTCGACGAGATGATCGCCGAAGGATACTTCTTCACGGTGGGTGTGGAGGTGCTGTATTCGAGGCAGATCCAGGCGGTGGCGCGCGCCATACCGCCGCGTCAGCTCCTCTCCGAGACCGACAATCCCGGCGGCAACCGTTGGCTCGCCGGGGAGATCGCGCCGCCGGACATCATCGCCGACGTAGTCGGCGCGGTGGCGGAGCTCAAGGGACTGCCGCCGGAGAAGATGGAAGCGCTGATCCAGGCCAACTTCCTGCGGCTCGTGGGCGACGACCCCAGGCTGGACGCGGTCCGCGCGCTGCTGGAAAAACAAGCGGGAACGGGATAACGTCCGTGTATCCGCCACACGAATTGGTAGCCCACAAGGAGGAACCATGCTGTTTCTGACCAATGAGCATATCCAGGAAGTTCTCGACATGAAGACCTGCCTCAGCGCCATGGAAGACGCCTACCGCGACCTCTCGAAGAACGAGGCGGCGTACCGGCCGAGGATCGACTTCTACGTGCCGCGGGAGCCCCATTACTACCGCTGGGGCACCATGGAGGGCGCGACCCGCTCCCTCGGCTACATGGCCATCCGCATGAAGTCGGACATGCTCGTGTGGGAAAAGAACGGCGAGTTCGAGACCGAGGACAAGTATTGCATCGAGCCCGGCACCTACTGCGGGCTTATCTTCCTCCTGAGCGTGCGCAACGGCGAGCCGCTGGCGCTGATGAACGACGGCTACCTGCAGCACATGCGCGTGGGCGCCTGCGCCGGCCTCGGGGTCAAGTACCTGTCGCGCCAGAACTCCAAGGTGCTGGGCATGCTGGGCTCCGGCGGCATGGCGCGCACCTACACGCAGGCCATCCACGAGGTGCGCGACATCGAGCTGCTGCGCGTGTTCAGCCCCACCAAGGCCAACCGGGAAGCCTTCGCCGCGGAGATGCGCGAGCAGCTTGGGCTCAACGTCGAGACCTGCGACGACGCCGAGACGGCGTGCCGCGGCGCGGACATCGTGGCGCTGGCCACGGACTCGCTGGTCCAGGTGATGAAGCCCGAATGGGTGGAGCCCGGCATGCACATTACCAACGTCCGCTCCAACGAAGCCGGCCCGGAAATCCTCGCCAAGTGCGACGTCCAGGCACGCCTGGGGGCCTCCACCATGGTGCTGGACAACCCCCCGCCGGGAACCGTCCACGGCAGCGACGGGATGTTCGCCTACATCGCCGGCACCGAGGACGAGGTGAAAAAGATCCCGCCCTCGCCCATCCGCGAGATCGACAACGCCAACATCGGCACCATCCCCGACCTCATGGCCGGCACCTGGCCCGGACGCACCAGCGACGAGCAGGTGACGTTCCTCAACAACCAGGGTACCCAGGGCCTCCAGTTCGCCGCCGTGGGCGGCACCGCCTACGAGATGGCCAAGTCCAAGGGCCTGGGCCACCCGCTGCCGCGGGAGTGGTTCCTGCAGGATATCCGGGATTAGGGGACAGACACCCGGCTGCGTCGAAGTGGCGCTTGGACTTGAGATGGGAATGACTTCCGTAACGTCATTCCGGCGGAACAGGGCGCGTCAGACTCTGCCCGGACAGGAAATCGGCACCGCGCCCCGAACCGTCAGTCCCGCTTCCGCGGGACTGACGTCTTCGTAGCGTCTCTGCGCCATGCCCGAGCACGCGGACCCCCCCAGGCTACGCGCACGCATGCGCGCCGCGCTGCTGCGCTGGTACGACCTCAACCGGCGCGACCTACCCTGGCGCCGAACGCGCGACCCCTACGCCATATGGGTCTCCGAGACCATGCTGCAGCAGACCCAGGTGGCCACGGTGCTGCCCTACTATCACCGCTTCATGGAGGCGTTCCCGTCCGTGGAGGCGCTGGACCGGGCGCCGCTGGACACCGTTCGAAGCACCTGGAGCGGACTGGGCTACTACCGGCGCGCGCTGAACCTGAAACACGCGGCGGGCGTGCTGGTGAGCCGGCACCGCGGGCGGTTGCCGGACGACTACGACGCCCTGCTCAAGCTGCCCGGCGTCGGCCGCTACACCGCGGGAGCGGTCATGAGCATCGCCTTCCAGCGCCCCTACCCCGCCGTGGACGGGAACGTGCGGCGCGTCTATGCACGGCTTTTCGGTCTCACCGACCCGAAGGCCGTGGACGAAGCCGCCAGGCGAATGGTTTCCCGGTCGCGCCCCGGGGATTTCAATCAGGCGTTGATGGAACTGGGCGCCACCGTCTGCCTTCCCGGCACGCCCCTGTGCGAGCGCTGTCCCCTGGCGCACTGGTGCCGGGCACGGGCATCCGGCTCCTTCGAACTGCCGCGCAGGCGGCGTGTCGAGACCAAGGCCGTGGAGTGGTCGCTGGTGATCATCGAGTCGGAGTCGAGAATTTTGCTGCACCGCCGGCCGGACGACGGGCTGCTGGCCGGGCTGTGGGAACTTCCCGCGCCCGAGACCCTGCCGCCCGCGGTGGCCGAGGCCAGCCTCGCCGGGCCGCCCATCGCCGTCATCCGCCATGCCATCACCGACAAGCGCATCACCGCGCCGGTCTACCTGCTGCGCCGGAAAGTCCGGGTACGGGGCAAGGCATGGCGTTGGGTCGACCTGGCCCGCCTGTCTTCCTATCCTCTGTCCTCCCTCTGCACCAAGGCCCTGCGCGCCGCGCGGCCCCGACTGGGAGGCCGGCCTCAGCCCCTCCCTACCCCTGGATTCCCGCTTCCGCGGGAATGACGTTCCGTTACGTAGTTGCCTCATGAGTTTTGACACAGCCTGTTCCGCGGGAATGACGGCAAGGGCGTCGGTGCCATGTCGTGTCCGAGCGGAGGTTAGCACGGACTGGACAACGGGAATCCAGGGGGACGCAGAGCGGGCCTTCCTGGATGCGTTGACTGTCCTTAACACGCCCAATATAGTCTGCTGAAACGAGTGAGACGAGCGCCACGGGAGCACCATGGGTACGGTACACGAGATCTACATCGCGCCGGAGGGCAGCGCGCACATGCGCAGGGTGGACGAGGCCGAGGCCGTCGCCAGCATGGGGCTCAAGGGCGACCGCTACTGCGAGTCGACAGGCTATTACAGCGGCTGGGACGAGTGCCAGGTGACCCTGATCGAAGCCGAGGATCTCGAGGAAATCGCCGCCGCGGCGGGCCTCCAGGTGCTCAACGGCGAGCACCGGCGCAACATCGTCACCCGCGGCACCCGCCTGGACGACCTGGTGGGCCACGCGTTTCGCGTCGGCGAGGCGGTGTTGGCGTTCGACCGGCCGCGCCCCCCTTGCGCCTACATCCAGTCCATCACCGAACCGGGCATGACCCGGGGCCTCATGGGCAAGAGCGGCATCTGCGCGCTGGTGGTCCAGGGCGGCGTCATCCGGCCCGGCGACGAGATCGCGGTTCTCTAGTGTCCTGCGTCACAAATAGCTTGATGAAACCGCGGGTCCTTTTCGCCGTCGGCTGCGTTACGTCACCCCGGGCCTTGACCCGGGGTCTTCCTCGCGTGGTGCCCGCCACTGGGGGGCGACCGCAGGTCGCCCCTAC
>MKWU01001758.1_pt1 | contig 35700 bp, 27 predicted proteins | sample 809101 | NCBI WGS metagenome assembly MKWU01 (sample SAMN05860141, study PRJNA318959) | sponge metagenome | host: Aplysina aerophoba | place: Slovenia: Piran, Adriatic Sea, Gulf of Piran | collected 2013-05-07
GATGGCCGAGCTGACGATCGACGAGCACACGATCACCGTCCAATACGGCCGACGTGCCCACAATCCGTTCCTCGTAAAGCAGGGCTTCGGCGAACAGGCCTGCCGGATCCCGTGGCTCGGCAACCGCCTGCTCCGCCTCGCCTTTCCCGACAATTGCCAGCAAAATGTCACATCCTAGACCGCCTTGGGAATTCAGGCTAGGCGAGCCGAAGTCAGTGCGGTCGCAGACTGATGCTGGCTGAACCGGGGCGGATGAGGTCGATTCCGGCAGGTTTTCCTGTGACAATCCTGCCCCGGAATTCGATGCGGATCGTCGTAATTCCAATGCCGGCCCACACGATTGCCCAATCAGATGAATGCCCGGTCGAGAGGCTGGATAAAGTGGATTCCGCGGACCGACTTGCGAGTCAGCCGGTCATCATTGGTAATGAACAAGTCCATGCCGGCTGCAGCAGCACAAGCAAGTTGGATTGCGTCGGGAGGCCGAATCGTTCGATCTCGGCGGATTTCTGCATAGTGCGGAGCCGCGCGGATGTCGAATGGCAACACCGACGCACCATTGCTGATGGCCAGCTCATATCGTTCCCGGAGCGCGTCATCCCTACGTTCCGTCGGCTTCACCAGCACCTCCCCGAGAGTGAGAGCCGAAGTGAATAGCACATCACCACGCTCCTGCATGCGCCCATACAGATCCAGCACTTGACGCGCGTGGTCGCCGGTGTCCTCGATCAGGTAGATGAAGAGATTCGTGTCCCAGAACACTCGGCTCATATCCAGCCCTCCCTGACTCGCCGGACATATTCGTCGGGGTCCTCGTCGGCCCAGATCTCCTTGCCCAACCCTCGCAGGCTCAGGATCGGGTCGCAGGACGTCGCCGGACCCGCAACAGCGAAGTGCTGTTCGTACCAGTCCAACAGGCGATGGTACTCCTCGGGGATTTCCTCACGCCTAGGGACACACTTTCCGGACACGCGGTCGCGGTGCGATCGGTCGAGCGGCGTATAGAGGCGCCTGCGACCGCGAGCTGTCTCGACGAGCATCCGGTACCGGCCTGGACTCGCGGGCCTGTTGGCAACGCAATGTTGAACCGCGTGTGCACGGACGCTGGGGCGCAGTGTCACTGACTTGTTGACGTTCTCGCGCTGTGCCCGCCCGACAATCTCGCTGACGGAAAAGTCTTCGCGATCGGAATGCTCGCATTGGAGCAGAGCTGTGGCAATCCACACTTCGTCGGCGACGCGGATGGCACGGGTTGTCATTGGCCCAGAACAAACAAGGTGTACTTAGTATACAATTCATGCCTTGGGCTCATCGGCCATCGGCGGGTAGCTTGAGCCCCGATTCACTCCCCAATGCACCTTGGAGGCCGAGAATGCTCCAGCCAATTCAATTCCTGTGGGCAACGTCACGAAACCTGACGGAATTGCCGTACGCGCTCCTCTAAGTCAAGGCTCTAGGGCCGTTGGCGGGGGCCACGGGCGCGCTGTCCCGGTCTCTGTCCCGGTCCTCGCCCTCGTTGCCCGGGACCCCGTCGGGTCTGGTTGAACAAGGGTTCGACACCGAGAGCCCGGCTAAGGGCGGGGTAATCCGTGTTCAACGCCCGGGCGGCCGACAGGTAGTTCATCGGCGTGACTCGACCGTCTGCCAGGCCGAGCGCCTCGGCGAGCTTAGCTTCGTTGATGCCGAGTTCGGCAGCCGCCTTTGCCACTTGCTCGGGGCTAGGGCGAGGATCCACCTGGGGGCCGCGGCCGCGCGGAGCTGTGCCAGACATCTGCCGATCCTCTGCCCTCCCTGCATCGGCCGACGGCGTTCCCGAGAAGCAGCCCATGATGTAGGGCCAGGTGGCCGTGGCATGGTAGTGATACTTCCCGCCGTGGTCGTCGGCGCTGTGCCCGTTGCACCGATCCAGATACTCGGGTCCATCCTTGGGTACGAAACGATGTGCGTCCCAGGCGTCTAGATCGGGGCTCCGCAATCGTTCCCAACTGCTCTTGAACTCGATGACCTGCGAGCACTCGGCGTCGGCGCAGCCGTAGGGGCCGAATACCGGGAAGCCATCGGCTCCGAACGCCAGGATTGGCGACGGCTCGCCCGGCTTTGTGGCGGTCTCGAAGCAGGATTGCACGAGGGCGTGGTAGTGGTACTGCCTTGCCGTGTGCCCCATGCAGGCGTCCATGATGGCGTTGTAGATCGGGTCACCGAAGCCGGGGGGCGGCACGGGACCCTCGTTTGGTCCGAAGAGCGGGATGCCATTGATCGCGACGCCCGACGGACCGAGCAACGGGAGCGGGCTGGGCTGCTCGGCCAGCTTGGGCGTGAGCGTCATGCGGTAGTCGCGGTTGAGTTCCACCAACGGGTTGGGCGTGATTTGGACGAACTCGTAGTGCGGGATCGCGTTGCTGGAGACAACGAGCGAACCATCCTCGCATCTGACCTCGAGCCGCGGATTGGCGTAACCGTCGCCAGCGCCGGCGGTCTGACTCACGTCCATGAAGGCGTCAGTCGGGCAGCCTGAGTCATCGGCGGCCAGCGGCACCCCAAGCGCCAGAGCGCAGATCAGTAGTTTTTTCATGCTCGGTGGTTCTTCCTGCCCCTCGGTGCACTCGGGCCGCGTCTGAAATGACGGGATCCAGGGCCGACTTGTTTCCGTCTGATTGCAACGATTGGCGCGATGCAGAGAGTTCTTGCAAAGCCTTTACCTGTCGCGCCACATGCTGGAAACCCGTGCAGTCGGGTGGCTTCGAGGCCGTGCTTGGCTGGGCGTTGACCCCTGAAACCGTGAGATTCACGTCCTGGAACACTGGACCGGTCCGAAATGATCCGGAATCCGAACAGGGCCACGCCAACATTGTCACCAAGGCGTGCTTCCATGCCAGTCTGCAACAGGTGGACGGAGTCCAACCCGCAGTCGTGCTTCTTGGCTTGGCAATACACCATCGGCGAGGTATGCCAGGCACAAGACGCCGAGACGCGCTCCAGCCAGTTTCTCCAGACGAGCCTCGCCGCAAGGCGGAGGCTCTTGAGCGAGGGTGGGGCGAGGGCAGGCGCCTTGATGCCGCTCGTCTGGTCGGGCGATAGGACTCTCGGGTCGGACGTCATATCAAGAGACTGCCGCTCGTGCTGTGACTCCGCCACGCTTCCAGTAATTTCGGGAAACAGTCAGAGGTCGTCGTCGCAGCCATCCTCGCGCCTGCAATGAGGGTTTCCGGGATTCCGGTTTCCGCAGGAACTAGTCTTTGATCGCCGTTTCCAGCCACGGCTCGCGGGTTTCGCGGGGCGCGCCCCGTAAGGCGGCTGGATTTCCAGGCCGTCCGGCACCGGCCTTCTTGGCTCCCCGGTTTCCTCCGCGCGGTCGGCCGGGCACGTCATCGCTGCCTACCGACGGTGCCCGAGGGAACGCCCGGAGACTGGCGGTCAGTTCCTTCACCAGGTCCGGCTTGACGTCAATCAGGTCTCGTTCCTCGTACGGGTCGTCAGCGATCCGATAGAGGTAGGTTGCCGTCTCGTCGGTCCCGCGGCGGGTGAATGTCACGAGCTTCCAACCGTTCCGGAAGACGGCGTAGTTGCCGTCCACGCCAATGATTGTCTCTTTGCGCTCGATCTGCTCCTGGTCCTTTAGCGCGGCCCACATGTCAACGCCATCGAAGGCCATCGTGTTGCGGGGCTCGACGCCGACTGCTGAAGTCACTGTCTGGAACCAGTCATGGGCCGTGATCATTTGATCGAACTCCTCGCCTGTCGCAAGCACTCCGGGCCAGCGTATGGTTGCCGGCACGCGGATGCCACCTTCGAACGCATTGCCCTTGTTTCCCCGTAGCGGCAGGTTGCTTGCGCCGACGTTTCGGCCTCCGCCGTTGTCGCTGGCCCAGACAACCAGGGTGTCGTCAGTCAGGCCCTCGTCTTCGATCGCTGCGAGTATCCTTCCCACGCCATCGTCCATTGCGCTCACCATCGCCGCATAGGTGCGCCGCAGTTCGTTCTCAAGGTCCGTATAGGGTTCGATGTAGCGGTCAGGGGCCTGCAGTGGGGTGTGCGGGGCGTTGAACGCGACATACAGGAATATCGGCCTGGACTTGTCGCGCTCCTGGATCCTGCGTATGGCCTCTGCCGCGATCAGGTCAGTCGAGTAGCCCTCTTCTCGCAGGACAGTGCCGTTGCGATGCCAGTCGAGGCCGCCCTGCCAGATATGGGTGAAGTAGTCGACGGAAGGGCCGAGGTGTCCGTACGTCTCGTCGAAACCCCGACGATACGGATGCCAGGAGACCCGCTCCATGCCGAGGTGCCATTTCCCGGTCAGGAAAGTCTGGTAGCCTGCGGCTCCCAGTGTCTCAGGGAGAAGGTGTTCGGCCACCGGCATGCCCCCGGCAGCCCCTATTGGCATATGGATTCCCAGCCGGATCGGGGATCTTCCCGTCAGGAAGGCTGCTCGTGTTGGGCTACAGAGCGGGAACGCGTAGTAGCGATCCAACTCCAGGCCCTGCTTGACCAAGGCGTCTATCTGAGGGGTCTTGATCTCGCTGCCGTGGTATCCGACATCTCCCCAGCCGAGATCGTCGGCGAACATGAACACGATGTTGGGCTTGGCACTGACGAGCAGCGGCAGTCCCAGGCAGAGGGCAATTCGGATGAGCATGGGAATTTCTTGGATTTGGATGTATTGACGGCCGAGGCTGGAGCCGACCGCAGCGCGATGCATTTCGGCTAGTGCTGTATGAATCTGGGTCCGCTCGTCAAGATGGTCTCGCCGGTGACGGGCCTTGGATCACTGACGACCCAACTCCCGTAGTCTGTCTTGAAACCGATGACGCGCGCGAACAGTTTCCCCCGAACTGTGACTCACGTCAAGCCCCTGTGCCCCGCCTCGCCGGCAGATTGCACTCGGATGGTGCGTTGGTTGCACTCGCAATTGGCCAGTGTTGAGAGCTGTTGGGTCGGGCCTTGCCCCGGCGTTCGGCGACTCTACCCACCGGGTCAATGAGGACCAAGGCGTCCGCCGAATTACAATTCCTAAATGCTTCGCTTGATCGCGCCAACACTGTTAGTCGCTTCGATGGCGACGGCGCTCGGGCAGGAGCGGCCGAACTTTGTATTCATTCTTGTTGACGACATGGGTTGGACTGATCTGGGTGTCTATGGATCCGATCTCCATGAGACGCCCAGGATCGACGCTTTCGCCGCCAGGTCGATGCGCTTCACGAACGCTTACGCCGCGTCTCCCGTGTGCAGTCCCACGCGGGCGTCGATCTTGACAGGCAAGCACCCCGCGAGACTGCACATGACGGTTTGGCGGGAGGCTGCCAAGAATCCGCCCCTAAATCGCAAGCTGATTCCACCCGTGACCGCGGACAGCCTTCCGCACGCAGAGGTCACGGTTGCCGAGGTGCTGCGCGAGGCTGGCTACCTGACGGCGCATGTGGGCAAGTGGCACCTTGGCACGGCCGAATTCTACCCCCAGACCCAAGGCTTCGATTACAACGTTGGCGGAACGCTCTGGGGCGCCCCGCAAACATTCTTCTTTCCCTATAGCGGTTCCCGTCCGTTCGCTGGGCTCCGATACGTCCCACACCTGGAGGGGGGCCAGCCCGGCGAGTATCTGACAGACCGGCTCACTGCGGAGGCACTCCGGATCCTCCGCCAGGAGCGGGGCCGGCCGTTCTTCATGCACCTGGCGTTTCACACGGTGCACACGCCGATCGAAGGCAAGCCGGAATTGGTGGAGCACTACCGAGGCAAGCTCCGCGAAGATGCCCGCCACAGGAATCCGCACCTGGCCGCCATGGTGCGCTCCCTGGACGAGAACATCGGCCAGGTGCTCGATGTCCTCGACGAGTTGGGCGTGGCCGACAACACCGTCGTTGCTCTCACTTCCGACAACGGCGGTTACGTGAATCGGTACGACGGCCTGCAAGTCACGGACAACTCGCCGCTACGGTCCGGCAAGGGCTCCCTCTATGAAGGCGGAGTCCGGGTTCCCGCGATCATTCGGTGGCCCGGCGTGACACCTCCTGGTTCGGTGAATCACACTCCCGTCAGCAGCGTTGACTACTACCGCACGATCCTCTCGATCGCGGGCCTGCCGGGCGATCGGACCCACAACCGCTTCGTGGACGGAATCAATCTCGCTCCGTTGTTGAGGGACCCTTCATTCGAGCCGGATCGTGAGGCGCTTTTCTTCCACTATCCCCACTACTATGCGACGACCTCGCCCGTTAGCGCCGTCCGGGTTGGGGATTGGAAACTGATGCGCTACTACGAGGACTCGCGCGTGGAATTGTACGATCTTGCGAACGACCCTGGCGAAAGCCGCGACCTGGCCTCCAAGAGGCCTGACCTGGCAGCGGCGCTACTCGCCCGGCTCAAGGCTTGGTGGGCGCGCGTGAACGCCCAGCATCCGCTTCACCCCGACGGTGCCTGACGGGCCTCAGCCCCAGTCGAAGCGGCTGGCGATCTCCGCCACACCGCCGTCCGCTACGACTTGCCCGTTCTCGAAGAAAACCGCTCGATCCGCTAGCGCTTGCGCGAAGGCGACTTCGTGCGTCACAAGGATCTTTGCTTGGGGTAGCTCCTGGAGCGTGCTCACGAGCGCCCTCTTGCCGGGGGGGTCAAGATAGGTTGCCGGCTCGTCCAGCAGGATGATTTCCGGTTCCATGGCCAATACGCCGGCGAGGGCCGCCCGGCGACGATCGCCGGCGCTCAGATGGTGCGGCGGCCGCTCCCGTTGTCCGTTCAGGCCGACCTGGTCCAGGCACCGGTCCACGCGCTCGCGTACCGTATCGGGATCAAGATCCATGTTGAGCGGGCCGAATGCGACGTCCTCCTCGATCGTCGGCATGAAAATCTGGTCGTCCGAGATCTGGAATAGGATGCCGACGCGCTGGCGCACCTCGGGCAGATTGGCCTTGTTGACGGGCATGCCGCAGACCTCGACTGTACCCTTGCCATGCAGCAGCCCGACCAGGTGGCTCAGAAATGTGGTCTTGCCGGATCCGTTGGCACCGAAGATGGCGACAGTCTCGGAGCTGTGCAGGGCGAAATCCACGTTTCGCAGAGCTTCGGCTCCATCCGGGTAGCGGAAGCTGAGGTTCCGCACGTTGATCACCAGATCGTCCACTCATGCCCATTGTATGAGCCTCTTCGGTGCCCGCCCGAAGGATTGACTCCTGAGCCGCCCGCAACCCGCAAGCTGGAATCAAGTAAAATCGCAATCGTATGTCACGCCTCGCCTGCTTCTCGATTCTCTTTGCTTCGATGCTTCCGGCCGCTTCCGATCGGCCGAATATCCTGTTTGTCTTCACCGACGACCACGCCTACCAGGCCATTAGCGCCTACGGCTCAATGATCAATCACACCCCGCATCTCGACCGCATCGCCCGCGATGGCATGCGCTTCGACCGGGCGTTGGTCACCAACTCCATCTGCGCGCCCAGCCGCGCGGTCATTCTTACCGGCAAGTACAGCCACCTCAATGGGGTGCTGAACAACCGCCTCGAATTCGACGGATCGCAGCAGACATTCCCGAAGCTCCTGCAGGCTGCCGGATACCAAACCGCCATCTTCGGCAAGTGGCACCTCAAGACGGCTCCTACGGGATTTGATGCCTGGGAGGTGCTGCCGGGCCAGGGAGCCTACTACAACCCAGACATGCGGGTGGGACCCGATGACACTCGGCGCCGGCACGAAGGCTACGCCACCGACATCGTCACTGACCTTTCGCTGGAGTGGCTCAAGGAACGGCGCGATCCCGACAAGCCGTTCATGCTCATGAGCCAGCACAAGGCACCCCACCGCAACTGGATGCCGGGACCGGAGCACCTCGCGCTGTATGACGGCCAGCACATCTGGGAGCCTCCGACTCTCTTCGACGACTATTTGGGCCGGGCCTCGCCCGCGGCGAAAAACCGCATGGAGATCGGTCGCCACATGACGCTCGCGAGCGATCTGAAGGTCGCCCCGCCTCCAGGCACTTCCGAGGACGATCGACAGCTTCAGCAGTGGACGAGGATGCACGGGCGGCTCACTCCGGAGCAGCAGGCCGTGTGGGATGCGGCGTACGGGCCCAAGAACCAAGAGTTCTGGGAAGCGAACCCCCAGGGCAAGGACCTGATCCGCTGGAAGTACCAGCGGTATATCAAGGACTACCTCCGCTGCATCGCGTCGGTGGATGACAACGTCGGCAGGCTGCTGCGGTATCTCGACGAGACGGGACTTGCCGAGAACACGGTCGTTATCTACAGTTCCGACCAGGGGTTCTATCTCGGGGAGCACGGCTGGTTCGACAAGCGGTGGATGTACCGCGAATCGCTGCGGACCCCCCTGCTTGTGCGGTGGCCGGGAGTCGTCCAGCGCGGCTCGGCGAACAGCGACCTGGTTGCCAACCTTGACTACGCGCAAACCTTCCTGGAGATCGCCGGCGTAGACGTGCCGCCCGACATGCAGGGGAGCAGCCTCGTGCCGCTGTTGAAGGGCGAGACCCCCCGGAATTGGCGCGACTCGTTCTACTACCACTACTACGAGAGCCAGGTGGCCCACGGTGTGCCTGCGCACGAAGGAGTTCGCACGAACCGTCACAAGCTGATTCGTTTCTACGAGAGCGACGAATGGGAGCTGTATGACTTGGACCGCAACCCGGAGGAAACGCAGAGCGTCTACGGGCAGCCAGCCATGAAGCAGGTTACTGCCGAATTGATGACGGAACTCAGGCGCCTGCGGAAGATGTACGGCGTGACCGAGCCCGCCCTCTAGTGCGGGACGGCCGCGGCGGGCTCGCGGTCAGTGAATGACGACGCGGCTGCCCCCGTATAGCTTCCCGACACCCTTGGCCTTCAGGCGCACCTCGACACGGCGTGCGGTCGGTTGCTCGCCAGCTTGGCCCGGGTAGTATCCCACGACATACTCGCTTTGGGCCACCTTTGCGAGGGACTGCAGGAGTGCGCGCGTTGCCTTGCTGTTGGGATTCTTGAAGTCGAAGCTCTGGCCTCCGGTTCGCACACCCAGGTCGGCGAACCCCTTCTGGTTGAGTTCACGATCTCGCAAACGAGTCTCGGGGCTCTGGACCCGAGTGTCGGTCTGGTCCCAGGATTCCCTGTTGTTCTGTTGCCGGTAGAAGCTGTCGAGTGCTTGATGACCCGATCCGATTTGGGTGAGCTCCTTGTGGCCCAGCACGACGGGATAGATGGGAATTCCGAAGGCCAGCGCCGAGCGGGCGGGCAAGTCGGAGCCGAGGTTCGTCGTGCTCATTCCGTCGGAGAAGACAACCAGCATTCTGGAGGCGTTACTTCCGCGGTTCGCCGCGTCCCGCAGCGTTTGCATGATCGCCTCGAACACGCGCGTATGGCCGTCCGCGGAATCGAATGCCATTTCGAGCGCTCGCTGAAGCTTTTCGACGTCGCGGGTTGGTCCAGTGAAGCGCTGGAGCTTGTCCGCGAATCCGTAGACCGAGATCAAGACGTTGTCCCGCATCCCGTCGATGAAGCTGTCACGGACCGCGCGGATGTCGAGCAGCCCGGGCTTCATCACGCTGTGGCTCACATCGAGCAGCAAGATGATCTCGGTGGGCACGGCTCGCGCTTCGCCCGGGTCCGTGCTCGGGCCCTCCACAAACGCGATGTCCTGGACTACCCCGTCCTCGAACAGTTCGAACGATTCCTCACCGAGACCGTCAACAGACTTCCTGTTCTTGTACACATGCAGTGGCACGATCACAAGATTCGACTCGGTCGTGATGACAAAACCCGTGTCTTCGACGGCGCTTTCGGGCGACTGCGCGACGGCCGGCAGTGCCACCAGCAACATTCCCAACATGACCAGCACTCGCATAGCAACTAGAGCCTAGCAGCAAGCCATTCGGCTGGCAAGAGCATCTCGCTGACTTTGCGCGGCCTGGGACACGACAAGCCTGGTTTGCGAGCCTTGGGCTCGGAAAGGCGATGATCGCGTCGCACCAAAGTTCAAAGGGTCCAGCACGTCGAGAAGACGGCATGCCGGGCACGGGAACTCGGGACTCGGCCGGATTCGCTCGAACCGCTTGCGTCTGCCAGGCAGGGATGGGACTGCCTCTTGGATGTCCCGGAGAGCGTCGATGGGGCCGCGCGGGCCGTCCGCCTGCCTGCTGTCTGGTTACAGCTCGGCCCCGTATCCGATCAGCGGTGTTCTCGTTCCCGGCCTACGACCGAAACCGAACCTCCCCCAATCGTTTCCCGGAGTTCACCATCGGCTAGTGAACGACAGTTCGCCTGCCACCGTAGAGCTTGCCGACGTCGTTGGCTTTCAGCCGGACCTCGATCTTGCGCTCGCTGGGCTCCTCGCCCAAGCTGCTCGGATAGTAACCCACGATGTACTCGGTCTGGGCCAGGGTTGAAACGTAGGACAGGATGCTCCGGATTGCGGCACCGCTGGGGGTCTTCAGGTCAAAGCTTCGGCCGCCGGTCTGCGGTCCCAGTTCCGCGAACTCCAACTGGCGCATTTCCCGGCTCTTTGCTTTTGCCGCACGCTGGGTATTGCCTGTCGAGCCTTGGTTTTTGCTACCGGGTGCTTGCGGTGCGGTGCCCCTGTTATTTCGCGGATCGAAGTTGATCATTTGGTCCCGCTTGCGCACGTTGCCGCTGTCGGTGGTTCTTAGCCTGCCGATGTTGTTCAGGTTCACCTTGCGTTGTTGGTTCCCGGCGGTCCTATGCCCCAGTACCACCGGATAAATGGGTACCCCGAGCACATTCGCCGCGCGAGCGACCCACACTGGCTCGAGCTCCGTTGTGCTCAGCCCGTCCGAGAACACGACCAGCATCCTCGATGCGTTCCCGCCCTGCGTCGTCGCGTCGCGCATGGTTTGGATCATCGCCTCGAACACGCGGGTTTGGCCATCCTCGGCGTCGTACGCCATCTTGAAAGCATTCTCGATTCTGGCAGTGTTCCGGGTCGGTTCGGTGAAGCGCGTGAGCTTGCGTGCGAATCCGTACACCGAAATGTTCACGTCGTCCCTGAGTCCTCCCTTGAGGAAGGTGTGGCGAATCGCTTGGATCGTGAGCAGCCCGGGTTTCATCACGCTGTGGCTAATGTCCATGAGCAAGATGATCTCGACGGGAACGGTTCGGCCGCTCCCGGGGCCCTCCGCAAACGCAATGTTCTGAACCGCACCGTTCTCAAGCAGTTCGAACGCTTCCTTGCCGAGTCCGTTCACCGGCTTCTTGCCCTTGTAGACATGCAGCGGCACGATCACCAAGCTGGATTCGGTGGTAATGATCAGTCCGGGATCTTCCTCCACCCCATCCGCGGTCTGGCCGGCAATCGGCATCGCCGCTAGCAAGAGCCCTACAAGAAGCAACGTATACATAGCCAGTCAGAGCTTACCAGCTAGTCAACTGGCATGGCAATCAAATGTGTCAAACCGCGTCATTTATCCGAGTAGGCCAGAGATGCTTGCAGCCTCGTTTGCCATCAGCGCGGCTGAAACCCGAAACTTGTAGGGTCGGTCCCCTGCATCAACTCCGGAGTGTTGACCAACCCGTGCCAAGCATATCTTGCCATGGCCCGATAGCGTAGAAATGCCCTTGCAAGCAAGTCGCGTCTGCGCTGGCTGCTGCCGGCTCATCCCTGTTCCACCGGCGATCTCGTCGTTCCGGATTCTGTCTACGTGACAGATTTCCGATCTCGAAATTCACACCACGTTAGTGGACGATCGAGCGTCTGCCACCGTAGAGCTTGCCGACACGGGTGGAATTGAGCCGAACTTCAATCTTGCGCTCGGTGGGCTCCTCGCCCAGACTGCTTGGATAGTAGCCCACGATGTACTCAGACTGGGCCAAGGTCGAGATCGAAGTCAGGATGCTCCGGATTGCCATGCCACTGGGAATCTTCAAGTCAAAGCTCCGACCTCCCGTTTGCGGCCCGAGTTCCGCGAACTTCATTTGACGCATCTCACGGTCTTTGGCTCTTGCCGAGCCCTGGTTGCCAGCATTCCCCGTTGTGGCGCGGCCGCTAGCCGTACCGCCCTTTCTGCGGGGATTGATGAAGTCTTCTTGAGTCTTGGAGCGCATTTGGCCGTTCCTGCTCACGCTCAGCTGGCTTTGACTGTTCATGTTCTTGCGACCCTGGCTGTTTCCTGCCGTCTTGTGGCCCAGCACAACGGGATAGATCGGGACCCCTAGCAAGTTCGCTGTTCGCGCCACCCACTGTGGGTCGAGCTGGGTGGTACTGAGGCCGTCCGAAAACACGACCAGCATTCTGGAGGCGTTTCCGCCTCCCCTCGTCGCGTTGCGCAAGGTTTCCATCATGGCCTCGAACACGCGTGTTTGGCCGTCCTCGGAATCATACGCCAGATTGAATGCATGCTCGATCCTGGCGGTGTTTCGGGTTGCCTCGGTGAAACGTTTGAGCGTGCGCGCGAATCCGTAGACCGAAATGCTGACGTCTTCCCGCAGGCCGCCCTTGAGGAACGTGTTGCGAATGGCTTGGATCGTGAGCAACCCCGGTCGCATCACGCTGTGGCTCACGTCCATCAGCAAGATGATCTCGACGGGAACGGATCGGCCGCTCCCGGGGCCCTCGACAAACGCAATGTCCTGTGCCATTCCGTTCTCAAGCAACTCGAACGCTTCCTTTCCGAGACCATTGACGGACTTCTTGCCCTTGTACACATGCAAAGGCACGATCACAAGGCTGGACTCGGTGGTAATGATCAGCCCGGGATCTTCCTCTACCACCTCGGAGGTCTGACCGGCGATTGGAATCGCCGTCAGTAGTAGTCCCACCAACAACAGCACTGACACCGGCAACGAGAGTCTAGCAGTAGGGAGTTGGCTGGGCAAGCAAATCGCCATTCAAGATGCCGTTTGGGGAATGATTTGCTCAGATTTGACACAATGACGGCCGAATCCCAGTGTCTCGGGTGGCAGATGCCGGCTCGGTCGAACGATCGCTCAACTGTCTTCGACCAGGACTACCGTTCCTGCCACTAGCGTTCGGAGGAGTTGACTGTCGGACGCATTGGGAGGTGCGGACTGGAAGTCAAACCCGTCAAACATGGATCCGAGCGAGCGCTGCAAGGTGATGTCGATGCCTCCGACAATTGCGCGGCGAAATAACCGGCTACCGGCGGCCGACGAGAGGTGGAGGAACTGCCCGTAGGCTGCCGACGACCTAATCCGAAACGTGGTCTCGCCAGACACTCCCGAGCGCTTCCATGTGCCCGAGACTTCCAGTGCAGCCGTGCCCGGGCCCGATCCCGTGGGCCGCGCGATGAGGTAGTGAGCCCTGCAATACTCCGGATCGGTGACGATGCGGCTCTCGATGAAGGCCGTCCCAGGATTGGCAAGGTCCTCTTCGTATGACCTGGAGATTTTCGATTCGTTCGGCACCATGCTGCTATGCCCGGCCAGGACTGGTTGGGGCTTGATCCACCGCAGCCAACCGGAGTTCGGAGGTTCCGGCGGCATCGCGTGGCAAGGCACTAGTTCCAAGTTGCGTGTCACAAGCCTGCCGGATGTGACGTGGACGAGGTATCCCAGATCCGTCTGGACTTCCCATCCGCCATGCTCGGACCGCTTGGCCCGGCCCCAGTCCCAGCCGAGCGTATACCGGACTTCCTCGCGGACGATCGGGTCATTGTCGCTGTCGAGTGTGTCGATCAGGAAGTCCGCTCCGATCGGGTCGCCGGCGACGCCCCAGACGGAATGATCGTTTGCGCTGAACTCGATTTCGAGGCGATTGATACCCTCGCGCAGGAGTTTGGCGGGGATGTGGTGCCACGACGAATACAGGCGAGCAGCCTTCTCGCCGTTGATATAGAGGTGCGCGTGCCCTTCGTTGGGAATTGCCGGGCCGCCGACGCCCTCTGGCGTGAAACGGAAATTCCGAGTCTGCAGGACGATGTTGAAACCGTCCATTCGGTCCGGCTCAAGCCGGACCTCCATCGCGGGGACCGGAGCGCCTGCCGGAAGGTCGATCACCGGGTGCTGGGAGTGGTCCACCGCCGGCAGCGGGGAGTCTTGCGGCCATGCCGCGATCGCTGCCAACAGCGCCAGTGCCAGCAGCGGCGGGCGAAGCGCCCGCATTCGAGCTAGCCGCATTTGTTGTCGTCGCAAGGCCGGAAGCAGAGGACCTTGTGATCGGGTGTCAGCGTGCAGCCGACCGCGTCCTCGTCGCTTTGGCCACACCGGAAGAAACATTCCGGCTCGCCGGGAGGAGCCTGGTTCTGGCGGGGACGTCGCGGCCTTGCCTGCCTTCCGAGCGCCTCCATGAGCCGGGCCTGCTCCACTCCGAGCGTACGAGCCGAAGCTGCCATGTTGCTCGGCTTGATGTTGCCGGGTTCGACTCTCAGCGCCTTGGCAACCGTCGCCTCGTCCTTGCCCAGTTCCTGCGCCGCTGCCTCGACCTGGTCAGCCGTCAGGCGGCCCTGTCCAGCCCGCGTCCCGCGGCGCGCGGGTGCCGGTGGCGCGGCCCGATCTCGTGCACCTTGCGGCTGGCCGCGCGGGCCCGGCCCGGTTTGGCTCACCGCCGGCGGACGCGCTCCGCGGATGTTGGGCCTGACGGCGGTCCCGGCGTAGCAGCCCAGAATGTAGGGCCAGGTTTCGGTCGCGTGGTAGTGGTAGTCCCCGCGCGGACCGGTGTGCCCGTTGCAGGCGTCGAGATATTCGGGGTCCTCCTTCGCGACGTAGTCATAGGCGTCCCATGAGTCTTGGTGCGGCTCGCGCACCTTCTCCCAACTGCTGCGGTATCGGATGACCTCTTTGCACTCCGCGTCGGCGCAGCCCCAGGGACCGCGGATCGGGAAGCCGTCGAATCCGAATCCCAGGATCGGAGATCGCTCACCCTCCCGGACCCAATCGCTCAGACACTTCTGCACCAGCGCGTGATAGTGGTATTCCATGGCCGTGTGGCCCATGCAGGCGTCCATGATCGCATTGAAGATCGGATCGCCGAACTGCTCCTCCTCCGGAACGGGGCCTTCGTTCGGCCCGTAGATGGCGATGCCGTTGACCGCAAACCCGATAGTGCCGAGAAGCGGGATCGGGCTCGGCTCGCTTGCCAAGGTCGGCCTGGCCGGGATCCGGAATTCGTAATCTTGTTCCTTGAGCGGATTCGGCGTGATCTGCACGAATTCGTAGTGGGGAATGCCGTTGGAACGCACTACCAGATCCTCTCCCTCGCAATTCGCCTCGACCCTGGCCTGCGGGTACGCCGGGCCCGGGCCCGGGGCGTTCGAAACATCGAGGAAAGCGTCGGCCAGACAGGGCGGAGACTGAGCTGCCGCAAGGCTCAGCGTCACTGACACGAACAAGAGCAGACTGAAGCGGATCATTCCAAGGGACTCCGAATGCATCATAGCGAGCCCAGACGGCCGGCGCATTGCTGTAGCGGCTGCGTTTTCCGGCCAGCCGGCTCCTTGTTGCAGGCTGGCGAGTCAGGATTGGTGGCTGACGCCAAGGGGATTCTCCTGCCCGCATTTTCCATTCCTCGATGCCCCTCCGGGTCGCGGATTCGTGGGGATGCCGGGGCAGCGGGCATCTGTCGCGGCTCTGGCCGGCTATCTCTCCAGATGCTCCCGGAAGAACGAGATCGTCTTCGGCCACGCCTCGCGGGCAGCCGCAATGTTCGCGCCCTCACGTCCTGACTGTTGTCGCAGAAAGCCATGTCCGGCTCCGTCGAATTGATGGGGGACGTAGTCCTTGCCCATCTGGCGCATCACCCGCAGTGCATCCGGGATCGTCGCGTTCACCCGGGCGTCGTCCCCACCGTAGAGACCGAGCACCGGAGCCTTGACCCTGCTCAACAGATTGCTCGAGGGCGAACTGCCGTAGTACACCACGGCGGCGTCCAAGTCCTCCTCGTTGGCGGCGAAGTTGAAGCTCGTGCTGCCCCCCCAGCAAAAACCCACCGCGCCGAATCGACCGCTTGCCGACGGTAGGGAAAGCCCGAACCGCGCGACTGCCGTCAGCCGCCGCGTCACGTCTTCCACGCGCAGTGACCGCACGAGCGCAATCGCTTCTTGGCGATCCGCTGGCGTGCCGCCACCGTCGGGTCCATGTCCCGAGAGCAGGTCAGGAGCAATGGCGATGAAACCCTCGGCTGCTGCTTGGTCGGCCACCGCTCGAATCCAGTCGGTCAGGCCGAAGATCTCGTGAATGACAATGACGACGGGCGCGCGGGTCGCGCGCTCCGGGTAGACGACCCAGGCGCGGATTGTGTCCCCCCATCGGCTGGTGTCGGACCGTCCCTCCTTGATATCGATCCATTCGCCGTGGCGAGGCGATTCGTTGAGCGCGGTCAACGCCGTGTCCGCGTCAGGTGGGATGGCCTGGGCCATCGCCAGGCCGGTCCAAGTGAGAAGGATGGATAGGGTCCACATGGGGCCCCGACGGACCAGTTGCTTGGCTTGGTGCATTGTTCCTCCGATGTGTGGGCGGCCTGATCGATTCCCCAAGTCCCGAATGTGGGCGTCGGCCGTCCGGCGGCTGGATGCCTCGGGCGTGCTATGATCCAGCTTAGGCTAAGGCGACGGGAGATTCGACCGTTGGCCGTTGCCGATCACTGGGCCCGGCTTCGCCGGGTTGACCGCTGCACAGGCCCGTAGCTCAGCTGGTTAGAGCGCTACCTTGACACGGTAGAGGTCAGCGGTTCGAGTCCGCTCGGGCCTACCATCCCCAATTGTGGCCGACATTGAGTTCTCCGAGTTGGCAGCGATCCGGCCGGGGCTCCGTCGCTTGTTGCGGTCACGCCCGGCCGCTCACGCTAAGGACGTAGTTCGATACGGAGTCCTTGCAGGACTTGGAAGCCCAATAGGCGTCCTCGGTCCCCCAGCTGTCCATCTGGAACCAGCCCTGAAAGCCGCCTTTATGGAGGATCGAGCAGAGCTTGGGGATGTCGTAGACGCCTTCTCCGCAGGGCAGGTGCCTGGAAGTGCCGGCACCGCCGTTCGGGAACGGCCGGAGCGTGGAATCCCCGTCACAGAACTGGACATAGCCGATACGGTCGACGCCTAGCTCCAGGAGCAGGTCCTCGGGCCGCCCGTGCGCACCGTTCAGCACGTCGAAATGCGATGGGTCGAAAATCGCCTTGAACTCGTCCATCCCGACGGCGGCAAAGAGCTTGTGGTAGCGCTCGACCGAATTGATGAGTAGAGGAGGTTCTCCCTCGATCGAGAGCAGGATTCCACGCTCGACCGCGTAGCGCACGGCCGGGCGGAGGACACTCGCGAATCGCTCGATCAGCCCGTTTTCGGAGAGGCTGTTTGGCTCCCTTCCAGCCGACCAAAGACCCATCGCGTCGCAACCGAACTTGACGGCGAGGTCGATCTGGCTCTTGAGCCGGTCTGTGTACTCGGCACGATCGGACGCTTTGTCGGAGACTGGGTTCACTCCGCGCACACCGCCCTGAATCGAGAATACCCGGAGTCCGTACGATTCGATTTTTTCCCTGTGCGCCACAATGGCGGGCTCGTCTTCTGGATCGGGGTATCCGCCGCGCCAGTTGCCCCACAGCTCAATCCCGTCGAATCCCTCGTCACGGGCGAACTCGAGGATCTCGTCGTAGGCGTACCGCTTGCCATGGTGGGTCTCTGACGATCCGAAACCGTTCAGTCCGACGGCGAGCTGCCACCGGGGAGGGGACGAAGCGTTGCTTTCCGGTTCTTGCGGGACGCTTCCACATCCGACTGCAGCGAGTTGGGCTAGCATCGTCCGGCGTGTCATTGTCGGCATGAAGCCATCCTCGCATCCGTGGCCGGCAGCCACCGCCCTCCAGCGCTTGCTTCTGTCATTTGCTGCGGCTAGTGGTACGAGACCCAGATCGGGCTCCCCCAGGCCAGCGAACCGTCCGATTGCTCGACGCGAATGTAGTAGTAGCTCTCGCCGCGCTGGGCCGCGTCGTCCCGGTAGGCGAACTCGGCTTCCTTGGTTTCTGGCTCGATCGTATAGACAATCTCGTTGTTCTTGATGAGTACGATCCGCTCAATTGGGCCTGTGCCGATGGCCTTGGCGCGCACAACAGCTGGCTCGGAAGCCCCGAAAGCGTCGCCCATGATGTGGTCTTCGATTCGCAGGTCGACGATGATGTTATCGGTCGCGGCATACGTGTGTCGCTGCTTCATCGCATCGATCAGGGCTTGCCGGGTCGGCGTTCTGTCTGCCGGCACCAGCACGCAGGCGTAGGAGTCATGCGTGCCGACATGGTCCGAGCTGGCCTGCACTCCGATCTTGATTCCCTTCGCCCAGGCTTCCCATACGAAGCCTGCCGGCCTCCAGGGTTCCCCGTGGTGGTAGTAGCGCCTGTCCCGCGTTTCGGCTCGAGGGGCGCCAGGGTATTCGTAGGATGCGTGCAAGCTCTGGTAGATCTCGACAATTGGTTCGATTTCGGGATCGCTTTCGCGCCAGTCCGTACCTTGGTCCGATCCGGATGTGTGGGGAGTCGAAATCCCGCCGTTGCGGCGCAGGTAAGGAAACAGTACATCGCCCGTGTTGATCGAGCCGTCCCTCTCGCCCGCTTGAATCGGCATCCACCGAACCCCGCGCTTCGCGAAGACCGTGTTGCGGTGCCCATTGGGGTAGGGCAGGCTGCGCTCCGTGCCGAACAACGGCCAGAACCGGCCGCCGACCAGGAAGATATCTTCGGATTTCTCAGTCCGCCACCAGTTGTATTCGACTCCGGGGACGTTGTCTCCCCCGTACTGGTGGTCTCCGACCATCATGAAATCGAACTGGCCTGCGGTGAGCGCGTAGCGATAGAAGTCGATCAGCGCGCCCTCGCCGATCCCGTCCGCCGAAATGTCCGTGTGCCGGTGCAAGTCGCCGCGCAGGATCCGATAGCTCTTGTCTCCCGCGCTGTAACGGTATGCGCGAATAGCCGCGGTGTCCTCCTGCTCGCTGGGATGGACGGGGACGGCCGTCGAGGGCGGCTCCCGGAACTCAGACAGTGTTGCGTTGCCGCTGGCCGCCCAGGCTGGGTGGCGGGGATCAATCACGGTATAGGAGATCTGCGTGGTCTGTGCCGACGGGGAAGCGCGGTTGACCGCTCGCTGAGGTGAGCCGAACGGCCGGGCGTCGCGGGACCACGCGAACCACAGCCGTCCTCCGGAATCCAGCGTGCTCGAGGCCCAGGTGTCGTTTCGGCCGTTGGTCGCGTGCAGCTTGGTCGCGGGCAACCAGCCGTTCCCGTCGAGCCGGGTCAGCAGCATCTCCCAGATCCCGCCGGCTCCCCAGTTGTTGTTGACGCGGCTCGTCACGCTCGTCAGCGATCGCATCATTGCCCATACATGGCCCTCGGAATCGACGGCCAGACGGGCTTGCTGGACGTAATCCCTCGATCCTGCCGGGACGGCGTCCATGATTTCGGGAGCCTGGCGCAACCGGTTCCCCTCGAGCACCGCGACCTTGGTCGATCGGAGGCGGTAGAGGCCGGCTCCGCCGCCTGGCCTGAAGCGCTGGCTGCTCCAGTCCTTGCCCCAGTTGGACTCCCCGCGGTCCTAGGCGAGCCAGAGCCTGTCCGACTCATCGCAGGCCAGGGCGACGTTGGCGTCGAAACCGTCCGACCGGGTGAGCTGGCGGGGTGCGTCCCAGCGTCCGTTCGATCGCAGCCTCCGCACGTAGATGTTGAAGTCGCCCTCGCCGTAACCGTCCCAGCCGACCCACACGTTGCCCTTCGAATCGGCGGCCACGTCCGGTGCCCAGCTGTCATCGTGGGCCGACTCGGACACGATCGCCTCCCTTGACCACGAGGAGCCGTCCCACCGCGCATGCAGGATCCGTGAGGTCCGGTCCCTGAAACCCTGCCATGCCACATGGACATTGCCTCGGCTGTCGGCGGCCGTCCGGTGATAGATGTTCCCGCCGGTGCTTGCTAGGCTTACGATCTCGGTCAGCCCGCCGGCGCCCAACGCCCGCGAGAACAAGCCCCAAGCGCCATCCGGAGACTTGCCGGACCAGACGACCACGACGCTGCCGTCGCGGTCGAGCGCGACCTCGGTTCGGAAATTATCCGGGTAGCCGTCGGGCGAAACACGGATTGGCTGGTTCCAGGATTGACCGTCGTGCCTCGCCAGCCACACCGCGTCGCGTTCGCTCCGGTACGAGATCCAGGAGACCCACATTCCTCCGGACGGGTCGGCAGCCAGGTCGGGATAGTCGTTGAACGTATCTCCGCGCGTGAGATCGATCGTTGTCGGGAGGCGCTCGGCACCGGCAAGTCCTCCAAGGAATTCCAGGGAGCGGCCGAACTCAAGATCGCGCAAGGGGAAGGAAAACGATCCCTGTTCCGTCTCCGTCCGGATGAGCGATCCCTCGGTTGCGTCAACGGAGGCTACGATCCCGTTCGGGATCATGGCGAACTGGCGGGTGTGGACCGGGTCGTAGCCGCGTTGCGTAGTGGAATCGGCGTACCTCGTCACGCGGTTGGTCAGCAGCCAGCGATTCGGATCGATAATCTCGTCCCTGCCTTCGAAGTGGACGCCGCTGAGCCGCAGCACCCGGCCCGGAGAGACGCTGACCGATCCGTCCCACCGCTGCGGCGTGAACCGGTCGAGGCCGAACATCAGCCGTACCGAAACAGTCGAAGCGCTCGGAGCAGCCTCAGTGAGAAGCGGGACCTGGCCAATGCTCTGGATAGCGGTCGAGACGAAGATCGCCAGTCCTACGCACCGGGATCCTTTCAAGCGCCGCGTCAACCGCATTGTCACCATTCTGCGCCCTGGGGGCGTGCGTGGCGCAACGAACGACTTCGAGCCGGCGAGCGCCGGTCACGGAACAACACGGCGAAGCCAGTCCTCATGGGCTTTCTGCAGCCGCGCAACGACTTCCGGGCGATCCGTAGCGTGGTCGGTCGACTCGGGATGCTCGTCAGACAAGTTCGCCAGGTACAGGGCCCCCATCTGCTTCCGAGGAGCGTGCTTCGACTGCAGCCCGGTCGTGTCCCGCCCGTTGCCGATCAGTTTCCAGTCGTCCACGAGCACGGCCCATTGGCCCTGCCACATCCAATGGAACTCGTGGTGCTGGGAAGGGGTGTCCGCCGACTCCAGAACCGGACCGAGGCTCTTGCCGTCGATCTCGTATCCCGGCGGGTCGACCCCGCAGAGTTCGAGAATCGTGGGGAAGAAATCCATGTTCGAGATTGCCTGGTCTCGCGTCTCGCCCTCGGGAATCACGCCCGGCAGGCTCAGGATCGATGGAACTCGCACGCCGCCCTCGAACATGCTGGCCTTCGCTCCGCGCCACTTGCCAGTGTTGCCACCGCCGCCGTGCGCCCCGTAGTTGACGTCCCAGTTCGTGAATTCCTCGGTCGAGTGCCCGTTGTCGCTCATGAACAGCACGAGCGTGTTGTCGCGCAGGCCCCACAGGTCCAAGGCGCGGAGCACTTGCCCGATCCGATCGTCCGTGGTCGTGATCATCGAGGCGTACGAGCGCCTCGGCATGGCCATGCTGTCGTACATCTTCGCGAACTTCGGGTCGGACTGCTCCGGGTAGTGTGGAACGTTGAAAGCGCAGTACAGGAAGAACGGGTGGTCCTTGTTCTCGACGATGAACCGGGTGGCTTCCCGGACAACCAGGTCTGGGAAGTACCGACCGGTCTCGTAGACTTCCTCTCCGTTCCGGTACAGGTCGTGGAACGGAGGCCGCTGCGGTTTCGAGTGCATGAACTCGTGCTCGTAGTTGTCGATGAATCCGCCCAGGTGCCCGTAGGCCTCGTCGAATCCCTGGTCGAGCGGCTGGTGGCCGGGTTTCGCTCCGAGATGCCACTTGCCCGTCAGGCCAGTCCGGTAGCCGTTCTCGCGCAACACCTCGGCCAGCGTCACCTCGTCGACGCTCATGTTGCGGGCGTTCTCGTCCATGGGATGGTTCGAGAGCCAGTCGATGACGCCGGAACGTTGCGGGACTCGGCCCGTCAGGAGTTGCGACCGTGACGGGCAGCACACGGTGTGGGCGTAGGCCCGTGTGAAGCGCACGCCGCGTGCGGCGAGCGCGTCGATGTTGGGAGTGTGGATGTCATCCGATCCGTAACAGCCTGCGTCGAGCGTTCCCTGGTCGTCCGTGTAGATGATGACGACGTTAGGCTTGCCGGTCCGGGTCGTAGCTTGGGCCGCCGCAGCCATGGCGCCGCCGACGGCTCCGAGGAATCCACGTCTAGTTAGTGTTGCCATCGCACCTATGCTATCCGACTACCACATCAATGGTGCAACCAGAATTGAAGTTGATCGGGTCCTTGGTGCCGGTGCTAGTATCCCACCGCCTTGTTCACCACGTTGGTTAGCGGATCACCGCGGGCGAATCGGCCGATGTTGCCTGCGATCACCTCGAGGCGGCGGATGTCGGATCCCTTGGCGTGAGAGGCTACGTGAGGCGTGATCACGACATTGTCGAACTGCCACAGCGGATCGTCCGCTGCGAGTGGCTCGGGGTGGGTGACATCCAGGCCGGCTCCCGCCAGCTTTTGGCTGTCGATAGCCTTGATCAAGGCCCCCTTGTCATAGAGCCGGCCTCTGGAAACCGCGACAAAATAGGCGCCGCGTTTCATGGCGCTGAACTGTTCCTCGCCGATCATGTTCTCGCTTTGCGGCGTGAGCGGCGCGGCGATGAACACGACGTCGGCCTTGGGGAGCACGTCGTTGAGCTGGTCGGGTTTTACGATTGTCGGCACGAAAACGTTGACAGGGATGTCTTTCGGGTCGACGCCGATCACTCTCATTCCGAATGCATGCGCGCGCTGCGCGATCTGCATGCCGATGCCCCCCACTCCGACCACAACAGCTGTCATGCCAGGCAACTCGGTCATGCCTTTGGGCGCGTCAGCCCGGGACTTCCATTCCCGGCGGTTCGGAAGGTAGTAGTGCAGGCCGCGGGTCATTGACAGCAGCAACGCGAAGGCGTGGTCTCCGATCGTGGGCCCCTGCACGACCTTGCAGTTGGTCAGTGCGACGTCGCTCTCCATGAACTCCGGCCAAAACGCGTAGGCCTCGACCCCGGCGCTGGTGGACTGGACCCACTTCAGATTCTTCGCCTTGGCGAACTGCTCCTTGCTGATGCCGCCGATGATGCCGTCCGCGTCGACCAGTTCCTTCTCGAACGCCTCGACCGTGCGCGCGGCAACCACCTCGGCGTCCTCGCCCGCCTCCTTCTGGTAGCGTTTGATCGCGTCCTCGTCGTATGCGAAGCTGCTCGAAAGAGCACGGACGAGGATCTTCTTGTCGGCTGCGACGCCCAGCGTCGCAAATGCCAAGAACAGGATACAGATTCGTTTCATTGGTTCCTCCGACTCCCGGAGAGTTTATCACCACTTCGGCCGACAGTTTCGGGAAGCAGTCTCTCGACGACACGGTCCGAGGTCGCGCAGGTGTACTGACCGGCTGACGTAAGTCGCTCCCTAAATTATCCTTATCGCTCGCATAACCGCGTTCCGGTAGCGTGCCGAATTCCTAGACTGGGATTGTACTCAGCGTTTCGCTCTCCTCTGGAGCGATCTCCGAATCAGTTGAGAACCCCGTCGTTGCAGCGGATTCCCGTTGGCGCGTTCGCGCCGCGAAGAGTCTGGAGTGCATGTTGCGTACGAGGGAGGAATGGCTCAAGGTGGGGGTTCGGAAAACGGCGGTAGTGATCGGCAACGGCTTGGTTGGGCACCGCTTTTGCGAGAAACTCATCGAGTTCGACGAGCGCCGCGAATACCGCATTGTTACGTTCTGCGAAGAGCCACGCCCGGCGTACGACCGCGTGCACCTCACTTCGTATTTCGCCCATCGAGATCCCGGCAAGCTCGCCGTGGCGCGAATTGACTGGTACCACGAACATGGCATCGAGATCCATGTCGGGGATCGCGCCCGCGAGATCGACCGAAAGCGCAGGACCGTGGTTTCCGACCAGGGCCTGGAGGTGCCTTACGACCGTGTCGTACTCGCCACCGGGTCGCACCCGTTCGTCCCGCCGATCGAGGGCGTCGACAAGCGCGGGGTTTTCGTGTACCGCACGATCGAAGATCTCGAGGCGATCATCGCCTACGCCAAGGGCGCACGCAGTTGCGCCGTCATCGGAGGCGGCCTGCTTGGCCTCGAAGCGGCCAAGGCAGCCTATGACCTGGGGCTGGAAACGCACGTCGTGGAATTCGCCCCGCGCCTCATGCCCCGCCAGATCGACGACGCGGGCTCGCATCTGCTCGTACGCCAGATCGAGGATCTCGGCGTGCGCGTGCATCTGCAGAAGTCCACGCGGAAAGTTCTTGGCAACGGCAAGGTCGCTGGGATGGCATTCGTCGACGGGGCCAGCCTCGACGTGGACATGATCATCGTGTCGGCGGGTATCCGGCCCCGGGACGAACTCGCAAGGAGTTGCGGCCTCGATGTCGGCGAGCGCGGAGGGGTCACGGTTGACGATACCCTGAGAACCTCGGATCCCGACATTTACGCCATCGGCGAGGCGGCTGTCCATCGCGGCATCGTGTACGGCCTGATCGGACCGGGCTGGGACATGGCGGACGTCGCTGCAGGCCGGTTTGTGGGCCGGGATGTTCACTTCGCTGGCGCGGATCTATCGACCAAGCTCAAGCTGATGGGGATCGACGTTGCCAGCTTTGGCAACTACGAGGCCGGGCCGGATGAGGCCGCGCCGCTGGTTGTAGAGGATCCCTTCGCGGGCGTGTACAAGAAGCTGCTGTTCAGCCACGACGGGAAGCGGCTTCTCGGGGGTGTGCTCGTGGGCGACGCTTCTGACTATCCCACGCTCTCGGTCCTCGCCCGGACCGGGGAGGAATTGATGGCCGAGCCCTCGTCTCTCGCCGGAGTCGGCGGCGAGGGCCTTGCGGATGGCTCGGCCGGCATGGCCGATGATGCCCAGGTCTGCTCCTGCAACAACGTGACCAAGGGGGCAATCTGCGCCGCGATCCGCGACTCGGACCTGGACACCGTCAAGGCGGTCAAGGAACGCACCGCTGCTGGCACTGGCTGCGGCGGTTGCCTGCCCCTGGTGACGACCCTGCTGAATGCCGAGCTCGAAGCGGCTGGCCGGAACGTGCAGAAGAACCTCTGCGAGCATTTCCAATACACTCGCCAGGATCTCTTCGACATCATCAAGATCAAGGGAATCAAGACCTTCAGCGAATTGATCCGTGCCTACGGCAGCGGCCGTGGGTGTGAGATCTGCAAGCCCGCTGCGACCTCGATCTTCGCCTCGCTTTGGAACGAGAGCATCACCGACCCGAAACATCACACGCTCCAGGACACCAACGACCGCTTTCTCGCGAACATGCAGCGCGGCGGGCTCTACAGCGTCGTGCCCCGCGTTCCAGGCGGCGAGATCACTCCCGACAAGCTGATAGCCCTCGGAGCCGTCGCCAAGAAGTACGGGCTCTACACCAAGATCACCGGAGGCCAGCGGGTCGACCTGTTCGGCGCGCAGGTCCAGCAGTTGCCGAGCATCTGGGAAGAATTGATCGAGGCCGGGTTCGAGAGCGGGCATGCCTATGGCAAGGCTCTGCGCACGATCAAGAGCTGTGTTGGGACGACGTGGTGCCGCTACGGGGTTCAGGACTCTGTCGGTTTCGCCATCCGGATCGAGCAGCGCTATCGCGGGATTCGCGCTCCGCACAAGGTGAAGGGAGCGGTCTCCGGCTGTGTCCGGGAATGCGCCGAGGCGCAATCGAAGGACATTGGGCTGATCGCGACGGACACCGGATACAACCTCTATGTCTGCGGCAATGGAGGGGCAAAGCCACGACATGCTGACCTGCTCGCCTCCTCGCTGGACGAGGACACCGCAATCCGCCTGATCGACCGGTTTTTCATGTATTACATCTCGACGGCCGACAAGCTTACTCGCACCGCTGTGTGGATCGAGCAGCTCGACGGCGGGATCGGACGCCTCAGGGACATCGTTGTTCACGACAAGCTCGGCATTTGCGACGAGCTGGAGCGGCGCATGCAGTTCCTGGTCGACAGCTATCGGTGCGAATGGAAGGAAGTTGTCGACGACCCCGAGAGGAGGAAGCTGTTTCGCCAGTTCGTCAACACGGAAGAGAACCTCAGCGGGATCGAGATTGTGGAAGAGCGTGGTCAGCACCGGCCAGCCGACTGGCCCAGGGACAGAGTTCCCCTGGACCAGATCAAGCTGCCCGACGGTCGCGCTCTGGGAGAGGCTTCGCGGAACGGTTCCGCAAGCCCGCCCCGCAAGCTCTCTTGGGTTCGCATCGGAAGGGTCGACGATTTCCCGCCTGGCGGGGGCGCGGCGGTGAAGTACGGCGCCACGCAGATCGCGGTTTTCCGCTTGTCGGGCGGAGAGGGCTGGCGAGCTTGCCAGAACATGTGCCCGCACAAGAACGCATTCGTGCTGGCTCGCGGCATCACTGGCAGCGACGGCCAGACGCCCAAAGTGACTTGCCCCTTGCACAAGAAACCCTTCTCGCTCGAGACGGGAGAGTGTTTGTCAGGCGAGCCGTTCGCGCTGAAGGTCTTCCCCGTGCAAGTGGCCGGGGACGGAGTGTACTTGCTGTTGCCGCCGGAGAACCAGATCGACGCGTTGCTCGCAACGCAGATTCATAGGGTGCAGGCGGCCGATGCTGCTGCCCTCGAGGCCTGCGTCGCCTGTGCTTGACGAGATGCTGTCGCGCACTCTGCGCGGCGGTGGATCAGAAGGAGATTGAGTGAACACCGAAGCCGTTGAGGAACTCGACACGACGGGCCGCGCGGAACCGAGCGGCGTGTCGGACCCGCCCGTCGACCGGTCTCCTTCGGACCGGGGGGACTCGCACTTGGAGTTCCTCCGTCGCATCAGTGGGCGTCTCGCCGTGGCTGACCCGCTCCATGAGGTTCTCGACCAGATTGTCGAGTTCCTGAACGCCGTCATCGGTGCCGACTCCTGTTTTGTGTACTTGCTCGAAGAGCAGGATCTGGTGTTAAGGGCCTCCAAGAATCCGCATCCGGAATCGGTCGACAACTTGCGAATCCGCGTGGGGCAGGGCATCACGGGCTGGGTGGCCGAGAACCGCGAGGCAGTGGCGATTGCTCAGGATGCCATGGGGGATAGCCGCTTTAGGGTGTTCAGGCAACTGCCGGAAGACGGCTTCCAAGCGATCCTCTCCGTGCCCATCCTGGCAGGCGGGCGATTGATCGGAGTGCTCAACTTGCAGCATCGGGCGCGCCATGAGCATTCGCAACGCGAGATCAACCTGGTTTCGACTATCGGGAATCTTGTCGGAGCGGAGGTCGAACGCGCCCGGTTGGACTGCGAGGTTGCCAAGCTGACCGGGCAACTCGAGACACGCAAGTTGCTCGAGCGCGCGAAGGGCATCCTGCAGCGCGACTTGAGCGTGACCGAAGAGCAGGCCTATCTCAAGTTGCAGCAAGAGAGCCGCAGGCGCCGCATTCCGATGAAGCAGGTGGCGGAGGCCGTCGTCCTCTCCGACGATCTCCGGAGACCGCAGTCCAGTTGACAGATGGGCCTGGCTTGCGGCTCGAGCGCGTTCGGGGGGATTGGCAACGACCGGCGCCGCGGCCGGATTCCTGGCGCGACACCTGCTTGCGGGGTTTCCTCGCACCGGGCCTGCGGATGTCGGGCGACTTGCCGCCCCGGGGACAACAGCGTACCTTGGAGGTGGCGACGTTTCACGAACGGCTAGAATCTCTTACGTCCGTCTCACGGACGAGAGCGTACGCTGACTTCGGTGTCTGACATGGATGACAGTCCGCACAAAATCCTCGTTGTGGATGACGAACCGGATCTGGAACGGCTTGTGAGGCAGAGGATGCGGCACGAAATCCGTGCCGGAACCTATTCCTTGGCGTTCGCCCGAGACGGTGTTGAAGCGCTGGATGTCCTGGCCAAGTCCGAACCGTTCGACTTGGTGATTTCGGACATCAACATGCCCCGCATGGACGGGCTCGAACTGCTTGAGCGGATACCGGTCACTCCCGACATCCGGGCCGTGGTCGTCTCTGCCTATGGCGACATCCGAAACATCCGGATTGCGATGAACCGGGGAGCTTTCGATTTCATCACCAAGCCCGTCGATTTCACTGACTTGCGCCTCACGATCGAGCGGACTCTGCGCAACCTTGGTGAGTGGCGCGACACCGTCGCGTCAAGGGAAGAGCTGGCCAAGCTGGAAAACGAGCTTGAGGTGGCCCGCAGGATGCAGCGTTCGATCCTGCCGACGAACTTCCCCTCAGGCCCCTGCTACAAGCTGCACGCGAACATGCGGACCGCCCGGGCCGTCGGGGGCGATTTCTACGATTTCGTTGTCCTCGAAGGGGGGCGTGTCGGCTTTGCCGTCGCGGATGTGTCCGGCAAGGGTGTTCCCGCGGCTCTCTTCATGATGTCCACGCGGACGTTGCTTAAGGGCGCGGCAATCGGCACGCGAGATCCTGGAGAGGCACTTGCCAATGTCAACGACCTTCTCGCCGCAGATAACTCCGCAATGATGTTCGTGACGATGCTCTACATGATCTTCGATCCCTCCAAGGGGACGCTCACCTACGCTTGCGGGGGCCATGAGGCCCCCGTCCTCGTGCGTCCCGACGGATGCGCGACCGAGCTTCCTCGAACGGGCGGGATCGCCCTCGGTGTGATTTCCGAGTCGAAGTACGAATGCCATACAGCGACCCTTTCCCCGGGCGATACGATCGTTCTGTATACCGATGGCGTGACCGAGGCGCGCAATGAAGCCGGGGGGCAGTTCGGGATAGAGAGGCTCTGCACTGCCTTTGGTAACAAGCCGCCAGCCGATCCGGAGGCTGCGACCACGAGCGTTTTCGACGCGGTTTGCGAGTTCGTTGGTGACGCTCCTCAGTTCGATGACATCACCTGCGTTGCGCTTCAATATACTGAAGGCTCCGCGTGAGTGAGCCAAGGTGCCCGGCGAGGTTCGAAGCTTCAATCCAGCGCCCCCAAGGCGGGCTCACAGGTCCCGGAAGGTTGTCCCGCCGATCGACCGACGCGCCTGCCGCGGTAGGGTACGGATCTGCTCTGGGGCGCCGATTCCGAGGTCCAGCGGGTGAGGCCTTTGGTGGCGGTGACCGGCGGTTGAGCTAGCGAAGGACGACGAACGCATGAGACGCTATTTCCCCGCGATTCCGGTTGGATTGGTCTTCGCGATGGCGTCGGCACTGGCGGCGGAGGAGGGGGTCTCCGATGATCGGATTCTCTTCGGACAGTCGGCGGCGCTCACCGGCCCTGCCGCCGATCTGGGCACCGGTGTCCGACTGGGAATCCAGGCTGCGTTCCGCGAAGCAAACGCTCGTGGCGGAGTCCACGGCCGCAGCCTCGAACTGCGCACGCTAGACGACGCCTACGAGCCCGAGAAGGCGATCGTCAACACAAGGGCCCTGATCGAAGGGAGCGACGATCCTGTTTTTGCTCTGATCGGTGCGGTGGGAACGCCGACTTCCCGCTCGGCTGCTCCGATTGCCGCTGCCGCGGCGGTGCCGTACCTGGCTCCCTACACCGGCGCATCGCTGCTGCGCCAGGCTGAGCTCTCCAACGTCGTGAACCTGCGTGCCTCCTACAACCAGGAAACCGAGGAGATCGTCGACTACTTGCGAAACGCCTTCAGCCTCAGCCGCATCGCGGTCCTCCATCAAGACGACTCCTACGGCCGCGCCGGACTGCAGGGCGTGTTGGAAGCCCTGGACAAGCGCGGGATGGAGCCAGCCGGCGTGGCTTCGTACATACGCAATACCACGGCCGTGAAGACGGCGCTGCTTGACCTGCGTGCTGGCAAACCCGAAGCTGTGGTACTGGTCGGTGCCTACAAGCCGGTGGCGGCTGCGATCAGGTGGGCCAGGCACATTGGCTTTGATCCAGTCTTCTTCACGATCTCCTTCTCGGGCGGCAATGCCCTCGCCAGGGAACTGGGCAACAGCGGAGGTGGGGTGCTCGTTTCCCAGGTCGTCCCGTTTCCCATGTCCGGCAATCCGGCTGCGGTGGCCTATCGACGGGCGCTGGCCGCGTATTCGCCGAAAGCGGTGCCCGGCTTCGTCTCCTTTGAGGGGTATCTAGCGGGTAGACTGGCAATTGTCGGTCTCGAGAGGACTGGCCCTGATCTCACGCGCCAGCGTTTCCTCGACAGTCTGCTGATGGCGAAGCCGATCAGCCTCAACGGCCTGCTGCTTAAGTACGGCGAAAACGACAACCAAGGTTCCGATGGGGTCTTCCTGACAGTGATCGGCGACGACGGAAGCTTCGGCGAGATTTCCGAACTCGCGCGGGGAGGGGGCCGGTGACGAGCCTTCTCGACATCATTCTGCGAGCCCGTTTGCGAGCGCAGTTGTATTTCGGCATCGGCGGTGCCGTTGCCATCACACTCCTGGCGACAGTTGTGGCGTGGGTTTCGTTCGACCGCGTGGCGGACGCCCAGAGGCGGGTGAACGAGGGTGCCGTCCCAGACATGGCAGCCGCCTTCGGAATCGCCCAGCAAGCTGACGCGGTCGCCACCGCGGCACCGCGGCTGACGGTCGCGGAGTCTTTGGACGAGCTCGGTGAAGTCGTCGAGGAAATCAACCGGGAAATGGAGACGTTTCTCAGCCGGGTCGACTCGCTGCCTCAGGAAGGCACGGAAGTCGTCCGCGCCCGGGGGGGCGCATTGACAGCCAACCTGGACTCCATCGAGGCGTCGGCAGCCATACGGTTTCAACTGGCCGACCGCAGCCAGGCGCTGAGAGACTCCCTGCGGGCTGTGGAAGCGGAGTTGAACGCGATTCTTGTCACAGCGATCGACGACCAGTACTTCTATGCCATGACGGGTTACAGCAGCCTTGATTCAGGGCCCGCTCCCCGGGATGAGTACTTCACCGCGGGCCAGATCAACCGCTATCGGCGCTTGGCCGAACTTCAAGAGGCTTCGGCCATCGGCACTCAGGTTCTGGCGAACGCTTTCAGTCTGACCGATCGGGCCCAACTCGAACCGCTTCGGGAGCGGTTCGAGACCTCGGCCGAGCGGATCCAGCGAAACCTGGCGGCGCTTGGAGCAGCTCCGGAGGTTGCGCAACTCCACCCCCTGTTCGACGAATTGGTGGGATTGGGCACGCAGGCAGAGAGCATTTTCGACGTGCGAGAGAACGAACTCCGGCTCTCCGATCTCCAGAGCAACCTGCTAGCGGACAACCGCGCGACGGCCACGGCCCTTGTCTCCGAGGTCGAGGGCCTTGTGAGCAGCGCGCGCGAGAGCGCCCTGCAGGCGACCCAGGCCTCGCAGCATGCGATCCTGACGGGCCGCCAGTACTTGCTGGCCCTAAACGTAGTCACCGCCATCGGCGCCGTCCTGATCGGATGGCTGTTCGTCGGCAAGGTTTTGTTGCGTAGGCTCGAGCAGATGTCGGGCTGGATGCGCCGGATGGCGGCCGGCGATCTGGAGACAAAGGTCGAGGTGCGGGGCCGCGACGAGGTGGCCGACATGGCCGCAGCGCTCGAAGTGTTTCGCAAGCACGCGCTGGAGGTTCAGCGCCTGAACCTGGTCGAGAAGCTGGCTGAAGAGCTCAAGGGCAAGAATTCGGAGCTGGAGCACGTACTCGAAGAGCTGCGGGCCGCACAGAACCAAATCGTCATGCGCGAGAAGCTGGCGGCGCTCGGCGAACTCACGGCCGGTGTCGCCCATGAGATTAAGAATCCCCTCAATTTCGTGAAGAACTTCTCGGAAGTCTCGGCGGAACTGCTTGAGGAATTGCAGGAGCTTCTCCCGCAGGACGGCGATGCCATGAACACAGACGAGCGCGAGGAGGTCGCCGAGATTTGCCAGGACCTGACCGGGAACCTCGAGTCGATCCAGCAACACGGGGCCCGTGCGAACCGGATCGTCCACGACATGCTGCGAATGGGCGGCGGAGCGGGTGACAAGGCGCCGACCGACATCAACCTGCTGGTCCGGGAGCACGCCAATCTCGCGTACCACAGCGCGAGGGCAACCGATTCAGAATTCCAACTCACCATCGAGGAGGGCTTGGACCCGAGCCTGGGCGAGATCGAGGTCGTCTCCCAGGATCTGGGTCGGGTCGTCCTGAACATGGTGAGCAACGCCTGCTATGCGACGGACGAGAAACGGCGGCAGGGCGCACGCGACTACGAGCCCACCCTGCGCATCGAAACGCAGGAAACCGACGGGCGCGTTCTGATCCGGATTCGCGACAACGGCAACGGGATGCCGCAGGAGGTCATCGACAAGATCTTCAACCCGTTCTTCACGACCAAGCCGACCAACAAGGGCACCGGTCTGGGCCTTTCCCTGTCGAACGATATCGTTCGCGAGCATGGCGGGAAGATTCGCGTCGAGTCCAAGCCCGGCGAGTATACGGAAATGACAATTGATCTTCCGGTGACGGCACCTTCGATCGCTGTGCCCGCGTAGCCAGACCGCAAGCGCTCCCGGCTGCCGGGACGGGCCGCTAGGATCCGAGGGAGTCGAGCGCAGCCGCTCTCGACCCGTGGACCGGGATGATCTTGTCGAAACCGCTGATATGGAACACCTCGCGGATAGGGGCTTGCAGCGAGCACATCGCCAGCTTGCCATCGTGGCGCCTCATCGCCTTGGCGATCAACAGGATAATTCGCAATCCCGCGCTGCTGATGTAGCTCAGTTGCTCCAAGTCGATAATCATGGCCCGATCATTTTCGGAGACCGCTGCGCTCAGTGCCTTTTCGAACTCGGTTGCGTTCGTTCCGTCTACGCTGCCACAGGCCTTGGCGACGACTACATCGTTGATCCGATCAGTCAAGACATCCATTGCGCTCCCCATTGCCCCTGAATTGCTGCCAGCAACTCGCGGCAGTTCTGTGTCCTACCCCCTGCCTGGGCCGTAGCATTCTATCAAGACTCGCTTGCATCGGCGGCAGGTTTCGCTGGAGTTCTCGCGGTCGCATCGCGAATCCGTCGCAACAGGGGTACGGTGCAAGCCCCAGGGCGCATTGTCAGAACTTGATCGCGATGGCCAAGTAGGAAAACGTGTTGCCGTGCCCGGGGGAGTTCGCCTTGAGGTACGGCCCCGGAAACATGTAGCCGATTCCGCCACTGAGGCCGATTGCCTCTGTGACCGCTGCGGAGAATGTTGCGTTGAGCTCGTCTCCCACCTTCGCCTCCGTCGCCCCCTCGGGCGGTGGAGCCACGGCCAGGCGGCCACCGACGTTGTAGAGCGCGTCCCGCTTGCTCACGAGCCAGTACGAGTGGAAGTCGAACTGGAGTCCCAGTTTCCGGTGGGGCTTCACTTCCGCGCCCAGGCGAATGTTCTTCAAGTTCCGCCAGCCGACCAGGTCGTTGTAGCCGTACCATCGGTGCGCGGTCGGATAGATGTCGACGAAGCCGCCGACCACGCCGTCGCTGGGATCATCGTCGCCGGAACCGAAATTGTAGTCGACGTAGAGCCGCGGGTCCAGATTGGCGTCAATGGAGTAGCCGAGTTCGGCGTAGTACGCCCAAGCCTCGATCGATGCGCCCGCCAGGTCGCCCCGCTGCCCGACGAGGGCGACGTTGTAGTCCCACGGCCCGAGATCCGAGCCCCAGACACGCAATCCCGCGGTGTAGCGGTCCATGTCGCCCCGGACGTTCAATTCGTCGACCACGACCGGAGTTGTTTGCCAGAGCACGTACGGCTCAAGCGTGGATCCGGGAATGACGTCCTCGATTGCGCCGTAAACGCCGTGCAGATTGTTTCCTTCGGCTGACTGGTTGATGCGCCGGAACGGATCGTTCTGCACGACCGACGCCGAGAAGACGTCGACCTTGGCGCTGGACGCCCGCAGTTCCAGCTTTACTGCGTCAAAGGCCCGTGACGTGTTGGCCCAGTCCAGGGCCCCGACCAGGCGCTGGTCACCGTATGCCAGCAACTGCCGCCCGACCGTGACAGCGACTGGGGATTGGCTACGACCAATGCGGACGTAAGCCTGCCGGATGTCGAACCCGTCTCGGAAAGCGCCGATGTTGCCTACGCCTTCGCGGATCGCCGGCGCCCGCGCGTCCTGCCCTTGGAATCCGAATTTGAGCCAGTCGGTGGGCTCGATTCCGATATCCAGCCGGGTGCGGACAAGAAGATACCCATCGTCGCTTCCCTCTCGGTAGCCCAGGTTCTGCCGGTTCTCGTACCGCACGCGGAACTCCCCTCCGAGGGAGAGCCAATCCGGTTTCCCGGCGGGGTTAGCCGCTTCGGGCGGATCGGCATCGGGCCTGGCAGGTTCTTGGGCCGGGGCGGGCAGAGCCGGGATCGTCGCAACTCCAATCAGCAGCGCGACCAGCGGTTTGGCGAACCAAGGATTTGCGCAGCCGTCTCGACCGTCCCCCTCAGCGGCTCCGCTGGTGCTGGAGGAGGGGCTCGAACCCTCATGCCCGGTAAAGGGCGCTGGATTTTGAGTCCAGTGCGTCTGCCAATTCCGCCACTCCAGCATCTTGCAAAAAGTCCAGGAACCTAGCACTTGCCTCGACCATACCATGACTGCGAGTTCGTCACTGTGCGACTGCGGAATCCAGAAACCCACAGCGATCTGGTTCACCCCATGGTACCCACCAGAACCTAGCAAATCCACTTTCGCGAGACCCTCGACGGGAGTCTTCAATGTTTGGTAGCAGGCCGTTGCAGATCAATTCTAATATGACGGCCCCGCAGAGTCAGACATGATCCAGGTGCGCTTTTTTCGTGCATTGTCGCGCGCAAGAATTGTGACCTACGCACCTGGCTGAACGGGTGGCGTATGCACCTGACGCGATCGTAGCTGGGACTCAATTGAACCTCAGCTTCATCTCTTCGCTACACTACTGGCGAGCGACCGAGCATCCGGCGCGGAAGCCCTAGTCCCAGCCTCAGACAACCGGAAATCGTCAGTTTCAAGATGTTATATTTCCCCTGGTCTTGGGCTCCGGTCGAGGCCTCAGGATATCCAGTCGTCGACGGGAGGCAACTGGGTTTCGGGACAGATAGTGCGCATGGCGCGGCCATGCGAGTCCCCTTGCAGGCCTCGGCAATCTCGCTGTGGCGCGTGCAACCACGGTGGTCGATCCGAGCCATCGGGCGCAGACGGGCCGCCTTGCTGTCGGCGGCATCCAAGTCGCGCCTGGGCGAGGCCCTGCAGGCCGAGGCGACCGTTCCCTGGAAGTGGCAGATGGGGATGGCCTTGGCGGACTGGACACCATCGCTCCAGCGCCTGGGTCCGTGCCTGCGGGCCGACGGTCCGCAGGGTGCAAGACTGGAGGTTCTGCTGGTCGCGCTCGCTGACGACTGGCTGAGCGGCGGGTCGGATCGTGTTTCCCACTGGGTGCTTGGCACCGTTCTTAAGCTGGATCGCCCGCCGCAGCAATTCCGCAAGACCTGAACGGAAGTAGGGGCCCTGACCCGCATTCCAAAAGTAGAGGTTCCCGGGAATCTCCCTGGCCAGTCGAAAGGATACCAAGCAACCCATGACACCTGCCCCACCACCTTCCGCCGACTCCGTCGCCGGTATTGACGTCGGCAAGTACGGGCTCGACGTCTTCGTCGATGCCAGCCAACTCGAGCGCCGCTTTGCCAACACCCCCGACGGGCACCGCACCCTGTGCGAGCAAGCTAAGAGCGACCGCATCGACGCCGCCATGCTCGCCCGCTACGCCCGCCTCGACGGCATCGAGGGGACCGCGCCCAAGCCGGAGGCCCAGCGGGCACTGGCCGACCTGCTCGCGCTCCGGCGCAAGCTCGTCGAGCAGCGCGACGGCTTGCGCAAGCACGCCGCCGAGACCGGCGACGCGGCCGCCAGCCTGCTCGCTGACCTGCTGGAAGCCTTTGACGCCAAGGTCCAG
>MKWU01001760.1_pt1 | contig 35683 bp, 34 predicted proteins | sample 809101 | NCBI WGS metagenome assembly MKWU01 (sample SAMN05860141, study PRJNA318959) | sponge metagenome | host: Aplysina aerophoba | place: Slovenia: Piran, Adriatic Sea, Gulf of Piran | collected 2013-05-07
CTCCCGGACCTCCTCGCGGGCGGCCTTCAGCTTCGCCCGGTTGCTCTTGCCAACGGCGTCCAGGCTGCTTGCGCGCTGCCGGGCCCGCACCTCCCGCCAGCGCAGCTCCTCGCAGCGCGCCTCCGCGTCCTCGGCCCGGACCCGCTCGCGCTCGCAAAGGAATTTCCAGTCGACCGGACCGGGAGCCGACGCCTCCGGCAGCCGCCCGTCGTCGGCGACGCGCGGAACCGGCGGCGTCCTGATATCCTCGATGCGAATCTCCATGCGCGGAGCAATAGCACGCCGGATTACCAGTTACCAGCCCCAATTTCGCAGCGACCGAAATGACGCCGCGACGGACTGTCGCCACCTCTCGACCGAACGCCTGCGTCCGAATGTTCGTCTGCGAATCATCCATGCCCCTTGGAAACACAAGTCGATTCCAAAGGGAATCCCCTCATCGGGAAAAACCACCAAACGTCCCGGAATACCCTGGCAGGCTAGATCCAATTCCCGGAAAGTTGCCCCTATTACGATTCGTCTTCATGTCGTCCGCATGAGATTTGATCCGAACCCAACGCGCTGGCCCATCGGGTCTTTGACGTGGCCGGTTCAGATTGTCGCAACTATACTGGAACTCGCCGGCATGGCGGATTGGGCGCTTGGCGATATCCATTCATACATTCTTGACAGATTCCGCAATACAGGCGCTTTTTCCGAGAGATGCAGCCGGGGCCTTCCATGGAAGGTGGAATACTCTTGCGCAGTATCAAGCGACGTTCGATGGTCGACGACCCGGGATCGAGAATGGGGGCGTCCGGGCTGCCGACGAAATGAGGAAAGCGGAGAACGCGCTAATTGTCCGATCGCCTGTCTCTTCGCGAAGCAAGCGGCTGATAGGCGATTCTTTCATGCGCCTGGCAGTAAGGCTTGCCTTGCAGGCTCGGCAGGCCGCAGAACCAGAAGTCGGGCGTGGCCGGATCGCCGATCGGCCATTTGCATGTCCGCTCCGTGAGATCCATCAACGATATCTTAAGAGATGTTTTTTCCACCTCCTTGACGTTTTCCAGCTCTTCGGGGCTAACTTCGTTAATGGAGGGCTGCGGCGGAAGCGGCTGGCCGGCAACAAGCACGGGCTTCTTGAAAGGGCGCGGCGCATTTTTCCTTACCTCGATTTTCGTCATCGGCGGCGCGACAGTCACAATCCGCTCGGGGGCTCGGACTGCCGGTTCGGCAGGTTTTTTCTTGCTCGCCTTTTTTTCCGTTTTCTTTTCCGGCTTTTTGAGCGGAGGCTTTTTCAGCTTGAGTCTGTAGGCCTTGCCGATAACCGCATTGCGCGTCACGCCGCCGATTAATTCGGCGATTTGGCAGGCCGTATATTGCTGGAACCAGAGCTTTTTCAATTGCTCGACTTTTTCGTCAGTCCAGACCATCCGTAGATCCTTCGCCGTGCGTGATTCGTTCCAATGTCGCTTGAGTCCCGCGAGTTCGCGGTTGGCAAGCGATCCGAATCCTATTTGTGCATGCCTCCCGAAAATTGCAACCGCCGCGGTCCCGTCAGTACTCTTCGAGAATTCGAATGACTCGGCCGGCATCCGGCGCGCTGCGCGGAAATTGCCGACCGGACGGCGCGATTGACCGCGCAAAAGTCGGCCGCCCGCAATGTCTGCGACAAGTATTGCCGGCGAGGCTGCAAAGAATCGGGCGATTAAGCGGAAAAATTTGACTTGGCTTGCAAAAACATGCGACGGGGATTTTTTTGATTCGAGGATACCGCCATGATCGCGCCGGTAATGCCGACCTACAGCCGCGTTGATCTCGCATTCGAAAACGGCGAAGGCTGCTGGCTTTTCACCGAGGACGGGGAAAAGTATCTTGATTGCGGGGCTGGAATCGCCGTGGCTTCGCTCGGCCACGCGCATCCGGACCTTGTCGAAACTCTAAAGGCTCAGGCCGAAAAGCTTTGGCACACGTCGAATCTGTACCGAGTTCCCAATCAGGAGCGGCTTGCTTCCCTGCTTGTCGAGAAAAGTTTTGCCGACACGGTTTTCTTTGGAAACTCCGGCACCGAAGCAACCGAATTGTCGGTCAAGATCGCAAGGCGGTACTGGCACAGCGCCGGGCAGCCGCGCCGCAATAACGTTATCACGCTGGAAGGTTCATTCCACGGGCGAACGATCGCCATGATTTCGGCCGCGGGATCAAAGAAGCTGACCGAAGGATTTGAACCGCTTGCTCCGGGCTTCATCCAGATTCCCGGCGGCAGCATCGAAGCGGCCGCGGCGGCAGTGGACGAGAATACTGCGGCGATCATGGTCGAACCCATTCTAGGCGAAGGCGGCATCGTGCCTCTCGATGACGGTTATTTGAAATCGCTTCGCGAACTCTGCGACCGGAGCGGCATTCTGCTGATTCTGGATGAAATCCAATGCGGAATCGGCAGGACGGGAAGGCTTTTCGCGCATGAATGGGCCGGCATCGAACCCGATATCATGGCGATCGCAAAGGGCATCGGGGGCGGATTCCCTCTTGGCGCGTGCCTGTCGACGGAAAAAGCGGCGGTCGGCATGACCGCAGGCACCCACGGATCGACCTTCGGCGGCAATCCGCTCGGTTGCGCCGTCGGCGCGCGGGTTCTGGACATTGTCTCGGAACCGGAATTCCTGGAGGGCGTAGGCCGGCGCGCAGGATTTTTCCGGCAAAGGCTGGAAGGTCTTGTCGACGGGCACCCGGACATCTTTAGCGAAGTGCGCGGGTACGGGCTAATGCTCGGAATCAAATGCCGCGTTCCCAATGGCGAATTCATAGACGCGGCGCTTGAGCAAAATCTGCTGACGATAGCGGCCGGCGACAACGTGGTGAGGCTGCTGCCGCCGTTGATAATGTCGCAGGAAGAAATGGCGGATGCCGTGGATCGCATGGAACGGGCCGCATCCTCCCTGAGCAGGTAGGCGCGATGCGCAATTTCCTGAATATATCGGAAGTGCCAAGCACCGAACTGAAGCGAATAATCGCTAGCGCCCGCGACATGAAAAATCTTAGGAGCGGCCGCTCCATGGGCGAGCCGGATTGCGATGCCCGCCTGTCCGGAAAACTCGTTGCGCTTGTATTTGAAAAGCCATCGACTCGAACGAGAGTTTCTTTCGAAGTCGCGGTTCGCCAGCAGGGCGGGGCGTCGGTAGTTCTCTACGGATCCGAAATGCAGCTGGGGCGCGGCGAGTCGATCGCCGATACCGCGCGCGTTCTCTCCAGATATATCGATCTGATAATGATCCGGACATATGATCACGAAGCGGTTTATGAACTTGCCGAGCATGCGAGCGTGCCCGTCGTGAACGGCCTCACGAATTCTAGCCATCCTTGCCAAATTATGGCTGACATTATGACCTACGAGGAGAAGCGGGGAGCGATCAAGGGGCGCAGAGTCGCCTGGCTCGGCTCCGGCAACAATGTCTGCAATTCGTTTCTGCACGCGGCGGGGCGGTTTGGGTTCAATTTCGCTTTTGCCGGGCCGACTGATTTTCAGCCCGGTCCGGATGCCGTCGCGTTCGCTCGCGCGAGCGGATCCAAGGTCGAACTCGGAAGCGACCCGGTTGCCGCCGCCGCGAATGCGGACTTGATCGTTACGGACGCATGGGCCTCCATGCACGATGCGGAGCTTTCCGACGACGAGAAACTGCGGAAGATGCTGCCGTTCCAAGTCAATAGCGACTTGATGGCGAAGGCGAGGCCGGACGCTCTCTTCATGCATTGCCTACCCGCCCATCGAGAAGAAGAAGTAACCTCGGAAGTCATGGACGGACCGCAATCGGCGGTTTTTGACGAGACCGAAAATCGCTTGCACGTGCAAAAATCGATTCTTCGCTGGTGCCTAGGCGTTTGAATCTGTTTCGGCCGCGCTCGTCTCGGGCGAATCGCGGCAATTGAGCCGCGATGTCCCGATTTCCCGATTTAGCGCCTCCGGCTCCAGGGGCTTTGGCCTTTTTTCATCCAGTTTCGCCTAGTTGAATTTCGGCCCCAAGGGGAAATCCCGCCTCGCCGGGCCGGTCGGTCTCCTGACCCTTCGATCGTTTTGCCGCCCCTCCGGGCGCGGCGGCGAATGACGCGGGGAATGCGAAATCCCGCCGCTTCGGGATGGTCGGGACTCCCGCCGTGCGCGGCCCAGAACCTTGTACCGCCGAGACGGAGCCACAAAGGCGATATGAATAGAAATCCCGCGGCGAAGCCTCCGACATGCGCCCAATACGCTACGCCGCCGCCCGTGCCTGAATCGTTGCTGCCTAGAAAGAATTGCAGGGCGAACCAGAATCCGAGAAAAACCCAGGCCCTAATTGCGAAGATTTTGATAATGATCAGAACGTCGACGCGAGCTTTCGGAAACAAAAGCATATAGCCGCCCATTACTCCCGCCACGGCTCCAGATGCGCCGAGCGTAGGAATCTGGGACAGGGGATCCGACATGATGTGGAACACCCCCGCCGCCAGCCCCGAAGCCAAGTAGAATAGAAGAAAACGGAATCGGCCCAGCGAATCTTCAACGTTGTCTCCGAATATGTAAAGCGCGAGCATGTTGCTCGCGATGTGAATCACGCCCGCGTGAAGAAACATGCTCGTGACGAGCGTCGCGATTCCTTCTCCGCTGCTGACTAGATAGGGAATCATGGCCCACCGCATGAAAATCACGTAAATGGTGCCGTCGAAAAACTGTTGCCGATAGGAAAGATAGACGATGATGTTCGTCGCTATCACGCCGTAGGTTACGATGGGGATCCGTCGCGAAGGATTGTGATCCCGAATTGGTATCAGCATTTTTTCATTCGATCCGAATCCAGCGCGACCATTTGGTCTTTATTTTCGGGACTTCCCGGCAATTTCGATATGGCTTGGACGCTTCTGAACGACAAGGGTTTCCGTGACAATGCGTCTTCGCCGCGTTTAGGATGCCGGGAGGCCGAATAATCGGCAATGCCTATGTTCCAGCCGATTCCATCTCGATGATTCTGTTGACGTTGAAGTTCAAAACCGCATCTGCTTTCGAGCATCTGGCTCGCATGCCCTGATAGACTACTCCCTTGTAGTCTAGGTCGCCGACCTCGATCGGCGATACGACATGCCGCGATTCCGTATTGTTCCCCTTAAGATAAAGGATTTCGAGATCCACGCCGGATTCGATTGCGTTTCGAATTTGCTCAAGCTTTTCCGAGACCGGCCGGCGCTTGTTCGCCAATGCGATTTTGCGATCGGCAAAGAACTTTTGGACGCGGTAATCGGTTCGAATCGATTCTTCACCGATGGATCGGGAGAGAATAATTCCTTCTATGGCCGTGCATCTGCTGAGCGCTACGTAAGCCTGGCCGAATCCGAATACCCGGTCGAGGTCGACGACTACTTTGTCAAAGGTCAGGCCTTGGCACTTATGGATTGTCACCGCCCAGGCAAGCCGGAACGGCAGCTGCTCGAAGACGCCGACTTCCTTTGGAACGATTTCGCCGTTTTGCATGACGAATTCGATGACATCCCATGAATGACGTTCAACGCTTACCAGCTCGTCGTTGTCCCGAAGCTGCGCTTTGACGACAAGATTGCCGTCGTCGCCTTTCGCAATGCTCGTTAATTCGCCGACGCTGCCGTTGACCCAGCGACCCTCGGTGTCGTTGTTAAGCATCATGATCTGAGATCCGATTTTGAATCGGAGAATTTCAGCCGTTGGAAAGCTATCTTTTTCGACTTTTCCCGTGATGCTGGCCCGAGAGACGCGTTCGTCGCCCGGCAGGGCTCGCAATTTGGCTTCGTTGATGTGCTCGGCGTTGGCGTTGGTTGCGGTCAGCGTAATAAAAAATTCGCCTTCGGGCGCTTCGAAGTTCCGATCAATGCGTCGATCGAGGACTTCGAGATCATTCGTCCGAGCTTCGCTGTTTCTGATCTTGTCGAGCAGATTCTTGAATGCCTGGTCGCTCTGGCGATAGATCGATTCCAGCTCGATGACTTCCAGCTCGGACTTCCCGATAACGGTCGAGCTGAAAAAATAGGGCGATTCGTAAACGTCCGGGAAAAGACCCTTCTCATCGTTCCTGACGACCGGAGACAGCTGGAAGAGGTCGCCGAAAAACACCATTTGAACGCCTCCGAATGGCTTGCGGGGATTCGGACCGTGCTTGCGAAGGAATATATCGACGCAATCAAGCAAGTCGGCGCGCACCATCGAGATTTCGTCGATAATGATCGTTTTCAGCTTTTTGAATAGATGCTTCTTGAAGCCCCTGGGTCCAATTCGGTTTTTCCTCACGAGATTAGGCGAGACCGCTATTCCGAATCCGAAGAACCTGTGGATCGTCTGACCCTGTACATTCAGCGCGGCGACCCCGGTCGGCGCGAGCACGACGGCCGACTTCAGGAAATTGTCGCGGCAGTATCGAAGCAGCGTCGATTTGCCGGTGCCCGCTTTCCCGGTGATGAATACGTTTTTTCCGTCCTTGATCGACTCGATGGCTCGAACGGCGTGCGCATCGAAATCCATGGCGCTCATAGCCGCCCCTTTTCCGCCATCTGGCGGATCATCAGCGCAGTCACCTTGACTCCGACCTGGTTCCGCCGCCGAATTCCTCTTTCCATTCGGCTACTTCTTCCTTGGATATCTTTCGAAACAGCACGTCCGGCGGCTCGAATCGATGGCCGGGTGCGAGAACCCTGAGTTCTTCCGCGCCATTGGCCGGCCAATCTCGAGACGGCGAATTCATCGCCTTTAGAATCTCGGCGGATGCGTCGGGAATGAAGGGCGACGAAATCCGGCCGTACAAGTTGATGAGATTCAGCGAAAAAGCCACGATGGCTCCGGCGCGCTCCTTATCGGTCTTGATCGCGGACCAGGGCGCCGCCGCCTGCAGGTATTCATTGCCCGCCGACCAGATCGACCGCAAGGCCCGCGACGCCTTGCGAACTTCGATATTCTCCATGAACGCGCAGTAATCGGCGACGAGTTCGGCGATCGCATTCGCGCAATGCCGTTCCGCGTCGGTCCATTCGCTCCCCTGCGGCACTTGCGCGCCGAATTTCGAAACGCCGAACTTGACCACTCGGTTGACGAAATTGCCCAGAACGTCGGCAAGTTCCTTGTTGACGCAATCGGAAAAGTTCTCCCAGGTAAACTCGCTGTCGGAATTCTCGGGAGCGTGCGAGAGCAGCCACCACCGCCAGTAGTCCGGCGGCAGGATTTGCAATGCCTGGTCCATGAACACGCCGCGCTTGCCGCTGGTCGAAAACTGGCCGCCGTCATAGTTCAGGAAATTGAACGACTTGATGTAGTCGACAAGCTTCCACGGCTCGCCGGACCCCATGATCGTGGTCGGGAATGAAAGCGTGTGGAACGGAACATTGTCCTTTCCCATGAACTGCACGTATCGGACATCGTCGGCTCCGAGGTCCGTTCGCCACCATCGCTGCCATTCGGCTTCCGGCTTTCCATTCTCGTCGGCCCATTCCGCGGTGGCGGCGATATACTCGATCGGAGCGTCGAACCAGACATAGAAGACCTTGCCTTCCATGCCCGGCCAGTCCTCGCCGCCCTTCCTAACGGGGACTCCCCAGTCCAGGTCCCGAGTAATTCCGCGGTCCTGGAGCCCGTCGCCGTCGCGAAGCCATTTCTTGGCGATCGAGGTGGTGAGAACGGGCCAGTCGGCTTTCGATTCAATCCAGTCTTCCAGCCGTTCTCTGAATGCCGATTGAACTAGATAGAGATGCTTCGTTTCCCTCAATTCCAGATCCGAGGAGCCGGATATCGCCGATCGGGCGTCGATCAGATCAGTCGGGTCCAGCTGCTTGGTGCAGTTCTCGCACTGATCGCCGCGAGCTCGCTCGTATCCGCATGCCGGGCAGGTTCCCTCGATGTACCGATCGGGAAGGAATCGCGAATCGGTTCTCGAGTAGACCTGCTCTTCGACAACCTCCCGGATAAGCCCCTGCTCCGCGAGCCGGCCGGCGAAATGCTGGGTCAGCCGTCGGTTCCGCTCGCTTGACGAGCGCCCGAAATGATCGAACGAAAGGCGGAATCCTTGCCCGAGACGAAACTGGACCTGATGCATTTCCGCGCAGTACTCGGCAACGGGGACGCCGGCTTCAGCGGCCGCGAGTTCGGCCGGAGTCCCGTGCTCGTCGGTCGCGCAAATGAACATGACTTCGTTGCCGCGAAGACGCATGAAGCGCGCATACAGATCCGCCGGCAGCTGGCTGCCGACAAGATTCCCCAAATGCTTGATCCCGTTAATGTATGGGATCGCCGATGTAATGAGTATTCGCGCCATTTCAGCAGGAGCTCCTGAACTTTTGCTAGTTCCTAGACGATTTCCAGTTCCTGCGCTAGCTACGATGGCGAATGCGGCGCATTCGGACGCTTCCAAGCGCCGCGATTCCGGCTATCCGCGATGCGCCGATACCGGCCAATGGCGTTTCTATCGCAAATTATTTCCCGTCGCGCCGCCTTCGCCTGATCAGGCGCCCGATCAAAAAGCTCGTCCTAGGCGTGTAGACGTAGGGCGTGCGCTGTTTCCTGGACCGGGGGAGTCTCATGCGAATTAACGCAAACATGCAAAGAACCAAATGAACGACCGCTATGAATACGAACATTGATTCCGGTCCCGCAAGCACAATTAGCGCCGACGACAGGAACGGGCTGACGATAGCCCCGACCGCGTATAGGAAAAGCAGGGAGGAACTCAAATCCACCATTTGCTCGGGATCGGCGAAATCGCTGGCGTGGGCCGCGCCGACCGAAAAAATCGGAAACGTCGTCATGCCGAATATCACGGCGCCGAGAAAAATGCCCGCGGGCCCGCTTCCGGACAGGGCGACCGTTGCGATGCAGGAGAGTATCGCCATCCCGGACAGAGCGACCATCACCCGACGCCTGTCGAATCTGTCCGCTATCCATCCGGCCGGGTACTGTGCGACTGCGCCGCCTAGAATGAATGACCCGAGAAACAACGCTATCAGGTTCGTATTCAGCCCGACTTCGATGCCGTAGATCGGTCCCATCATGCGGAAGCTGGATGTCGTCAGGCCGGCGGTGACGACCGCGGCGCAGGCCACGGGCGAAATGCCGTATGCCAGTTTCGGATTGAGGCGCGGAGACATGCCGGTCGCCGGCTGCGGAATGCGCGTCAGGAGGAGCGGCAGCAGCGAAGCGCAGCATAAAATCGCCAGTATGTTGTACGAGATATAGCTGGACGGATCCAGGACGCCGATTACCAGCTGCGCGCAAAAGCCGGCGCCCAGATCGGCCATGCGGTATGTTCCCATGGCGCGACCGCGATTTCGATTGGAGAATTTCGCCTGAAGCCAAGCTTCGATGACGGTAAAGCATCCCGCCACGCAAAGTCCAGACATTATGCGCATGATCGACCATGCGTACGGGTCGACGATAATCGTGTGGAACAGAATTCCGAGGGTCCCGGAGGAGGCGAACGCGGCGAACGAACGCGAATGCCCGATGGAGCCGATTAGGCGCGGCGCCCAGAAGCAGCCTATGAAGAATCCGACGAAATGCGAAGATCCCAGCAGACCGATCTGCGTCGTTGTAAAGCCGTTCTGCACGCCTGCCAGCGCGTCGAGAGGAGCAACGCCCCCGGTGCTTAGCTGTAATAGAATGACGGATAGGAATAGCGCGGAGAACGATAGGATGATTTGCATGGATTGGCGGCATTCGGCGGCGCGGTTCGCTTGATTCCCGCTTATCTGCAAATAAGCGCTAATTCCGACTTATCGAGTGGATTAAGCGCTATTCCTGAATATTTTTTTCGGAGGCTTGAGCGACCGGGGGAATATCGCTCGGCTGCCGGCAAACGGGCGGGTCGGCGCACGCCGGTGGATTCCGATTGTCCGCGCCCGGTTTTTTTTGAAAGCGCGAAGGCTGCGCAGTTCTTGCCATGTGGTCAAGAACTCCGTTGACGAAAGGCAGCTCCTTGCCGTCGGGATAGAAAGCCTTTGCGACTTCAAGGAATTCGTTGATTGCTACGCGAGGAGGCGTTTCGGCTTCGACCAGCTCGGCCCCCGCGGCTCTGAACAAGGCGCGAAGCGTAGGGTCGATCCTGTCTATCGGCCACTTGTCCACGAGCGCGCTTTCCGTGAGCTGGTCGATCTGCCGCTGCTTTTCGACCGCGGTCGTAATCAGCTTTTTGAAGAATTCCCTGTCGCCGTCCGCAAGCTGCTCCCCATCGATCGCGTTGCAGAAGCGATGCTCTTCGAATTCATCCTTGACGGATTCCATTCCCTGGCCGGTCGCCTCCATTTGCGACAGGGCCTGTAGCGCGTGGAACCTCGCGACGAGGCGAAGCTGGCTGCGCATATTTTTTGCCGCGCGCGGCTTGCGATTCGTCACTTTTCGGAACCCGGCGGGCGGAGGGAGGATTCGATCCCTCCCGCCGAAAACCCGATGCCTTTGCCTTTGGAGGCGAATCTTTTGTATAGCGCGACCAGGTGCAGCGCCGCCTCGGCGGCGCCGCCGCCCTTGTCCTGCACCATAGGGCTGGCGCGCACCTCGGCCTGCTTCAAATTCTCCACCGTCAATATTCCGTTGCCGATGCAGCATCCGGCGAGGTTAAGCGTCATGAGGCCTCTGGAACTCTCGTTGCAAACGGTATCGTAGTGAGACGTCTCGCCTCGAATAACGCAGCCGAGCGCGACGAATCCTTCGAAATCGGAATTCGCGGACGCGATTTTTATGGCCGGCGGAATTTCGAGAGCTCCGGGAACCTCGACGATATCCCGCTTGGCGCGAACTCTGTCCAGCGCGGCTTCCGCGCCGCTAACGAGCATATCGGCGATGTGGCGATAGTACGGAGCGACGACGATGAGAATTCGCGGCGGCTCGGCGAAAGCGGGCGGCGGAAACGGCTCCTGTCCTGTCGCCGTCATTTGGAGGGATTCTTCATCGGCCGCGTGCCTTCAATCGACAACCCGTACCCATCGAGGCCGATGACTTTCGGGCTTGGAGAATTTGTCAGTAGAATCATCCTTGCGATTCCCAGCGATCCGAGGATTTGCGCGCCAAGGCCGTATTCTCGAAGCGTATTGGAGGAATTTCTGGAATCGGGGTCGATTTTCATGTGGGTGTCGCGAATTAGCACGATAACTCCGCGCTCCTCCCTGGCGATGCATCTCATGGCGTCCGAAACCTGGCTGAGCCTGTTCGGCGACAGGCCGAGCAAGTCTTCGAGAGGATTCAAGGCATGCATCCGCACCAGTACCGGCTCTTCGCCGGATATGTCGCCCTTGGTCAGAACGATGTGCTCGGCTCCCTGCGTCTCGTCTTCGAAAACCCGCATTAGCCAGTCTCCGCCGTAGGCTGAATTCACCGGGCGGGCCTTGACCTGGTGCACGAGGTTGTCGTGGCGAAGGCGATAGGCGATCAGATCCGAGATTTTGCCGATCTTGATCCCGTGCTTTTGCCCGAAGGCGATCAGGTCGGGCAGGCGCGCCATCGTTCCGTCTTCATTCATGACTTCGCAAATGACGCCGGACGGATTGAAACCCGCCAGGCGGGCGATGTCGACCGCGGCCTCCGTATGGCCGGCTCGAACCAGGACTCCGCCTTCGCGCGCCCGAACCGGGAAAATATGCCCGGGCGTGCAAATATCGTCCCTGTTCGATTTCGGATCTATCGCGACCTGAACCGTATGCGCCCGGTCATGGGCCGATATTCCGGTCGTGATTCCTTCGCGCGCCTCGATCGAAATCGTGAATGCCGTTTCGTGTCGCGTAGAGTTCGTCGGCGACATGAGCGACAGTCCCAGCGCCTTGGTCCTTTCGCTCGTAAGCGCGAGGCAAATCAGGCCGCGGCCGTGCGTCGCCATGAAGTTGATCGTGTCCGGGGTCGCCATGTGGGCCGGAATTACGAGGTCGCCTTCGTTTTCCCTAGCCTCGTGATCCACGATGACAAACATTTTGCCGTTGCGCGCATCCTCGAGAATTTCCTCCGTCGAGGAAATCGCGCTGGAAAGATCTTCGGTGTCCATGCTCAAGTGTTCGCTTCTTGCATTCGCGCAACATATCTCGCGAGCGTATCGATTTCCATATTGAGGCGGCTCCCTTCCCGAATTTCGCCCAGATTCGTTACTTTCCGCGTGTGGGCGATCAGGTTGACGGAAAAGCGGCTCCCCCAAACCTCGTTCACGGTTAGCGAAACTCCGTTCAGCGCGATCGATCCCTTCGGGGCGATGTACCGGGCGAATTCCTCCGGCGCGGCGAGGGCCACGCGCAAGCTGCCGCCGTCTTCTTCGGCGCTTTCCACCGCTGCCACGCCATCGACGTGGCCGGCAACGATATGGCCTCCGATTTCATCGCCGACTTTAAGCGGCCTTTCCAGATTAATTCTAGAATTCCTTTTCCAATCGCCCAGGCAGGTCTTGGACAGCGTCTCTGCGGATGCCTCGGCTTGGAACCAGCCGTTCCCGACGGCCACCGCAGTCAAGCAGACCCCGTCGCAGGCGACGGACGCTCCGACTTCCATGTCGCCGAATCCCGGCGGCAATTCAATTCGCACCTTTAAATCGTCCAGCTTCTCTATGCCACTGGCGATTCCGGTGCCCGCTACAATCCCCGTGAACATGATAAGCGACCTCGCGAGTGATGCAGCGCCTACCTAAAGCGCAGAGACGAAATCATCAAGATTCGCGGATAAAGAAATCGTTCCCGCGCCCGGTCGCCGGGAAGCCGCTCAAGTTCAAATCAATTCGGTCTCGCGCGGCGCCATCGGTGCAGCAGGTCATGCCCGGCAGCCGATTGCTCCGCCAGTTCGAATCGCGGCGATTCGTCCAGCATCCGCCATGGCGTTCGTCCGATGGCGGGCAGCCCCTCGGCGCCAAGCGCGATTCCGGCGCTGAAGCAGATCAATTCATCGACCAAATCGGCCGAAAGCAGGCTTCCCGCCAGGGTTGCGCCGCCCTCGCAAAGAATACGCGTTAGACCGCGATTCGCGAACTCGCGCAATGCGCTGCGAATTTCGACCCGGTCGTCGCTTCCCCGCGCGCAAGGTATTGTCTCGGCTCCGGCCTCGTTCCATCGCGCCGCCGCTTCCGGGCAGGCTCCCTCGCAGTGCGCGACCCAAAGCGCGTGCCGCCGAGCCGACTTGGCAAGCCTGTTGGTAGCCGGCGTCCGCAAGTCGCTATCGAAAAATATGCGTATAGGAGAATGGGTCGAACCCAAGTCGCGCACTGTCAGCAGCGGGTCGTCGGCCTCGACCGTTCCTCGGCCTACCATAACCGCGTCGTACGTCGCGCGCAGGGCGTGCACGCGCCTGCGGGCGGCGGCTCCCGTTATCCATTGGCTCTGCCCGCCCGCCGAAGCCGTCTTCCCGTCCAGCGACGCGGCGAGCTTAAGAGCGATTTTCGGTCTGTTCTCGACGATCCGCAGAAAGAACCCCAGATTCGCGCGCCTGGCCTGTTCGCTCAGGCAGCCGCCGGAAACCTCTATCCCGGATTCGCGAAGCAGCTGCGCTCCTTTGCCCGACACTCTGGGGTCGGGGTCTTCAATGGCGTAAACGACGCGGGCGATTCCCGAATCGGCGAGCAGCTTTGCGCAGGACCCGGTCTGTCCGGCATGGGCGCAGGGCTCCAGCGTTACATACGCCGCCGCTCCGTTCGCGAGATTGCCGGCGGCGCGAAGCGCATTCGCCTCGGCATGCGGCCTTCCGCCTTCGGACGTGAAGCCTCGGCCGGCAACCTTGCCATCCGAGACGATTACGCAGCCGACCGACGGGTTCGGAAAGGCAATGCCCAGTCCTCGCGAGCCTACGGCAAGCGCATGGCGCATCCAGCGCTCATCCGCCGCGCTTTCGCGCATGGATCATGTCTCGGCTTCGGTCGGCGGTCTCAGTTCGGCTACGAAAGATTCAAAATCGTCGGCGGCCTGAAAATTCTTGTAGACGCTCGCAAAGCGAACATAGGCGACGGTATCGATGCGCGAAAGAGCGTCCATCATGAATTCGCCGATGTTTCGCGAATGAATTTCCGACTCGCCCATGGATTCGAGGCGGCGCACGACGCCCGAGATCATGAGGTTGATTCGCTCCGCTTCAATCGGGCGCTTGCGAAGAGCGATATTGACCGAGCGCTCGAGCTTGTTTCGGTCGAACGGTTCTCGGCGCCCGTTCGTCTTGAGCACGACCAGATCGCGAAGCTGGACGCGCTCGTAGGTCGTAAATCGCCCGGCGCAGGCAAGGCAAACGCGTCGACGCCGGATTACGACATGCCCCTCGGCGGGTCGAGAATCCTTCACTTGAGTTTCGGTGCTTCCGCAAAATGGGCAACGCATATAGAGAACTCCGCATGATGACGTTAGCACGGATAGTAATTGGGCGATTGCGCCAATTCAACACAAAATTTTGTATTGGAGGCGCGTTAGTCGCCATTGGGCGCCGGCGAGTCCCGGTTCGAAACGGCGGGAGTCCGGAATTCTAGGTGTTTTCGAGGAACGGCTTCAGCTTCCGGCTTCTATTCGGATGCTTGAGCTTGCGAAGCGCCTTGGCTTCGATTTGACGAATTCGTTCGCGCGTTACGTTGAATTGCTGGCCGACTTCCTCAAGCGTGTGGTCCGTATTCATTCCGATTCCGAAACGCATTCGAAGCACGCGCTCCTCCCTGGCCGTCAGCGATGCGAGAACTCGGGTCGTGGTGGATTTAAGGTTGCCCTGAATCGCGCTGTCGAGCGGAAGAATAGCATTCTTGTCCTCGATGAAGTCGCCGAGCTGCCCGTCCTCGTCGTCTCCGACAGGAGTCTCCAGGCTAATCGGCTCCTTTGCGATCTTCATCACCTTTCGCACCTTGTCCAATGGCATCTGCAGCCTTTCGGCCAACTCCTCGGGCGTGGCTTCGCGCCCGATCTCGTGAAGCATTTGCCGCCCGGTCCTTACGAGCTTGTTGATCGTTTCTATCATGTGGACGGGAATGCGTATTGTACGCGCCTGATCGGCGATGGAACGGGTGATGGCTTGGCGAATCCACCAGGTCGCATACGTGGAGAACTTGTAGCCGCGGCGGTATTCGAATTTGTCCACCGCCTTCATCAATCCGATATTGCCTTCCTGAATCAAGTCGAGAAACTGAAGGCCGCGGTTCGTGTATTTCTTCGCTATTGAGATTACCAGTCTCAAATTGGCCTCGACCATCTCGGTTTTGGCCTTGCGAGCTTCTTTTTCGCCCTTTTGCACCTGGTTGACGATTCGACGGAATTCTTTGACGTCGAGGCCCAGGAACTGGCTAACCTCGGCAAGCGAATCCTGATTTTCCCGCACGGCTTCGCGCGACGTATTCACAAAATACTCCCAGCGCTTGCTGGGCTTCTCGGCCATGCGTTCAATCCAGTCGGGGTCGAGCTCGTGGCCGATCCAGGCTTCTCGGAATTCCGCCTTGTTAAGCCGAGCCCTGTCCGCGAGCTTCGACATTTTGGAATCGACTGAGATAACTCTCTGATTGAATCCGAAAAGCTGATCAAGCAACGCTTCGATTCGGTTGTTATTGAAGTGCAGCGAATTCACAAGTTCGACGATGTCCGCCCTGAGCGCCTGGTATTTGGATTCGCTCGCTTTCGAAATCTGCCTGCCGTGCCCTAGCACGGCCTTTACGCGCCGATTCTGCATCTTGGCCAGCGACTTGTACTTTTTGGAAATCGCTTCCAGCGTTTCGAGAACTTGCGGCCGAAGCAGGGATTCCATCGCTGAAACCGACATGTTCGCCTTGTCGTCGTCGATGCTTATAACCTTGCCGTCGCCGTCGCCCGCTCCGGCGACGGATTTTTCAGCTGCCGAGTTGGCGTGGCCGAAAGTTGCATCGAGGTCGATGACGTCGCGCAGGTAAACCTCATCGGAAAGGATTTCGTCGCGCCAGATCGTAATGGCCTTGAAAGTAAGAGGGCTTTCGCAAAGCCCGGCGATCATGGTGTTTCTTCCGGCTTCGATTCTTTTCGCGATAGCGGTTTCGCCCTCGCGGGAAAGAAGCTCGACAGTTCCCATCTCGCGGAGATACATGCGAACAGGGTCGTCGGTCCTGTCGACGCTGCTTGGCTGCGTCGAAGTTAGCGCAAGCTCCTTGGAATCGGAGATTTCAAGTCCGTCGCCGCCGGATTGACCGGCTTCATCTACGTCCGCGTCCTTTTCCGCTTCAACGACATTGACGCCCAGCTGCGACAAGTGAGCCATTACCGTTTCGATTTGCTCGGAGGATGTCTCGTCGGGGGGAAGCACGGCATTCATCTGGTCGTACGTAATGTACCCGCGCTCGCGTCCCGTACGAATCATGTTTTTGACCGCGGCCTGTCGGTCTCGGTCGTTTACCGTGGCGGTTTCGGCGGTTTCCTGCGATGTGGGCGATTCTAGATTCTTAACTGCCATACGAAAATCCTAGCCGAATCCATATTACTTTGATTTGGTTTGTCCATTGCTGCGTTTCAATAGTCGACTGCAACAAAACTGTTAAAATCGCCGTAACGCTCCCGATGCCGAAATCGAGGGCGACTCTTTTCAAAATCGAGCCGAAACAAGCTATTCCCAACGTCGGATTCCGGCTAGCCGTCTTCGCGCTTTCATTTAGACGGCATCAGGACAGTTAAAGCAATTCAATGGCGGTTCGAATGCGAACCGCCAACCTCCTTGATCCCAATGCGATACATTTCGGCGACATATCGGCGGTTTGATCTTCACATGTAAATTCAAATTGTCAATGTGCGGAAAATTTGCCGTTAGTTGAACGGCCTGTGCCTCGAACAAAGAGAATTCAAAAAAATTGCAATGGCGCATTATTCGCCTGCCCGGAATATCGGCATGATAGTAATTCTTGATAGCGCAGCACGAAATTTTTCTGGAATGTTGCTCTGTCGTCCATTACAGCTTCAATCGGAACAATTTTAGTAATTTCCTTTTGGCCGAACTATAATCGAATTTCAGGTCCCGGATTGGTTTTGACCAAGGCCAGCAGTCTAGAACTGGAAGTCACATATTCCGACTTCATTTCGATATTGCTGACCGTTGTCACCATTGTACTCACACTTGCGTCACTCGGATTAGGCTATTTGGCGTTTCGTTCTCTCAAGGAATTGAAAGACGAATCTCGAGTGGCGGTTCGGAAAGAGATTCAAAGATACCGAACCGAAATGGAATTGGAGATTGCGAATTTTAAAAGGCAGGTCTGGGGAGGCGACCGGGAATATCGGGATCTCGAACGGAATTTCGATCCTGCCAGCGAAGAAGAAAGATAGACAGCAAGGAAATGGCTTTGGAATTGTTGGCCAAATTGGTGCCGAATCAGAGAGAAATCATTGATCGGCATTGCGCTAGCTACCCGGTAAAGCTCGGCCAGCTTGCGAGAGAACTCGGGGTTTCCGTCCGACTTTCAAAACTCGAAACAGGAATTTCGGGTCAAATCAAGTGCGAAAACAATATATACTTGATACGCGTTAATCGATTTGATTCTCGCGAGAGGCAGCGGTTCACAATCGCGCACGAACTAGCGCACTATCTTCTGCACCGAGAAATCATTGATTCTTCTCCAAACGGCATTCGGGACAATGTTCTCTATCGGTCAGGAGAACCCCGGGCCGTAGAATACGAAGCGAACAAGCTAGCCGCGGAGATTGTCATGCCCCGAAAATTGATTGACCAAAGGCTCCGGGAGTTTAACGAAACGGTTACCGACGAAGTGATTGAACGCTTGGCGGAGGAATTTCAAGTCTCCAAAGCAGCGATGGAAGTTCGTCTTGGCTAATTTGCACCGGTTTGAAGCGCTAAATTTATGTTAAATGACGACACGAGTTACGTGCCGACGCTTGCGGTGCGACCAAGTGAAATGAATGGTTTGGAATACCTTCCTTCAAAAACGAAAAGTCGTATGTTGCCATGCTTCCTTTTAGCTCCGTGGGCGAACTCCAAAACACTTGATCGTGCTCTAGAGCGAATCCATAGGGCATTTCCCAATCGAAAGTTTTTCTTGGACATCGATCTGGATTACAATTTTTCGAATCTAGAAATTGAGTCGCAAATTGAATTCGCCAAGCTCCAGGATTTGAGGAAATCCGGGCTACACTGGGTCGAATTCATTGAGTGCAGCGATTGGATCATTCCCTGCGTTCAGACACGAGGCCAAACCGAAAACGAAATACGGAATCAAATCGAGCGAATTCGGAAGCTGGGCCGAACTTTCTGCATGCGGATTGAACGGTCGCGCTTCCCGTCGAATTTAGACGAGGTTGTTGCAGCATTTAAAGTCGGCGGCACGGCCGACTTCGCTATAATACTTGAAGGCGGTTGGGCACGCGACCCTTTAACACTTGAAGCATGGTTTACGGGCGTCATCCAGGGGTCCCTTCGGGAATTTGGTCAAAATGTTCCGATTGTTGTTTCCAGCACTTCTATGCCAAAGAACTTTTCATCAATAGAAGGTGTCGAACTTTTTCCATACGGCAGCCGCGTACTCTTCGACAACATTTCAAGGCGCTGGGCCAACCTATTTCGGCTAGTCTACGGAGATTGGGGAAGTACTCGCCCTAGAGAACGGCCCAGTTTCGCGACATGTCCTCTGCCTCGAATTGACTACCCAATCGACGACGCTTTGTGCATCGCTCGAAGCAAGAAAAATGAATGGGACTATAAGGACGCAGCGGTCGAAATCGTCAATTGCACGTGTCGATGGGATGGTAAGCTGGGCGTTTGGGGAGAAGAGATGATTCAAAAAACAGCGATAAATTCGCATTTCGGAATAGATACCCCGCAAAAAAATGTTGCTTCGCGCGTCAACATACATTTGCATCTGCAAGCTTGGCATGGTGCTCCCGACATTCGCGGAATGGACTTCGACGAGGATTGGGTGGACTAACAGAAGATTCGTTTGAAAGATTTAACAGCTTTTGGTCGTGGATAAGTTGGAACCCAAAAAAGTTAACAATTGAACAGTTAAGTTTGAAATCGAACTATTTCAGCTTGAAGCATGGGCAATCCGGGCATTTTTCGTCCGGGCGCAATGGAGTGAATGTACTGCATTCCCTTTGCAAAAGCGGAAAGAAGTATGCCGGGAAGAATTCAAGCGTAGTTGTTCGCAACTCATTCCGGCGAAGCCGCGCTGCGCGGCAAAGGCCGCGAGCGGCCGCCTTAAGAAATCACGGCGAACATGTATCCAGATGCGCGCGGCGCGGAGGCAGCGGAAGGTCGAAAACCTAGCGGACGGCGTAGGACACCGACCGCTCCCTCTCCAGACCGCCGCCGCACAGCCCGCAGCGGCTCGGATAGTCGCTCTCGACCCTGTCCGGGTCGTCCTGCGCCGTAGCGTCTTGTCGACCCGGCCGGGCTGCCTGCCCGGCTTGCGCTTCGCGGCCCCGACGCGGGAGGGCTTCGAACCGCTCATGCCCGCGTTCGGCTTGCTGCTGTTCGTGCTGTTGAGACCCAGCCTGCACTCGAGGTCGCCAATGCGCTCCATAAGAACTTTGACAGTCCCGGCATGCTCAGCGCACAGTGCCTCGATCGCCGCATCGCGCTCGGCGATCGCCGCTTCAAGGTCGGCCACGCGCCTTGCCGGCGCCAAGCCGTGCTTTCGAATCGTGAGTCTTTTCATTCCTGCATATAAATTGAACTGCTCGCATTCGCGGCTTAAGCCGTCTCGCGAGCATCCTCTCGCCGCAAGCGAACCGCCGTGCCAAGGCGAATTTAGAACGTGACTAGTTACCGAAAAACAAGCATAAGAACGCGGCCGCCAACTGTTGGCGTCTTTCCTTGGACATCAATTGGAGATTGCCGGAAATCACTGTCATTTCGCAGGCTTACAATGATCGCTGATGCTGCCGGCAAGTTGTTCAAAGTTATCGTCGAATTCGCGCGCTCCAACTCCGCAACATTGACCTAGCCCGGATACCGGAATTGCAATTCTTGGGAATCAGTGGTCTTCTTTTACAGGTGTCCGGATGCAATAAGGTCCGGTGAGCGAGTGTGCCATGTATCCACAGATGCCAGCCGCGATCACGCAATGCCACTGCATGCGACGAAGACAATTGGATAGGCCAACTGACGACTGGGTGAAATGATGAAGATTTCAGGATCGGATTTGCGCGCCCTCAGGGTCTTCGATGCGGTGGTCAGGCATGGCGGATTCATCGCCGCGCAATCGGAGCTCAATATCAGCCAGCCCACGATTTCCAATCACATGACCGCACTCGAACAGCGTCTGGGCGTTGCACTTTGCCAACGCGGCCGCCAAGGGTTCCGACTCACCGAGAAGGGCGAAATGGTATATGCCGCCACACGGCGCCTGCTGACGGCCCACGACGATTTCGCGGACGAAATTGGTACATTGCGCGGCCGCCTTGCGGGCAAGTTGAAGATCGGCCTGGTCGACTGCATTGTCACCGATTCGAATTCCCGCCTGCAGAAAGTGATAGACCTCTTCCAGGCGCAGCCAAATGACGTCACCCTGCAAATGCATCAGGAGTTTCCCCAGGTCTTGCAGAGGATGGTATTGGAAGGTGAGTTGCATCTCGCGGTCGGCAGTTTTCCAGTCAAGATTCAGGGACTCGACTATACTCCGCTCTACAGGGAGGCCCACGGCCTGTTTTGCGGCCGCGGCCATTGCCTCTATGATGTCCCCGAGGACAAGATCGACGTCAAGAAGCTACAGGACCAACCGATCGTCAGCCGCGGGTACTGGCGCAACGATTATCGAAGGAGCCTCGGTTTCAACAGGGTTGCCGCAGTCGTCTACCAAATAGAACCACAATTGATCTCGATAATGAGCGGCCGCTACATCGGGTTCCTGCCGTTGCATTACGCCGAAAAGTGGGTCGCCGACGGCGAACTGCGGCGGTTGGGCGCCGATGACATCATGTACGACTGCATATTCGACCTGCTCCGGAAGAAGGGACACCGGCCCACGCAAGTCGTGGAAGCCTTTGTCCAGAACCTGAAGACTGCCTATGGCATTTGATCGTGCACGACCACGCGGGAGTCCTTGTGCGGTTCGACCGAATTCCGCTCCGCCTGTCTCCCCGCGACAGCCATGCTACCTCGATTCGGACGGTCTTAAGCTGATTGAACAGCATTGCCGGGCTGCAGCCATGTTGTACCGGCAGCCTGCGCCCGGACGCTTGCCGAACCCCGTTTCTTCGCCGATCAGGTGCTGGCAAATCCAGCATTTCGCGCTTCTCCCGTCGCGGCTGACTTGAAACGTCCAACCTCCTCGGACGCTATCACATGCATTTATTTCCCATGTTGCGAATCATGGTTCACATTTGCTTTTCTCAAAACAAGTTTTTCAACGCCGCTATTTGAAACAACCCTCGTCCGCCCTATACTCATCCTCGGCAAAACACGGATGCACAACTCGTCGGAAGGATTGAGACGGATCTCCAGTGTCGCTCCGTGCACCAATTTGTCAGCGCCGATATGCGGGTGATGCACTTCCTGCAGGAAAGAAGAGACATGTCAAACAATGCCAAGATACGAAAACAACTAACCAGACGGAGCATGCTCAGGGCATCCGCCGCAACCCTCGGAACAGCAGCTCTGTCCGCACCATCCATCGGCCGGGCGGCATCGTCCGATCCGCTCAGGGTCGGCACCTATGGCGGCTACTTCCAGGATTCCTTCGATACGCACATTTACCCGGATTTCACGAGCGATACCGGGATCGCGATCGAATCCATCGGTGAGCCAACAGGCGAAGCGTGGCTCGTGCAACTCGAGACCGCAGCCAGAGCCGGCAAGGCGCCTGCCGATGTATCGATGATGGCCCAGGTCCCGCGCCTGAAAGGTCAGAACAGCAGGCTTTGGGCGCCACTCGACGAAACTGCCATCCCGAATACGAAGAACCTGCCCGATCATTTCGTGCATCGTTACGACGATGGATCCGTCAGCGGAATCGGCGCAGTGTCCTGGTACATCACGCTTGTGACAAACACGGACCACTATCCGGATGCGCCTGTCAGCTGGAAGGCCCTTTGGGATCCCGCCAATGCGGACAGCATCGGTCTGCTCGCTCTTGTCACTAACTCCTTCCTTCTCGAGATCACCGCCGCAACATGGTTTGACGGCACCTCGATACTCGACACTGAGGAAGGGATACTGCAGGTCATCGACAAGCTTTCGGAAGTCAGGCCGAATGTCCGACTCTGGTACCGCGATGAAGGCCAGTTCCAGCAGGCGCTGGAGACTGGCGAGATACCGATGGGCCAGTACTATCATGACGTGACAGGCTTGGCGGCATCGGACGGCAAACCGGTTCGGTCGACATTCCCGGTGGAAGGCGGTGTGCTCGATTCGGGTTCCTGGAGTGTTTCAAAGGCATCGGATCGTGTCGACGAGGCGCAGGTTTTCATCGACTACATGTGCCATCCAGCCATCCAGTCCAAACTTTCGAGGTTTGTCGGCACAGCCCCGACAATCCGGAGGGAATTGACAGACCTGACCGACGAAGAGTTCGGAGCCGTTGCAAGCCACATACCGCCGATTCTCCCCCGCTACGACATTTACAATGCCCGCGGAGACTGGCTCAATCAGAAGTGGTCTGAGCTGATTGTCGGTTGACGACCGTGTCCTGGCGAGCCGGGACGGCATCTAGCGGGTAGCGGTTCGGAAGAATCGATCTTGTCGGCTCTCGCAATCCGAAGTCTGTCAAAGGCGTTCGGGAGTCTTGTGGCTGTCGACGACGTCAACCTGGAAATCCCGGCAGGCAAGCTGGTTTGTCTCCTCGGGCCGTCCGGGTGCGGCAAGACGACGCTCCTCCGTCTCATAGCGGGACTTGAGCAGGCGACAACCGGGCAGATAATCGTCGGCGGGAAGGATCAGGCGGGACTTCCCGCGCACCGGCGTGACCTCGGCATGGTGTTCCAGTCACTCGCACTGTTCCCGCACCTGAATGTGGCGAAGAACATCGCCTATCCGCTGCAGATCAGGGGGGTCGACCATGCGGCCTGTGCCTCCCGAGTCGATGAACTCCTTCAACTTGTCCGGATGCCGGATGCCGGAGACCGTCGCATCCATCAATTGTCGGGTGGGCAGCGTCAGCGCGTGGCCATCGCACGGGCACTTGCGATCAATCCTGCTCTCTTCCTCCTGGACGAGCCGCTGTCGGCGCTGGACGCGAAACTGCGCGAACACATGCAGGTCGAACTCCGCCTTCTCCAGAAGACGCTCGGGATCACGACGATCGTGGTGACCCATGACCAACGCGAGGCAATGACCATGGCAGACCTCGTCGTGGTCATGGACAGGGGGCGCGTGCTCCAGGCAGCCCCGCCGATCGAGATTTACCGCAGTCCCGCGAATTCCTTCGTGGCCGGTTTCATCGGAACGAGCAACCTTGTCCGATGCCGCCGGACGGGTGTCGATGAGATTGAGGTTCTCGGCCGGAACTACCCGGCTCCACCGAACAGCACCCGCTCAACCGCCGGGGGGCGCGATGCGGTACTTTCCGTTCGGCCGGAAGACGTGGCTCTCCACACGGACCCGAGCGACGGCGAACTTCAAGGCGTGGTCGAATTCATTCGCGACCTCGGGTCCAGCGTCGAGTTCCATGTTTCCGCGGGCGGGATCACGCTGCTTTCGGTTGCACCGCCGAGGGGTCGTCCGAATGTCTCGATCGGGCAGGACGTCGGGATCACCCTGCACATCGCCCGGGCCGCTTTGACGGACCCGTGACCCGCAGGCGGAGCGACAATTCGTGGCACCTCGTATTGCTGCCCGCGGCGACGTTGACCGTATTTTTCGTCATCCCCTTCACCATCATGCTTGCCGTCAGTTTTTTCCAGAGGATCGAAGGAGGCTTTTTCGAACCCGCATTCGTATTGTCGAACTACGTCCGATTTTTGACACCCTTCTTCGGCAAGATTCTGGCGACGTCGGTTGGCCTGTCCGCCACGGCCGCGACCATCGTCGTGGCGGTCGCATTCCCGTTCGCATATGTGCTGAGCCGCATGCCCCGCAGGCGGCAGACAACGATCCTTGTCTTTATCCTGTCCGTACTTTCTCTCTCGGAAGTCATCGTCGGATTCGCCTGGTCCACACTCCTGTCTCGGACTGCCGGTATCGGAAATCTATTCCACTGGGTCGGTATTGCGGAGTCGCCTCGGGCTTACACACCGGGCCTGGCGTCGCTCCTTCTCGGCCTCGCATATCTCGCCTTTCCCTATGCGGTCCTGGTCATCTACCCCGCCGTGTCCCGGCTCGACCCGGAACTGCCCGAGGCCGCCCGCACGTCCGGCGCTTCGCCTCTCCGGGCATTCACGAGCGTGACGCTGCCGATCATGCGGCGGACGATCGCCGGCGCCCTGATCCTCGTGTTCGTGTTCACGCTGGGCGCTTACTTGCTGCCGCAGGTTCTCGGGCGACCGCGGCACTGGACCCTGCCCGTGCACATCACGGACCAGGCCATCTTCCAGTCAAACATTCCGTTCGCCGCGGCCATGGCAATGTTCTTGCTGCTCGTTTCTCTCGCGCTCGTTGGCCTGGTACTGGTCGTCGACAGCAGGAGAAGGGGAGACCAGTCGTGATCGTCTGGTTGCAGAGAGGGTTCGTCGGCGCGGTTCTCGTGTTCCTGGCCTCGCCGCTCCTCGTGGTTGTCGGCGTTTCCGTCAACCGGCCGAAGCGCCTGCTGTTCCCGCCGGAGGGCTTTTCCCTTCAGTGGTATGGCGAAATCTTCACGCATGACGGGTGGACGAACGCCTTGTTGAATTCGGCAGCCATCGCCGTCGTCGCCGGGACGCTGGCCGTCGCAATCGCATTGCCGCTTGCGCTCTACATCCGACAGCGCGGCGGCTTTCTCGGCAGAGCGCTGTTTGCCCTGGGCATTGCCCCCTTCATGCTGCCGCCGGTCGTCTCGGCGCTCGGTTTCATGGTGTTCTGGATTGCGGCCGGCTTCCACGGCCATATCCTTGCGACAATGGTCTCCCATGCAGTTTTCCTGGTCGCGCTTCCCCTGGTCACGATTTCGCTCGGCCTTGAAACCATCGATCGCACCCTGGTCGAAGCGGCGCGGACCATGGGAGCGGACAGCCGCACCGTTTTTCGGACCATCACGTTCCCGCTCGTGCGGCCCTATGTCATTTCCGGTTTCGCCTTCGCGATCGTGCTCAGCCTCAACGAATACATCATCGCGTACATGGTGGCCGGGTTCACTGCCGAAACCCTGCCGATCAAGATCTTCAATTCCCTTCGCTATGGGTACACGCCGGTCATGGCCTCTGTCGCGGTCTTGTTCGTCATGACCGCAGTCGCAGTGTTCGGCGCGGTGGCGTGGTTCGGTAATCTTCCGCGGCTCCTCGGCGCCTACAGGAGCGAAGGCCGATGACCGTCGCAGGTCCCGCCCTCACAATAGGAATCTGGCAAGACTCCGGGACGCCCGGAGATGTAGCCGCGAACCTTGCCGCGATCTCGCGCGCCGCCGCGGTCTCGGCGCAAGGAGGCATTGAACTGCTTGTATTTCCGGAGTGCTTTCTAACCGGGTATTTGAACCCGGACCGCGCAGGTGAAATCGCCCTGCAGGCCGGCAAGGATTCGATCGTCTGCCTACAGGGCATCGCCAGCAAATACAGTATCGCGCTATTGGTCGGATTATACGAATACCGGACGGGCGAAATCTACAACGCGGCAATGTTGATCGGCGCTGACGGCAGGATTCTGGCAACCTACCGGAAACGCATCCTCTACGGCGCGTGGGAGCGGTCTGTGTTCACGCCAGGCAAGGACTCCGTTCTGATCGAATACATGGGCATCACGATTGCAATCCTGATCTGCTTCGATTTGGAGTTTCCCGAACTCGCGCGGGAATGCGCGAAGAAGGGCGCCGACCTGATCGCGGTTCCGACCGCGTTGATGGCGCCTCATGAACGCGTGGCTTGCCACATCGTTCCGGCGCGCGCCATCGAGAACCAGGTCTACATCGCATATGCCAACCGGACCGGACGGGAACAGGACGCAGTTTTCGTGGGCCGTAGTTCGATATGGGACCCGTGCGGCCGCCAACTGGCACATGGTTCAGACGGTGGCCCGGAGTTGCTCTCGGCGCGTGTAATCAAATCAAGACTCACGGCCGCCAGGGCGGACATGTGCTATCTCGACGAAGTCAAGTTGCTTTGCCCGGGTTGACAGCTTTCCGTTTTCCGAACATCTCTACATTTCCATCGTCATTGAGTGAATCCAATTTGTTGCGAGGAAGGGGCGTTCTATACTGTGGGCGTCAAGGTTAAGGAGTTCATTAGTTCATTTGAAGGCGTTGTCCCGAAGGGGATCACGTGCAGATTCTGTAGAATTGTTCGGGGCTCGCAGCAAGTTTGAGGCGCTTTCGAATGATCGTTCGCGGAAACGGCGACCAGGGCCCATAATGGCCTCTCTCGTGCTTGTCGTGGGTTTTTCCCGTGCAAAAGCGCTCGACGGAACTACCGTGGCATCGGTCCTGCTCAACCCATAGGATCTTTGTTGGGTTTAAGCCCATGTTGGGGAACCTGGATCTCACGGGAGCTGAAATTGGTGGTGAACTTCGGACTCCATGTATTGGTCTGGCATGGGCAGCCTCTCCATGTTCCACTGCCAGTCTTCATAAGGGAGCAATTACCTGATTGTTTGGCTGAGTTTCCATCTGCAATAGTAATTCCAGTTTTGATGCCTTTCCTCCTCGTCTTCGCCGAACTTCCGCAATGCCAGCCAGAACTCCCTGCAATCGATTTTCATCGGGGATGCCCTCCTGTGCCAGACTGGAAGATCAGGTGCGCCAGCAAGGGTTTCCCTAGCAGCAAAACCGGTCGGCTTCTACTGCAACGCCCGGGCAACACCGCACCCTTCCGCGCGGCACGGGTTGGAGCCCGGATGGGTGGTTCCGGAAAGTCCAGCAGGTTGGCGTCATGCGGCGGCCGCGATAATCCCTGCAACAGTGAGCACTTCCCATGCGCGTAAGGTATAGTTTATGACAGTGTCCGGCATAAAGGCAGTGAATTTGCAGCCGTTGACCTAAAGCAGCGCAGTTGAGCGAAATGATGTCCAAATTCCAGTGCAACCAGTAGATGCAAAGCATAGTCCTGACAAACGACGATCCCCGGGAGTTTACGGCTCGCTACTTCTTCTGTATCGCGTGGTGTCAGGCACTCAAAGGAACGAGACTATATCCGGCAAGCTGAGGATAGATCTGTGTCTGGCCTGACGATGATCGAAAAGAACCTAGTCGACGAGTTCACGGATATGTCGTCCGGATATGTACTCGACTTCACTAACGCCACATTTTCGGAGTTCTTCAGGACCGAGGTGGGCATCGACATTGAAGACGCCGCTTACGATAACGGCTCCAATTCGAAAGGAAAAAGGCTCCGGGCGTTCTTGGATCGCGGGCAGCCAAAAGCCATTGCAAAGGCACTCACCGCACTCTGGGAGTACCGTGAGGACATCAGGCGACGTGACAGACAAAACGAGACAGTCTTAGACGCGCGAACGCGTCTCAGCACTATCATTGAACGTCTTGGCGGTGCGGCACTGCCACCATCATTCGACGAAATAACACCAATAAATCAGACCGCTGCACCTATCACGACGCCGAACACGCCGTCGACTGTCTTGCTCGACGATCTTCGACGGCAATTTGAGGAGATGCATAAGATGGACTCGCAGGAACGCGGGTACGAATTCGAAAAGTTCTTGAACAAGGCCTTTGATGCTTGGGGTCTGGACGCTCGGGGAGGGTTTCGGAATGCCGGCGAGCAAATCGATGGATCGTTCTGGCACAACAACATGACTTATCTTCTGGAAGCAAAATGGCATCAGGAACCGACAAATGCCACGCCTCTTCACGCATTCCAAGGCAAGGTGGGTGAACGGCAGTTCGCCAAAGGTCTGTTCGTTAGTTACGCTGGATATTCCAAAGGCGCGCTTGAGGCTTTCACGGCGAAAACCATTGTTTTGATGGACGGCGCAGACATTCATTATGCCCTTCTACACCGCATCGCGCTCGGCGACGTCATCAACCGAAAGGAAAGGCACGCCGCTGAGCGAAAGAATCCCATGGCACATGTCCACGATCTTTTCGCGAATGACTGAAGCCTCATTGGGTACATTATGCCGTCTAGAGCGTTGCGAAAGTTCGAAGGTACAATGATGCGGGATGTAGACCGCATGATTGATACACATGCAGAGCAAGTCGGGGCGCACTAGGGAAAAAGGGACTGGGACATCTGACCCGGGCGGGTGTGCTGTTGTTGTGCACCGCTTGGGAACCCTACATCGAAGAAGCACTAGTCGAAAGCGTCGGGTGCTGCATTGATAGAGTCAATGGTCCCAAGGAACTGCCAGCCGGCCCTGTTGCAAAACTGCTCTCAGTGGTCTTTGTGAGCGAGGTAGCGGTAGCCTCTGACAGGCTGTGCCTTTGGAGACCCTCCCATGACCTATGACTTCAAGTGGTGGCCTTTCCGGTATGGCATCAGCTATCGTGACCTTGAGGAAATGCTGGAAGAGCGCGGCATCAGGAGCGAAGTGCGTCTTGTCGAACGTGCCTGCGGGATCGGGCCAGAGATAATGAGCGAGTTGATGTCCCCGCATCGAGCGGAGCTTGCGCAAATCGCGATCCAGCAAGGATCTTGAGGAAAGGCGGAGCCATATCACGCCCCCGGCAACTCCGGCGAATTTTTGCAACAGGGCCGTTTCTTGAACGACCGAGCAGGCCCGGGATCAGGTTGACGAACATAGGGATCGAACGCGGCGACCGTGCTGAACGTGGCGGTCGGACAGAAACCTGCCCAGGCCATTTCGTCCTGCATCCGCCGCCGATGGGTAGCACGTTTCGCCGCGTCGAATTCCTGCCCGAGGACCATGACGTCTTGAATGCTCTCGACGGAAAGGCCGCCCTTGGCGAGATGGGCGCCAGCCCCAAAATCGCTGAGGGAGGCCGACATCCCTGCATGCATCAGACCGACCCGCAGGATTGCACCATCGCGCTCTCTGGCGAGACATGGTGCTTGTCGCAGATGTCGACGGGGACCACCGCCACCGGGCCGAGGTCGCCGAGCGCGCAGTCCAGCTCCAGGTCCCCGGATAGTCCGGCGGAGCCGCCCTCGACGCCGCGATCGCGGCGGCCATGGGCAGCGCCTCGGGCAGAGCCAGGCCCAGCTTCGCCGCCAGCTTCGGCAGCGCCGTCCGCGCCGAAGCGAGGCAGGGCGCGCCGAGCGGGTTGCGCCAGTTCTCCCGCTCGCAAAGTTCACTCGCCAGCGAGCTGCGCGTGCAGCCGCCGGATTCCAGGGCCCCCTTCAGCCACGCGGACGTTTCGGGGCGCAATTGTCGTGTTCCTATTCTCATGAGGCACGACCTGCCCCTTCCGACGATGAGAGTTAACTGCGTCGGGATGAAAGGTTCCGGGGGCGGACCGAGCGCGGCGTGAAGCAGGATCTCTACGCCGCCTCCGCACTAGTCGCCGTCTCGCGCATGTTCGCCAGCCGCTGCGAGGCCGACACCGATCGCGGCGGCGGCGACTGCCCGGACATGCGCGCCAACTTCAAGAACGGGATGCGCCTGCTCGGCCGCGAGTTCGAGGCGATGTTCCTCGCGCACAGCGCCTTCGTCGCCGAATCCGTCGCGCGGATCATGACAGGGCTCTCCCGGTGCCTGCAGCGCGAGCGGCCGGGGCGATCGTACCCGAGAGCGTCGATGAAGCCGAGGAGCAAGTGGATGAGACGCAGAGCCGCCTGAATCCGAAAAGCCCGGCGAAGCCCCCGGTTTCCCGCCGAAAGGCCGGAATCGGGGGCTTTCCTAATCCGAATGGCGGAAATCCTAAACCGAATGCCATTGGCCGACCGTCTACTGGACATTGCGCCGTAACATGGGATGAGGAAGTCGGATTGTTGGCATTCGATGCCAGCAGATTGCCCTGTTGACTTACTACAACAATCCAAATCAAAATTCGGGTTGCTTGCGATGTGGAAGAATAATATATTTATTAGTCTGTTATTGTCCACTTATATAATTTAGGAAATACAATAGGATAATAAAAATAATGGAAGATATTGATAAATTACAACAAAATTTTGTCCATTTAGCAAGAATTGCTCTATCTGAGCGTACGCAGGACGTTCAGGTATTCCTACATAGAATCGCGAAGAGTCGCACAACGGACAAAAAACTGTCCACCGCGCTGATTGACCTGTTGCGAAAGAACCCGACGCGATCGACGCCTTTGCGGCGCGACATCAAAACGGCAGTACCGACCGATATTGATTCGCGTTTCCATTTGCTCAGGATTGAAGAACGGCCACACCTGCCTTCGGAACCTGTCTATGCATCCGATGTTCAGACAACGCTTAATCGGCTTGTCGAAGAGCGCAAAAAGATCAAGGCGCTACTAGAGGCTGGTTTGGAGCCAACTCGGACAATCTTGTTTACGGGACCGCCCGGTGTCGGGAAGACTCTCGGCGCGCGTTGGCTGGCAAGGCAGTTGGACTTGCCATTAATGATCCTTGATCTCTCGGCCGTAATGAGTAGCTACCTTGGTCGTACTGGGGCCAACCTTCGACATGTCCTAGATTACGCTAAGTCCGTGGATTGCGTTCTGCTGCTTGATGAGTTGGACGCAATCGCAAAACGCCGAGATGATTCCAGCGAAATCGGTGAACTGAAGCGCCTTGTTACGGTATTGCTTCAGCAACTCGATGACTGGCCGTCTACTGGCCTACTTATCGCTGCAACCAACCATTCCAAGCTGCTTGATCCAGCTGTTTGGCGGCGGTTCGAACAACCTGTGGCTTTCGATCTACCTGGGGCCGATGGGGTTCACGCTTATCTCAAGATTCTGTTCGACGATTTCACTCCTGAACTATCAAAGTGGACAGACCTGCTTTCTGTGTCCTTGGCGGGACGGTCTTACAGCGATATCGAACGTGAAGTGAATCTTGCGCGTCGTTCGGCAGCACTGAACAACAAGAGCCTTGATCAGTACCTTTCCCGCCTCATCATTCCCGACGGTCTCTCAAAGAGAGAACAAATCGATGTTGCTGTTCGTCTGGTCAAAAACAACCTGACGACGCAACGCAAGGCACACGAACTCACCGGCGTCGCACGCGATACAATCCGTAAACATCTAAAAACACAAGATAAAGAAAGGCGTAAGAAATAAGCATGGCAAAGCAGAATTTCCTATTGGGCAAGGGGGAAAGGCTCACAACAGATATCGTCGTCAAGTCAGGTGGAAGACCAAAAGAAGCACCCTACACCTTCCAGGAGGCGCGCAAGCGCCTCACACCAATGGTCGTTGATGCATCCTCGAAGATCAATGAACTGCCAAAAGAGGCATGTCCGGGAAATGAGGCGGTGATCTCGCTAACGCTTAATCCTGAGTACATCGCTAAATCCTACTTCCCAATAAATCTCCTGCGCGATGTAGGGATTGTTGTGATAGGCAGTAGGCCGAAGAAGATCAGGCCGGAAAAACGATCTCGGGGTAGGGAAGCTGTTGAAACCATCACAACAGAACTCTTTGCCAGAGGACTGCGCTCATCGATCCATGACTGGAGCCAAACTCTTCCGAATTGGCGTGCCGATAGGCCGAGTGCAGCAGCGTTGATTTCGATAGAAGAAGTGGCCGCGCCGGCACCTCAAAACAAGATCAAGGGTCAGCTCCCTGAAGAAGGGCGGTTTACTCTGGAGGCGGTCCTTCATGCCAGCGAACTGGAACATAGTTTGATCCGAGTGTTTGCAGATTATCTTAATAAGCAGGAAATTGATGTGCGTATAGGCCGAAGTTTCTTCGCCAAGGGGCTGTGCTTCTTAGAAATCGACGCTCCGGTCGAAAGGGTGAGCGAAATCGTTGCATTCACCGGCATTCGTGCCTTACGCCAGATGCCCGAGCTGCGCGTTCTCCGTCCGACAGTTCGCTCTGTGGCCATTCCAACACCGATGCTGGAAATTCCCGAGGAACCACCGATATCGCCTGACGTGAGCGTAGCCATTTTCGATGGGGGTGTACCAAAAAACCATCCTCTGACTAAATGGGTCACCCCGCATGAGTTGCCGAACATGTCAGCGGCAACCGATGAGCTTCTATCTCATGGTGTCGGTGTATCGTCGGCGGCGCTCTTCGGGCATATTGACCCCAAAAACCCACTACCGCGACCATACGCCTTCATCGACCACTACCGTGTTCTCGATAATGCACCCGGACAAGACGTGCTTGAACTGTACGAGGCGCTCAATCGTATTGACGATATCATGAGCAGCCAAGAATATGACTTTATCAACCTGAGCCTAGGACCACATCTGCCGATCGAAGACGATGAAGTTCATGCTTGGACGGCGGTTCTAGACGATCGTCTGTCGCGTGTCTCGACCTTGGCGATGGTAGCGGTCGGAAACGGCGGGGAAGGTAATACAATTCTTGGGTTCGATCGTGTACAAGTTCCCTCAGATTGTGTCAACGCCGTTGCGGTCGGAGCTTGCGATACGCCGGAAGATTACTGGAGGCGTGCGTCCTACAGTTCTAAAGGGCCTGGTCGCAGTCCTGGTTTGGTGAAACCAGATTTGGTAGACTTCGGTGGCGTGCTCAATCGACCCTTTGTTGTTGTTGCCCCGGACATGCAGCCTGCTCTGACGGTGACTGGCGGCACATCTTTCGCTACGCCAAGCGCCATGCGTCTCGGAATGGGTGTGAGGGCATATTTTGGTCGGAGTCTTAATCATCTCGCTATCCGTGCCCTGCTCGTCCACACCTGCGAAGAAAACGATGAAGACTATACCGAAGTCGGATGGGGGCGGGTAGCACGCACGTTAGATGATGTTATTCAGTGCGATGACGATACAGTACGTGTCGTTTATCAGGGTGAAATTTCCCCGGCGAAATACATTCGTGCTCTTATCCCAATTCCTATAGGCCCGATACAGGGCAACGTCTTGATAGCGGCGACAATCTGCTACAAGTCTCAGACTGACCCCCATCATCCTGGAAACTACACGCGGGCTGGGCTGGAAGTGACTTTCCGCCCACATGACGGCAAATTCTCACGTGATAAACAAACGCATCCGGATACTGACAGCTTCTTCAGTTCAAAGCTTGCAGGCACAACGGAAAACGAACTGCGCCGAGGTGCGTGGAAGTGGGAGAACTGTCTTCACGCCACACGTCGGAAGCGCGGCAGTTCCCTTCGAAACCCATGTTTCGATATCCACTACAACGCCCGGCTTGAGGGACGTAACTTTGGGCCCCCGGAGAACCTCAATTACGCGATGGTGATAACCGTTCAAGCGAAAAGCGTCGTTAATCTCTACGATCAAGTTGTTCGTCATTATGCGACACAGCTCGAGCCACTGCGGCCGGTTTTGGAAGCGCCAATTCAAATATAAGTTATGGAGTAATGCATCGCACTCATCGTTCGTGGCAGGCGAAGGTATCTACTATGAGGAGCACAGAATTTGTCTGCTGAACTATTGGAATTGGCGAATGAGCTAAAGTCGTCTGCCAAGCAATTTCAGGCGAAGCATGAAGAACCGCTCAAGAAATTAGCCAATGCAGCTAAAGCGACCCAGAAGTCTTGGAGCGGGTCTAACCTCGGGTATCACGCCTTGGTGTACTATGAAAACCTGGTTGAACGCCCGCCAGGGGCGCAGTTCAGTGCTGAATGGGGCCTGAAAGATACGAGGTTCACCGATATGGGCAGTGTCGGCGCATGGCGAGAGTACCCCGAGAGCTTCGTGAAGGACACAATCTATGAAAATGCAGGCCATCCGGACTTGAGCAAAACTAAGAAAGCAAGCACTGAACTTACTTGCCTAGTCAACAGAGCGAAAGATGAAATTCTTTCGGTGCTTTCGATCGCTCTGGATGATGCTCAGGACGAATATCTGGAACGCTTAAAGAACAAAGTTCAATGTATCAAAATTCGGACATATGTCGAGATATGTCATTCAATCCTCCCGGGCGGCAAGATGATGTCCCGCGACATCAACGCTGTGATGGCAGGCTTTCGAACCGCCCCGCACCAAGAAATTATCGCTGAGACGACGGCTCTGCTAATTCCCTGTCATGTCGCGTTAGAGCTTTCTGAAATAGCAAGAAAGGCAGGCTCGCATATAGGCCGGAAGGAAAGAAGGACACAACGTTCTGAACAGACCGGAAAAAATGTCTTCATTGGTCATGGGAGATCCACGCTTTGGCGTGGACTGAAAGATTTTGTCGTAGACCGGCTGAAGTTGCCTTACGAAGAGTTCAACCGCGTCCCGGTCGCCCGTGTTACGAACATTGCTCGACTCTCGGAAATGCTGGATGGAGCAGGCTGCGCATTGATCCTCTTAACAGCAGAAGATGAGCGTACTGACGGGACTCTATGCGCGCGTATGAATGTCATTCACGAAGTTGGTTTGTTTCAGGGACGACTTGGATTCACAAAAGCAATTGTCATTCTCGAAGAGGGATGTGAGGAGTTTTCCAACATTCAGGGCTTGGGTCAAATCCGCTTTGCAAGAGGAAATATCTCTGCAGCTTTCGAAGAGATCAGGGCTGTCTTGGAACGCGAGGGGATGATTTAAGCTCAAACTAGTTCTGGTCAGGCGGCAAAGACCGCTCGGGATATACTCCGCAAAACAGCCGTTTCCAGTACAGCCTTGTTCGCAGATAAAGCGGATCCGGGCCGATGATTAGGGTTCTAGCCAGATTCGTGTTGAAATACACGCCAGCGGACCGGTTTCGGATAGATGCTGAACGTTTTTGAATGCCGGATTCCCGTTTTCCGGCCGAGCTGGCCCTTCTGAGGGCTGATTTCAGACCCTTCAGCCCGAAATGCACGGACAAGTACCCGCGAGCTGCGCGAGAGAGCCTCCTTCCGGCGAAAACCGTCCCGAAGCCGATCGCTGGCCGGACGGGCGGCGTCCTCGGCCGGAAAACCCGGGCATTCGGCCCGTACGCGGCGTTCCGGGGTCGTTTGCGGGAGGGGGCAAAATCCTACGCTAAGAGTTTCAGGCCCGTTTTCTTGTCATCCCGGCCTCTCCAAGGTCCGATTTCAACGCCTTCAGGGCAAAATTCACGGGCAGCTGCCCGTGAACGGCGCGAGAGAGCACGCCATGTCGCGGCTTTCAGGAGCCAAGAACGCGTTTTCCGCGGTCGCGGAGATTTCCCTGCGGATCGACGTAGCGATACAGGGCAGCGGGGCGGACGCCGAGCTCCCTGCACAGTTCCGATACCGAGATAGAAGGAACTCTGGCAAATGCACGATACAGGGGAATACTCGATCGGCGATCTCGCAGAGGTCTTCTCCGTGTCGCGGCCGACTGTCTATCGAACGCCGGGCAGGCGGAAAAGTCCCTGGAGCGTCATTCCGCACTCAGCCAGAACCGACCCCTATGGCGGAATCGGTACCTATGTTGGGTTAGAGCCATTGGCGGGCGGCCTCCATCTTTCCGAACGCGGCCTGCCTGCCTTAACGACAAGAATTAAGCGCTGCTCGCCGCGCAAGCTGCGGGCGGCGCTCTAGGCAACCGGCTAGCGGATCACAACCGGCCGGGAAGGCTGGTTTTGCAAGCGGATCGGCCAAAGGGAATTCGGATGTTGCCCTGCAATGCGAAAGTTTATGGGGATCAGGGCGAACAGCCCTATTTTTCTTTTCATCGAATGTTGATACTCATCAATAAGTGCGGCTATTTGATCATTAGGACGCATTTCAGATACTGCGCCTTTTTTCTTTCCAAGTAGACAAGTTGGGGTAGCTCTGCTTCCCGGTCCCGCGGAGGCGGATCGGC
>MKWU01001761.1_pt1 | contig 35675 bp, 36 predicted proteins | sample 809101 | NCBI WGS metagenome assembly MKWU01 (sample SAMN05860141, study PRJNA318959) | sponge metagenome | host: Aplysina aerophoba | place: Slovenia: Piran, Adriatic Sea, Gulf of Piran | collected 2013-05-07
GATTTATATAGCAGTTAGGAGGGTCGCCTTTATGCTGCCCGCCAAGACATGGTTCTTGCCTAGCTGCCTTTTCCTTTTGACCGGTAAGCACTTAGCAGTCGAGAGGGTCGCCTCTGCGGCCCATTGGGACATCGTTCTCACTCGACTGCTTTTTCTTTGTCGTGACTTCTCATGCACCTACTCTACCTGGACGAAGCAGGCTCCGTGACCGATAGTAGCCAACGTCACTTCATCCTGGCGGGAATAGCCCTGTTTGAACGCCAGACGCATTGGTTGCAGACGGAGTTGGATGATCTCGTCAACTCCCTCGGTCATCCCGACCCAGATCGACTGGAACTGCATGCAAGCCAGATTTTCAATGGTCGCGGCTGGTGGCGGCGGAAGGAGTTCAGGAACCGGAGACGTGAGATCATACTGGAGGGACTGGCAGCATCCAGTGCATTGCGCGGCGATTGGCGGCTGTTCGGCGCTGTCATCGACAAGCAGGAACTATCTCCAGAAGACCCTATCGAATACGCTTTCGAGCAGCTTTGCAGCAGGTTCGACCATTTCCTCACAGCGGTCGGCGCAAGACGCGCAATTTAGGTCCTGTCCAGCGTAGAGTATGGACCGGTATAAGGCGCAAACCCCCTTCTGCGCGCTGACCCCTCATATCCCCTGAAATGGGACATTATTTGGGACACTTGTATGTTGTATTTGACTTGCAAGAGTGGCAGTGTGTGAGGTGGGTGAGAGGGGCGCGTCGTGGGACACTGGGTGAGCTAGGAGACATTCCTGGACTGCACCGCAAGTAGTAAGACTCCCCTCTCGCCGCACTTGTCGCTCCGAACAGATACAAGGGCGGAAGGCCCGGATCTGCAAGTGTGGAGGACACAGGCATGATACATATGGAGGTCGGATTATGGTAGTCGTAGCAGGCATAGATGTATCGAAGGCAACTCTGGATCTGTCGATTTCTGAAGGTCCTGTGCTCAGTTTTGAGAACAGCGCGACAGGCATCCGCCGGTTGCTCAAGCATATGGACCGGGCGGGCGTGACCAAGGCGGTGTGCGAGTCCACCGGTGGATATGAACGTCTTGTGGTCGGCAAGCTGAGGGAGACGGCGTTCAGCGTACAGGTGGCACATCCGCTCAGAGTGCGCGCATTCGCCCGCGCGTGTGGTTACGAGGCGAAGACCGACCCTCTTGATGCCCAGGTACTGTCTCGCTACGGCGTGGTGTTCTCTGAGTCGGATGCGGCACAATCGGATGTGGATCCTGACCGTGAGGAGCTGCGTCAGCTGCTGAGCAGGCGTCGCCAGTTGGTCGAGCAGCGCGTACGGGAGCGCAACCGTCTGGACAAGGGCGTAAGTGCGAGCGTCGGAAAGTCGATCAGTCGGAACATCCGCTGGCTTGACAGAGAGATAGAGCGACTGGAAGAGGAGTACAAGGAGTTGTTGAAGCACAACGCCAGTCTCAGCGAGACAGCCGAACTGTACCAGACGGTACCCGGTGTGGGGCAACTTACTGCGGCCACACTGATCGCTTACCTGCCAGAACTCGGGCGATGGGACGGAAAGGCGCTGACATCGCTGGCGGGGCTGGCTCCCTGGTCGCGAGACAGCGGGCAAAAGCGTGGCAACCGGTCCATTCGAGGCGGGCGCGGCATGGTGCGACGGGCACTGTATATCTGCGCATGGGCGGTGCTCAGAACAGATGGCGATCTACGCGACTTCTACCAGCGTCTTCGAGGACGAGGCAAACCCGGCAAGGTGGCCGTGATAGCGGTGGCGCGCAAGCTTCTGATGCAGCTCAACGCCGTAGCGCGTCGAGGCACTGCCTGGGTGAAACAGCACGCGAGTAACCGAGTACCTCTTCACGCCGCTCAGGCTTGACACTTAACACAGATACTATTTTCAAACTTTGTGCAGTAGTCTAAATTGGTCAAAATAAAGTCTAAGGACGGTGGCGAAATTGCCGCCGCTCGAATATCTCTTTATCTGAAATAGAACTTTATTAGACTTTACTCCTTTTTAAGAACTGATTCTCTGTAACTTTTGAGGGTTCCCAGATGCTCGAAGACCCGCTGCTGGCCGAGATCGACGAAGATGATGACTACTCACCGGAGTCTGAGTATGCCGGCGGTACTCTTATCACGCTCGACACTCTCAGCAGGGACGCGCGCGCGACGATCTGGCAGCTCAGCCAGGGCATGCACGAGTACATGCGAAAAGTGACGCAGCTCGCCCAGGGGCGACAGGGATACGAAGAGAAACGGGGAAGGGATGCGGTGAAGCCCGCGGGGAGAGGCGGTCTGAGAAGGTAAGTCGTCGACGGGAACTCCTTTCAAGTGCGACTCACGGTGGACGTGAATGGATAAACGGGTGGGAGGTCAATGGAATAGGAAATGATGGGATAGGAGGATACCTGCCAATATTCATGGCACCTTGGGGCATAGACGAGGAAATAGGACTCCGGCTATGGGCGGCAAGTGCATGGTCATCCCAACGCTGCACATGGCGACGCAGTATCGAACGACCTTTCCGTACGAGGTTACAATGCTGTCAGTGATCTACAACCAACTCGCCGCAGCGCGCATCCATCTGGACGATGAGCGGTTCCTTAAAGTGGTGCAGACGGGACGCGACCATAACGAGCCGGTCTATGAGGCACTCGCAAAGCTACTCAGTAGTGATATTGCCGAGTGGCAGACCTGGATGGCGAAGAAGCGGCGGCGGACCATCGATGAGTTATTCAGTATCTTTGGGATGGAATGGTGAAAAGACTTTTAGCGTTCGCCTGCATCACGCCTGTTGCCCTGTTGGTCGTTGTGATGGCGGAAGAGCCAGTGCAATCCGTCACTCCGACCGTCCGCGTAATCTACGCCATACCTTCGGACAGGGAAGTGACGCCGGGAGCGCCGGAGGCATTAGCGGCAGCGGTCACGGATGTGCAGCAGTGGTACGCCGAGCAGATGGGCGGGCCCACATTCGAGCTCGTAGGCGAGATGCCTCGGATCTGCCACATGCCTCACGCCTCCGACCACTTCGACGACGTCGACTGGTACCTCAGAACCTTGCGCGCGATCGAGGGGCGCTGTGCGCCAAGGCAGCCGACTGAGCGCCACATACTGGTGATATACGCCGATGTGCCTCCGGTCTGCGAGTACCACAACGGGGCCGCGCTAGGATGGGACGGCTTTGCAATGTTGAATCGTGTCTATCTGATGGGCCTGGTCGACCCTGAGCAAGAGGACATCTGCGCCGACTTCCGAGAGCCTATTCCTGAAGGCTATCGCTCGGGCTTTCGCGACACAGTGGAGGAATGGCATGGCGCCTTGGCTCACGAACTAGGGCACGCGCTAGGGTTGTCGCACCACGAGGCCTGCCAGGACAGAGCCAACTGCCTCGACGACTCGGTGATTGGAATGGGAGCGTACAGCTATCCTGATACGTACCTGCATGAGTTGGATCGCTCTCTTCTGCTACGCTCATGGCAGGCAGGGAGTGTTCCCAATGGGAACATGCAATGGTGAATTTGTGAGGATCCAAATGCTGAGCCAAGTCAAAACAACCGTATCTGGTTACCTTCGAGGGCGGGCGTCCCGCATCGAATACGCGCTGACACTGGCGTGCGTGATTATCGCATTCGTCTTACTAACCAGCGCCCCGATTGTCGCTGGGCCCACGCGCGCCTCACGCCACGTCCACACCAGCGGCAGAGCGGCAGACGACCCCAGGGCACGTCTCCTGATGCTCGAACAGTGACGGGCGGACCGTGTCGGTGCATCCGGAGCTAGGCGCCGCGTTTCAGACAGCGCTTGCTTATGGCAACATGGCGGAGGGCCGAATCATCGACGCTCACCGGACGACAGCGTTGCGCTGGGTGCAGGTCAATTTAGCCGACCTACTCGTTGCAGACGTTCACGAGTGAAAGCGCCGCCTCCGGGTCGTAACGAGCTACGAGGAATACCGGAAACTCCAAATCAAGGACACGATTGATGATTGTCCCCGTTGCGGAATGAAGCACGTAACCTTCTTCCAGACGTTCCGCCAGCCACTTATCCGCACCATCCGCACCCCCAGCCGTCATCTTCCAGACAGACTTATAAGGCGGGTGTGCATCCGACGTCAGTTTCATATTCTCTTATTCCCTCACTCAACTTATTCATCGCCGCAACACTTTCGGATAACTTCCTCGGCCGCATATTCTCATCCAGAAGAATTCTCATAAGTCGCAACCTCCACCAATTCACTGGCTATTTCCAGAATCCTCAGCGCGTCTTCCCTCTCAACCGAGGTATAGTCGCTCAGGAAGCCCTCCACATTTTCGCCAATCGTCAGCGAGTCAAACATGAATTTTATCGGCACACGCGTGCCCCTAAACACAGGCATACCGCCCATCCGTCCGTCCTCGCTATCAGCAGGAAAATCCGCATCAACTCTCTTCCGAAGCGCCGCCAACGCCTGAGCCGGACTCACCTCCGGGAAGTCCACCAGAAAGGCCTTCAGCGCAAATCTTCTATCCCAGTATCTGAATAGATACGCAACCGGCACCTCTGTGCCATCAAAAGTCGGCGCATCCGCAGACACATCCGGAAGACTTATCGGGTACAACCTATTTCTCTTTAATCCTGAGTTTTGCATTGCATCTCCTCTCGGTGTGTCCCCTAACCGATTTCTCGGAGCATCCGTAATTGAGCCTTCAAGCGCAACCCTGCGGCACACCGCTAACTCTTTTGTGCCATAAGTTAAGCGAATTGGTATAAGAGCTGCCGGTCAGCGGCACAGTTCATAGAGAAATATCCTACGGCTGCTGAACACACGACTTCCCGCCGATCCGCGTGAAAATCGGCGATTTCAACCTCAGTCCGTAAAAGCCGTCCCCGTTAAATCGCCGTGGAGGGCCTGGATTTTCGTCAAAGGTAGAGGAGTTACCTCTCGTCGCCGTAATAGACACGCAGCGCGGGCCTGCGCCTGCCAGAGAAGACATTCACCCCTTGTCGGCCCCTAGCACGCTCCGCGCATCGAGGACTCGCAGGGCCGCGGCAAGTCTGTTGTCCGTCTACTGGGCGCAAGGTGCAGCTTCGGGGTATGCCGTCGCGCCCTGAGATGTCAGACTCGGTGTCCGGCAAGTGAATCACGCGGCCGGTTCTTCGGGTTCAATTCGCTCGGCGCAGTCTGCCTTGCCGATGTCGCACCAACCGCACTCACGCTCACTCGGAATCTTGCGGGCCGGCAGCGGAGAGAGCATCTTCTTGACGAACGCTGTGACCTTCTGGACGAACTCAGCATTCACGCTGCTCGCCGGAATCTTCACTCTGTCGCCGTCGCGGTACACGACCTCTCCGTCGAAGGCTCTGCCCTGCCACCTGCTGCCAGGGACTCTGGGCACGAGGTACATGTAGAGCTGCACCTGCGCTGTGTGAGAGGCGGACGGGTTGCCGGTCTTCACGTCGTATATCACGGCCCGGCCGTCCGGATGGACCGCTATCACGTCAGGAGTCCCGCTGATCACGACACCGGAGCGCGAACTCTCCACGCGAAAACCGTTCTGGTGCTCGATATGTATTTCACAGCCCTGCTGCTCTAGCTTGTCGGCGAGCTCGTTCAGCAGCTCGGTGTGGTCCATCTGCCAGCGCGCGGAATTGAAGTCGCTGGGAGCCTTCGAGTAATTCTGGTTGTTCGCCTTGAACCAGTAGGCCCAAAGGCAGCTCTTGTCGCCGACGAGCGCCTTTGACAACCAGCTCACATGCAGATATGGGTTGGATCTTCTGGCGGTCACGGTTAGATCTCCTTTCTCAAAGTATCGTACTATAGTTCGCATCAATTTAGCACAGAACCCATCGGTCGAAAGAATTCTGTGAACAAGAGACATCCCGGCGGAAGCTCATAGACTGTTGGTATAATCAGCTAGGGGATTTGCTTAATACCGATTGTCCCGCCGGGAATTTGCTAATTATTTGCTAATGTGTTGAACACTTCTGATTGTGATTAGAAAATATGAGCTATGTTTTAGCATGTCCAGTCCATATCTGAGGACTAGTCAAAATGGAACAAACATACTGGACTTAAGTGCGTATTTTCATGAGGGCGATAGCTGCACCGTCTAGACGTAGAGGCTGCCGACAAGCGATGCCATAAGGTGGCCAGCGGCATGAGCGCAGCAAATATGAGCAACCTCTTCTTCATTAGCTTACATGCTGCCGATCGCGTTACTAAACAATTAAAGGCACCTACATAGGAGAAACATGAACAAGCGCGCCCCGCGAAATAGGACTCTGACATGTACGAGAGAGGAAATAACGAAGCTGTCCGCTCAACTCCTACAATTGTCGCGGCCGTCAACGGTTGAGTCGCTTAGAGACCGTGTCATCAATCAGGACTTTAAGTCCGCCCAGCCTTTTCTCCCGGATTCTTTCGTGGACCTGTTGATTCTTGATCCGCCTTATAATCTCACGAAGAACTTCAACGGGAACGTGTTTCGCGCCCAAGACGCGAAAGCATATTCCTCCTGGTTCGATGGGATCTTGTCCCTCACAATTCCATTGTTACGCGAAACAGCGACAGTTTACGTTTGCAGCGATTGGCAATCTTCGGTACTGATATATCCCATACTAAGTAAACATTTGAGGGTTAGGAACCGAATAACATGGGAACGTGAGAAAGGACGTGGGGCAAAAGCCAATTGGAAAAACAACACTGAGGATGTTTGGTTTTGCACTGTTGGCGAGGAATATACCTTCAACGTAGACGCTGTGAAGCTCAAGAGGCGAGTTCTTGCGCCATATCGCCGAAACGACGGCAAACCAAAGGATTGGAATGAGACCAGCGCCGGGAAGTACAGACTCACACATCCATCAAACCTCTGGTCTGACATAACAGTTCCCTTCTGGTCCATGCCCGAAAACACTGATCACCCCACACAAAAGCCAGAAAAACTATTCGCCAAGTTAGTCCTCGCCAGTTCCAATCCTCAAGATTTTGTATTTGACCCATTTCTCGGGAGTGGAACAGCAGCCGTGGTTGCTAAGAAGCTCCAACGACACTACTGCGGCGTAGAGCTAAACCGCGAATATTGTTGCTGGTCGCTTAAGCGTATAGAAAAAGCGGATGTGGATCCAAGCATTCAGGGATATCACGATGGTGTATTTTGGGAACGAAATAGCCTGCGTGACCAGAAGACCACAAAAGAAGAAATGCCAATTGAATACGCGATGGAGTTATTCGATGACCGATCCTCTTAAGTCCCTTCTCGGACTTATCCGCAAGAACGATGGGATAAACGATAAAGACCTACTGACAAGGCTCGTCAGTGAAGAGTTTCAATTAACTAGGGACCGCTCCGTATACTATTGCCCCGAATATGCGATTCGCTTCAGTTCGTCGGCAAGGCCCAATTTCGCGAATACAGTTCTCTCACTATCTAACCTGAGCAAGTATGACGATCGCCCATTTATCGTTTGTCTAGTCACTCCAGTTAGGAACTTCTGTCTCATTGCGAACACAACTTTTCTGAAGAAGATAAGCCACAGTTCTCAAGAACTCAGAGAGAACAATATAAGGGGTAGTTTCAATGGATCTGACATCGTCAGAGAATTTGAAGGTATATCCAATTCTGCAGAAAATATCAGGAGATTGTATGACATCCACGCTGAAATTGGCTTTGAAGGCAACTTAGCGCGACTTGTGGAGGCGACTAACAATATCTCTCCATCCGGGACGAAGTTTGTAGTTGGTAAAGGTGAACAGAGCGCTATACTTGAGGCTCCTAACAGAGCCATCCGTTTTGTCGCATCTTCAGACGCACGTACCTTAAAGTCTGAACTAGACGCTAAAGTTGATGAGTTCAAGAACGAGATTCTCTTGGCAGCTCTCATAGACAACGTCAATGTTCGTGGACGCGTGATTGAATACCTGATTGCTGGAGAGGACGAGGCACTTCGCCAAAGTCTGGTTACTGCTCTGAAATCAGATAGTCCAGGCCTCCCTCAGTTCAGAACAGATAACACCTTAGGAGACTACCAAAGAAACTTTAACGCCTTTGACACGGAAACGGATGTCAAAACGAAGATAATGATCCTGAGTTCCAATCCGAAAGCATACAATTTGGACAAGCTGCTCGAATTCTTGGCGAATTCTAGATCCGTATTGCTGTTTTATTTTGTTGGAATAGATCCCGGTAAAATTGTGAACACTGTTCTCGTGTCTATGTTTCAAAGGGATCTTCTCAAGGCAACAGTCCTTCTAAAACACTGGGCTGGACGAAACTCGCGTGGTGTGTCCCAATTTGAAGGGAAAACAATAAACGAGCTTATCGAGAATCCGGATTCGCAGATTGACGAACAGACTGCTCGAGACTTTCTCAACCAAGTCATTGCTCTGTAGAACATTGGAGAGCCGCCACGTTACTGTACCGGATCTCCGGAGATGCCTTGAACTCGTTGGCCGGAACATATCTGTTCCTCAATCCGCTGGGGCGACAGAAAGCCCACACCACTGCAGGCTGTCAGATGGGAGGCGAAGCGCAAGGAAATACACGAAAAGCTTGCAAGGGGGAAGTCCAATGGACCAACAACGTATTTTTCTCAAAGATAATAACACTGACCTTCAATCCGCTTTTCTTGTTCTGTTAAAGCGGGCGGGATTGCCGCATCCGAGCGCTCTACCGTCTTTTGACGCGGTTAATCGCATTGCGATAGAACACTTGAAATCAGAGATTACTGAATTTGCAAGTCAGTACGACCTATCAACTGAGGAGTCTGATCTCCTGAACCTGTGGGCCAAACGCTATCTCGACTTGTATCAGCAGATGAGTGTTTGATGCAAGAAAAATACTGCAAAAGCTTGCATCCACACCCTCGCTCCATACCTGAGCACTCTCTTTAAATTGGACAACCTCTGCCCGTTATGCAAGAAAATATCGGGTTAAGGTTTGCATCTTCCAGGTAGCGGAAACTCTCCCGTCGCGATGAATGATTCAGTCACTAAGGCTGTGCGATAGTGGCTCGGTCGTCACGCATCGGAAAGACATCAGTGAATACCTCAATGTCCCATTGGAGCCAACCTCACAATACAGTTCGTTCTAAACCGCATGAGAAACCATTGATGCTTGAATAGACGCGAGGGGCTTCGCGACTAGAGTTGATCAATCTTCCTAGCGGCCAAGATAGCCGCCAAGGATCGATGCGCTACCATCCGGGGCTCAAGTTGCCCGCACAATTCTGTAAACACCGTTAAAGACTCTTCCGCTTAGCACTATCTTGACCTAACATTTATGTAGCATCTTTGCGAGATTACCAGGGAGAAGAGGTGATATGCCATGGCGCCACTCCATCCAGCGGAAGGTGAACGCAATGCGATCATTGGCTATGACGGTCAATATCGTGCCTCCGCCTCATTGATCTTAGAGGGTCTCTTAAACGCTCAATTAGATTGGGTCAGAATCGCCGACCCAGAGGCAGGACGAGTAGACGACCTCCAGATTGGAAGCCAAGGGCGAGTAGATGCCTACCAGGTTAAATGGAGTCTGTACCCACAACTATTCAACTTCAATGAGCTGGTGGGCGACAACAGCTCCACAGGAGGGCTAATTGCGCAACTCGCACAAGGGTGGACGACTCTCAGGCGCAAAAATCCCAATAGCCGCGTCGTGGTGCATCTGATAACAAATGAGTCGCCGTCCGCGCATGGGCAAATTCCTCTGGGGAACCCTCGGCCGAAGCCACCCCACTTTGCCGCATTTGTTGAGCAAGTCTGGAAACCTTTCCAACAATCTTCGCCTGATGCACCTTTCGACATACCGAACGGCTGGCTTCCGGCGTGGAGAAAATTATGTGAGGCAAGCGGGCTTGGAAACAGTGAATTCCCAGAATTCGTGAGAGATTGCTCTTTTGAGTTTGGCTATCAGGTTGACCAAAAGGCACACTTTCTCCCTACTTCGGAGAAGCAGTTCACAAGAAACGACATCGACGAAATTGAACTGATGCTGATTCAGTCCGTAGCGGACCCCGCACGAATCATCGAGTTGAACCGTGAGGACATAATTAAGCGGCTGAATTGGACAGGTAGGTTCACATTCAGAAACAGACATAGCTTCCCGGTGGATGAGAATATTTACCAAGATATTGAAGCCACTAGGAACGAACTTCTTTCAGCAATGAGCAGCCTTGGAGGAGGCTACATTGCTGTGCTGGGGAGTCCAGGTTCAGGTAAGTCGACGGTGCTCACAAAGACACTCAAGTCAATAGATGCAAGAGTGATTTCCTACTACGCCTACGTTCCCGATTCCCAGAGCCCAACCACTCTGAGAGGTGAGTCTGTCAATTTTCTTCATGATATAGTGCTCCAATTGAACAATGCTGGGTTTCATTCCGAACAAGGCTCAAATGGAACAGACAGAAATCAAATGTTGGCACGCCTTCATCATCAGCTGGACCTCCTGAACAAGGACTGGATAGCCTCAGGTCGTAAGACAGTCGTGCTTATAGACGGCCTCGACCACATTGAACGGGAACAACATCCAAACAGATCGCTCCTGCTGGATTTGCCCGATCCAGATCGCGTGCCGGAGGGCGTTTACTTTGTCTTGGGCACACAGACAGACAATATTCTCCCTCCACGTATTCAAGCCGTCGTGCGAAAGCCTAGCAACAAAATAGACATGCGGCCACTTGAACGCCATCAGGTGTCTGCCGTCATTGAGGCTACTGAGCTTCGAGGAAAATTAACTGAGGAACAAGAAAGGCGGGTCTTCCAACTCACTGCAGGGCATCCCCTTTATCTGGTCTACATCATCAACAAACTAACGCAAATCGACAATCCTGCGAGACTGGACGAAGAACTGAAAACCATAGCGCCGTTCGAGGGCAACATCGAGGGTACATACCAAAGTTATTGGGAGCAGTTTAACGATGACGGCGAATTGCGGCGTCTACTTGGACTGCTGAGCAGGTTGCGTGGAATCATAGACTTAAGCTGGGTAAAAACTTGGGCGGACACGAATGTTGTTGATCGCTTGGGACGCCAATTTTCTCATTACTTTCGAATCGAGGCCGATAGCCGCTGGAGATTTTTCCATAATAGTTTTCGCCTATTCCTCTCCGAAAAGACTTCGGAGTTTCCACCAGGGAATTGGGATCCAAGCAAACATCGCGACTTTCATTTGGAACTTGCGCGTCTGCACTCGGTGCAGCCGGCCGGCACCCCACTTGCCTGGGAAGAAATTTACCATTGGGCTTTAGGGGGACGTTTAGACAAAGTTCTTGAAATAGCAACACAGGACTACTTCAGGAATCAGTTCCTTGCCCTCCGACCGAAGGATGCCATCAATTCTGACATTCTTGTGGCGTTTCGAGCTGCAGCTGAGAAGCAAGATCACATTGCAGTCGCCCGTCTCAGCTTAATTGGATCGGAATTGAGCCAGCGTGACTTCTATCTAGACGAATCAGACATACTTTCGATTCTCTGGAGACTTGGCAAACACACACTAGTCCTTAGCCGCGTAATGGACGGCAATAGGCTACTTGTAAGTGAAGTGACCGGCTTGCAAGTGGCCAGACTTCTAAAGCTCGAAGGATATGACGTAGATGCTCAGAGAGTGTTTGAGCTTGGGGAGCCAATCAGCTTGATTCGTGGGCCAGAGTCGGCAGTGACGGAGGATTCCCTTAATCACGTGGAAAGTTGGGCGAGAGCAGCTGTGCTGTTTAGTGATGTCGACCAAATCATAAGGGCCGTCAGAGATTTAAGATATAACGAACCTACTAGACGCACAGAGAACCCAGAGGCTCAGACTTCTGAACTGCAGGCACACTTGCTCGTTCAAACCGGAATTCAGTTAATGGAGGACGACAAATGGGATGATCTGTCAAAACTTATAGATGCGTTCTCCAAGTCCACAAGAATTGAAATAGTGGCGCGCGCGCGTTTAATTTTGAGGATCGCAAAGGATTGTCGCGCGGCCGGTAATTTCGAACGTGCGAAAGAATACCTGAACACCTTGACAGACGATGATAAGAACCTGTTGAGCTCCGAGGACATTACAAGACTCGCGGAGTCTATCTACAGGTGTTGTGACGATACAGAGAAAGCTCGTGACTTAATAAGAAACGTTGAGCAGCCTGCGCTCCGATCGGATATTGGAGGCTTCAATTACGGTCTGGCACCCTACACGCAGAGATTTATCCTTAACCGAATGCTTTACGCATTGGGCGAGAGGAGACATCCGTCAGATGTCGTTCCTGACGCGGAAAATCGCTGGGACAAGGGGACAGTAATACTGGAACGGGCACTCTGTTCACTAGCCCAACTCTGGGCGAGAGCCTGGATAGGACGGGAGATGGATCCCCAAACTACAGTGGACGAAGTTCTGCCTTTATTGCGTCTTGCAGCCAAATCTGAAGAGGATCCCAATGAATGGAGCGACTGGTATATATTCAAGGAATCCAGGGCTGAATTCTATTCGCTATTGATTGAGGCGGTTGAACAACACGGGCTCGACGCCCTACTTGGACTAGCTAAGGCTTTCGAACAAGAATGGACCGACTTACGGACCAAGGGCGCCTGGCCAATTGCTGAGCGACGTAGTGTGATTCTCTCCTTTATTCGGACTGAATTCTTAAGGACATGGACAATTGCGGAACTTGACAGACTAGACAAGATAGTAGTTGAAGCATCAGAAGTTGCCGATGTCGATGAGCGGGTGAAACAGTATTTGCGTCAAGCCGAAGCATGGCTTGAACTACAGAACAAAAGCCGCGCTGACCACTTCTTAAGCCTGGCCGTTCAGCAGGGATTCGGTATAGGTTATCGCAAGGATTATCAGCTCAACCAGTGGATAAGGTGGCTCGGCAGAGTCAATGAACTTGAGCCAAACGAGGCTCCTGGACGCATTAGGAAGTTTGCGCACGCCATAGAAGTCCTTAACGTAAGTACCGAGGGTCGAGCCGCTAGATTAGCGGCAGAGGAACTGCTAACCGTAACATTTCGCGCTAGCCCCGTTGCAGCTTCGGAACAATTGCTTTGGCTCTTGGAAAAGGGCCTGATTGGATACCAGGGTGGTGTACGCACTTTGCTTGAAGAGGCGTTGAAGAGTAATCGTTGTCCGATCAAGACCATTATGCAGGTTTTTGTTGAACTTGTACTTCCCTTCGATACTAACGGCGATTCCGAGCTCGTAGAGTCAATTCTCGTCAGAGTCGCCGATGAAGAGGGCCTACAGGAGTCTCTCGAAACTGCAGAGTTTCTGGGTTCAAAGATTCGTACCCTGTCGAGGCCTCCGGCTAGCCATTCATGGCTTAGAGGGTTGATATGTGGAATTGAGAAATTAGGGACATTCGCTCACGAGTTGGGAATTGACGTTGAAGATGTCAAGTACGAGGAAGAAGACAAACCACTCAACAACTCCCTGCGCCTTAAAGGAATGGCAAACGAAATCAGTCTTGAACGGATGTATTACCAAGTGTCGTCAATCGCCGATCTTCGCCGATTGATAAGGAAGGAGGGCAGGTCCTATTTCGATTGGTCTTCCATCGTCGAGCGACTAGTTGTGGAGATCGAAGAAGAAAAGAACTTATGCGAAGTTGCTGAACTCTTTAAGAACCGTCGCAATCACGCTAGCGAAGTCTTGACAGTCATCAGTAAGCGATTAAACCAAATCGGAGAGCACAAGTACGCCTGGCATTACGGAGTCGAGGCGCTCGACAGGTCGTCGGTATTGGGCTGGAATCCCTGGTATGACGGTAACGTAAAGTATGAAGCCATCACGACTCTAAGCCAAATTGACAGAGCCAAGACATTAGCTCTTACATACCAGACGCTAGCTAAAGACTTAGAAAATGACAGTGCCTTATTCTCGGCGGTAGTTGCCGGACTAGATGATTTATTGCATCAGGTGGCGTCACCACTAGACGTTTCTGCGGTATGGACAGAAGTTGAGCAACACCTTACCTTCCTCCTGCCGAAAGGCGGCCCAACTAGTTATCCAGAAATGACAATGCGACCGGGCAAGGGCACGCCCGAAAGAGCGGTTCTGATATTCTTAATGGCCTGTATGGACCATTCCATCTCGGCCCTTCGCCATGGGGCGCAGAGGGCAGTTGCGAGACTCATAATGGTTAGCTCCCCAGAATTAGAAGACATCTTGAAAAGCTACATGGATACGTCAGAAAGTTATGAAGAGCGAATACTCGCACTCTTCCACGCCGTTAGCTTTGCCGACCCGTCTGCAGTGTCTCAATTCCAACCACAAATCAAGGCCCTGCACTCGTCAAACAATTGGGATGTGCGACTGGCAGCCCGGGCGATAATTGAAGCTCAGGGGTGGGATGTTCCGACCAAATCGAAGGATCCTAAGCAATTACCTTGGGCGCACAGTCTAACTATCCCTCGCCAATCTCTTAACGTCCCTAGCCAGATGTTTTCTGCCTCCTTTGACCGTCCACCAGCCCAATCTAACGACATTTCGATAGTTGTAGAACGCATATTTGGCCCAGAGATTTCCTTCATCAGCGAGACCACAGACATTCCCGCAGAACACATCCACAGACGCATCGTATCTTTATCGCACGAGCTCGAATCCGGGGAATGTGCCTTGTCGCCTGCCACCGAGCGCCGACTACGCGAGACGCTTGATTCAGTTGGACTAAGAATGAATATTGTAAGGCCGAGATCAAGAGCCTTAAGACGAGCATTTTCACACACCGTAGCGGAATTGGAGGATGCCGGCAGAATCCGTCCGAGAGATTTATATACGCTTGAATCGATTTCTCGGTCCTACGACCCCGAACTGACCATGGCAGAACCTTCGCAGAAACCGCGAGAAATTCCTTCATTGGACAAATTCTCGTTCGATACGAACAGGAAGAGGTGGGTCGCAAATGTGCATGCTTCCCTTGAACGGACCCTTTGGAGGCCCAGTGGAAACCGAGTGGTGATCGCGGAAAAGACGATTCTGACAAAGCAAAGTGAACGGGAGTTCCCAACGGAAACGCGCCACAGTCAGTTAGAATTGGTTAACGTAGCCGATTTATTTTCGGGCCCCTCCGTTGAAGAATTTTTCGAATCTACTTGGATGTCCACAGTTTCTTCATATCACGCAGAGCAACTGGCCCCATCGGGGACACCCTTGGTAATTCTCAACGAACCACGTAGCATTGATTCTCCAGGTGTTGATTGGCTTGCTTTGAATCCGAGGATAGCTGAGGAGATGAGCTGGTCACTGGCATCCGACGGTCGTTTCAGATGGGTCAATCCCGATGGGCGCACGATGGTGGAAAGCATTTGGTGGGCCAATGGCTTACCCAAACTTCATAGCTTCGGCAGTGGACTTGAGGAGGCCAGTGAAGGATGGGTGGTAGTCGCAACTCAGGAAGCCTATATGTCGCTTATAAACAACCTCGGGCCGATGTTCAAAGCGTCATTAGTCAGCCGCGAAATAAGGGACGAGGGTAAACGAATAATAAGGTCTGCATTTCAAAGACAGCTTATTCGAGAGGCGTAATCGGGGGTTTCGATGATAGGCCGTGGTCCAACTGCCGATTGGCATGGAAACCTCGTGGTTTGTCAATTGCGACCATATATTCGAGTTGGCCTAAAGGAACTCCTTCCTTAAGCAAAGAAGGCTAACTGATATAACACATTATCAGCCCAATCGATGATTTCAATCCGGTTAGCCTGGTACCTGGATTGGCTAAATGTTGACTTTCCGTTTTCACCTTCCTGAAATCATCTAGCCTAAGAGCGATTCAATGTGGAGGTTCCCTTATGCTACAATGCCAGTACTCGGAGTAGCTATCGTACTTTCCAAGGAAAACTAATGAGTTTGCAGACCTTACAACCAGAATCGATCAGCGCACTCTTGAGTCCATTTTCCGATGCCCATTGGTCCTTGTCACAATCACAGGGAATCATGGAGGTGGGAATTGAGATGCAAGGGAGTGATGAGCAAATGTTCGCCGGGAGGACGATGACGCCCCACGTGGAACAGCTTCTCTTCACTGACCCGGATGACAGGCTTAACTATTTGCAACAGCAGAATCCCACATACACTGAAGAACGCCTCAATGAGCTCGCTAGGGCAATTTATGCATGGTTCGATGGTGAAGCCCGAATTCGAATGAGAGACTCAGCACAGCAATCCGGCGGCGACACTTCGAGCCCACTGCGCACGCTACTCAACTGGCTGACTCCAACAGAGGTCCAGAGGCTGGTTGACCTCTTGAGCGAATGTGTAAATCCCGACCTGGACCTCGCACTATCCTACGCAGTCTGCGAAGCATATGATGTTGCATGTGCTGCCTATTTCTTGCAGGTTAACCGGGCGAACGGACCGACGAATTTTGCAGAAATCAACCAGACGTCTGAAGATACCATTGCAGACATTCGCTTCATCAAAGCACGGTAGGAACTTAAAGGCTGATGCCGGCAGTTGTAAGGGGATCCGTTTACTGGTGTGACTTTGGACCAAACGTTGGCAGGGAACTTTCAGACTCTCACCCCGCTCTAGTCATCAGCAACTCAAGACTGAATAGTATCTCGTCTACCGCAATTGTTCTTCCAATGTCCAGCGCCGGGCCGGCGGACCAGCATCTCTCGAACTACGTCCTCATTGCTGACGTCAATTCCTGGGCATCGGTGCGTCAGATCAAGTCTGTCAGAGAAGGGCAATTGGGCGACAAGATTGGGGAGGCGTCATCCTTGGAGTTGGAAATGGCTCTGCAACTCCTTGCTACGCGCTTGGCGATTACACGAAAAGGGCCGTCTTCTGCTCAGGAAGTGCAAACTTCTAGACTGATCGAGCCGGGAACGATATGGGACGTCGAAGTTTTTGATGAGCACGATAACCACACCGCCTGGAACACTCCCATGCTGATTCTGGACTACAACGATGGTAACAATATCGCCATCGCGGTTGAAGTACGATACGAACAGAGAGAGGGTTCACCAATCAGGATTCCCATCGAAATCGCAGATTCTGAGACGTCGGCATCAGCTCTCATTCACAATGTTCGCTCTGTTGACCTGGGGGCCAGGCATATTGACAAGATCGGTGCGGTAAGTGAGTCTAGCCTGGCGCTTGTGCTTTTTTCCTTGTTTGACGCTATATATGAATAAAGACGATCTCACATATCGTAAAGAGCGCTACCTGAGCGATCCGGCAATCTCAGTTGGCCCTTGCTGCATGTTCAGTTTCCTCAGACGAGCCACTCAAGGGCCTCAAGAGCCTTCTCGCTCCTGGTGTATCTTGCCGGCATTGAAGGAGACTTCCAGCGCCCATGCGTCTGCACCGCCTGCAGCGGGGCTCCCCTGCGCGTCATCCTGATCGCAAGGCCCACTCGGCCCGAGTGACCTGAATATCCTTCGCCCAGTCCCGCGGCTCTCGCCATACTGTCCAAGCGCCGGCATATCTGCGACATCGACAGCCCGAAAACGGGGTCATCATCAGAGCAGTCTCCAGCATCCTCCCGCAGCTGCTTCAGCGCTGTCAGCGTCTCGGGAGTGACCACGACGTATGCGCCCTCGCCTGCCTGGTCCGTCTTGGAACGCTCGATGTATATCAGTCCGGCCCCGCCCTCGGCATCGAGCACGTCGAGCCACCTGAGAGCTGCGGCCTCGGAGATGCGCAGGCCCGCATCGGACATAACGGACGCAAGGGCGATGTCCAACCGGCCACGCCGAAGTGCAGTCTCCACCGTCTCAAGCGAACCACCCCGGGAACTCCTTGGATTGAGCGCGGTCGCCCTGATCGCGGCAAGGGCATCTGCATCCAGCGGCCTCGCCTGCTTCTGACTGACACCCAGCTGCCGCGACAGTCCTCGAAGCGTTTCCGTGACGCCGGCAGTCTGTGGTGACTCCAGGCCCACGCGCCTGTGGGTATCGACGATTGCCGCCACGGCAAGCCGGATCGTGGACATGCTCTTGCCATCATCGGAAGTTCCGCGGCATACGCGGCCAGGACCTCGGGTTGTGCCGGAAGCGGAGAGTAGTCCTCCTGCTCGCACCAGGTCCTGAATTTCCCGAACTGGCTCGCGTAGTTCCTGCGGGTGTTCTCTGACTGGGCGCTCTCGAGGGCGTCGGCCACTCGCCGGCGTTGTTCGTCGGTGAGGACGGCCGGCACATTTTCTGATGTCGGTTGCTGTGTCCAGAGGGTCATTTTGGCAACTTCCTAAATGCCGTATAAGCGAAATTATACCGCATTTAGGACGACAAAAAATAAGCCTGTCTCGGATCAGTTTGTTCGTGGTCGACACGGGAGGAGAACCCTGCATAATTTCCTGTAAGACGTACCGAAGTGTGTGCCCAGGTGCCAGAGGATGCGCACCTAAACACTGCGCCACAACTACGCACGCCACCTGCTGATGAACAGCATCCCCTTCAATTTCTGAGTCGGTGGCTAGGGCATCCGTCGATATAGACGACGCCAATCTACCCAGAGCTATTTCTCGACGCGATGGGAAGCTTGGCAATGGTACCGTGAAGCGGTTTTCTTCATTTACTGAATCAGTCGTTTCTCAAAGGAGCAACTGCCTACTGATTGAGATTGCCCTGAACTTAGAATCGCAGACTGCATGTCACGCAGCAATTCAATGTGAGGCTTCCACTTAAAACTTTTGAAGAACTCACTAGCCGATTCTAGGGCTAGTTCCCTCTTGTCGGTAACCAGTTCTGCGCTTGACAACTCCCTGACAACGGTCACTGACGGCTCTACGGCCTGAGGAATCCAAGCAGGCGTACCATTCCGTTGCGGCAAGGTAAAAAGCACGCAATTCTCGATATTGCCCGCATTTATCTCAAGTCGCATGCCAGCGTCGCCGGCGTCCGTGAAGGATAGTCGGGCGGCAAGCTCAAATATCTCAGTAAATTGGGACACTGCATTTTTTACATCAAGCCCGACGCGGGGCCGCAGCCATTGCCCGGCAGAATTCTCATCCCAAGCCTCCACCATACCGAAGTAATGAACAAACTGCCCGCTTTGGTAAAATCTCCATAGTTCAAGAATTGGTTTCCAGTCTATTTCCTGGCCAATCCAGTCTGGCCCCCGATCAACTGCACCGGCCCCCTCGATGTGGGGGAAATTCCAGCCTTTATAGGAAACTGCGTTCTTCCTTATAATATGGGTGAGAGTGCCCTTGTCCAGCACTCTCTTTTCTACGAAGGTGGAGGGTCTTATCACAACTTTCCAATAGGCACGCTCGCGAATTGTTCCCAGGAGTTTGCTCATCTTAGGTCTCCTAATTGTTCATCGAAACGATCTTGGTCACTTGTTGATGTCTCAATCGTGGGTGATATGAACAATCCCACTCCTTTAGCACGCTCTAGGAATCGAGTCACTCCCTTTTCAGTGGCAAGGTCGAGCAAGTCTCGCATGTCGGCCTGTGTCGGAATCTCCGTGGTCTCGGGTTTTCTGCGAGGCCGGACATAGCACGCTCCCGCCCTCAACAGGTCGTCGTAATCCCTCTTGCAGAGCACGGGAACATCAGAAAACTCCTCCACCGCCAATACCACGTATGAATTGCCTTCGTACTCGCGTTTTTCCAATGTAAATGTGGCGTTGGGGTCGGCGTAGTTGGCAACTCGATCAGATAGCGCATCATGAGTCCATTCATTGAGGTCCGAGGGAGGCAAACCAATAGGATTGAGTACGCCTTGATTGTCTTCTACTCCAATGATGATCGTCCCACCATCACGCCTGTTGCTCATGCCCAAAATCGCCTTAATGACCCGCATAACCAATTGTCGATTGGTCATCGGTCCCGGGCTCTTGAATTCAACTCCGTTCACTTCATGGTCGAGTCCCATTATTTCGATAAAGTCTTCTTCGATCACACTCGCACCGCTGCCAGATTTGTTGTCATATATTTGTTGTCATATAATAATAGACTAGCACGTTTTACTTTCGCCTGCAGTTCATATGCGGATGCCTGAAGCCATACTCTCGCATCACTAAACGGCACTTTCAACCGAGTCAATTAGCAGCACTTCTCACTAACGCGATATACTACATAGTACATAACTTTTGATACTCCTATTTGACTGCCGTCATGAGCAAGTCCGTCTGCCCGTGTCCACTATATCCAACGTGCGAGAAGTGTGGCGTACCGAAATAATTCTGTGTCCTCGAATTGTGGCGCCAGTATTTGAGGAGGCACCTTATCCTAATACTTATCCGTAGACTAATCCGCATTTTGTTCCATCCATTTGGAATGAGACAAAGTTTTCGGAGACGCGAGGCGAATCATCACATGCAATCGACTATACTGCCCAATTTTAACGATTCAGTCGCTCGGATCGCAGAAATCTATGAAGCAAGCCCTTATCAGCAGATACAACTGCTTGATTCAAAGAGGTTCGCAAGAAATCTTGGAAACCGAGGGATGAATGTTTCATTCAGTGACGTTGAGTCCTTAGCCCAATTGGTGCCACCGATTATCAACAAAGACAATCATCCGCTGTGGCATCCTTACCAATCGTGGCACCTCAGTCAACTTCTGAATAACGCCTCTCCCAGCATTCACTGGCGGGGATGGATCGAAAGTGACAGAGTGTGGGTAAAGAAATCTGTAGCCGACTTTTTGAACCGAAGAGAGGAAAGGCTTGCAGACATTCAAGGGCGATCTGAAGACTTCTACAAATTGCTACATCTTCTGAGCATCATTGAACCCTGGTACATTCCAGGTATTCGGCAAAAGTTTATTCATAGTCCCATATACGTAGATGACGATCACTTTAAGAACTATGTTGCTTGGCGTCGCCACACATCACCCGATGATGCTTTTGAGGCGAGTGGTATGAATGTCGCTGAGGTTGCGGCTTGGCACCGGCAACTCTCTCTAAACGCATTCGATACAGACGATGCCCGAGACTGGTATCTTCTACTACGGCGGGCGACATACTCTATACGGGACATTCTCAGAGGCGGTACTAGACTTGCCCACGAGTTCTACGAAATGGCGGAGATGCTGCGCCTCTTACTTAACGACGTCGGTCAGGTCAAATTGCCCCGTGAGGATGGATACATAGGAGGGCCGCTTCCAGAGTGGCAGAATGAAAGATATGGGCTGGAAGGTCGAAATACTGTGAGCAGGATGGGGCTGAAGCGCCTAACACGGGATTTCGGGCTCGACGGCTCCTATCGAGGCTTTTGGTACATTGAGGGGCCGACCGAGAAAGCCTTTTTCACCAAAATTGCGCAGGGCCTAGGATACGATTTGCAGGAACTTGGGATCAAACTTATGAATCTGGGAGGGGTTGGCCGGATTGAACAGATACGGGCTGATGCCCGAAGGAGGCTGAGAAGGGCAAATGAAATCGATCTGACCACCAAGGCGCTTGCGTCGGACGAGGTTTTCACCTACCTGACAATCGACAACGACCCCGGTATTGGAAAGGTCATCAAGGACCCCGACGTTGGTAATCTGTTTACGATTGGCGTGAGAATATGGAAAGAAGACTTTGAAGGTGGCAACTTTGAAGTTGATGAGCTGATTAGAGCTGCATGCATTATGTTGGATATCGAATATGAAAGCATAAATACTCAAGAAGTTGAAAGACGCTTCTCACTTGAGCGCAAAAAGAAGGACGACACTGGTAGACCCAAGTCCTTCGGGAAAGCGTTCGAAGATGTCATCAAGCTCCATCAAGGGTTTGAAACGTTTAGTAAAGGAAGACTCTGGGGAGAGGCGTTGGCCGAGGTCATTTTAGGACAGGAAGACCCTTATATTCCGGAGCGCGATGCTATGACTGCGCTCCAGGCCGCATTTCAGATGACATATGCTGATTTTACCCTCACCATGGAAAAGCGGGGTAAGAGACGAGTAATTCGTTCCTCATCTGAGCCGTCTGCGGAAGAAATACAACCTGAGAAATAATTTCTAATGCTCTAGCGACTCCCGAATGATTGAACATCTGACTGAACTACCATCTGGGAACACGTACAACAATAGAAGAATGAGGTGGACCCAATAAATCGGACAGGTGGCTAAGAGAGAGTCTGACTCCTAGAATGTACGAAAAGAGAGGAGCAGGCAAATGAAGCAGAGCAGGAAGAAGCACAGTCCGGGGTTCAAGGCCAAGGTGGCGTTGGCCGCGCTCCGTGGAGAAGAGACCGTTGCCCAGTTGGCCAGCCGGTTTGAAGTTCATCCCACGCAGATTAACACCTGGAAGAAGGCCCTGATCGAGGGAGCGCCCGATGTCTTCGGCAGCGGCAGCGCAAAGGCGGAGCGGGATCAGGAAGCGCTGACTGCGCATCTGTACCAGCAGATTGGTCAGCTCAAGGTGGAGCGGGATTTTCTGTCGGGGAAGTCCGGGCTATGAGTCGGCGCAGGCGTCTGGCTATGGTGGATCGAGGCCACCCGAAACTCTCGGTAGTAAAGCAGTGTCGTCTGTTGCGGCTCAGTCGTTCCTCGGTGTACTACCGGCCGAAGCCAAGCAAGCCTGCGGACCTGGAGCTTATGGCCGGTATGGACCGGCAGTATCTGAAGACTCGAGCTTGTGTTCTTCCATGAGGTTGATGACCGCAGCTACTCGATGCCGCCTGGGAGCTTATGGGCTCATGGCTTGATGCCTCGTCCCGGCGGCAGTGTAGGCAGTCCGGATTCGGACTACTTTGAGTTATGCGTTCCGGAGGAGATGCCCAACGCCATATGGTCTGAGGAGCGTGGCTTCGTGGGTATTCCGGACGCCGACGTGGTGCGCTATTACGATCTCGTCGCGGGCGATGCCGAGAGGCTTGCCGAGGTCGAGCGCGCGCGCGCTGCCGGCTGGTTCTTTGTTTATTTCGGAGACTTGGAGGAGCGGGGCTGTTGGCAGATAGCCAACCCGGAGGAAGTGCCGGAGGAGCCGTGCCTTGAGTGTGTTATGAGAAGGGCGGGATGACGACCGGAGGAGATCCGAACCTGAGTGTCGCGAACCGCCATCCTTAGCGCTGATCTCCCTTCCCATACGATTGTGTGCATCAGGAGGAGCCAGGGATTTTCAATCCAGCGGCCGATGCTCCCAGCTCCTCCTTCACATAGCGTGTTGTACCAGGTCCAAAGGTGCTTTCCCTAGACGCAGACTGCGCTTGCTGCGTTCAGGCCGTGTGACTCCTGCGGACCATGCGCCCGACTTTTCCGAGTGCACTGCCAAGCCGGCCGCGCGCCGAGGATTCTCGGTCCGGATACCGGTGCCCCGACTCGAACTCGTGGGTACGAAAACGCAGGTTGTAGGTCCGCGACGGCACGTGTCCCGACACGGGGTTGGGTGTGACGTACTCCGGAGTCATCGGAGGGTCGGTAACCATCCAGTCCCTCCGACTGCATACGCTGCCGTCAAGGTTCGAATGCCTACGGTACAGTATCCAGCTGACGATCTTGGTGGGCCAGCGCTGCTCGCTCAAGGGTTCGTACAGTCCGGGCATAATCCTCTCCCGAATGCGTGGCAGCTTCTCGGGCGGATTTTCCTTGTCGTACAGTGGCCGCATGAGGAACGGAGACAGCAGCTGGCGCAGCCGCTCTCTTCCCCGCGGCTTGTCTTCTTTCTCGACGTACACGGCGAAGTCGCGCCGAAGGACAAAGACCAGCCGAGAGAGTGCTCTCAGCGGCAGTCGAGGAAGCCATAGCAGGAGGGCGCCAACGCGGCCACGGCGGCGCAGTCTCCGGATGTTTCGGGGGATTGCCTCCAGGCGGGACTGGCGCACCTGCGTGTGTTGCCCCCGCCGGGTCGATGTGGGCCACCTGGCGTCGCCGAGGATATCCGCCCCGAAGGTCATGCCGTAGTCCTCACCCAGCAAGGTCAACTCCAGGTCCGTCCTCTCCTCGTTGAGCCGATGCTGCCAGGGCGTCTCCGCCCGCTCGGCGCCCCAGTCGTCGCACAGGCTGCTAACGTGTCGCAAGCGGGCAATCAACTCCGCGCGACCAGGGTTCCACACTCCGTCCTCGTTGAACCAGCCAGCGCTACCGAAGAGCCAATCTTCATCGGGGTGGGCTCTCGCAGGGATTACATCGCTGAGCCGGGTGCCGATCATAAGTGGTCTGTCCCAATGCCCTTCACAAGCGTAGCGACGCATGCGGTCTTCGATCCGGACCCCGTCACGGAGCTCCTCCGCGCTTAGACCGCAGGCGAAAACTCTGCCAGGAGCCGATAGCGCGACCTCGCGGGCTCCCGCATTCTCATAGTGCACCTGCGCCCGCGTGAGCAGCAACACGAGCGCGTCGCCGTGCACTCCCGGCGGCGGGTTGAGCAGCGTCGCCTCGCCACTCAACACGGCCCTTGCAGCACCCACTGCCACATCGAGGGGCAGTTCTTTGAGCACCGGCGTCTCCAGAAGCAGCGCGACGGCGTATGTTTTCAGCTCGTCCAGGGTGGCGGACCCAGGGTGCAGGTAGTATGGCTTGAGGGGCACAGGCAGGTGGCCGGAGAAGGTCTGTACCTGCCTTCTCTCGTAGGCGGCCGCAAGCAGCCGTGCCCGTATGCGGGCGGTCACGCCGGCGACCTGATCCACCGTCTCGCACGCGACTATCTCGTCCAGCAGGCTCCGGCGGGCCGCGCGCTCCCGCTCCTCGATCCGCTCCTGAAGTGTCCTGCGGCCTCCGCGCCTGCCGGGCTGCGCTTTCCGGGCGTCGTCCACCGCGCCGACGGAGGGTGACGCCCGGTCCCCCGCAGGTTCAGGATTCTGTCGAGTCTCTTCTCCAACCTCTTCGGGTCGGCCCTCGATATACTTTCTGACCTCCGCTCTGAGGGATTCCGGCATGGTTCCCTCATTTACCGCACGGCTTATCGTATTGTGATGCGTGTCATCGAGCATGCCGCCGATCGCTCGGAAAGACAGGCCGTTCTCGAAATGCTGTCGTCTCAACCACTCCAGTTCATCGTCGCGCTCTTCGCTTGTCATCTCTTCCTCCGTTAGTTGCGAAAGTTCAGCTTCAAATTCGTACTCATCAGTTGATGCGCCGTCCCGAAACTCGCATGAATTGCGGAGTTTCACACCGCCCTTACCGTGTGCCAGCCGTTCTGAGCGGTAACTTGAATGTCGCATGTGGCACAGTCCGGTGGCACATGGGTTTATGCCGTAGAATCGGGGTAAACGACCTGTCATTCAGTCATGTGCCATTGTTTCTTATCTCTATTAGGCTCATGTGCCACTCGGATGGCACATGCACCCAGCCATCCGACTCAGGACCTTCCGGACCGACGTGCCCACACCCTGAAGGGTGTTGCTGAGACACGCACCTCAGTGCCTGGCCGCCAGCGAGACATACCCACCCCGTAGATGCCAGGGTGACTTCCATGCCTTCTCAAGCAACCCTGTTTCGGTCAGCTTTTCCAGGCTGGACACCAGCAGTGGAAATGGGCGTGGGTACTCCCGTGCCGCGACTGAACGGAAGAGGTCAGCGGTTATCTCGTCGGTAAACACGAACAACACTCTTGCCTGCCTGCCGTCGAAGTCCCGCCGGCTGTCGACGGATCCGAAGTACCATAGATATTTCTCCAGTTTTGCGCGCATGGCGGCGGGCCGCACCGCGCTCTGCTCGTATTCAAGAAAGTACGCCCGCGGCCCGCCCCGGTGCTCAAGACAGAGGGTCGCATCGGGCCTGATGCAGCGCCAGGCGCCGTTGTACGTGAACCATCTCTCCCACCGGTGCGGCGGCAACATCTGCAGGAGCCGCCAGTCGGCGTCTTCCCGGGAGGCGACCGAGAGCATGGCCAGGATGTCACTGACGCCGTCGGTGTGACTCAGTTCGCGCACCAACACCCTGAGCCTCGATCCGTCGATGCGGTAGCCCCGCACGGCCAGGCGCCCGTCTCCGCAAGCATCGGGAACGACGCCCCAGCGCTCAAGAAGGCCTTCTTCATCAGATCCGTCACGTCGCGCAAGATATCGTACGCCGTCCGGACTGAGACACAATCGGGTACCGGTCAGCTGACGCAACTCCGCCGTCTCACCGATACGCATTTGGCAGACGAGACCGCGCTTCGTCAGATCCGCCCTGCTCTTCTTCAGCATTGAACCGCTCATGCCAAGCAGCGCTCCGAGATGCTCCACACTCATGACCGGCCAGTCGTAGAGCGAATCGAGAATGCGCCTTTCGGGCAACGTAAGCCTGGTAGCCAGATGATGCGGATCGTCAGACACGTCCGGCAGTCCGGCAGGCGGCTTGGACGCTCGACCCGGACCATGGTCGTCCGTCACCTTTTGGCTTCTGCGAGAGGCCGCCATTACCTGCTCCAGGGTCATCCATTTCGAACTGTCGAGGGCACGCCAGCCGGGTAAGCCCGGAATGGCGAGCATCAGGTCATCCTCGACCACAACGAAAGCGTCTATCGCCCTGCCGCGCAGGTCGGCTCGAAGACGCTGCGCCTCGAGGACGCCCGGCACAAGCAGCAGCGCAGACGGACAGCGCAGCTCCCGCTGCAAGCCGTAGAGCAAGCCCATGCGACGGCGCACGTCCCTCGACGGCAGGGTCCTGCCGAGGCGCAGCAGCGCGAATCTGCGCCCGTCCGCAAGATCCATGAACGCATCCGACGCATCATCCTGCCGCCAACTCCAGCCTATCGGCCCGTCGCAGAGCAATGCCGCCTCGTGTGCGACGCGGTAGAGCACGGCCACGACGTCGAGACGTTGCAGCAGATATGCCGACCACTCCGCCGAGAGCGGCTGTTCTCGATTCAGCGTACCGGCTACCGTGCCGAGCATCGCTGCCGGGCGCGTGGAACCATCGGGAGCAAGGCACCAACGCCTGACGCGAGATGTGTCGCTGCGGGTGTGTCGCACGAAGTCCGCCAGGCCTCCGGCATGCAGGCGGCTAAGCGAGTCGAGCGTACTGCTGGAGGGCAGACCGGCGAATGCCGCAAGCTCGCGATGTTCCGAAAATGGCATCCTCGACAGCGTGCCCAGGATCCGAAGGTCGTTGTCGGTCGGGATAACGCTTGAGCGCATGTGCCCCACCCCCTAGCGACCGGACCCGAAGTCGAACCGGTCGTCGTCCTGATCTTCGAAGTAACGCCGGTATTTCTGCATGAACCCGTCGTGCTCGGCATCCACATCTTCGGTCGGACGCGTGTAGAAGTCCGACGCCCTACGGATCAGGTCGGCGACGACTCCATTCCCCGCCAGGGGCGGAAGCACCTCCATCGAGTAATACACATTACCGGTCTCCAGGGTGAGCCTCCCATAGCAATGGTGAGGTTGGAGATTCAGGATGTCGTCTTCGTCAATGGCGGCACGGCTGAACTCCTTCCGTATCCGCTCCGCGTCGCGCTCGTTGACCTGGAAGGCCGCAAGACTGCCAACGTTCGCGAGGATCGTATCTAGCATGGTGCCGCTCTCGGTCAAGTCGTTGAGCCTGTCCAGGCTCTGAGTCGCGAGAATCAGCGAGCCGCCAAATTTCGACAGCTCTGCAAGCATGTCGTCGTACTCGACTCCCGGAAACGCCTGCGCCTCGTCCACGATTACGACGATGCGCCGCCGCCGGTCGGGATGGACCTCGCTCTGCTCCTTGATGATGTCATGCAGCAGCTTGAGAACGGAAGCGCCGACAATTGCCGACACCGCCTCCCCCGAGCGCGCACGCGCAGTATCGACAAGCAACGTCTTCCCCGATTGGATCGCCTCCCTGATGTCGAGAGTGCAGTACCGCTGTCCCAGCACCCTGCGCGCAGCATCCACGCCGGTATATTCGCCAAGTTTCCTCAGGACCGGCGCAATTGCGGTGCGGTCACTGCCGGGAACCAGCGCCGGGTAGATGCTGTACCACCACTGGGCCACGTCGAGACTTCGTCCCTCGCGTATGACCTCCTGTCGCCAGCCTTCGTCCGTCAGCAACTCGAGTGCATGGAGAATGCTGTACTGCTCCTCCCTTTCGCGATGCCGATTCGCCTCGTACAGGGTGCGCAGAGTCCATTCCAGGATGGCCTCCATGCGATCCCCCCACGACCCGTGCGACGACGTTGCCTTCGTAATCGATACGATCGTCGGCAATACCAAGTCACGCTTCGGAAATGTGTGTACGTCCAAAAGATTCACTCCGCAGACGCGTGCCGGATCCCCCATGTCGATCAGCCGCACATCACCGGCGGCGCCCACCGGCATGCCCTGCAGAATGTCTCTCACCAGATCCGTGTGGGGGTCCACGACCACGAGCGTAGCGTCACTGACCCCTGACGCCTTGTCTCGCAGCAGACGAAGAGCGATGTTTTGCATCATCGTGCTCTTGCCCATGCGCGTGCGCGCGACGTACAGATGGTGAAGGCTCATGACCTCGGCCGGGGAGTACATTTTTCTCATACCGCCGTCTCCATATCGCTCAACGCCAACCAGAGCGGCCCTGTCTCGTGCACCGTCGTCCAGGACAAACATTTCCGGCGGGGCGGGAAGGCGACGACTCCCCGCACGCACCAGCTTCGCCGCATCCACGGCGTCGCCCGGCACGTGCCACAGCGCGACCGCCTCTCTTGTGCCCACTACCCCCTCACCGATCGTCCTGCGCCCCAGGAGGTCCCTGCGCACGCCGACGAAACCAAGATCGTCCCGCGCAGGGTCGAACCTTTCGAGCCTCTCCAGAGGTCCGGCCTCGAACCGGGTCCCCACCGGATTGTCGAACCTGTGATAGGCGGCGGCCACCGGCCTCAGCGCCCGCTCTACAGCCTCAGCTCCGGCATCCACTTCCCCCAGCATGACGTACAGCTGAACCTCCAGCCGAAAGGCGGCGCGCGACACCCTGAGCCTCACTTGCTCGGGGTCATAGAATCGCGGCTCTGGCGGGCCACTAAACACTCCAAGCCTGCGCAGCAGGTATCCTATACCCGCCAGTGCCGTGAGCGCGAGAACCCCGAAGGCAATCAACTCCACGCGATTCTCGTTCCAGAATGAGAGGAGGGTCTCGCGGTAGAAGAATCCAGGCAACAGGAAGATGAAGCCGGCGACAAGCAGGAGCAACTGCAGGTTCTGCGTGTCCTGGCTCCCCTCGCCACCGGCCCGGGCGGAAGCGTCCGCCTTTCTCTCCTCGGCGCGCCTGGCTTCCTCCAGTTTGGCGTTCTCGCTCCCGCTTCCGATTATCGCGCGATGGCGCCAGCCCTCACTCCAGTCATTGCTCCGCTTACTCAGAACGACGCGTGTGACCGTCCTGCTCCCGGGCGGCATCTCGGCGGACAGCCCACCCACGACATCCACGAATGGGTCGCCCTCGTCATCATCGTCTCCGATCAGCAGGGGCAGCCACTCCTCGCCGCCGGGCCATAATATCTGCCTGCACACGATATTGGAGTCACCAACCATGAGTAGTGGATCTTTACTCGCAGGAATTGTCTCGAAGCGGATCTGTGGGTAGCGCGCCTCAAGGACGGGCAGGACCTGGTCCGGACGCGAGGAGCGGACATACATCGTGACATGACCGTCTGTGGCGGCTAGCTCGAGGCCCAGCTCTTCGTCCGGAACGCTCATGGTCTCCAATGAACTGACGAAATTGCTGGCACTGAAGACACCGCTCTTCGGCGGTATGACCTGAAAGAGCACCGGTGGACCGTTGCCGCGAGACTGGTTTTTGATAAGGAATTTGAGCTTGCCGAACATTTTGCCCCCTCCGGCCTCCAGACGAGGAGACCGTTCTCAGGATGAACCATCATCTGAGAGGTGGGGACGCGCTGCCGGGGTTGGGGGGAAGATTTGGCACCTACATGTGCCTATCCCGAAAAGGAAACCCTAGCTCTGCGTCTCCACAGGGCTAGGCAGGCTCGTAGGTCACGCGGGGGCTGGAGCCGGTGGGCCAGAGGTCGGGGGTGAGAGGAGAAGAGGTGTCGCGTGACTGGCAAGTGCGGAAGACTCCGGAACTGTCGACGAGGCTAATGATCGAAAGAGCTTCCGCCAGCCTGGCTGAGAGAAGACTGGCGAGGCAGGAGAAGGACGTCCTGATGAACGCGGCGAGCGGCGAATCCGGCATGGTCTGCGCAACAGCCTTCGCTCCGGTCGTTTCTGCGACCCCCGCGCCTATACCGAGGAAGAATGCGACGGCGAAAAGGAATCCCCAGAACTGCCATGCTCCACCAATGTTCCCATCGGCGATGGCGGCAAGCTCGGCGGGCATTGCGACCGAAAGCAGCGCTGCCATGAAACCTGCCAACGGCAGGAGGGGAATGGTCATGCGCCAGTCCGGCGGACGTGTCGGCCTCAGAAACCGGATGGCCCTGGAGACGCTATGAGGCATAGAGTAAGTCATAGTTCATATCATATTTCTTGATGATTTACTTGTCAAGCCCTCCTGCCCACAACTTTCCATCAGATCCAAAAATGATTCGCCCCTCGCTTTGCGTCCTGCCCTGCGACGGCGGCGATGAAGCGAGACAGCGTGGCCCTCAACCGAAGCAAAGATCAAACAGACCATGTGATGTCGCGCCAGGCATTACTTTCACCCATAATGTAATCCACACAATTGCCGTATGACTCAAGGAGCGTTTTCGATGTTCGAGTCCGAAATAACCACCAAGGGCCAGACCACGCTGCCCAAGCCCGTGAGGGACTCACTGGAAGTGAAGCCCGGAGCCAAGGTGCGCTACGTCATACTCGATGAAGGGGTGCTGATGATGCCGGTCCACCCGACCAATCGCCTGTTCGGCAGCCTGAAGTATGACGGACCGGCCAAAAGCCTTGAAGACATGGAGCGCGGAATCACGGAAGGGGCAACAGAAGCGTGAACACGCTCGATATCAATGTGCTCGTTCGATACCTGGTGCGCTACATTCCCGAGCAGGCGGAGGCCGCACGGGAACTGATTGAAGAGCTGACAGCTGACGACCCGGGCTTCATCCGTTGCGAAGTTGTTCTCGAGGTTGCCTGGGTGCTGGAGCGAACCTATCGCTTTACGAGAATCCAGGTTGCAGATGCCATGATGGACCTGACGGCCTCGGACAGCTTGGTTGTCGAAAACTCTGATGACGTAGCGGCTGCCGCATATCGCTATCGCCGGGGAGGAGTAGGATTCTCTGACCTGATGATACTCAAGGCGACCGATCGGGCGAACGCCGCTCCTCTTCACACCTTCGACCAGAGGCTCGCCCGGATGCAAGGAACGGCGCTGGTGGACACTACCGGAAGGACGGACGCATGACTGACCGCAAGCCGGACAAGCCTCAAAAACCCGTCAGCGACGTGCGCCGCAGGCCCAGCCTCGATGATGTCTGGCCGGTTCACTCGGCAGTCGGCCGGCCGGAAGGTCTGTCCCTCGACCGCGGTGACATCTACGAAGGCAGGACGTAGCCTTGAACGCGCATCACCCGACCACCACACCAGCTTCGCAGGGCGATTTCATCAGCATCGCTCCGGCTGTTTGCGAGCGACTTCTCGGTGAGCCGTCCAGCCGCTCAGCCCGCGAGCTGCGCTGGGGGCGCAAGGGTTCGTTCCGACTGAAGCTCGACACCGGCACCTGGAGCGACTTCGAAGCCGGAGAGGGCGGCGGAGTGCTGGCGCTCGTGATGCGCGAAGAACGCCTCGATAAGGCCGGCGCACTCGCCTGGCTCGAAACTCAAGGTCTTTTGTCCAGCCTGCCGAACAGGCGCGAAAACGGCGGATCAGGCGCTTACGGGCATGTTTCCGGAAAAGCCGTCGCTATACAATCGCCGTACAGCCTCGCAATCAAGGGCAGCACTACCATGCACCTGAACGACGCGGAACGGACGCCCTGCGCTGGATACGCAGCCAAATACTGCCTATCGCGGACGCACATGCCCTTCCCATCCGGCGCTGGGATGGGCGAGACGAAGGTGGCGAAGCGCGCGTAAATGTCGAACTTGTGGAGATGATAGACAGGTATGCCACCCTATCCGAGCAGAGACGGCGCCTGCCTGACCTCTCTGCCGGGAGAGCAGGAACAGGAGGAAAGGCCATAACCCGGTAGGCGCCTCCCCAAGAGCGTACCCCCGATGGAAATCACCGCGGTCAGCCGCGTTCCCGGCCATTCCAGATTCTGGCCCGGCGCATGAACACCGAGGGGTCCTGAAGCCACTCCGCGTAACCGATGCTCAGGCTGTCGGTCAGATAGCTGATCTTATCGTCAAGACAGGAGGCCAGAGCCTCATCCTCCAGGGCGAGTGTGAAACCGCCGTACTCAACCTCATCATCGAGAGCCCCAATCGCCAGCGAGCCGCCGGAGGCATGGACGGCGTCGCGGTTGCCTATCTCTCCTCTTGCCACCGCATCTATCGTGCCATCCGCCAGCGCTTCGAGGAGGTCGGTCTCACCCGTCTCACTTCCCAGATAAACAACCTGGGGCATGTTATCCGAAGGAGGGCGCATGAGGGACCGTCCCGCAAGATTAGCAGACTCATTGGCTGAGGTGATCACGTAGTCCTGACTGCCGTCTGCGACCACCGTGCCGTGCGGTGTGTCAACCTGCACGCCGTGCGAGAGAACGCCATCCGGTCCCACAAGTCCCACAAGCTCCAGAAGGCGGAACTCTCCGGTAGTGCCCGCAAGGACGCCGACTCGGACGTCACTGGTCAGGTCAGCATATGCGGCAAGGCGTTCCGAGTCTTCGGTCCTCACGAGAAGCGACTGGCGAAAGGCGATGTGGCCGGAAGTGAATTGGACTACCTGCTTGCCTGTGGCGTCGCGTCGCCTGGAGTCGAGTATCGTGATGCCTCCGCCAACGATGTCGTATTCCGAGCCCGCTGACTGCAGCCAGATGTCATCCCAGGGTGCTATGCCGCGACGGGAGAAGGAAAGCCCGGTATCCTTCATGGCCTCGAGTGCTGTCAGCAGGTCCGCCTCATAGCCGGCATGACTGTTGAAGCCCTCTGAATCGGAATCTTCGTCGGCGCTATAGCTGACGGGAGTGAAGAAGGCGTAGAAACCGACGTTGAGAACACGGGGTTCATCTGTGCATGCTTCCGGCGAGGTGGAATCAGACGAGCAGGCGGTAAGCGAAAGAACCATCACGCCACACAGAATGGCATAGAAGATAAGCGAACGCAAGCAGGGTGAAATCATGTCAAGTGCCAGAAGAGATGTTATCAGAAGTATCCGTGTTCAGTGTCAAGGCCTGAGCAAAGCCCAAGGAGACATGATCTGCACTGACTTCGGGACCCAGGCCATCCCTCGACTTGTTGCTACGCGTCAACTCCAGCGCGAACGTCGTGTCCACAGCCACTTCAGTTCGCCTGCCTGTCGCCCGAGATTCTATCATCTCTCACGAGAGACACCCGGCGCTACAGGACTGATCTGCAGGACCACGCTCCTTCCGGACCAAGTCATTATTCCAGAGCAAGGCAAACATACAAGAGCCTCTGTATTCGTGCCGGATGACTCATGATACCTCTATGTGCTGGAACGGCCGGCGCACTCGCCTGGCTCGAAACTCAGGGTTTTCTGTCCAGCCTGTCTAGGTCGCCCGAAAGGGGCAGAATCGGCGCTTACGGGCATGTTTCCAGAAAAGCCTTCGCCGCACAATCGCCGTACAGCCCCGCAATCAAGGGCAGCACTACAACATGACACCTGAACGGCGTGGAACAGTCGCCCTGCGCTGGATACGCAGCCAAATACTGCCTATCGCGGACGCACATGACCATCCCATCCGGAACTGGATGGCGAAACGCAACCTCTGGCGGCCCGAGCTGCCACTTCCGCCTTCAATACGGTGGATTGCCGCCGACGCTCCGGTCTTCCGCGGATCGCACTCAGGGATTGGCGCAATCGCGTTTCCAATCGCTCCAGTCGAAGCATGGAGAGCTGCGTATCTGGAGACTCCATCGCCCTCCGCGGTGCAGCTCGTGTGCATCGATGCCGACGGCGAGAAGGCGGACTATGCGAACTCCCGGGGCAATCGCGTGGACATGCCCAAGTTCGGCAACGCCAGGCTCGCCATCTGGACCATAGGCGACGTTCACGGCGAGAGCGTTTCGGTATGCGAGGGAGCTGCACACGCGCTGGCGCTTGCTGCAAGAGAACCCGATCCAGTAATCGCCACACTCACGACTCCACGACCGCCGATTGCCTGGCGGGTCGCACTCTCGATGTTCAGCTCGGTCACGATCTGACCGGACATGGACGAAGAGGACGAGCAGGGCCGCCGTCCGGGCCTGGATGCCTCGACCGCTCTGGCACAGGCCAGAAAATTCGCGGGCGGTCCGTAGAGGTGATGGGAGTGGAGGTCGGCAGATGCGGCAGATGCGGCAATCGCGACTCCCTTTGGCGATATTGATATGGACGAATAGAAATAAATGCCACACCTCTACCACATGGGAGCTGTTCTGTCCCTCCCGTGCGTTCTGCGTAGTGATGAGCATCAATCTTGTGCCGATAGGCGCCTGCCGATATCATTGCCAAGTCAAAGACGACCTTCTGCCGAGAAGCTTGCGGTTTGCGACAGCGCGCGCAGCCTGTAGTGGGATTGCCGCTCAGCTACGTACGGTCGCAGAAGGTCCGGCATAAGAGACGCGCAAGGCACACGAGGTCGGCACGGAAAGAGGAAAGCTAAGATGACGAATGAAATCATGCCTGACGGTATTGAATTTGTTGAAAACCCAGAGCCGAGATGTCCTGTCATCCTGCTGCTGGATGTTTCCTCGTCAATGGAGGGCAGGAAGATCCAGTTGCTCAACAGGGGTCTTGTCGACTTCTACCTGGCCATAAGGAAGGATCAACTCGCATCAATCCGGTGCGAAATCGCCATCATAACCTTCGGCAGCAACGCCGAGCTGGTTCAGGACTTTGTCACTGCCGACAAGTTCTCTCCCCGAGAGCTGATCGCCAGCGGCACCACAGCGATGTGCGAGGGAATCGATCTCGCTCTGGAGAAGATAGATGAACGCAAGCGACAGTACCGGGACAATGGCATCAACTACTATCGTCCATGGCTCTTCATGCTGACCGACGGACATCCCACGGACCCACCGGAGCAGATAGACGAAGTTTCAGAGAGACTGAAACTAGCGGAGAGAGCAAAGAGAGTCGCGGTATTCTCCGTGGGTGTAGCGCCAGCCAACATGGCGCGGCTGAGGAACATGTCAATTCGTCCACCGCTGAGCCTCGACGAGATGAAGTTCAGTAATATGTTCGTCTGGCTGTCGCAATCAATGTCTCGTGTTTCGCGGTCCCGAATGACCGACGAGATAGAGCTGGATGTTAGCGAACTGATGAGTTGGGCTAAAGCATGACCTTGAGCACAGTCAGCCCACTGCACCGCTGGAGTGCGATGAATCCATGAGCACACCGAGGATGGGGATGCGGCGGGGCGGAATCTGGTTTGTAATTTCCGCGTCCGTTACCGGCTCGGCTCATAAAAGAGTTGATATGCCCTGTCAGGACAGCTTCAGCTTCAGCACCAGTGTCCGAGACGGTGTGCTGGTTGCAGCAGTAGCGGATGGAGCCGGCTCGGCTAAGTGTTCGCGAGTCGGCTCCGAAGCCGTGGCCAGAGAAGCATTACGGACAGCGTCAAGACTTGTGCGCCTTCACGCCCTCCCGATGTACGAGGGTGTCCTCCGAGAAGTTCTCGCCGAGACCGTTCTCGCTGCCAGGCGTCATCTCGAGCAGGAGTCCCGCGGTTCCGGCATCGATATTAGAGAATTTGCCACGACATTGATCGTTGCAATATGCACATCTGAAATGACAGGCACAGCTCAGATTGGCGACGGAGCGGTTGTGACCTCCGGCGCATTGTCAGAGTCAAGCGAGGAAGATCCTTACTTGCTGTTCAGTCCGCCGCAACGTGGCGAGTATGTCAACGAGACCAATTTC
>MKWU01001764.1_pt1 | contig 35663 bp, 37 predicted proteins | sample 809101 | NCBI WGS metagenome assembly MKWU01 (sample SAMN05860141, study PRJNA318959) | sponge metagenome | host: Aplysina aerophoba | place: Slovenia: Piran, Adriatic Sea, Gulf of Piran | collected 2013-05-07
GGGTGGGAGTCGGCGTCGGTGTAGGGGTGGGAGTCGGTGTCGGCGTAGGTGTGGGAGTTGGTGTCGGCGTAGGGGTGGGAGTTGGTGTCGGCGTAGGTGTGGGAGTCGGTGTCGGCGTAGGTGTGGGAGTTGGTGTCGGCGTAGGGGTGGGTTCCGGAGCCGCTGCCGGGTTGATGACCAGCGTGACCGCCCGCCACTCCTCTTTCGTTGTCTCCGCCAGGTCGAACGACGCGGTGCCGCTGGGTCCTGCCGCAGGGAGCACGGTGTCGGCCGCCCCCGCCCCCACGCCGGAGCTCCCCCGGCTGCCCAGCGAGAAACGGCCCTCGTGCCCCGCCGGATACCCGTCCACGGCCGTCAGGTCCCCCGCGTCGGCCCCGTAGACCCGCAGGATTCGCGTGTTCGCACGGGTTGCCGTCACGCTCGGGGCCGTGGGCGAGTTCGTTTCCTCGGTGGCTGCCCCCACCGGCCCCACCGGGAAGGCAGGGTCGACCCCGCGGTAGCGCAGGACCGCGGCGATCGCCTGCCGCTTCCCACCGCTCCAGCCCAGCGTCAGGACCTCTCCCTCCGAGCCGTCGGCAAGCCGGTGCCAGATCGCGAGGGTCGCCTCCTCCTGGTGGGTGAAGCCGCTGTCCGCCAGCGTCCACCCCGGCGGCGTCACCGGCGTGCGCTCCTTGTCGATGGCGAGGATCGCCACCAGCAGGTCCCCGCGTTCCCCCGGGGGCACGTCCACGGCGATGCTCTGCGGCCCCCCGCTCGATGTCTTGGCCGCCGTTCGCGAGTCCACGAACGCAGGTGCGACGGATTCCGCCCTCAGGACGGGGCGTGGGTCGGCCCGAAGCGCAAATGCGGCGAGGACGCCAAGCGCCAGGCTCAGAATGACGGCAGCGGCAACGGTGCGGAGACTCACTGAGCGGCCCCATGAAGGGAGGGGCCACTGGCCTACCTGTCCTTCGCGCCGGCAAGTTTACAGATCAAGACGGCAAATGTTGTAGAACGTATTTTCGTGTCCGGACACCCATTTCCCTCTCCCACAGCCCCGGAACCCGCCCTCGCGTACACTGCCCGAAATCTCTTGGTGGGAGCGCACACATGGGCATCCTCGATCTCTTCAGCCTCGAAGGAAAGATTGCGATGGTGACGGGCGGCGGCGGCGGCATCGGTCGCGGCATCGCCCTCGGACTCGCCGAGGCAGGCGCTGACGTCGCCGTCGCTGGACGCCGCGAGCAGTTGCTCCAGGATGTCGGAAAGGAGATCGAGGACCGCGGCCGCCGCACCCTCGCCCTCCCCACCGATGTGCGCGACTGGTCGAAGGTTGAGGGACTGGTGCAGTCGATGATGGACCACTTTGGCCGCATCGATATCTGGGTCAGCAACGCCGGCGGCCTCCAGGAGCAAGGCGTCAACTTCCTCGTGAAGACGCCTGAGGAGTCCTGGGACGCCACCACCACCCTCAACTTCAAGGCCCCCTGGATGTGCGCCAAGGCCGTCTGGCCGGCGATGCGCAGCACCGGGGGCGGGTCCATCATCAACGTCAGTTCCGTCGGCTCGCTCGCTCGCGGCGCTCCCACGAACGGCGTCTATACCGCCTCCAAGGCCGGCCTCAACCACCTCACCAAGACCCTCGCCCTCGAGATGGCGCCCTTCAACATCCGCGTCAACGCCATCCTCCCCGGCTCCGTGCGCACCGAGGACTACGAGGACGCCTCCGGCGGCGACGACGAGTACTTCGAGAAGATGGCCCAGAGCGAGCCCCTCAAGCGGCTCGGCAAGGAAGAGGACTTCGGCGCCGCCGCCGTCTACCTCGCCTCCGACGCCTCCAGCTGGGTAACCGGTACGCTCCTCAAGATCGCGGGCCACCCCTAGCCCGCCCCCTTTGCGGACTCGCTCCCGGCTGGCTACCGTACGCGCCTGACTCCAGGGAGGTTCCACCATGCCCGAAGGTATGCGCGACCACGAGGTCGTCTCCGTCTACCCCTACAGCGACGAGCAGATTGACCAGCTCATGAACGACGCCAGCGAGTGCATCCTGATGTGGGGCACCAAGGACGGCTGGCCCGTCGGCGTTTACCACTCCTTCGTCTGGAGGGACGGCAAGTTCTGGATCACCTGCGCCGCCCACCGCCACCGCGTCGCCGCCATTCGTCGCGACGGCCGCGTTTCCGTCGCCGTCAGCGGTATCTCCGCCACAAGCCCCGACTCCCCGCGCGGCGCCGCCACGGCCAAGTGTCGCGCTGTCGTCCGCGAGGACGCCGAGACCAAGGAGTGGTTCTATCGCGCCCTCGCCCACAAGGCGAACCCCGACGACAAGGCCGCCGAGGACGACTTCGTCGAGCGCCTCGATTCGCCCCTCCGCATCATCATCGAGGCCACCCCCGAGAAGTGGATCACCTTCGACAGTGGTAAGTCCGCCAAGGACGTCGCCGGCACCCTCACCGAGGAGGAGCGCGGCCCGCGCCTCGACTCCGACGCCGTCCGCATGCGCGCCGAGCGCGAGCGCCGCGGCCTCGACCCCGACGCCCGCTAGTCGCCTCAGTGTCTGCGGGAACCGCACCGGCTGTCGTGTGCAGGGAGACTCAAGACAGTTGTCCTGTGCTATGATGGCGCTGTGAGCGCTTCGGCGAGGGTTCCCACGCATAGCGACTCCCTGGAGTGGAGACCGCTGCTGTTCGTGCGCTACCGGGAAGGGAAGAAGACGCGCACGGCGGACCTTCGCGGCCCCGAGTGGCGCGAACCCGCCGACTCGCCTCTGAAGGACCTGTTTGCTGGCCAGGAGCGGTTGTGGGAGGAGAAGGCTATCGACCTCGCTCTCCTCGATGGTATCCCGGAATGGGTAAGAATTGTCCGGCTCTATGGAAATAGGAAGGGGACTGCGTTTGTCCCCTGGTGTGATGTTCTTGGGTTCGAATACCAGGGAGAAGTGCTTCCCGACGACGCGCCTGCTGTTCCATCCCCACGGTGACCGCCACCCGGTCATACGTCGTCACGATGGACGATCGACGTGTGCTCACTGTGAGCGCCAACAACGCCCGGACGACCGACTTCCACATCGAGTTCTATCGGGATGACAGCGATGCCGAGGTCTTCGTCGCCATGTTCTCGCTGAGCGAAGTGGATAGCGTCGTCGACTTGGCTTCCGTAATGAGCCGCTACCGGGAAGGAGACGACCGCCCTGCACGGGGTGGGCAGCCCCGCTAGGGGCAGGCTCTCACACCACGTCGAATTCCAGGTCCAGCCGGGGTTGCTCGTTCATCGGGCCGGCCACCTGGATGTGCGCCTGGCCACCCGCCTTTACCCGTGGGTCCCCCATCGCCTGCAGCAGCGCCTTCGACCCGATGACCGCCTCCGAACGCGCGAGCTGGTACCCCACGCAGAAGTGCTTCCCCAGCCCGAAGCCGAGGTGGCTGGCGCGGCCGCCCTCGTAATACCCCGACCGGAGTTCCCGTCCGAAGTGCAGGTCGTCGCGGAAGATGTCGAACTCGTCCGGGTGGTCGAACACGCGCTCGTCGTGGTTCCCCCCGAAGATCGAGAAGTGCGCCTCCGCCCCTACCGGGATGGTCTGGCCGTACATCTCGACTGGCTCTATCACGTCCCGCTGCTGGCTCCCCGCCGGCGGCGTGATCCGCATCGTCTCCGTGAACACGCGGTCGAACAGGTCCGGGTCGCGTTTCACCTCCGCGAACTGCTCGGGGTTTTCCATCATGTGTACCCACATGTTCCCGATCGCCTTGTCCGTCGTCTCCCCGCCCGCCACCAGCAGCAGGCTTGAGAACGCCTTGATGTCTTCCTTCGACATCCGCGCCCCGTCCACCTCCGCGATGCAGAGCTTCGAGATCAGGTCCTCGCCCGGGTTCACGCTGCGCTCGTCGACGAGCTTGTCGATGTAGGCGTGGAACTGCTGGTTGCACTCGATGCCGTAGGTGCGCTGCTCGGGCGTGCCCGTTAGCCCCGCCATCATCGCCGGGTACCACTCGTGGAAGAGGTCGTGGTCCTCCTGCGGCAGCCCCAGCATGTCGATGATGACCATGACCGGCAGCCGCGAGCTGAACGCGTCGATCAGCTCCACCTCGCCCTTGTCCGCGAATCCCTTCGCGAGCCGCTCCGCCGCCGTCGCGCTGAAGCGCTCAATGAGGTCCTGCGTGTTCTTCTCGATGATCGGCAGGATCGGTTCGAGCCGCCGCCCCGAAAACTCCGGCGCGACGATGTTCCGCCGCTTCGTGTGCTCCTCCCCGTCGAACTGCATCATCGTCGTGCCGAACACGAGCGCCATCGAGCGTTCCAGGTTCTTGCTCGAGTAGTGCACGTTGTCCCGGAAGGCGTTGCACACGTCGTCGTAGCGCGTGATGTACCAGAGGCCGTGCAGCTCGTCGTGGTACAGGGGGAAGTGGTCGCGCAACACCTTCAGGTGCGGGTAGGGGTCGCGCCAGAACTCCGGCGTGTCGAACACCGCCGGATCGAAGCTCACGGCCGTCATCGCCTGCCTCCTGCCGCTAGCTGGGCGGCTCCCAGATCGCTGGTTCGAGTCCCATCAGCCCGTGGTGGAACTGCTCGATCGGCAGGTTCGAGACCGGCTGCCCGTAATCCGAGCGTGGCGGCAGCTCCACTGGATGCCCCGGCTCCGACGAAATCAGGTCGCCCGTGCGGCCGTCCTGCAGCAGGTCCAGCAAGAGCTGCGCCTGCTGGGCTGGCGTCATCCAGCCCGCCACGATTTCGTCCGAGGGACCGTCGCCCGGGAACACCCCACGCAGCATCGGCGTGTCCGTGGCCCCCATGCCGATGCCGTTCACGCGTACGTTCTGCCCCTGGGAGGCGAACCCCAGCGCCCACGCCTGGATGTACCCGTTGAGCACCCACTTCGAGGAGTCGTAGAGGTCGCTCCCCGGTCCGCCGCGCGTGCCCCCCGGCTGCAGCGGCGGCAGCACATGGTCCGTCGAGATAACGACGATGTCGCCTTCCCGCTCGACCAGCGAGGGCGCGAACGCCCGCTCCAGCAGGTACACGCTCTTCACGTTCGTGTCGTAGAAGCGCTGGTATTCCGACAGCGCCTCTTCGCGCGACAGGTCCAGCGGCGACGATCCGTAGATGGCCGCGTTCATGACAACCACGTCCACGCCGCCGAAGTCGCGCAGCACCCCGTCGACGAAGCCGCGGATCGCCTCCGCGTCCGAGACATCGCAGGGGTATGCGCGCACGGTCCGACCGCTCGTCGCCGCGATCTCGTCGGCGACGGCGCTCACTTCCGGCTGAATGTCGCAGATGGCGACGTCCGCCCCTTCGCTCGCGAGGGCGCGTGCGTAGGCCGTCCCCAGCCCCTGCGCCGCCCCCGTGACGACTCCGACCTTTCCGTCCAGGAATCCCATCGTTCCCCTCCTACGCCCGGAAGGACGACTTCATGATGCCGACCTTCATGGAGAAATCGTCGCTGCGCGGTGTCAGGACCACCGGGTCGTCGACCCACACCGGGATGTTGTAGCCGCTGCGCCCGTCCTTGATCAGGTCGACCACGACCTGGGCCACGTCCGCTGGCTTCATCCAGCTCGCGATGACCTCGGGCGTCAGGTTCTCCTCGCCCGTGAACCCCCGCAGCATGTGCGAGTCCGTCGCCCCCAGGCAGATGCCGTTCACGCGGATGTTGTGCGGCTCCCCCGCCTTCGACCAGCTCAGGAGGAACCCGTTCAGGCCCCACTTCGAGGCGTCGTAGGTGTCCATTACCCAACCGCCCCCCGAGGGCCGGTTCTTCTGCGTGTAGATGTGGTCGGTCGCGATGTTCACGATGTCGCCCCCGCCCTGCTCCTGCATGATCGGGAACACCGCCCGCCCGAACAGGTAGTAGGCACGGTTGTTCACGTTCATCACGAGGTCGTAGTCCGCGACCGACTTGTCCCACGGGTCCGTGGGAGAGGTCATCGCGATCGTGCCCGCGTTGTTGATCAGCACGTCGATGCGCCCGAACGCCGCCATCGTCTCGTCGACCACGCGCCAGCAGTCCTCGGGGACGCCCGTGTCCGCGTGGAACGAGGCCGTCTCGACCCCATGCGCGTCGCCGATCTGCTGTGCGCGCTCGTCCACGTTGTCGCGGATGTCGCAAATCGCGACCTTCGCGCCCTCCGCCGCGACGGCGTTCGCGAATGCGACGCCGACTCCCTCGGCGGCGCCCGTAACGAGCGCCACCTTCCCGTCAAGAAATCCCATGACAGCCTCCGGTTCGCGTCCGCGGGTGCGTATCACGGAACGCGATATATGCGCATCCTACGAGCCTCGACGGCCCCTCGCATGACCTGCCTGCCGGCCACCTACTGCGGACTACCGGTCACCGACCACAAACCACCGACCACCGGCGGTTAGCGATTCTTCTGCACGTGTACCCGGCGGTCCCCCGACGAGCTCCAGGTCAGGACGCGGGTCGGCTTGTACGAGACCACCACGCGATCGGGCGTGTTGGCGATGTGCTCGTAGCTGCTCTCCCAGTTCTCGCCACCGTACTTGCGCGCGATCTTCTCGGTGACCGTCCCCAGCCCCGGCGTGATCTCGCACGTCTCCGCCGCCAGCACGACCGTGCGCTGGTCCGGGTCGCCCGGCTCGTCGACGCAGATCGACACGCGCCCGTCGCGCTCCAGGTTGCGCGTCTTCAGCCTCGGCGCGGTCGTGCTGAAGTAGACCGTGCCATCCTCCCAGTGGAACCAGATCGGTGTCAGCTGGGGAAACCCGTCCGGGTTCACGGTCGCAACAATCGCATTCCGTGGCTCTGCCAGGAACGCATCCATCTCCTCACGGGACATCGGCATACCGCCGCCTCCAGGGCCCAGGTTGGGCGCGCGCGCCAGTGTAGCGCGGGGGGAGGGAAGAAAGGTGCCAGCGCCGTTCTGCTACGCCCTCAGCGGCGCGACAGCGACGCGCTTCCCTCAGCTGCGCGACAGCGCAGCGCTCTTCTCGCCCCTCAGCGACGCGCCAGCGGCGCGCTCCCCTCGTCTACCCCACCGGCTGCTTGGGGAACTCGTAGACCGGCGGCTTGCCGCCACGCTTCGCCTTGTGAGCCGGTAGCGACTCCGTGCGCTTCGTCCACTCGTCCGGCGACCAGCCCCAGTTGCTGATGATGCGGTAGTGCGAGATGCGCCACTTGTCCCCGTCCGGCACGAACGTCCCCTGGTACATCCCCCCGCCGAGGCCGCCGTGGCCCCCCGACGTCATGAAGTAGGCGCTCAGCTCCGCGCTTGAGCAGTCCTCCGCCACGTTCACCTGCACGTTCGCCGAGTGGTGCCCGCCCGAGAGCGTCGGCTCCGCGCTCGAATGCGGCCCGTACAGCTCCCGCATCGCCGCCCGGCCCTCGAAGCGCAGGTCATCCATCGTCCCCGGCGGGAAGTTGACCACCTCCAGCAGGGCGTCCTCGTGGAACACGTCGAGGATGCCGTCCGTGTAGCCGATGTCCATGTTGTAGAAGTACTCGTTGAAGGTGCTGATCACCGCCCGCTCAGCCTCCAGGCGGGCAACCCGCGCGCGCAGTTCCGCTAGCTCGTCCGACATCGCAATTCGCTCCTGGTAGTGGTTGCCCCGGAGGATGGACCGCCCGCGCCCGCCCCGCAACCGCCCGATGTGCGTTGACATGCCCCGCAGGCGGCCTAGACTCGCTCCAGGACCATCCCCCTGTGGCGAGGCGACCATGACAGCCCCAACCCAAGCTCCGATCATCGAACCCGGCGAGTTCCTTACCGAGGAGCACCGCCTCGACCCCTTCCCCCTGTACAAGAAGATCCGCGACTGGGAGCCCGTCTACAACGACCGCCTCCAGAACCGCTTCGTCGTGACCCGCTACGAGCACATCTGGGACGCCTACAAGCGCAGCCGTCCCAATGGCGACTTCACCCGCGGCGTCTACGACCCCAAGGGCAAGTACGAGTTCGGCTCCGAATCGCCCCTCGGCGAGACCATCCTCGACATGGGCGAAGGGCCCGAGCACCGCTGGAGCCGCGGCATCGTCGCCGGCGAGCTCGTGGGCAAGAAGCTCCTCAACTGGCTCCCCGTTATCGAGGAGACCGCCGCCGACATGATCGAGAAGTTCTCCCAGGAGGCCGCCGAGGACCTCGCCGCCGGGCTCGCCGGCCAGGGCGAGATCGACCTCGTCACGCAGTTCAGCCAGCGCTTCCCCATCCGCGTCATCGCCGGGATGCTCGGCCTCCCCCGCGAGGACTACGACTACTTCGAGAGCATCTACAACACCCTCTTCGCCGGCATGGGCTACGGACGCGCCTACTTCCGCTCCGCCGAACAGGCGAAGTTCGCCATTCACGACTACCTCACCCCCCACATCGCCGACCGTCGCGCCAACCCCGGCAGCGACCTCATCTCCAAGTTCGTCACGGCCGAGATGTCGGGCGAAATGATGAACGACCACCAGATCAAGTCGTTCATTACCCTCCTCCTCGTCGGCGGCGGCGACACCACCCACAAGGCCATCGACTCCATGTGGTGGAACCTGCTCCACAACTACGAGCAGTACGAGGCCGTGCGCGACAACCCCGAGCTGATGGACCGCGTCTTCACCGAGATGCTGCGCTTCGACGGCTCGAACCACTACCAGCCGCGCCGCGCCGTCCGCGAGACGGAACTCGGCGGCCGCGTCATCCCCATGGGGGCGACCGTCGCCCTCTGCCTCGGCTCCGGCAACCGCGACGAGCGCGTCTTCAAGGACCCGGATACCTTCAACATCTTCCGCGACGACCTCTACTTCGGGAAGGAACTCCGTTCCGGCTACTGGCAGGACGGCGTCGCCAGCCACCTCGGCTTCGGCCAGGAGCGCCACTTCTGCATGGGCTACGCCATGGCCCGCCAGGAGGCGGTCATGGCCGGCAAGATGCTCCTCCAGGTTCTCAAGAATCCGCGCCTCAAGGACGTGCCCAACGACGGCATCGTCTTCCCGCCCCCCGGCAAGGGCGGCGTCCGCGGCGTCACCCACCTGGAGATCGAGTTCGACGTTTCCTGAGGCCGGCGGCGTTGGTTGCCTCTCCGCTGGCCTTCGCCGCGAGGGGTGAAGTCGTGGCCATCGAATACGCACGACGATCGGAGCCGCTGCAAAGCGCCTAGAATCGCGGCGCGGCGCAGGCGTGCTCCCCTCGCGGCGTTAGCCGCTGGGGCGCCGTCAAATCCAGCCGGCCCAGAGAAAAACGATGGCAACCATCCTCGCCCACATCAAGATCAGGGAAGGCAAGGAGGCGCGCTTCGAGGAGCTCGAGAGCGCTCTCTGGCGCGATACCCATGAGAACGAGAAGAACGTGCGTCGCTACGAGTTCTGGCGCGGCGCCGAGAAGGGCAGCTACTACGGCCTGCTCTCCTTCAACAGTTACAACGGCTTCATCGAGCACCAGGCCAGCCCCCACCACGAGGACTCCGGCCTCGGCGAAGTGATCGAGGGCATCCAGCTCGAGTGGATCGACCCCGTCCCCACCTGTTCCGACCTCGCCACCACCGACACCGAGCCCCTCTTCGAGGGCGCTAACGACCTCCAGAAGGAGTACCACGCCAACTTCCAGCCCGACGTCCAGGACTGGTGGAGGGCCCTCCGCAGCGGCTAATCCGTCTTCGGTAACGACCGCACGTATTGCCAAGCGCCATACGCATCGGCCAGAATCCCCGCGTCCCGTGGCCAGCGCTGCTGGCCGGGGACCGTGAGGGGGCGCCATGTGGAACTACATCATCCGCCGCCTCATCGCGATCCCGCTGATGCTGCTGGTGCTCTCCCTCGTCCTCTTCCTCCTCATCTGGACGCTGCCCGGCGACGCCGCCTTCACCGCCGCCCTGAGCATCGCCGATACCGTCAATCTTGAGAAACTCCAGGAGCGATTCGGGCTGGACCGCCCTTGGTACGTCCAGTACGGGGACTGGCTCGGGGGCATCTTCGTGGGCGACTTTGGCGATTCGCTCACGCCCCCGCACGATTCCGTCATGGGCTCCGTCAAGGAACGCTTACCCAAGACCCTCGAAGTCGGCCTGTTGACGATCATCCTGTCCGCGGTCATCAGCGTGCCCGTGGGCGTCATCTCGGCGGTGCGGCGCAACAAGCCCGAGGACTACCTGCTGCGGGCGGGCACCATCCTCGGTATCTCCGTCCCCAACTTCTGGACGGGGACGCTGATCATCATCTACGCCTTCGTGTGGTTTAACTGGAACCCGATCCAGGACTGGGTCGAATTCACCGAGGATCCCCTCAAGAACCTGGCGATCGTCATCTTCCCCGCGGCCATCCTCGCCTACTCGGGGGCCGCCTACACCGCACGCATCATGCGCTCGGCCATGCTCGAGGTGCTCTATTCCGACCACGTGCGGACGGCCCGCGCCAAGGGGTTGCGCGAGCGGGTCGTCATCTTCCGGCACGTCTTCAGGAGCGCCCTCATCCCCGTGTTGACGGTGGTTGGCCTGCAGCTCGGAACCATCCTCGGCGGCGCCATCGTGGCCGAGCAGATCTTCGCCATCCCCGGCATGGGCCTCTTCGCGCTCGAGCGCATCGTCGCGCGCGATTACACCGCCGTCCTCATGATTACGATGATCTTCGCGGCGATGTTCATGTTCGTCACCCTGCTGGTCGACATCCTCTACACCTACGTCGACCCCCGGATCAGGTACTAGCCATGAGCGACGCGTCGGAAGCGGTCCAGAGGCCGGCATCGGAGACGCTCCTTGAGCAGGAGTACGCATTGCCGCCGGAGCAGCGGTTCAACCCGCTGCGCTGGGCCCGCCGCGAGCCCGCGGGCGCCCTCGGCGTCGTTCTCATCCTCATCATCGGCATCATGTCCGGCGCCGCGCCCCTTCTGAATACGACGGACCCCAAGTCGCTGGAGTCGTTCACATCCGACAATCTTGTCGGGCCTAGCAGCGACTACTACTTCGGCACCGATCGCCAGGGCAGGGATGTGTGGTCGAGCGTGCTCTACGGAGGCCGCATCTCGCTCAAGATTGGCGTGGTCACGGTGCTGGTGGGCACCGTCGGGGGGACGCTCCTGGCGCTCATCGCCGGGTTCGTCGGCGGTCCTGTCGACTTCGGCCTCAGTCGTGTGGCCGACATGCTCTTCGCCGTGCCATCGCTCCTGTTAGCAATGATCCTCGACGTTGTCCTCGTCGATAAGCTGCCCGACTTACCGGCCCTGCCGGCGGAGGAGTTAGCGCGCGTGCTGGCGATCGCGTTCTTCTTCATGCCGGGGGCTTTCCGCATCATGCGGGGGTCGGTGCTGGAGCAGCGCAGCGGGCAGTACGTGGAAGCGGCCACGCTCATTGGGGCGGGGCAGTTCCGCATCATGCTGCGGCACATCCTGCCCAACATCACCGGCCTCGTGATCGTGCTCACCACGATCAGCCTGCCCGCCGCCATCCTCACCGAGGCGACGCTCTCCTTCCTGCTCGGCTCTGATGCGCCCTCGTGGGGAGCGGAGTTGAGCGGGGACTCGCGCCAGTTCTTCAAGAACGCCCCCTGGCTCGCCATCTTCCCCGGGGCGGCGCTGGCAATCACGGTGTTCGGGTTCAACATGTTTGGCGACTCAATCCGTGACACGCTTGATCCCCGGTTGCGTGGCCGCATCTAGCCTTTGCTGGCAGCGAACTTCCCCCTCCGCCCCGTTGCTTCGCGATCCCCGCGCAGCGTATCGTGCCGGGAGCATCCATCAGAACGCTGCCCGTCACCGAGGGAGCGAGGAGGAAAAGAGATGCGCGATCGCGACAACTACTGGCTCCGGCTCCAGGGGCGAAAGACAAGCCGCCGAGGATTCCTGGCTGGAACAGGTGTAGCCGCTGCCGGCTCCGCCGCCATCCTCGCCGGCTGCGGCGACGACGATGACGACGACGACGAAGCGCCTGCCGCCACGGCCGCCGCCACCGAAGCGGCCACCGAGGCTCCCACCGAAGCCCCCACCCAGGCGGCGCCTGCCGGCCCCACGCGTGGCGGCACCTACCGCTCCTGGAAGCGCACCGAAGACATGGGGATGGACCCCGCCGTCTTCCACACTGACAACCAGGAGGTCGTGTACCAGGTCTACAACCACCTGCTCGACTTCCAGGTGAGCAAAGGCACGTTCTCCATGGATGGCGCCGTCGGCTACGAGCAGGTGGACGAGAGCACCCTTGTCTGGACCATGCGCGAGGGGATGCAGTTCCACAACGGCGATCCCGTCACCAGCGAGGATGTCGCCTTCACCATCGAGCGGCCCCCGGGGTTGCTGGCCTCGCTGGGCGCCACCCACGTGCCCGCCAGCACCTACGACTACTTCGACAGCATCGACCCCGTCGATGCCACCCACATCCAGGAGAACTGGGTCGGGCCGCGCGCCGATGCGCTCATCCATCGCTCCCGCCAGTACTTCGGCATCATCAACAAGAAGCTTGTGCTGGCGCAGCCCGACCAGACGGGCCAGGAGCACGTGCGCGGCATGGCCGCCGGCCCCTACATCCTCTCCGAGCGGAACGCCGAGGGCACGCACCTCGTTCGCAACCCGGACTACTACCCCCACCCCAACCCCGACTCCGCGTTCGTCGAGGACGGCCCCTACACCCCCGCCGAGCGAACCGCCGAGGGCACGCCCCTCGTTCGCAACCCGGACTCCTCCCCCCCCCCCAACCCCGACGACGGGTTCGTCGAGGACGGTCCGTACATCGACGAGTACGACGTCCGCATCGTCGCCGACAACGTCACCGCCCGGTCCCTCCTCGAAAGCGGCGACCTCGATGCCTACGGCACCGTTGACGCCCTTGAGGCGGAAGGGCTCGAGGGCAACGAGAACGTGGCTGTGGAGGGCGCGCCCGCCGGTGGCTGGGCCGTCCTCGGCTTCGACGGCGGCAAGTGGCGCGACCAGCGCGCTCGCGAGGCCCTCCGCAAGGCGTTCAACTACCAGGCCTTCATCAACAGCATCCATGCCGGCAACGCCCGGCTGCAGGCCCCGCTCACCATCATCAACACCCGCTTCCAGCGCCTCACGCAGGAAGACCTGGCTGGCTACTACAACTACGACCCCGAGGACGCACGCGCCCTCTGGGAAGCCGCCAAGAGCGACGCCGCCTCCCGCGGCCCCGACCAGGAGAAGTACGACTCCATCTACGAATACGTCGACATCCACACCATCCAGGGGCCGGCCTACCTCGCCATCTCCGACTTTGCCGCCACCAACCTCACGGAGGTGCTCGGCACCACCTTCGAGGTGTCGAGTGCGGACATCCAGACGTGGGTGAGCGCCGCCAACGACAACACCGACGACGTGAAGCCCTGGGGCCTGCTCCAGAGCGGCACCGGTGTCGGCGGCGGTACCGACGGCGCCCCCGACGCGTCCTACCTCTCGTGGTTCGACCCGGCACAGTACGGCAGCGTTGCCTTCAACTTCCGGCACGACTCGCCGCACCCCGAGATCGCGGAAGGCTCCGCCCATGTCGGCGAGCAGATGCTCGCGCAGACGCAGGAGCTGGACCACGAGACCCGCGTCCAGATCATCACCGACCTGCAGCGCTGGATCCTCGACCGCGCCTGGGGCATCTTCACGCTGCCGATGGCCGCTGAGTCATACCTCGCCGTCAGCTCGCGCCTGCGCGACTACGGCAAGGACGACTGGTTCAACGCCTACTCGGGCAACAACACGCCGCGCCGCGAGGCCGCCTGGCTGGACCAGGCCTAACCGCCTCCGTCCGCCCCAATCCGCAACGTCCGCGGGCCCCGGGGAGTCTCCCCGGGGCCCGCTTTGCGTTCGCTGCCCGGCCCGCCCCCCAGCCCAGGGCGAGGCCGCTTCCCCTACCACGAGCCGCGCTCACCGGTGTCACCGCCCTCCGGACACTCCAGACGAATTGCACGTATTGCCAAACGCTATCGGCATCGTCCACAATCTCGCTGCGTTGTAGTCCCGAGGGCGCCGCCTCGGAGTGTGAGAGGGACCATGCGGAACTACATCATCCGCCGCCTGGTGGCCATGCCGCTCATGCTGCTGGTGATGTCCTTCGTGCTCTTCCTGTTGCTCTGGATCAAGCCGGGGGACGCCGCCTTCGCCGTCGTGGCGGGGATTGAAGAAGCGCGCAACCTGGATGTCTGGAGGGAAGAGCTCGGGCTCGACCGCCCCTGGTACGTCCAGTACTTCGATTGGCTTGGCAACGTCTTCCAGGGTGACCTCGGCGACTCCCTCCGGCCGCCGCGCAACCCTGTTGCCGACAAGGTCCAGGAGCGGATCGGAAACACGATTGAGATAGGGCTGCTCACGATCGCGATCTCGGCGATCATCGGCCTCCCTATCGGCATCATTTCCGCGATTCGAAGAAACACCCTTTCCGATTACACGCTCAGAACCGCGACTATCGTCGGCATCTCGGTGCCCAATTTCTGGACCGGGACGCTCATCATCATATTTCCTGTGATCTGGTGGGGCTGGAACCCTATCCAGCCGTACACCAGCTTCACCGAGGACCCGCTCACGAACCTCAGTATCGTCATCTTCCCGGCGGCGATTCTTGCCTACGGGAGTGCCGCCTACACGGCCCGTATCGTCCGCTCGTCCATGCTCGAAGTGTTCTTCTCCGACTACGTCCGCACGGCTCGGGCCAAGGGGCTGCGTGAGCGCGTAGTCGTGATGCGCCATGTCTTTCGCACGTCCCTCATCCCCGTGCTGACCGTCATCGGCCTCCAGCTCGGCGCCATCCTGGGTGGTGCGGTGGTGGCCGAGTCGATTTTCGCCATTCCCGGCATGGGACTGCTCATGCTTGAGTCGGTGCAGACGGAGGACTACCCCGTTGTCCTCACCGTGGTTCTCCTCTTTGCCCTCATGTTCATGATCATCACGCTGGCGGTCGACGTGCTCTATACGACCGTTGACCCGCGGATCAGGTACTAGGCCATGACCGAACGCTCGCCTGCTGCTCCGCTCCCCGACTTGCAGGACCAGGGCTACGCCATGCCGGAGCAGGAACGGTTCAATCCGTTCCGCTGGGCCCTTCGGGAACCCATGGGCGCGCTGGGCGTAGTGCTGATCGTCCTCGTCGTGTTCGGTTCGTTCGGCGCCCCCATCCTCAAGACAACGAACCCCCGGTCATTGGCGGCCTACAGCGGCGATAACCTCGCCGGACCGAGCAGCGAGCACTTCTTCGGCACCGATCGCGATGGCAAGGATGTCTGGTCGAGCGTGCTCTACGGCGGAAGGATCTCCCTCAAGATTGGAATCGCCACCGTCATCGTGGGAACGATCGGCGGAACGATGCTCGCGCTCATCGCGGGCTTCCTCGGTGGCGTGGTGGACTTTGTCTTCAGCCGTATCGCCGACATCCTGATCGCCTTCCCGGCGATTCTGTTTGCCCTCACGTTGAGAACCGCTCTCGGCGAGGACCTCCCGGACCTCCCCGGGTTACCCAGGGCGGAGTTCGTCGTCGTTCTTGCCATCTCGCTGATCTTCCTGCCCGCGGCGTTTCGCATCATGCGGGGCACGGTGCTCGAGCAGCGAGCCGCCCAGTACGTGGAGTCCGCTACGGTCGTGGGCGCCAGCCAGCTGCGCATCATGTTGCGGCACATCCTGCCCAACATCACCGGGCTGATGATCGTCCTCACCTCCATCAGCTTGCCGGCCGCCATCCTCACCGAGTCCACGCTCGCCTTCCTCCTTGGCGCCGGGGACACGCCGTCATGGGGCGCCGAGCTCAGTGGCGACTCGCGCACGTTCTTTGTTCGGGCGCCCTGGATCGCCATCTTCCCCGGCGCTGCCCTCGCGGTGACCGTTTTCGCCTTCAACATCTTCGGCGATTCACTGCGAGATACGCTCGATCCGCGCCTCCGCGGACGTATCTGATCCGCCTCTCCGAATCGTTGCCACGCGGTCCCTTGCGGGAGTATTGTGGCCGAATATAGCAACTCGAAATTGTGGACATGACGCTTGGGCGCAGAGTCCAGCGGTCGAAGGAGACTACCGATGAGGGAACGCGAGAACTATTGGCTACGTCTTCGTGGACGGAAGGTGAGCAGGCGCGGTTTCCTTGCCGGAAGCGGCGTAGCCGCGGCCGGCTCCGCTGCCATTCTGGCCGGCTGTGGCGACGACGACGATGACGACGACAGCGCTGCTCCGGCCGCGACCCAGGCCGCTGCCACCCAGGCGGCAGCCCAGGAGGCCGAGGCCACCGAAGCGGCCGCAGCCGAGGCCGAGGCGGAGGCTACGCAGGCCGCCGCCGCAGCGGCCGAGGAGCCTGCCGGCGGCCCGCGCCGCGGCGGCACCTACCGTGCCTGGAAGACACAGGAAGACCAGGGCCTCGACCCTGCCATCTACCACTCCGGCAACGGGGAAGTCACCCAGCAGGTCTACAACCACCTGCTGGATTTCCAGGTCAGCAAGGGCATCTTCTCGCTGGACGCCGCTGTCGGCTACGAGCAGGTCGATTCGACCACCCTCGTCTGGAACCTGCGCGAAGGGATGCAGTTCCACAACGGCGAGCCCGTCACCTCCGAGGATGTCGCCTACACGATCGCACGTCCCCCGGTGCTCTACGCCGAGCTTGGGAGCACGCACCAGCCCGCCAGTAACTTCCGCTATCTCGACCTCATCGAGGCGATCGACGACACCCACGTCCAGGAGAACTGGGAGGAGCCGCGGGCCGACGCCCTCATCCACCGCTCCCGCCAGTACTTCGCGATCGTCAACAAGAAGCTCGTCGAGGCACAGGACGGGAAGGCCCAGGAGCACGTGACCGGCATGGGCGCCGGCCCGTACATCCTCTCCGAGCGCAACGCCGAGGGGACGCACCTGACCCGCAACCCCAACTACTACTCGCACCCCAACCCCGACGACGGTTTCGTGGAGGATGGCCCCTACATCGACGAGATCGATGTTCGCATCATCCCCGACCCCGTTACCGCCAAGGCCCTCCTCCAGAGCGGCGACCTCGATGCCTACGGCTCGCTCGACTCCCTCGAAGTCGAGGAGTTCGACGACATCGAGGAAGTCTCCATCGAGGGGGCGCCCGCCGGGGGCTGGTCGGTGCTCGGCTTCGACGGTGGGAAGTTCCGCGATCCCCGCGCTCGCGAGGCCATCCGCAAGGCCTTCAACTACGCGGCCTTCATTGCCAGCGTTCGCGCCGGCGATGGCAGGTTCCAGGCGCCCCTCACCGTCACGAACACCCGCTTCCAGACCCTCACGCAGGAGGACCTGGCGACCTGGTACGTGTACGACCCCAAGGACGCACGCGCCCTCTGGGAGGCGGCCGCCGCCGATGCCGACACGCGTGGCAGTGCCGACGAGAAGTACGACAAGATCTACGAGAGCGTCGAGATCCACACCATTACGAACCCGACCATGCAGACCATCAGCGACTTCGCCGCGCTCAGCCTCTCGGAAGCCCTCGGCACCGAATTCTTCGTGACGAGCGCCGATGGCACGACCTGGGTGAACGCCGCAACGGACCGCACCGACGACGTCAAGAGCTGGGACCTGCTCCAGAGCGGGACGGGCATCGGTGGAGGAACCGATGGCACGCCGGGCACGAACTACCTCTCCTGGTTCGACCCGCTGCAGTACGCCCTCAACGCCTTCAACTTCCACTACGAGACCCCTCACCCGGAGGTGCTCGAAGGGGCGACCATTGTGGGCGACATGATGGCGGCGCAGAACGTCGAGTTCGACCACGAAGCGCGTGTCCAGATCATCACCGACCTTCAGCGTTGGATCCTGGATAACACCTGGTCCATCTTCATCATGCCGATGGCGGCCACGGCCTTCCTCGGCGTCAGTTCGCGGCTCCGCGACTACGGCAAGGACGACTGGTTCAACTCGTACTCCTGGAACAACGTGCACCGCCGCGAGAGTGCCTGGCTGGACGACGCCTAGCCGGCCTCCGTCCGGCTCAATCCGCAACGTTCGCGGGCCCCGGGGAGCCTCCCCGGGGCCCGCTCTGCGTTCGCTCCGATCGGCGGCGGTTAGGCGCGAAACCGCTACACTGACCGGAAGCCATGACTGACATCGCTTCCGTGACCCCTTCCGCGACGCCGGTGCCGCGCGCCCGTGGCATGCGCGATCTCCTGCCCGGGCAGATGCGAGCCTTCCGCCACGTCGAAGACGCCTTCCGTGGCGTCGCCCGCCAGTGGGGCTACGAAGAGATTCGCACCCCCACGGTCGAGAGCTACAGCCTCTTCACCTCCGCCGGCGCCCTCTCCCCCGAGATGCTCGCCGGCGCCTACACCTTCCTCGATTGGGACGGGTGGAGCGGCGAGCGCGTCATGCTGCGCTACGACTCCACCATCCCCGTTGCCCGCGCCGCCGCCGACGCCGGGATCGAGCTTCCCGCGCGCCTCCTCTACGTCCAGAGCGTCTTCCGCGGCGCCGAGGGCGAGGACTGGCAGTGCGGCCTCGAGGACCTCGGCGCGCCGCCGGTCGTCGGCGACCTTGAGGTGCTGGCCGTCGCCGCCGATACATTCGCGGCGCTCTCCCTGCCCGTCGACCTGCGCCTGACGCACGCGGGCGTCGCCCGCGCCGCCGTCGATGCCGCCGGCCTGACCGACGTGCTCGCCCGCCGCGCCCTCCTCGACGATGTCGCCGGGAACGGCCTTGTGGCCGTCCAGGACGCGTTCGCCGGCGAGCCCGCAGCGCTCGCCTTTGTGGAGGCCGCCCTCGGCGGCTCCGGCGAGCTTGCCCTCGTCGAGAACCTGATCGCCCTCGCGCGAACCGGACTCCCCGGCGCCGTCGCCCCCCTGGAGGAGCTGCGCGAGGTCGCCGCCGCCCTCGTCGCGACCGGCCGCACCGTGGCCATCGACTTCACCCTCCCGTTCGACTTCGACTACTACTCCGGCGTGACGTGGGAGCTGCGTGGTGAGGATGGCGCCTGGGGACGCGGCGGTCGCTACCAGCCCGCCGGCCCCAACGCCCCCGAGAGCGCCTGCGGGTTCGCCCTCGACGCCGACCGCCTCTCCGTGCGTTTCGGCGGTGCGCCCGCCCGCGGCGCTTCCGTGGCCATCGTCGCTGAGCGCGAGGCCGGCCTCGCCGACGCCCTCCGCCTCGCCAGCTCCCTCCACCGGCACGGCATCTCCGCCGCCCTCGGCGATGCTCACGATGCCGCCATCCGCCTCATCGTCGGGCCCGCCGGCATCGCCGCCACCGCCTCCGACTCCTCCCTCGAACGCGCCACCCTCGATGAGGTGGTCCAGTTCGTGCTGCAGCGCAAATGAGCAGCGCAGCCGCGCCGCTCGGCCTGGCCGTGCCCACAGGCTCCCTGCGCGAGCCCATAGGCGAGCTGCTGGCCGCCCGGGGTCTCGCCATGGACGGCTACGAGGCCGGCTCCCGCCTCCTCCGCTCCGAGGTCAACGAGCGCGGTTTCCGCTTCCGCGTCTTCCGCGAGCGCGATATCCCCATCCAGGTCGCCCTCGGCAACTACGACCTCGGCATCTGCAGCGATGTCTGGGTCGCTGAGCTCCAGGCCCGCTTCCCTGGCCAGCAGGTCGTGCGCGTCGGCGCCCTCCCCGGCCCCGCCACCGAGGTCTGGCTCTGCGCCGCGCCCGGCGCCGGCCTCGAACCCGGCCAGGTCCCCAACCCCGCCTCCCTCGACGGTGTGCGCCTCGCCACCGAGCTCCCCAACCTCACCGACCTCCTCGCTTCCCGCCTCCGCCTCCCCCGTTACACCCTGCTCGACCTCTACGGCTCCGTCGAAGCCTACCCTCCCGAGGATGGCGACCTTGCCGTCGTGGCCGCCGCCGATGCCGCCGCCGTCGAAGCGCTCGGCCTCGTGCCTCTCCACCGCCTCTTCCGTGGCGGTGTCGCCGTCGTCGCGAACGCGGAGTCCCTCCGCACCCGCGACTGCAGCGCCGTGGTCGAGCCCCTCACCCCCGCGTTCGTCCCCACCGAGTCGGCCGTGACCCTCCCCGACCGCGCCACAGACGTCCCCCTCCGCCGCGTCGAGCGTGACACGGGCGTCCTCCGTTTCGCGCTCCCCGATGGGCACGCCCAGCGCCACACCTTCACCGCCCTGGCCGACGCCGGGCTTGCCTTCGAAGGCTACGGAGAGCGCGATTTCGTGCGCCGCCCTGTCTCCCCCATCGACGGCATCGAGGTGAAGGTCGTGCGGCCCCAGGACATGCCCGCCCTCGTCGCCATGGGCGCCTTCGATATCGCCGTTAGCGGCGTCGATCGCCTGCGCGAGCACCTCGCCTTCTTCCCCGCCTCCCCCGTCGAGATGGCCCTCGACCTGCGCCGCAGCCGCTACCGCATCGGACCCGTCGTCCACAACGACTTCCCCGCTGAGACCACGCAGGAGGCGCTCGCAATCTGGTCCCGCCTCGGGCGCCCCGTGCGCATCGCCAGCGAGTTCCCCGGTCTCGCCGAGGAGTGGGCGCGCGAGCTTCGCCTGCCCCACACCGCCATCATCCCCATCGCCGGCGCGAGCGAGGCCTTCGTGCCCGAGGACGCCGACATCCTCATCGAGGGCACCGAGACGGGCACCAGCCTGCGCGTCAACAACCTCCGCATGCTCGACCCCTTCCTCGACTCCACCAACTGCGTCATCGCCGCCACCAATCCGCGTACCTCCCGCCGCGACCTGCTCGACCTGCTCCTCGACCGGCTGCGAGAGGGCGTTCGCGCGGCCGCTGCGGCAGAGGAGGGTGCGGTGGCCCAGGGGGCCAGGGGAGGCGCCTGATGCCGCCCATCACCCTCCACATGATCCTCGCCCGGCGGCTCGGCGAGGCCCTTCCCGAAGACTCCCTGCCTGTCGAGTCGGGCCACTACCTGCTCGGGGCGACAGCCCCCGACATCCGCATCCTCACCCGTGCCGACCGCCGCACGACCCACTTCTTCGACCTCTCCGTGTTCGACCACCAGGACTCCGTCGCCGGTTTCTTCCAGGCCCACGGGCGCCTCGCCGACCCCGCCCGCCTGAACGAGGAGACGCGCGCCTTCGTCGCCGGCTACCTCACCCACCTCGTGCTCGACGAACAGTACATAACGGGCGTCTACCGCCGCTTCTTCTACCCCCATGACACGATGGGCGGCCCCCTCCGCGCCAACGTCATGGACCGCCTCCTCCAGTTCGACCTCGAACGCGCCCACGGCGACCCCGAGCTCCGCGCCGACCTCTGCGACGCCCTCGCCTGCACCATCGACACCATCGACGCCGGCTTCGTCGACGCCGAGACGCTGGAGCGCTGGCGCGTCGTCGCCTGCGACATCGCCGCCCGCGGCATGGATTGGGACCGCGCCCGCGGCATGATCGAGAACCACCTCCGCCGCAGCGGCGTCGACGACTCCGAGGGCGAGCTCTCGGGTTTCCTCGATTCGCTCCCCGACCTGCTCGGTGAGACAATCGGCCACGTGACGAGCGCGGAGGTTGACGCCTTCATCGAGCGCTCCACCGAGGCCGCAGCCGCCGCCGTCGCGAGGTACCTCGAATGAGGATCATCCGGAACGCCGAGGAGGCTCGCCGCACGCTCCTCGCCCGCACCTCCCTCGGGACCGGTGAGCTGCCCCTTGAGGTCCGCGAGACCACCTTCCGCACCTTCGGCAAGGAGCTGGAGCCCGACGAGGTCGTTCGGCGCATCCTCCGCGACGTCCGCGAGGACGGCGATAACGCCGTGCGCTACTACAACGGCCGCATCGACGGCGCTCAGGTAGAGGACCTGCGCGTCTCCGAAGAGGAGATGCGGGCCGCCCACGAGTCCGTCGCCGCCGAAGTCATCGAGGCGCTCACCTTCGCCGCCGGCCGCATCCGCACCTACCACGAGCAGCAGCTGCGCGGCGCTTTCGTCGATTTCCAGCTGAACGGCCTCGGCCAGCTCACGCGCGCGATCGAACGCGCCGCCATCTACGTGCCCGGCACCGCCGCGCCCCTCCCCAGCACTGTGCTCATGTGCGCGATCCCCGCCCGTATCGCCGGCGTTGACGAGGTCTACCTCGCCAGCCCCGTCCTCCCCGATGGCTCCGTGCCCCCGGTCAAGCTCGTGGCCGCCGAGATCGCGGGCGTCGACGGCGTCTTCAAGGCGGGGGGCGCCCAGGCCATCGCCGCCCTCGCCTACGGCACCGAGACCATCCCCAAGGTCGACAAGATCTGCGGGCCCGGCAACCTCTTCGTCACCCTCGCCAAGAAGCAGGTGTTCGGCGATGTCGGAATCGACGCGGTCTACGGCCCCACCGAGACCATGATCATCGCCGATGAGAGCGCCGACCCCGAGATGGTCGCCTCCGATCTGCTCGCCCAGGCGGAGCACGACCGCCTCGCCAGCCCCATCCTGCTGACCCCTTCGCACCACCTCGCCGAACAGGTCGGCGCCGCCATCCGCCGCCAACTCCGCGACCTCGAACGCGGCAAGATCGCGAACGAGGCCATCGAGACGCGCGGCGGCTGCGTCCTCGTGAACGACGTCGACCACGCCATCGAGCTCGCCAACGAGTACGCCCCCGAGCACCTCTGTCTCATCGTCGAGAACCCCACGGCCTACGCCATGAAGGTACGAAACGCCGGTGGCCTCTTCCTCGGCGAAGGCTCGCCCGAGGCGGTCGGCGACTACACCGCCGGCCCCAGCCACACGATGCCGACCGGCGGCAGCGCGCGCTGGAGCTCGCCCCTCGGTGTGAGCGACTTCCTCAAGACGGTCAGCCTCGTGAACATCCCCGTCGAGGAGGTCGAGGAGCTCGCCGAGGCCGCCCGCATCATCGCCCGCGCCGAAGGGCTTGGCGGCCACGCCGCCTCTGTCGAGCGCCGCCTCCAGGGCCGTTAGCGAGCCGCTCCGTGAACCCCCGCCGCTACCTCCGCGACGACATTGACGATCTCGCGCACTACGCGCCCGTGCAGCCCCTTGAGGTGCTCGCCGAGGAGATCGGCGTGCCCGTCGACCAGCTCGTTAAGCTCGACGCCAACGAGAACCTCTACGGCGCCCCCGAGGCCGTCCGCGCCGCCGCCGCTGCCGCCCCCCTCCACATCTACCCCGACCCCGACCAGACCGCCCTCCGCGCCGATATCGCCGCCTACCTCGATGTCCGCCCCGAGCAGGTCGTCGCCGGTACCGGATCGGACGATCTCCTCGACGTCGTCCTGCGCCTCACCCTCCCCGCCGCCACCGCCACGGCCACCCCCACCTTCGGCATGTACAGCTTCCTCAGCGGCATCGCAGGAATGCGCCACATCGAGGTGCCCCGCACCGCCGGCTACGGGCTCGACCTCCCCGGTCTCCGCGCCGCCGTCGACGACGACGCGGGCGTCGTCTTCGTCGCCTCACCCAACAACCCCACGGGGAACGCCGCCGGCCTTGAGGAGATAGAGGCGCTCTGTGCCCTCGACGCGCTGATCGTCGTCGACGAGGCCTATGCCGAGTTCGCCGGCACGAGCGCCGTCCCGCTTCTCGGTGCCCACCCGAACCTCGTCGTCATGCGCACCTTCAGCAAGTGGGCCGGCCTCGCCGGCTTGCGCGTTGGCTACGCTGTCGCGCACGCTGACCTCGTGGAACCGATGCTCGCCATCAAGCAGCCCTACAACGTGAACGCTGCCGGTGACGCCGCCGCGCGCGCCGCGCTCGCCCACCGCGACGAGCTCTTGGCGAGCGTGCGCGCCATCGTCGCCGAGCGCGACCGCCTCACGCGCGAGGTCGGGGCCCTCGGTTGGCTCGAACCCCATCCCTCCGACGCCAACTTCGTGCTCTTCGACGTGACTGCGGGCGACTCCGGCGAGATCGCGGCCGCGCTGCGGGAGCGCGGCGTCCTCGTGCGCCGCTACGATCGCCCCGACCTCGCCAACAAGCTCCGCATCAGCGCCGGACGCCCGCAGGACACCGACCGCCTGCTCGACGCCCTCAAGGAGGTCGCCCCCCGATGAGTGTGCGACGCGCCACCGTCACCCGTGAGACCGCCGAGACGACCATCGCCATCACCCTTGACCTCGATGGCAGCGGCCAGTTCGAGATCGCGACGGGCCTCGGCTTCTTCGACCATATGCTCAGCCACATTGCCAAGCACGGCGTCTTCGATGTCGCCATTGAGGCGAAAGGCGACCTCCACGTCGACGCCCACCACACCGTCGAGGACACCGCCCTTGCGCTCGGCGAGGCCTTTCGCGAAGCCCTTGGCGACAAGGGCGGCATCGTTCGCGCCGGCTCCGCCCACATGCCCCTCGACGAGGCCCTCGCCTTCGCCGCGGTCGACCTTAGCGGCCGGCCCTACGCCGAGCTCGACCTGCGCCTCCTCGGCCGAACCGTCGGGGAACTGCCCGCCGACCTGCTCGGGCATTTCCTCGAGTCGTTCGCCTCTTCGCTCGGCGCGAACCTGCACGTTCGCACCCTCGCCGGCGCCAACGATCACCACAAGGCTGAGGCCTGCTTCAAGGCCCTCGCCCGCGCCCTCGATGCCGCCACCCGCGTCGACCCCCGCCGCGGCGGCGACGTGCCGTCGACCAAGGGCGCACTCTGACCGCACGTTGGCCGGGCGTTGACAGCCCGCCCGGGCCCGTTGACCATGCCCCGCGAGTCAACAGCATGGCCATCAAGGAACGCACCCAGGCCTCGCTCAGGGAGCAGTTGCGGGACGCGCTCGCCCTGTACGAACCCGGCCGCAGCGACCGTCGTGAGGCAAAGCCCGCCGCCGTGCTGCTCCTGCTCTACGAACGCGACGACGGCATCCACCTGCTCTTCCAGGAACGTTCCCACCAGGTCGAGCACCACAAGGGCCAGATCAGCTTTCCGGGGGGCGCCCGCGACGACGGTGACGACGGCGCCGCCTTCACCGCCCTGCGCGAGACCCACGAGGAGGTCGGTGTCGCGCCCGAGGATGTCGATCTGCTGGGCGAGATCGATGAGATCTGGACGATCAGCGACTTCCGCGTGCGCCCCTTCGTCGGCTGGCTGCGGAAGTGGCCCTACCCCTTTCGCTTCGCCCCGCGCGAGGTGGCCTCGCTCCTCGAGGTGCCCTTCGACCACCTCACCGACGCCGCCACCCTCGTCGACGACGTGCGCGAGGTCGACGGCCGCCGCGTCGTCCTCCCCTCCTACCGCTGGGGCGAGCACCTCATCTGGGGCGCAACCGCCCGCATCCTTACGAACTTTCTTGATGTGTACCGTACCCTTGATGCCGACAGTTGAGACGCTCGGCGCCGGACGCGACCTATGAGTGACGCTCGTGTACTTGCATCGCTCATCGAGGAGCTCCCCGGCGCCGAGCTTGTGCGTGGCGATGGCGACGCCGTCATCGAGCACGTCGAGCACGACTCCCGGCGCGTCGAGCACGGCGCCCTCTTCGTCGCCGTGCCCGGCTTCACCGTCGATGGCCACGCTTTCCTCGTCGATGCGCTCGGCGCCGGCGCCGCCGCCGTCGTCGTCGAGCGCGGCCGCCGCGGGGCCCCGCGCCCGCCCCCCCCCCGCCCCCCCCCCCCCACCCCCCCCCCCCCCGGCGACCAGCCCATCGTCGCCGTCGACGACACCCGCGTCGCGCTCGCCCAGGCCGCCGCAGCCCTCCACGGCCACCCCGGCCGCGAGCTCACCGTCATCGGCATCACCGGCACCGACGGCAAGACCACCACGGCCTATCTCCTGACCGCCATCCTCAAGGCTGCGGGCGCCCGTGTTGGCCGCCTGGGGACGGTCGATGCCTACGTGCCCGGCACCGACATCGACAGCCACACCGCCCGCATGACCACCCCCGAGGCGCCCGAGGTCCAGCGCCTCCTCCGCGCCATGGTCGATGCCGGCTGCGAGTACGCCATCGTCGAGGCGACGAGCCACGGTCTCGCCCTCCACCGCCTCGACGAGGTCGCCTTCGACATCGCCGTCCTCACGAACCTGACCGGTGACCACCTCGACTTCCACGAGAGCTTCGAGGCCTACCGCGAAGCCAAGGGCAAGCTCTTCGCCGCCCTCGATCGCACCCCCGCCCGCCCCGGCGGCCCCGCCCGCGCTGCCGTCGCCAACGCCGACGACCCATCCGTCAGCTACCTCCTCGGGCTCACCTCGCAACGCGCCATCCGCTACGGCCTTGAGACACCCGGCGTCGACGTCACCGCCCGCCACATCGAGCTGCATGCCGACAGCAGCCGCTTCCGCCTCGCCCTCCCGGGTGCGGAGGTCGGCACTGAGATCCGGATGCCCGCCCTCTTCAACGTCGCCAACGCCCTCGCCGCCGCTGGGGCCGCCACCGCCGCCGGCATCGACCCCGAAGCCATTGGCCGCGGTCTCGCCGCCTGCCACGGCGTCCCCGGCCGCCTGGAACGCATCGACGTGGGCCAGCCCTTCAGCGTCGTTGTCGACTACGCCCACACCGGCGACTCCGTGCGCAAGGTGCTCTCCGTCCTGCGCGAGCTCGCCGATCGCGATCTCATCATCGTTGCCGGCGCCGCCGGCGAGCGTGACCCCGGCCGGCGCTTCGGCGTCGGCCGTGCCGCTGCCGAGGGCGCCGACTTCGCCGTGTTCACGAACGAGGACCCCCGCGGCGAGGACCCTACCACCATCGTCCGCGAAATCGGGAGGCACGCCGAGGAGGCCGGACGCGTGCGCGGGCGGCACTTCATCGAGGTCGAGGACCGCCGCGAGGCCATCGCCGCCGCCCTCGCCCGCGCCCAGCCCGGCGACAGTGTCGTCATCTGTGGCAAGGGCCACGAGCGCTCCATCGAGCTCGGTGGCGAGTCCATCCCCTGGGACGACCGCGAGGTCACACGCGAGGAGCTCGCGAAGCTCGGCCACACCGGCGCCTGAGGCCGCAAGTTTCGCCTAGCCGTCGCCTTCGTATACTCGCAGCCGCAGCGATGACACCAACTACACGACCACACTCGCGGGGCCGCCATGCCTCCTAACCGTCGACGCCAGCGTCAGCAGCAGCACAGGGGCCAGCGCGCCCGCCGTCAGCGCGGCTATGTGAGCGGCGGCCAGGGCCAGGCGTACAAGCCCGGCTTCCCCATGAACCTCTTCACGGGCCGAGCGGCGCTCGCGACATTCGCAGCGGTTGGCGTGGTGCTCATGGTTGCCGGCATCTCGCTCGCCGCATTCTTGCCAGATGGGGGCCAGGACGCCGACATCGATGAACTCCCGACCGTGCCCGCCGCCGAGGATGCGGCCGCCGCCGAGCCGACCGAACCCGACCCCGACGCTACCCCCGAGATCGTCCGCAACTTCGAGTTCGCCGAATTCGTCATCGCACCCGAGGCCGAGCTCTACACCGCCACTATTTCCACCTCGAAGGGCGACATCGTCATCGAGCTGTTCGCCGACATCGCCCCCAACACCGTCAACAGCTTCGTCTTCCTCGCCGAGAAGCGCTATTTCGATGGGCTCGTCTTCCACCGCGTCGTCGAGAACTTCGTCGTCCAGGGCGGCGACCCGACAGGCACGGGTAACGGTGGTCCCGGCTATGACACTTTCGACGAACCAAACGAGGTGCACAACGAGGCTGGCACCGTCGCCATGGCGAAGGGGTCAGGCCAGCCGTTTTTCGGGAGTCAGTTCTTCATCAACCTGAAGGACAACCCAGCGCTCGACTTCGATGCCGGCAACCGCGACCGCTTCTACCCCTTCGGCCGCGTCATCGAGGGCATGGACGTCGTCAACGCCCTCGTCCAGGGCGATGTCATGGAGTCCGTCACGATTACCCGCGCGCCCAACCCCGACGCCCCTACCCCCGAACCCGAAACCGAAGGCGAGGGGGAAGAAGAAGGCGACGGCGAGTCCGAGGACGAAACGGAAGCCGAAGGCGATGCCGAAACTGAGGACGAGACCGGCGACAACTAGGTGTGCGACTGCACGTTCGGCTCGTCGGCGGTGACGCCGTCGGCGTAAAGGCGCGCAATCGCCTCCTCGTCGAGCCCCAGCACGTCCCGGAACACGTACCCGTTGTGCTCCGCGAAGCCCGGCGCCGGGAGGCGCGCGTGGCCCGGCGTGCGCGTCAGGTTCCACGGGGGCGTCTCCACCTCCCACGTGCCCGCATCCGGATGCACCTGCTCCGACCATGCCCCCCGCGACCGTAGCTGCGGGTCGCTCATCACCTCGGGGATGGTCAGCACGGCCCCCGCAGGCACTCCGTGACGCTGCAGGATGTGCATGGCCTCGTAGTGCCCCCGCTTCGAAGTCCACTCCTCGATAGCCGGGTGCAGCGCCCGCTCGTTCGCTTTGCGCGCCGCCATCGTCGAGAAGCGCGGATCCTCCAGGAGTTCCTCTCGCTGGATCACCCTGCAGAGCGCCGCAAACTGCTCATCGCTCTCGCACGCGACCGTGACCCAGCGATCCTCGCCCGCGCAGCGATAGACCCCGTGCGGCGCGAAGCGCGGATGGGTGTTGCCCGCCGGCGCCCGCAGCTCCCCGTTCATGCTGTAGTCGACGAGGTACTCGCCCACGAACCCGGTCAGGTTCTCGCGCTGGGCCATGTCGATGTGTACCCCTTCGCCCGTGCGCTTCACCTGCTGGAGCCCCAGCGCGACCGCTGCCGGCACCGCGATCCCGGAGGTCGGGTCGCCGTAGCTGAATCCCGTCTTGAGCGGCTCCCCGCCCTCATACCCCGAGATGGAGACCAGCCCCGCCAGCTGCTCCACATTCGTCCCGTAGGTCACGTAGTGCGCCTCCGGACCGGTCTTGCCGTGCCCCGGCATCGAGACGTAGACGATGCGCGGGTTCACCGCCCGCACCTCCTCGAAGCTCAGCCCGAGGTTACCCATCACGTTCGCGCGGTAGTTCTCCACCAGCACGTCGCTCACCGCGAGCAGCTTCAGCAGCAGGTCCCGCCCCGCTTCCTGCCGCAGGTCGATGGCCGCCGAGTACTTGTTCCGGTTGTTGTGGTTGAAGTAGGCCGCCCGGTTGTACCAGCGTGGCTCCGTCCGCGGGATGCCCCCCAGCCCCCGCAGCAGATCCCACTGGCCCGGCCCCTCCACCTTGATGACTTCCGCCCCGTAGTCTCCCAGCAGGCGCGTCCCCAGCGGCCCCGCCCACACCATCGTCAGGTCGATCACGCGGATGCCCGCGAGCGGCGCCGTCACAGCGACATCCCCGCTGGCCGCGCGAGGCTGGGAGGCCCCTCCCAGCTCTTGCCGCTGTCGAGCTGCACGCGAAGCATCGTGCCCGTCGTCGTGACCGTCCCCGCGACCCAATCGTCCGGTGGCGGGAACGCGACCCGCTTCGGAACCTCGATGCGCGCACCCGCCGGAAACTCGGCCGATGCTGCGATTTCGAGTGTCTCCGTCCGCCGCCCGATCGCGCGCGCCAGTGTCTGCAGCTCGGCGAAGTCCTTCGTGCGCTCCACCAGGCGCCGAGCGTCCCGCTCCCGCGCCGGCGAGGCTTCCGCTGGAGGTTCGGCCGGGGCCGGGATCGCGTCCTCTCCCCCTTCTGCCATGGCCTGCGCCACGAACCGCTTCGTCCGCCGCGCGACCACCCCAAGCAGCTCGTGCAGGAGCACCGGGTCGTCGCAGCGCTCGAAGAACGCGACCGCTCGGCCCAGTTCGCTCATGCCGGCGCTCCCACCCTGGCGATCTCCGCCTCCGACAGCCCCGCCTCCGACAGCACGGCCTGCGTGTCCGCCCCGAGGAGCGGCGCCGGGCCGTCGCGCCAGGCGTCCGGGCCCATCCACCACGGCGGCCCCGGGTACGACGCCTCCCCCGCAACCGGATGCTCGATCCGCCGCAGGAAGCCGCGGGCGGCCAGCTGCGGGCTCTCCAGCAGGTCCTCCATCGTGTGGATGAACGTGATCGGCGCGCGGAACTCCCCGCCCAGGGCGTAGGCCTCCTTCTTGCGCATGCCCGCCGCCCACGCGATCACCTCGGCCATCAGCACGTCGTCGTGCGCCCGCCGCGACTCGGCCGTCGCGTAGCGCTCGTCCTCGAGCCACTCCGGGTGGCCGGTCGCCTCCGCGAAGGGGGGCCAGTTCCGCGCCATGACGTGTACGCCCACCTGCCCGTCGAGGCACGGGTAGACGCCCATGAAGCTCGACATCAGGTTCCCCCGCCGCTGCCCCAGCCAGAGCCCGTTGTAGGCGTAGAAGGGCACGCCCGCCTCCAGAATCGGGGCCATGCAGTGCTGCACGCTGATGTCGACGTGCTGCCCCTCCCCGTCCCGCTCCGCCGCCAGCAGCGCCAGGTTCGCCGCCGAGAACGCGTTCAACCCGCCCTGGTAGTCAGCCTGGTAGCCCCCGTTCTTGACCGGCGGCTTGTCCGGGTCGCCCGTCAGGAACATCTGGCCGCCCATGGCGAACGCGACCAGGTTGTTCGAGCGGTACTCGGCGTACGGGCCTTCCTGCCCGTAGGCCGTGATCGAAACCAGCACGAGTCGCGGGTTGACCGCCCGTAGCCGCTCGTAGTCGAGCCCCAGCGCGCGGGCATCGCCCGGCCGGTAGTTCTCGATGATGACGTCCGCGTCCGCCGCCAGCCGCAGGAAGGCGTCGCGCCCCGCCTGCGAACCCAGGTCGAGCTCGACCGACCGCTTGTTCGTGTTCAGGTAGAGGAAGAGGGCGCTCGTCTCGGGGTTGGGCTCGCCGTCCTGGAACGGTCCGTGCGCGCGGGCCAGGTCGCCGCCCGGCGGCTCGACCTTGATGACGTCCGCCCCGTAGCCCGCGAACAGCCGTCCGCAGTAGGGCGCGGAGACGAACGTGCCCACCTCCAGCACGCGGATGCCTTCGAGCGGGAGGGGCATGGCCGCCTGCCTACGGCCGCGAGGGGATTTCGACCTGCACGTTCCCGCGCACGGTGGGCTGGTCGTCCGCCAGCGTCACCACCTCGAGTTCGACGATGTTGGCGCCGTCTTCTTGCCGCTTGTCGACCACTCGCCCGGCGAGTGTCAGCGGCTTCCCCGCGATGTCGGGGCGCCGGAAGGCGACGCGCACGCTGCGCAGGTTCGCTTCGGGCCCTGCCCAGGCCCCGACGTAGTTCGTGATCCACGAGAGCTTCAGCAGTCCCGGCACGAGCGCGCCCCCGAACCCCATTCGCCGCCCCGCCTCGGCGTCGCCGAACGCGGGGTTGGTGGGGTTGTCGCGCCCGAAGAATTCGACTGCCTTGTCCTCGGTCGGGAGGCGCTCCAGCGGCTCCAGCTCGTCGTCGGTGGCGATGTCTTCGAAGTAGCGGCTCATTACTCGGGCCGGTCGAACTGCGTGATCGTGCGCAGCGAGGCGGCCGCCTCCTCTCCGTCGCTGTTCAGGTAGGCGGTCTGGAACATCACGAGCACGCTGTAGCCGTAGCGGCCACCGAGCCGGTCGCGCACGTCGATCAACTGCGTCACCGCCTGCAGCGGCTCCTCCAGCTTGATCGGCTGGCTGAACTTCCACTCGGTCTGCGTCAGGATGCCGCTGGAGAGCACCTGCGGCGATAGCTCCGCCGGCAGCCGCGGCTCCATCATCGCCAGGATGTACGGCGGCGCGATGCCCGTGCCGTCGGCCCAGCGCGGATCGCTGTCGTCCAGCAGGTCGCGCATCCGCTGCGCGTCCGGAGTCCGCGGAACGACCTCGATGGGGTCGCTCTTCTGCCCGATCATGGCGCGGTGTTCGTCGGTGATCTTGCTCTCGGTTACGTCAGCCACGGTTGCTCCTCGGCGGGAGAATAGCACGCTGCTCCGCGGGCGCGCGGAGCGGGAAAGACGAGCTAGCGCGGTAGCCCGACGATGACCTCATCGTTCTCGATGCGGACGGGGTAGGTCTGGATGTCCTCCGCGCCCATGTTCCAGAAGAACAGCTTCGATTGCAGCTGCCCCAGGAACGGGTGATTCGCGTTGAACTCGCTGCTGAAAGGCTGGCGCACCGCCTTGCCGTTGGAGACCTCGAAGCGCGCCCCGTGGAAGGGGCACATCACGCAGCCATCGCGAACCGGTTCCGGCTTGATCGGCGCGCCCGGGAAGCTCCCGAGGGGAAGCTGTGCGTGGGGGCAGAGCGCCGCCATCGCGTGGGCTTCCTCGCCCTGCCGCACGATCGCCACCCGGAAGCTGTGCAGCCGCACCTCGGTGGCGATGCCATCAGGGAAGCTGCGCAGGGGCCCGGCGTTCGCCCAGCCCTTCATGAGGTCGTGCGGAATGTTGTTCTTCGCCTTCGTCGGGAGTGGCGGGTCGATGCCCATCAACGGCATGGCCACGATCTGCATCAGACCGCCGGAGATGAGGCCCGCGATCAGCAGGAAGATGCCCACTGCCAGCGCGCTCGATGTCGTTTCGGCGTCCCCTGGGGCGACCAGGAGAATGATGCCGCCAACGATGAGGGAGATCGTCGCGATCCCCCAGGTCCCGAGGACCGAGACTCCCACAATCGCGAGCGCTACCGACACGAGCTACCCTCCCCGGAAGCGGATCGTACGCGTCTGTCCACGCCTGTGCAAAGTATCACGAACGCCCGCCGTGCCCCGCCCTAGTCGAGCCCGTGATAGCCGCGACGGAAGTACAGCAGAGGCTCTTTCTCCGCGTCCGAGGCCGCCCCCACCACCCGCCCCAGGGCGATGATGTGGTCCCCGCCCGGCACGACCGTCTCCAGCTCGCAGTCGAGGTGGGCGATGGCTCCGGTCAGGATCGGGCTGCCGGTCTGGTCGGTGAACGTCTCGAAACCGTCCAGCTCCGGTCCGGGGTCGCGCCCCGAAATGGCGAAGTGGTTGGAGATGGCGTCCTGGTCGCTCGCCAGCACGCTCACCGCGAACTTCCCCGATGCCGGCACCATGCGTTCCAGGTGGTTGCCGTTCTGGATACAGACCAGCACGAGCAGTGGGTCCATCGAGAGCGTCGAGAAGCTCGATGCCGTGATGCCGTACACCTGCCCCTCGTGCTCGGTCGTCAGGATCGTCACGCCCGAGGCCCACGAGGCCAGCGCGTTCTTGAAGGTATCCGGGTCGACCGGCGACATGGCTAGGCGCTATCCAGCGCCGGGCCCATGTCCCAGACCGCGTTCGCCGAGACGCTGCTGAAATAGCGTCCCATCGGCAGACCGGCGAGGATCTGGTCCATCTCCGCCGCATCCGCCACATCGAAGATGGCCAGGACGCCCACGCCCGTCTCGCGGTAGATCGCCTTGATCTTCCCCTCGTCCCGGAGCGCTTTCGTCGCTGCCAGCTGCTGGGCGACAACACCCTGCCAGGCCTCCGCATCGAGGTCCGCGGGCTGCCTCGAAACCAGCCGTACCGAAAAGAGCACTCCTGCCACCCCTCGCCCCGGGCCTCACTCGCCCGGGCGTGATGCTCGAAGGCTACCGCACGCGCGCCTTAGAGCGCCAGACACATTCCTTTCGTAGCATGGGCCGTGTGGGCCGCTCCCGACCGCTCGTCACCTTCGACATGGACGGCGTTCTCTCTCGCAATCCCTGGGGCATCAACCCCGGCGGGGTGAGGTCCGACGCTACCTCCCCTGCCCCTGCCCCCTCGAGCGCTGGCTCTCCCTGCGCCGCAAACCGATGCCCGGGGCCGTCGAAGGCTTCCACGCCATCGCCGAGCGCTTCGAGTGCGCCGTCGTCTCCGCCCGCGGCGAAGGCTCCCGCCTCCTTACCGAAGACTGGCTCCCCCCCCACCTCCGCGGCCCCCCCCCCGCCCCCCCCCGCCTGCCCCGCCCCCCCCTCCGGCGTCCCCCCCCCGGCCCGCCTCCGCTCCTCCTGGCGCGAGCGCTCATCCGCCTTCAAGGCGCGCGTCATCCCCCCGCTCAAACCGCTCGCCCACTTCGAGGACGACCCCAACACCGCCCTCCTCCTCGCCGGCCGCATCCCCCACGTGTTCCTCGTCGACTGGCCCCGCAACCGCGGCATCGAGAGCGACAACATCCACCGTATCGAGCGCATCAGCGACGCCATCCCCATCCTGGAGAGGGTCGCCGGCGAACTTGGGCTGGACGAGTCCGGGGCCTAGCCCCCCGCCATCTGCGTCTGGAACGTCGCCAGGTCGAAGTAGTCGCGCCAGGACGTGATCTTTCCGTCCTTCAGTTCGAACACGCCCATCACCGGCAGCGCCACTGCGTTCCCGCCCGCGTCGAACTTGTCGACCCGCTCGGTCATCACGACATCGCCCTCGGCCACGATGTTGAGCACATCCCAGCCCTTGCTCACCATCATCCCCGCCATGCCCCCGAGGGCGTTACGGATGTTGTCCCGCCCGCTGATCGGGTCCATCGGGATGTTGTGGTAGAGCGCGTCCTCCGTGAAGTACGAGGCCAGCGTGTCCCCGTCCGGGGCGGGCGCGTCCCACTCCGCGCAGAAGTTCCGCACGATCTCGGCGTTGTCCATGTCTCCTACTCCTCTTCGAGCATGCTGCTGCGAAGCAGCATCAGTGCCGTTGTGATGGCGCGTCGCTTGGTCGCCCCGCGCCCCTGGGCCATGACCATCTTCATCGATCGCGTTCCGCCGGGACCGGTCACGGCCACGAAGAACGTGCCCGGCTGCTCGACGGTTGCGTCGGGACCCAGCGCTGCCGAGATCCCGACCCCGTAGTCGCTTCCCAGCCGCTCGCGCGCCGCCGCCGCCATCCCTTCCGCCGTCTCCGCCGACACTGCCGCGAACTCCTCCGACCCCCCCGAGGAGACAAGCCCCCCCGCGAACGAGCCGCCCGCATCGGGCGCGTCGCTAAGCGTGCTTGCCAGCAGTCCGCCCGTTGTCGATTCCAGCGTCCCCACCGTCTGTTCCCGCGCCCCCAGCGTCCGTGCGATGAATCCCTCGAGCGTGTCCTCGTCCCGACCCCAGATCGCGTTCCCGAAGATCGCGTCGAGCTCGCGCTCCGCTGGCTCGATGAGCCGTTGCGCTTCTTCGCGCGTCGCCGCCTTCGCCCCGATGCGCAGGTGCACGCCGTCCGCCCGCGCGTACGTCCCCACCCCGATGCCCGGCATGTCGAACACCGGCCGCGCCATCTCGTCGACCGTCCCCTCCCCTATTCCCGCCGTCTTCAGCGTGCGCGTCACGAGCACCGCCCCCGAGCGCCCCTCGAGTTCCGGCGCGACCTCGTGGTTCCACATCCGCTCCATCTCGGGCGGAACCCCCGGCATCGAGACGATCACGTGCCCGTCGCGCTCCGTCCACCACCCCGGCGCCGTGCCCCGCGGGTTGTCGATCGCCCGCGCGCTCGGGATGAGCCACGCCTGCTTGATGTTCGACTCCGGCATGTCGATGCCGCGCCGCGCGAAGAACCCCCGCAGGCGCTCCTCCAGCTCGGGCACCACGTACGGCTCCTCGCCGAGCAGCCGGCTGATCGCCTCCCGCGTCATGTCGTCCTCGGTCGGACCGAGCCCGCCCGTCGTAATCACGAGATCCGAGCGCTCCCACGCCCGGCCCAGCGTGTCCATGACGCGCCCCATGTTGTCGCCCACTACGCTCGTGTGGTTCAGGTCGATGCCGAGGGCGGGGAGCTGCTGCGCGATCCAGGCGCTGTTCGTGTCGACGATCTCGCCCAGCAGGATCTCGGTGCCGATCGCGACAATCTCCGCCTTCACGCGCGCGAGTCTAGCAGGCCGCCCCGAGTGGGGCGGCAGCTCAGTCAGACGAGCAGCTTGAACGAGTGCCCGCTCCGGCCAATCAGGTCCTCGACCTGCTGCGCGAACGGCACATCGCCGAGGTCAACGCTGTCGCTCGCCCCGACGAACTCGATGCCCACGACCGCCCCGTCTTCCAAGTGGTCGATGATGCGCACGTCATCGAGAAACGTCAGCCGCGCCACCGTCTCATCGTCGAGTAGCCGCACGTAGAGGATGTCAGCTTCTGAGTCGTAGGTCGCTTGCTGAGGCATGCAACCAATCTATCACCTCCCGGACAGCGCCCCTGTACAGTGAATCCATGCCCGACCCCTACACCGCCGCCGCTGTGCAGTGGGCGCCC
>MKWU01001765.1_pt1 | contig 35657 bp, 34 predicted proteins | sample 809101 | NCBI WGS metagenome assembly MKWU01 (sample SAMN05860141, study PRJNA318959) | sponge metagenome | host: Aplysina aerophoba | place: Slovenia: Piran, Adriatic Sea, Gulf of Piran | collected 2013-05-07
CCCGCCAACACGACATCGGTCACACCCAGTTCCTCGAAGGACTGTTACGAGTGGAGGTGGAGACCACCCAAGCAGCGCCGATCGGTGAACCCGCGCTGTGACTGGCGAACTTTCCCACCCGCTGGCAGCTGGGAGACTTCGATTTCAGCGCACAACCCAGTATCGACGAGAAACTGGTACGGGAACTAGCTTCGGGCGCCTATCTGGCTGATGCCACCAACGTGCTGTTCATCGGACCACCAGGAGTAGGCAAAACCATGCTCGCCGTCATCCTCGGCCGGGCCGCGGTGGACACTGGTCACCAGGTGTACTACACCACCGCCGCCGACCTGGCGGCACGCTGCCGCAAAGCAGCCCTACAAGGACGATGGGCCAGGACCATCCGGTTCTTCAACACCCCAAAGGTCTTGATCATCGACGAACTGGGGTATCTGCCCATGCCATCCGAAGACGCCGCCACACTGTTCCAAGTGATCTCCAGACGATACGGGAAAGGATCGATCATCCTCACCACCAACCCGATTTGCAAAACATAGGAGCATCTAGGAGTGGCGTCATGGGGAGAGATCTTCTCCGACCACACCATCGCCGCGGCCATGCTCGACCGACTGCTGCACAAAAGCGTGGTGTTCAACATCACCGGCGACAGCTACCGCCTCAGAAGCTACCAAGCACAAGCCAGAAAACAACGACCGAAAGGAGACCCGCTAACCTAAAACCACCAACCCCAGGGTGGGCACTTTCGATGATCGACTCTGGGTACTTTCGCTGATCGCCATCAGTTGGGCCACCCAGATCACCAACTGGCACCACTCCGCGGTGACCAACGGGCCGACCGAGGGCTTAAACAATCTGATCAAGCGAATCAAACGGGCAGCGTTCGGGTTCCGAAACTTCGCCAACTACCGAATCCGAGCACTCCTATACGCCGGAAAACCCAACTGGAACCTCCTCACCACCATCACTCCCCGCTAATTTCCGAAGAGCCAGATAAATGAGGAACCGCACCTAACAGAGGTGCCTGCGATAGCGCTTCTTAGTTACGGCCCGGTCTCAGATTGCGAAACCCAGCCAGGCCGCGTAGCCTCCTCATGGGCCATTGACGGGTGAGCGGGAGGCGGATCCAGCACGGTCTCATAGGCCCGACCAGCGGAACCGGCTTCGCCCATGGCATCGTACCTTTCGAGGATCAGCCTTTTGGTCCGGTATTCGCCCCAGTGCTTGATTTCCCCCCTTTGAAGAATGTCAAAGGTATCAAGAATGTAATCGGCATCATCGCGGTTGATGCCGTAAAGGTGGAACATCAGAGCGTCGAGTTCCGCCCTGATCAAGGCGCGACGTTCAGAGTTCCATTGGTATGGGGGACTTTGACGACCCAACTCAGCAACGAAGTCGATCATGTCCCAGGCCGTGTAACAAAGTTCCACCACACGTGGCTCTATGAAGGCCTGGTGGGCTTTCAGGTCGTTTGGCTTTGGAACCGCCAGTTGTCTCATGGCAAAGAAGTTGACATGAGCACTGCTGATTTTCTGGCGGGCCACAAAGTCGCAGGCGAAGGAGTTTAAGGCCGCCGAGAGAAGGGTCAATCTAGCTAAATGACTCTTCTGGGACACAAACTGCGGGAGGTTATTGCCAACACCTGTCCGAGGATGACCCATTACTATGACGGTGCGACGGTCTCCGCTGCGAGCGATATCTCGCCATCCGAGTAGCCAGCGTCGGTCGTCTCCGATGCGTCTATTAGTTTCGGGTGCCGGTACCCAGAACTCCGGTAAGGACACAAAGGTGGGGTCTCGCTTTTCCGATTCCGTGACATCACGGTATTTTCCACTTTCGTAGGTGGCCCAACGGTGGTCGAACTGGTGAACCATTGGTAGCACATAGAGGGGCACATAGCACTCTCGTTCGCGCACGAACTGGTTACCGCGCTTTGCCCAACCCGCTTGTTCAAGGTCATCGCGTGTGCGGAACAGGTGAGAGGCGGCAGTCATGTTGAAATACCCTTGCTTGAAGGAAACATGCCACGGATTCCCATCAGGGTCCTCTTCGCGAAGCAAGATTGGCACGCGGCGGTAGATGGCGGTAGTGATGTCGGCATCCCGGCGGTTGCGGAAGGTAGGGGTCGTTTGAGTGTTGGGGTTGACAAGTAGGAGATCCGTCCGGGAAAGGGCGTAATTTCTATCTGGGTTGTCAATGTCTGCTATCTCATTGGCGAGGAAGGCAAACCGCATCTCATCGAGGAGGCTTTGCCTCCCGCCAAGTGTTAGAAGACAGAATCGCACATTGCTGCCTACGCTAGGAAAAATCCCCTTACGGTTCTGAAAGTCATAGAGCGATACGACTGATCGGTTTCGAACCAAGTCTGAAAAGAAGTGTTTGGTGGTGTCATCTGTGGCGATCCCCGTTTGCACGATCATTCCCGTGCGGCCGGTTGGCGAGGTGGCGTTACGCATCAATTCTGCAAAAACGGCGTAGGTGTTGATTCTGCCCCGGCCGCACAAGGGGTAAGCGCCCGTGGCTGTCAAGAGATTCCGAGTTCCTTCGTTGAAACGTCTGGAGGCCAGGTATTGCGTGTGCAGTTCTAAGTCACTCTGGGACAGATCTGCTATAGCCTCTTTGCGAGCTGCACCCTTCAGGCCCGAGTTTGGCGGGTGGTTTGGTGTTTTACCTGGTCAGGGGGCATACGCGAAGAGGGTGTTTCCACTACATTCGGTGTTTGAGGCCGATGGTGGGGTTAGGTGATGGTGGCTTTGTCCCAGGTGCGGGTGTCGACTCCGATAGCGGCGAGTGCCCGGGTTTGGAGGGGGGTGCGTCGGGTGGTGAGCGTGATCTGGTGGTTGTTGGTGGTCAACTCCACGCGGCGGACGCGGTGGAGTTGTTGCAGGGCCCGTGCGGCGGTGAGGTGTTGGTGTTCGAGGTCGGGATCTCGAATGTCTGCTGTGGTGAGAGCCTGGGTGATGAGCGTCTCGGCCAGGGCGGCGTACACACAGACTGCTACGTGACCGCGGACTCGTTTCTCGGTCCAGTGTCTCACCGGTCGTAGTCGTAGGAAGTCTCTTGGGCACCCGGAACTTGTTTTCAACGGTTTGCAACTGCCGATAGGCGGCCACCACTTCGGCGGTGTCGGCTTGTGAGGATGTGAGACTGGTGGTCAGCACATAGCGACCCGCCAACAGCTTCTCATATGCCTGGTTGTCTTCGTTGTAGTGGTAGAGAAACCGGCCTGGTCCGATCTCGAGGTCGAACAGTCGCCCGACCCGCCCGGTGCCGAGGATTCGTTGGGCGGCTCTCCCGATCTTGGCCGGGTCTTTCAGCCTGCCCGAGCGGACGCGGTGTTCCAACGCCAACAGCTTGGTTTCGGCAGCGGCGATCAGTTCGGTGGTGCGTTGGGTGTCCCGACGGGCACGAGCGTCGGACTCGACCACCACCGTGCGGGTCCCGTCTTCGAGGGTGACATCCCCGGCCCTGCAACCGTGTTCGGGGATCTGCACCCAAACAGTGTCCTGGTCGACAGCCGCCAATGCCTGACCGGTGATCCGATCGCGGCGGAGTCTGGTGGCAATCAGGTGATCAAAACCCGCCCGGGTGACCGTTTCCAGGTTAGATGCTGATATGAGACCCCGGTCGGAAACCACACAGATCCGACCCACCGCGAACCGCTTGGCCAAATCGTCCAACACCCCCGGTAGGGTGGAAGCGTCGTTGGTGTTCCCCGAAAACACGTGATGGGCTATGGGGATCCCGTCGGTGGTGCACAACAGACCGATCACTATCTGGGGCCTGTCCGAGCGATGATCCCGCGAATACCCGAACACCCTGGACGGGAACGCGTCGGACTTTTGGGTGGAACCCTCGAAATAGGTGGACGTCAAGTCGTAGCACACCAGCCGAAGATTCAGGTTGGTCAAATCACATAACCGCCCGGTAAAGGTGCTCCTCGGTTTCTTCTTTGACGTCGGCGACGGCGTCCAGGGCCCGGTAGTACTGGTCCAACGACGGCGCTGACCACCCAGAAGGCATGATCACGTCATGATCTGTCCATTCGGGCAAACGACGTTTCGAACACGGGGCTACCAGCCGGTTCGCCACCATCGCGAACACCGCATGTTCCAAAACCTCGGCGCCGCGTTCCGCGCCCACCTGTGAGAAGAACCCCCCGAGACCCAGCTGTTTCCATACCGCGGCTGCGGCGGCTACCGCTCCTACCGCGGGTGCTCCCTCGGCGGCCAAGCTGTCCACGTCGACGCGTTGTTTGTGCAGGTGGCGTTCCAACGCGGCGATGATCCGTCCCAACTGCCCCGATTGGCGTAAAGCAGTGACTTCTCCCAAGCGCAACAGGGTCCGATGGCCGATCTTCGACCCCTTGCGAACCGTTTCCACCAACGACAAATACTCGTAAACCTTGTCGCCCCTTCGACGGCGGGTCGTCTTAACGAACATACCCCACAACAATAGCACCCCGATCCCCAAACCACCAACAACCTGTCGCCCCTACAAAATCGTACCGGAACAGCACCTCACAACACAAAACCCCAGGTCAACACACCAATCGCCTCCCACCAAACCCCCCGACCCGCCAAACTCGGGTCAGAGCGGCTATGTCGGCCTGGCGTGTCGCGAAAAACTCTCTTTCGTTAAATTCGACTTTGTCCCAAGGTGGATTACCTATCACCAAATGAAACCCACCTGCTTCATCAAACACGTCTGGAAAAGCAAGGCGTAGGTGCAGAAATTGGTATTGGTCAGCTAGCACCTGTACAGAGGCAAGAATGTCAGGATTGACTGGGTTGCCCTGGCTGATGCCTCGGATGGTGCTGTCCGTGATCCCCGGTTGGCGAGGGAGCTTGTGCGTAACAAAGGCGGCACACCATGCATCGGCAGCCAGTTTCGCGCGCCGGTATGTGTCTGACTGTTGCAGGTCTTCGTAGAGTTCCGCTTTGGCTTCAACATCTGCGGTGGTGGTGTCGGCCCCGGTGTTGATGACGGCGAAGTCGTCGGCGAGGGCGGCAATGTCGTCTTGGGGTTCCCACTCGAAGGCGAGGAGGCCTTGCTTTCGTTGTTTGCGTTCCGCGAGGTTTATTTTCCTGAGTTGCGCCACTCGGTTGGGGTCGTCTCCGATGAGTGGTTTCTTGAACGCGGTTTGGGGTATGCCATCGGCGAGGAGTTCGGGGGTAGTGCCGAGGAGGCTGTTGCCGCAGACGATGTGATGGTCGAGGAAGTTGAGGGGCTGTCCGTGGTGGTTTACTTCCAACCAGAGGCTGACCTTGCACAGTTCCACGGCCATGGGGTTGATGTCGATTCCGTAGACGCACTGTCCGACCACGTCTCGTAGGGCGGTGCGTAACTGGTCGGGGGTAGGTTCCTCGCCGACGGCTCGGACACCTGCGAGTCGCCCGGCGATGCGGTGAGCGGCGGCGATGAGAAAATGGCCCGATCCGCAGGCGGGGTCGAGAACCCGCAGGTCAAGCAGTGCTTCTTCTGCGTGGGGTGATTGTTCGGCCTTGTCAAGTAACGGATCGAGCGCTTCGTCCAGCAGTCGATCGATGAGCACCGTGGGTGTGTAGTAACTGCCAGTGACTTTCCGCTCGCTACCTGCGGCGGTGTCCAACTTGAAAGTGCGTGCGTCGCCGTTGATGTCGGCGTGCAGTTCTAGAAGAGATTCGTATACGGAGCCGAGTTCTTCGCTTCCGAGGTTGCGATAGTCGACAGGCCGCGGTACTTTGGCTTGGGTGTCGCGGGTGAAGGACAGGTGGTGTACGGCGGCGAGTAGGTGTCGGTTGTCTATCTGTGCCCTGTGAATGTCGGTGACTGTGTTGGGCGACCACAGGAAACTGCCGAGCGGTACTAGCCCTAAGGCGGAGATGCCCGCGCTCTGGCTGTCAAGTGAGTTCATGGTGACTTGTAGTGATTGCCATAGGTCGCTGTGTGCGGTTCCCCGGCGCCGTTCCGCCAGTTTCCGCAGTCTTGTCATGGAGTAATACCGGTAGTAGCGGTCTTTGGCGGCTTGGCCCGCTTCGGGGTCGAGGAGAACTTCCCGGCTTTCGGCCACGAGAAGGAACAGCATCCGGTATACCAGTCGGAGCAACTGTCGGAGGTAGTCGTCGGCGGTTAGTTCACCGTTGCGGATGCTTTCCCGTAGTTGGGTATTGGCGCGGTGAGAGAGGAACCCGTTCCCCAACTCCAGAAGAGCGTTCTCGACTCCTTCCCTTAGTTGGTCCAGTGCTCGGGTTCCAGCGGTGATCGCTTCAAGGTTCCACTTCTCCAGGTAGCAGTTGGCGGGTGGATTGCCTTCGAAGCGGGTGCGGTGGCAGATCCTCCAGAGTGTTTGGAAGTCGCTGTAGGCGTTGCCGTCGAAGATGGCTCGCAGGTCGAATTCGCAGTAGGCCTGGCGAGTGAGGGTGGCGTTGTCTCGTAGGAGTCGGAGCACCTGACCGTTGGTGACGATGCCCCATAGGTGTTGGTCGGAACGGTTGAGGAACTCCTGCAGGAGGCTGTGAGGTGAGGTTTTGGCCGCTCCGGTGATGCCGGGGGTGCGTTTGTCCACCGGCAGTCGCCATCCGAGTTGATGAACGGGAACGCTGCTGTCCCATTCGTGACTGATGGGATAGTCCTTCTCGTCAATAGTGAAGGCTTGGACTCGCGGGAGCCCAACGAATCCGAGTTCTTCCAGCAGTGGTTTCAGCCATCGGTCTCGGGTGAGGGTGGTGGCGGTGCGGTCGGTGTCGGGTAGTCGGGATTCGGCTTGGCGGAAGTTCGCCCATATTCCGACCAGACGGTTCCAGGACCTGGCTGCGGCATCGCCTATCCGTTCTCCCTGTACCAGTCCGTAGTCGGTGGGGCCAGTGCCCGTAAGCGCCTGGTCGCTGGCGCTGATCTGGTTGAGCATGTCTCGTGACAGCAAGCCTCCCGCTGCGAGGACATGGAGTCTTTCTTTCATTGGTTGCCGGGGAGGAACACGTAGATGCCGAGGATGTCGGTGGGTTCTTGCGCTTTCACCTGCACTCGTCCCCTGCCGTGCGCCATGCCTCGCCGCACCGCGCCGGTTCCTCGGCGGTCGGCGACTCGAACGCGGGTATGAGCGTCGGCGAGTTCTGTGGCTTGCTGTGCGGCCCGTTTGTGAATGTGGGGTCGCCAGTTTTGCTCGGCCTCCAGCACCTTGTTGACAAATAGCCTGGCCGGTGCCGGATTTATGTTGCCGGACGGCACGACTGCCAGGAGTTTCTCAGCCTCCCCATCGGGCAGCCATTGCGGCGCTTCCGGTGATCCGGTGAAGGCGGCTAGCAGGGTTTCTTCCGCCACAGTGTGGGAACTGTGTCGCCCGCTGGTGGTGATGGTCATTCGGGTGCGGCACAGCAATAGGGTGGTGCGTTCGGCTACCTGGTTGGTGCGCATTGCTCCACACCGTGCCGTGGTCTGCTGATCGCCGGCCAGGATGGGATCGAGGGCACAGTCGAGGACATGCCCGGCCAGGCCTGCTATCGAGGGGTGGGTGCGGGACCATACCACCGTGTTCTTCGAACCCGGCGGGGAGAACCTCACCGACACCATGTCTTCGTCTGTGAAGAGGGCGTCACGCGTCGCCGGGTCCAATCGGGACAGGTCGAATACGGCATCCGCGCCGTTATCGGAGGGGTGGTGGATAGCACCATGAGCGGGGAGCACCGTTGCGGTGAACCGCTCCACATCCGCGCCGGAGCCGACCGCTTGGCGCATGGATTCCAGTTCGGCGGCCACCTCGTCGGGATTGATGGTGTTCTGGGCGAACAGTGAGCGTCGTCTGGTCTCTGCCTGCCGGGCGCGTTCCCACTGCAAATCGAGGGCTTCCGTCTCGGGGCGCAACACTTCGTTCATCCAGTCGAACCGTCGCTGTTCGGGCATGTCGGCGCGTAGAAGCACATTCTCGGTCAACGCTTCGATCACCGCGTTGGTGGCTCCGGGGACGGGTATTGAAATGCCGAGGGCGCCTCGGATGGCTCGGTGTTTCCGCAACAGCACTTTGAGGACGCTTTCGTCGATCAGGTTGTCCTCTCCCCAGTAGGTGACTACTCGCACCTCCTTGGAGTTCTGGCCGAAGCGGTCTACCCGTCCTTCTCTTTGTTCGAGGCGGGTGGGGTTCCATGGCAGGTCGTAGTGGATAACGGCGTCGCAGTGGTCCTGCAGGTTGATTCCCTCGCTCAGGCAGTCGGTTGTGACGAGCACCGCCCGGTCGTGGTCCAGGAGTTCGGCGACCCGGGCTTGTCGTTCGGCGGGAGGCAGTAGTCCGGTGGTGACCAGAACCGCGGTCTTGGGCCGTCGGAGTCGCCTCCGCAACTCCGCGCCCAAGTACTCGGCGGTTTCGATGAACCGGCAGAAAACCACCGGGCGGAATCCTTCCTTGATGAGGTCCCTTACCACCGGCACGAAGCGCTCCAGTTTGTAGTCCCCTTCTACTGCCAGGTGGTCGGCTCGTTTAGCGAAGGCTCTGAGGCGCTCAGAAACCGAATCGGTGGTGCCGCTGCCTGGGACCACATCTATTGTTTCTTCGGTTTCGTCCATGTCCAACAGGGTGCGGCGGCCTATCTCGTCCACCGCTTCGGGACTCTCGGCTTCGCTGGTTATAGCCCGGTTGCGCATGGTGGCCGCCGCGGCGGGGGGACTCGATGCGAGGGTCCGCAGCAGCCCGAGGGCTGACCACCAGCGCATCCGTTGCTGGTGTTGTCCTGTGCTGGGGCTTCGGACCGACTGACGGGCGTAGGTGAGCACATCGCTGAACAGTTGGCGGTACTCGGCGGACAGGCTGTAGGTGAGTTCGGTGTCTTGCCGTTCGGGGAAACTGGTGTCGGTTTCCAGGTAGCGGGCGATGTCTGATCTGCGGCGTTGTACCAGGTGGCGGGCCAGGCGTTCCCGGTGGGGTCTGTTCTGTTCGCCGGCGAGGCTGTCGGGGAGGTCAAGGAACTCTCGGTCCAGTAATCCCAGCAGAGAGCGGAAGGGGTCGTCTTTGCCGGAGTGGGGAGTGGCGGTGACCAGGATGAGGTGCCGGGATGGGTCGTCGGCCAGTGCCCTTATCAGCGAGTGGCGCTGGTGTGCTGATCTCTTGCCGTCGGCCGCCGCGCAGGTGTGTGCCTCGTCGACTATCACCAGTTCGGGACAGGCCCGGATGAATTCGTCTCGGTGGCGCTTGGACTTGATGAAATCGAGCGAGACCACGAAGTAGTCGCCCATCTCGAACAGCGACCTTCCCGCGGGAAGGTTCCGTTCCAGCCGGGCGGTGGTGGAAGCCAGTACCAACTCGGCCTCGATGTGAAATTTTGACCGGAGTTCGTCCTGCCACTGTTCCGCCAGGTGAGGTGGGCACAGGACCGCCAGTTGGCGGGCATCTCCGCTTTCCAGCAATTCCCGGGCGACCAGACCGGCCTCGATTGTCTTTCCCACGCCCACGTCGTCGGCGATCAGCATCCGCACCGGGTCGAGACGCAACGCCATCAGGAGGGGCACCAACTGGTAGGGCCGGGGCTGGACAGCTATACGCCCAGCCGAGCGGAACGGCCCGGCGCCGGACCGGAACCCCAGCCGCAGGGCATCGCGGAGCAACCGTGCGGACTGGGCGTCGCCCAGGTCGATGTCGGGGTTGGGCATAGCGAACCCGGCCGGCTCCACCCGTTCCATTTGGGTGAGTATCCCGGTGGTTTCATCGTCTCCGCCTCCCAGGGGGCGGACCATCAGCAACTCGGGATCGGCACTGGTCAGCACCACCCACTCGCGGCCTCGGGCGGTCACCAGGCTTCCCGGCGTGAAGCTCACAACAGCCCACCCTGGTGGCCTGCTCCGAACACATCATGGTTCTCTGCGATGATCCGGCTCCAGGCATCGTTGTGTCCGAAGCGGATGGTGCGATAGCCCTCGTTCAGCATGGCTTCTTCCTGGTTCCGGTCACGGGCGGCCCGGTCGGGGTAGTCATGGTGCGGCCCGTCCACATAAATGGCCGCGCAGGCATCGTCGTACAGATAGTCCGGTTCGGTGCGGGCATTCGGAAAGTACTTGTGGTGGCGGTCAGGCATCCGGTAGCCACCTTCTTCCAGGTGGTTAAGGAACGCCGTCTCCAGCGTCGATTCGGCATCCAGGTTCTTTGCGTGGTCGGGTTGGGACAGGTCAGCGGCAAGGAGGTCTCGGAGGAACGGCAAGATGGTTTCCCGGTCGAGCAGTTCGTGGTCGAGTTGGTTCTGGTAGGTGAGAAGGCACTCGTAGCATGCCCCTCCACATCCTTCATCACTCGTCGCTTCATCTTGGCTGTCGGGGTCTTGGTGGCAGAGACGCAAACCGGCTCGCGCTACCTCTCGCCACAGATGTGGCTCTTCGACCAGCCTGCGGAGAGCCCCGGCGCCGCCCTCGGCCGATTCGTAGAAAAGCAACAACTGCCGGTCGTCCACAGTTGGAAGCGGTTCGGTGGCCAGTTCGCTGGGTTCAAGTTGGAACACCACCTGTATGGCGGTTTTCAAGGCGGCTTCCAGCGAGGCCATCTGCTCGACTCCCAAGGGTTTAGCAGGCCTGATCGGCAGCGCATTGCGGGCATCCCACACATAGGGCACCACTTTCTTGACCGTGGCCGAATCAATAGCAGATTGGGAGGCGTCGGCATCGCGTCCTTTCCACTCTCCCCGCTCGACATCCAAGTTGAACCCCCGGTCTCTCGGGTCCTTTCGGTTCCGCCATCCCAGGTTGACCCTCCAGATAGTGGCAGTGTCCCCATAGGACAATTCCAGCAGCGAATCGCCGGTGTCTAATGAGGCAACGGTGGCATTCGTGACCGATCGTCGCCCCACCCTTTCAGCAAACTGCACCCCCGATACAACTTCATATCCCACCCGTCGGCGCCGCTCCTCGTCGGAGGTGATCCGCTCCCGCCGGCGGGTGGAAACATTTCGCATTCGCAACAGCCCCGTCCATACCGGAGGCAGTTCCGCAGAGCACTGTTCGCACACATCTTTGTCCGGCGAGTGCATGTACCCGCAATCTCCGCACCGCTTGATCTGCTCGGTCAAACCGGCACTCCCCTGCTGGGCGGTATCTGTTTCCCTTGACAGGATCACCCGGGTGATCTGGTAGCGGGCACCCTCGTGATAAATGTAGGTCTGCGGACCGAACTCGCTGATCGCCAGGAACCTCGGGCGTTGCACATAGTCCGCCCGATCGTCCTTACCGGGCCGTCCGGGAATGAACGCCGACAGCGGAAGGCGCGGGAAAGAATACCCTGGAAGGAACCCCTCCGAAGCGAAATACCGGTAGGTGTAGAAGTCCGACTGGCCCCGATGATCCGCCTTGGCCCGCAACACGTCCAGTTGCCGCTCCGCTTCGTTGCGGAGCCGTCTGGCCGTTTTTTGGTCCTGTGCCGACCGGTTGGGAGCAACCGCTATCCTGCTCTGTTCCTCGAACTGTGCGAGGGCAGCCATGTAAAGGGTCACCCATCGCGTCAAAGCCTTCTTGAAACGAGCCGGGATCGCCGAGAGAACATGGTCAACCCATTCCTCTGACCACCAGGTCTGTCCCCGGAGGTCGGGCTCCAAGTCCGCCAGCACCGCCAATGCCCGGACGCGGGCCTTGGCTCGGGAGCGGGTGTCAGCCAAGGCATCCTCAACATGAGGTTTGAACTGCGGTTTGCTTCCGTTGTCGTCTCCCATGTGGAGAATGTCGCTCATCGACTGACCCAGATCCAGACCGTTTTCGGCCAGCCACAGAGCGTGAACATGGGCGCGGAGGAGATCCTCGTTGAGCAGATCTATGCGGGGCGCCTCCACCTGACCGGAGATCATCTTCTCCGGCTCCCGAAAGAAATGCTGGTCGTGGCTGTTGCCCGACGAGCAATAAGTGAACACCAGCGCCGGTTGGCCGCCCCGCCCCGCCCGACCCGACCGCTGGGCGTAGTTAGCGGGCGTGGGAGGAACGTTCCGCATGTTCACCACATTCAGCTTGGAGATGTCCACTCCCAGTTCCATCGTCGGCGAGCAATACAAAACGGGAAGGTCAGCTCGGCGGAACCGATCCTCACGATCCATGCGTTTCTCGTTGGAAACCTGCGCGGTGTGTTCCCGGGCCTCGATCCCCACCAGCGAGGCGCCAGCGGTCCGGTACAACTTCAAGAAATAGGTGTTGGTCGAAGTCTCCGCCGGCACCCTGGTGACCCGAAGATGATCCCGATACGGACGGGTGCCATCTCCTGCTTTCCATATCAACGCACCTGCGGGGATCTGCCACCTCTCTCGCCCGTCCTGCTTGCCGGTCACCTCCGCCAAGAGCCCGTACCGCCGCAGTCGCTCGAATATCTCCTTGATGATGTCGTCGGTTTCGGAAAGGGAGTGCTGGCCCAGCACATCAGAGCGACGGAGGAACCTTCCAAACAGACCCCGGGAACCCACCCGGTGCCATCCCTGCTTCTCCTTGCCGGTCTTAGCAAAGGTGACCACCTCAGCAGAGGATTCCAGATCATCGTCATCCCCCAGAGACCAACTGCCGACCAGCCGCTGCCCAGCTCGCAGTTTCAGCGATTCCTGCTCATAGCGGTTGAGAACCTTCACCCGCAAGGCGAGTTCGCGGCGAATCGAATCCAGCAACGCTTTGAGCACATGTTCTCGGAGTTCGGGGGCGCAGTCGGCGATCGCCGGATGGCAGTCGGCCCACATTTCCTGGTCGCTCGCCAACTCCGAAAGCGACTTGTATTCGATCTCCAGCAACCCGACCTGCTCCAGATTCGGCTGGGTGATACGCCAACCCCGTTTCAGGTCGCTGTACAACCGGTAGGCCAGCACCTCCCGCATGGTCTCGTCGGTGTTGTGTCGGGCGAAACCGCGCAGGTCGGGATCCAGCGCATAAGACTCGCGAGGCAAACCCAGCGCCTCGAACACTCTCTGAGGAAGTTCATCATGACTCAGACCATCGGGGCTGGCGCTCACGGCTCGCCACAGAGCAGACCGCAACATCGTGACTTCCACGAAGTCGTTGAAATGGCCCGCCTGGAGCGAAGCGTCCTGGCGGTTGTCGGTAAAAGACAGCATCTTGCGGGCATCGGAGTGCAACCCGGTGGTCTCCCGCAGGTACTGCACCGTGGTCAAAGACATGATCGTGGTGGCGCTGGCCCGCCCTCCGGCGCCCAAGGTGGACAAACGAGCGAAGTCGTTGCCGCGGGTGGTCGAGTGGGAAATGCCGCAGGCCAGACAGAACCGGAACGGCGCCGGTGTCCACCAACCGACCATCCCCTCCAAATCGCCCAAGTAACCGCCCGGCGCGACCCGCACCCTTCGGGGCTTCTGATCCTTGCGATAGTTGCGCAACCGGCCGTTCCGGGGATCGAACCACTCAGGCGGCAGACGCTCCGCCTCCCGGTCAGGATCCTCCGGCCAAGGATCATCCTCACTCACAAACAGGAACCCAGGAGTCAGTTGCCCGCGTTTATCGGTGTCGCCGATGTCCCTCCGTATCAGCCGAGTACCGTCACCGGTGGAATCCTGGTGAGCCATGTAATAGTCCTGCCCGCACTCCCGACAGAAAACCAACGGCAACAACACCCGGTTCTGCTCGCTACCTGGAACGAACCGCTCACCGGACAGAGACAGGTAACGCTCCGCCGGAGGCTCAGGCGAGGCGTACACGGTGTCGCCCCGGCTGATGAACTGATGCAAGCGGAACGGAAAGAGCGGATTGCGACCATCCTCTCCCATGACACTGTTGCCAGCCAGGAGATATTCGCGTATAGCCCTCTCACACGCCCCTTCACCAAGCCCGGTCGTCGTGGAAAGCAGCTCGGCTGCGCCGTCTCTTCCCCTGACCGGCATCGGCACGGCCCTGACCAGACGATCATCCTCGTGCCGTATCCCGAACTTCGACTCGATCCAACATGACAACGGATCGGCCACAAACCCCGCCAGAGTCGCCGGTGGCCGGGCTTGTCTCGCAGCCTCAGTCAACTCCGCCACGAAACTCGGACCAGTCATGTCACGCTCGGGAGTGACCCTCCGCAGAGTCTCCCCAATAATGTCGGAAGCCTGTACCGCAGCGCCGAACAGGCTGGAACTCACCTCGGCCAGACGCTCCTTGCGAGACTCGTAATCACCCTCGGTGGACAGCGTCGCCGAGGTCCCCACACACCGAATCTTCGACGAGCCGGACGCTTCCCGCAGGCGGCGCACCAGTAGAGCAACATCGGCGCCTTCCCGACCCCGATAGCTATGCAACTCGTCCAGCACCAAGAACCGCAGGTTCCCGAAACCCCGCACCAGACGACGGTCTATGTACCGGGTCAAAATCAACTCCAGCATCGCATAGTTGGTGAGAAGAATGTCCGGGGGGTTCTTCTGGATTTCCTTCCTGGCCTCTGGATCATCCTGGCCGGTGTAGCGGGCAAATGTCACCGGAGGCTGCTTCCAAGGACCGTATCGGAGGAACTTCTCCAATTCCTCCCGCTGGCTGTTCACCAAAGCGTTCATCGGATAAACGATGATCGCCTGCACCCCGCTTCCCGACCCCACCTTCAGCACATGATCAACAATCGGGATGATGTACGCCAGGCTCTTCCCGGATCCCGTGCCAGTAGTCAGCACATAGTTCCGGTCAGCGGTGGCGACCCGAATCGCATGCTCCTGATGGAGATAGAGCGGCAACTTGCGGCCAACTGCGTCGGTTTCGTCTTTGTCCAGACGGAAAATGGGTTCGGTGCGGGGATGCAACACGCCCTCTTTGGCCAGTTCGCCAACGGTGTTGCCCGGCTCGAACGACGGGTTCAACCCCACACTGGGATGAGGCCACAGTTTTCCAGCACCAAGGGCGTCGTGTACCTTGTCCCGGACCCGGTCATCTCGGAACCGCATGAAACTCGTGGCGTACTCCTCGTAAGCCCCCACCAGGTCATCACGGAGGCCAAACACATCCATCAGAAACGCTCCAACGGGAGTAATGGGATCACTGCTCCGAGGCGTTCGGAGTTCCCATTAACAGCCATTGGCTCCTGTGGTCCGGAGGTGCCTGAGAAAGCATCCGCAGACCATCATGCGTTTCTCCAGAGGCCGATCGTCCACAACCGGATACATTACACCCCGGCGCGTGACCCCCCTAACGGAATGCTGTCGCAGAACTTCCGATGGGCCCGGTCAAATGTGGAGACCCCTCCGTGAAATACGGAGTCGCGGGTCACGGGCAGTGGACAACACCCCACGTATGTCACATGTCGCTTTTAGGGTTGTTGCCACCTGATCGAGGTTGACTGCGGAGCCTTGGACGACAGAAGGGAGCAACTGCGGTGTATTCATGGGTCTTGGCCTTGGCGGGGATGGACTGCGACGGCGATGGTATCCCGACTGCTGACGCGGGGCTTGATAGTGCCTCGCATGCTGCGACATGCGCACAAGAGATGGTCGGCGCTGTTTTCAATGCGACAATTCCGTTTTTATTCGCAGATTGGTGGAGGCCACCTTTGATCGCCAGCGCCCTTTACATTGGAATTTGGAGGCTCGTCCGCCTGGGTAGGCGTTATCTCTAATGCTGTCTGCGTTGGGCGGGAAAGAGCAAAGGGCATGAATTAGAGGCTCCATGGAGTGACACTTCCCCGGTCATGTCACCGAGACTGGCAACAGGTTAGTTCACCTCGGCTGCCAGTCCTTTCAGTTCTGGCGTGGTCGGCACAAGGAGGGTTTCTTGCGCCGGTTTGCCCAGGGTGCTGACAGTGAACCGGTACTCCCGCTGATGCGTGTAGTCAAGGCTCTTGACGAACGGGATCGCCGCCGCTCGATGGAGCAAGGGCACCGCGTCAACCAGGGGTCCAGCATTATCGGTGTACACCACCGGACCATGCGTCACCCGCACCAACCCCTTGAGCGGTGTCTTCGCCAGCATCACATCGTGCTGCTTTTGATCGAACCATTCATCAAATGACGCGCTCGGACTTGGTGACATCCGAGCGAGTGCGCTCCCTAGTTCCCGAGCAACCATCGCGGGTTTGCCGAGCCCTGTCGTGCAATCAGCCTCGAACTCTTGCTCAAGTGCAAAACGTTCACGCCGCGACCTCGGAGGAAGCGATGTGCAGTAGAGCCATACGCTGTCCGGTTGGTATGTCACCGAACCTGAAGTCACAGCGTCCCACCAGAAGCTACCAAAGGCTTCGGGATTCCACTTCTTGAAGTAGCTGCCAAGCGACTCCCTGTAGACACCCTCGTCGGCATCGCCTATTCCGACTCCACCACCTTCGTAGGTGCGGTAGTGCTCTGCGGTTGCAACTTTCAACACATCCGATCGGACAAGCCCATATGCCCGTTTGGAGAACTTGACAACCGAGCCGGTTGCCTCCCAAGCCCGCCTGGGATCGAGCCCGATCCTGCGGACAAGTACCAGATAAGGGCGGGGCTTCGCTTCAAAGAAGATGGACTCCAAGCGAAATTGGTTGCAATCGGTACGCTCCCGCATTTCATCGGTGATAGAGCCTTCGGCTCGCGACCCATGAGCCTCGAGAAGTGACCACACACCGTTCGTGCCAAGCGACACTGGTATCTCGGTACTCATGGGCGAACACTCACTGTACGGCGGGAATGGCGATGTTGCGATATGGTTTCTCGCTTCGCTTCTGTTTGTCACCAGATCAGGCCCCCTACTTGTGTCGCCAACAGGTCCTATGATGCTCCCTGTGCAGGAGGACTGATAAGGCTAAGTCAAGGCTTCCAAATGTGGGCCCGTTTCGAAACACCTTGCTAAGGTGCAGGCCAGAGATGGCGACTAACGATCCGGTACCTGGGAAGCGTGATCACCAAAGCTCCCATCCGCCGCGCCTACTCCAGTGAAAAGGCCATGACCGTGGAAACCCGACAACGACAAGCAACCTTCCTGGGCGTACCCACATGGTGGGGATGAGCATCTGTTGCCAACCTGACCCCTCGTTGGCCCCCCGAGGCGGCTAAATCTTGGGGGTTCGGAAGAGCCAGCCCTCATTGGGCGACATCAGAGAAGCCCAACGCACAGAGCCCAACCTTCGCCGACAGCTAGCAGCGCGAGCCTTCTACCGGGATGCCAAGCGACTCCAAGCATTCGGGGGATCGGTTGCGTTGATTCTCGCCCTTGTAGCTCCACTGATACGGTATTGGGACCCTGATGCTGGCCCCGTTCTCGGGGCGGTTGCTGGTCTGTGGATCTTCCTCGCCCGTCTCGTGGTTCGCCCACTTCGCGACCGCCGCCGACAGATGGGTGCTTTTACCCAGGAACGATTCGATGTTGAAGTGCTCGGACTCACACCGAATCTGTCGCTTCGCCAAATTGTTTCTGAGGAAGAGATCCGTCGAGCCAGCGGTGATGCTGCCAACTTTGCCAATGCCCCCGCCTGGTACCCGACCGATGCTGATGCCGTATGGCCAGAAAGCGTTCTCATCTGTCAACGCTCGAATGCCGTCTGGGCACGCCGCCAGCATCGCAGTTACGGACTGATCCTTGCTGCTATGGCGGGGACCTGGTTTCTGGTTGGGGTAGTGGTGGGGATCGCATCCGACGCCAGCCTGGCAACATATCTTGCGGCACTTGCGCTACCATCTCTGCCGGCACTACTCGATGCCTCAGAACTCGCCCGCGAACACCTGAAGGCAGCTACGCGGCGTCGTGAAACCGAGCAAAGGATCAGTGACCTGATGGACGCAGGAACGGCTACCGAGACCGATCTGCGGGACATCCAGGACCATTTATTCTCGCTTAGGCGCGGAGCCGCACTGGTTCCCGAGTGGTACTACAAGTTGGTGGCCGGGCGCTTCGAGAACGATATGGGCTATGCAGCGAAGCAGATCGCCGAGAAGGATAACTAAACATGGCTAATACAACCGCTAAAGCCTTCGATCAGTTCGAGGGGAAAATCCGCCTGACCACAGCCCAGCGGGACAAGGTCACTTCACGGGTAAGGGGAGTTCGGGAGTTTCTGAGTAAATCGTTCCCAGACTCATATGACATCCCCCTGCGGAAGGCCACCTTGATGGGTTCTGCCGCGAGGGGAACCATCATCCGACCGCTGGATGACATTGACGTACTCGCCACCTTCTACAACAAGAACGACGTATTCGAGAAGTACCGCAACGACTCCCAGTCCTTCATATACAGGCTCCGAGAGCGGATTAACGCAGAAACCGCGGTTCAGCAGGTGGGCACTCGCGGGCAGGCAGTGCGTCTCTTCTACAAAGACGGCCTCCATGTTGACATAGCCCCCGTCTTCGCCTGGAATAGCGGCGGCTACGCGTTGCCATCCGGCACCGGCAAGTGGATCACCACGGATCCGCCAGCACAAGAAAAGTGGGTCAAGGAACGGGAATCAACCCTGAACAGGCAATTCCAAAGGACTGTTCGGCTTCTGAAGCGATGGAACTCTGTACACAGTTCTCGGCTCGGATCGTGGCACCTTGAGGTCATGGTGGGACGCATCTTCACCTCGATAAGCAGCAATCATCGGGAAGTGCTAATGAGGTTTTTCGAATGGGCTCCGGGCCACCTGAATGTCCAAGATCCCGACGGCCACGGCGGAGACCTTGGGGCAAGCCTCACAGGGACGCAGCAGTCCAACATCAAAAACTCGTTCAACTCAAGCCACACAAGGGCGACAAAGGCTGTCAACGCAGAAACAAAAGGAAACCACGCCGAGGCCATCAGGCTCTGGAAGATCATCCTAGGTAGCGAATTTCCGAGTCATAGCTGATAGAAAGGCCTTGAAGGACATCCCATAGAAGGGTTCGCGGGGTTCCCAAATGTGGAGCACTACCCCTTTGAAATGTGGAGCCCCCTCGAAACCCTCAGTTAAGGCGCAGGTCAGGGGTGGTCGCTAACGGACCACACCGTTACCCAACCTAATACTCACAGGGTTGTTGGCTTGACGGTCACCTCCCCGGTTGAGGCGGTGGCGGACGATACGTCGCGAGGACGCTTGGAGGGGGTTTGTGCCGCACAGTGCAGCGAAGGAGGCTTCCGAGGTCATGCGTTCGGGTGTCACCGGCTGTGATCAGCAGGGTGGCGGTGGAGTCTGTACCGATTGGTTGAAGCTCGACGACCTGGCCTCCGGTCTGCGATTGACGGGGAGCCACGGGGTTGCTACCGGTTGGTTGACGCGCGTCAACTGGGTGGATGGCCGACTGCTTCATCCACCAGTGGGGCTAGATCTTTCCATGCTGTGAGAATGGTTTCCACTATGTAGTTGCGGTATTCCTTGAGGTTGTCGCCCTCCCAGTACCTGCCTTTCGGAGGTTCCAGGTTCCGATAGGCTGGCCACCAGTGGTTGGATTGTGGAAAGGCGGGATGTGCCTCTTTGGTGAAGGGCGATCTGTACTTTTCCACTTTCGTCCTGACGCCGCAGTTTAGCGACCTATGGGGAGGGAATAGCACAGACTTGCGAAACCATTCCAGTCTCACATCCGGGTCGGCGTTACCCGTCGGCCAACCCTCTCGACGCAGGCCCAGACCTGGCCACTTTCCTCCAACTTGAAACGACATTACGTCGTCTTCAGCGATCCTTCGGCTTGTCAGTGCCGCGTCGAGATCGCCTTTGAGACTGCGGTAGAATCGATGCACGAACTTCGACACTTCGTCTTCTAGAGCAGCCCACTCGCGGATCCGCGCTTGATGCTCCAGAAAGAACTTGACCCGTTCGTCTTCGATACCATTCACCTGAACTGCTCCTTCAGTGTCCGCAGGTAATTCTTGACGACATCAATGCCACTGGCAACCTCGGTGGCAGACCGTGATTCGTTCAGGGCCTCCTCCAACATCGCCCGGACCTCGGGCCACGAGAGGGTCTTGAAAGCACATCGGGAGCGCCGTGTGGTCGCCGTATGCGGTTTCCGGCCGTCGGGGGTCAGGAACACGAAAAGAGGAGCGTTCTCGTTCTTGAAGTTCTCGTACAAATCGTCGCACTGGCTGGGCTGCTCTGACGCGTCGACCTTGTTCTCGATGATGATCGTGAAGTTCCGGCCCCATACAACGAGGTCGGCCTCTCTGTCGTTCCGCCACTCGGAAAACACTACTTTCTCCACTTCCAGTGGGACGGACACTGCTTGCCCGGTGCAGTGTTCTACCAAACGCTCCACGAGCCCACTACCCAAGCCGTGCCGAGCCGTAGGCGTCAACAGCCACTTGAGCATTCGAGAATGGGTGTTTTCGTGGCGGGCGAGACCCACGATCTCAAGGAAGTCCGATGGTCCGGTCAACCACAGGCCGTCCGAAATCAGACGATCATGATGGCCGCGCATCTCCGTCATGGCCTCGCGCCACTGGGCAAGGAGCGTCCTCGTCCGGCGCACGGTGATCTCGTCCCACTCGCGCTTCATCGCACACATGCGCGTCTCCCACGAGAGGACTCGATTAACCGGCGTAATTACATGGGGCATGTCCGAGACGATAGCTACCTCATATCTCCCGCGCCGCTACGATAGCGGGCACGCCATGAGCGAGTGGGTATGGAGGCAGGGGTGTTCACTGACAGGTTCGAGGAAGTCATCACCGATGTCCTCCAGACGGAAGACCGGTTGGTATTCCGGAGTAGAAGCAGGACCACCACGACAATCCACCCTCCTTGGAATAAGGCGGAGCCGCGGTCGGCCATTGAAGTTTCACCGGCCACCCTTTGCCGCCGATCTTTCGAACAAGCCGGCCGACCGTTGTAAACATCGATCTGACCACTTTCTGCCATGATGCCCCTTTTCTCCTTTAGAATCGCTTGGTACTCCCCGGATCCCGAAGGGCGGATGGACAGGCCACTCAAGGCGGAGAAGCAAAGCTCCTATTAGGTCACATCCACCCCCGGGTCAGGGGGGTTTCCCGCCCCCAGACCGGAAGCAGGCCGACAGATCAGCGAAAAGGCACTGAGCCAGGAATAGGTCGGGTCAGACCCGCACCGGCCCAGGGGACCCCTTCATTATTGAGTGGAATTGGTGGTGCAAGTTGTCACCTATCCAGGAGGCCTCAATGAGGGCTGATGTTATGCGGGTGCGGTTGCAGCTTCCACAAAAGCAGGACCAAGGAGTGCTTTGCTGGCCTGTATTCTGAGTGGGTGGGAGTGAGAATGGACACCTGCTGGGAAGGCCCAAATGGAACGCGGACCGTTGAGTGATGACCGGCTTCGGGCGCTTGCGCTCGAGATCAGCGAAGGCAGATTTGGTGGGGAGGAAGACTGGCTGGAATGGAAGAGGGAACTCGATCTCAATAAACGGCTAGGGCGCTTCCAGCTGTCCAAGCAAATTCTCGGAATGGCAAACCGCTCTCCGGAAGTAGCTCAAGGCAACTGCGAAGGCTACGGCTACATCTTTATCGGTGTAGAGGATGGGTCAATGCCCGGAACGCTTCCAATCGATCCGGCTCAACTGCACGACGGGATCAACCCCTATGTGGGGGCGACTGGCCCGAGTTGGCGCCCTAGATATCTGCAAGGCAACAGTGTCGTGGTAATCGTCGTAGAAGTCGACCCGCCACGATGGGGAGACAGCATCCATACTCTCCGTAGGGGCTATGACAACTTTCATGCAGGAACGATCTTTGTTAGGAAGAACGGCAAGACCCATCCTGCTGAGCCTGAAGACATCGAGAATCTTCAGCGGCGCGCACGGGGGAGTCGACTAGATGTCCAGTTCCGGTTAGCAGGAGCCGACCAAATTGGCTGGTTTGACCGTGTTTCGCTTGATGATGCTGTTGCCTCCATCTCAGATCACCAGCGAAGCTCCCAACTGGCTAGAGCCCGCAATCACAACAGGCAACCTGGAGCATCCGACCCTTTCGGCATCATGATGTCTCTAGCCTCTGCGCAGGCTCTCGGAATGGGAAAGGAGCGGCGTTCTTTAGACACCTTTGAGCGCCAGGTCGACGAGTGGTGTACTGAATGGATAGAAAGCGCTCCGCAGCATTGGATCCAAGAATATATGGAAGCTGGTCATGGGGTCTATGTCTTGGAATTGGCCAACTTGACTGATGAGAACTTCAGCAGTGTTCAGGTACGCATCAAGGCCGACAAAGTGCACATCGTCGATGAAATCCCTTCGGAGTCAGTTCGCCTGCCGGAACAACCAATACCATTCGGCCAAGACATCGGACTTCCCGATTTCCGAGGCATCGTAGTGGATCCGCTCCGTTTTGCGGAGTTCCCACATTCGGATTATCCAACCACGATCCGCGTGACCCACACCGACGGCAATGCAGAACTGACCTGGGAGGTAGGCCACCTGCGGCCGGAAGAGACGAGAACTTCGCCCAACATTTGCATACTGGTGGATGCGTCGCGGGTATCAAATCAGGTCCGTATAGCCTGGACGGCAACCTCGACAAGTGTCAATGGAGTAATGAGAGGAGTCCTGAAAAGACCGCTCAGCGACAATCCGATCATGTTCGACGACATAGAACACGACCTCGGCCTTTAAGAACAGAGGTGAGGATTCACAGAGTTCGCTCAACCTGGCCATGGGATGGCATCGGACTCCTGTGGAGGACCCTCGCGGATCAGCGAGATCTCGACCAAGAGAGGTAGGAAAGCAGCGATGGTCAATAGCCACTCAATCCCCGGCGGAGGTGAGGCAGGAGCAGCATCCCATAGTTTCGGGCTCACCGTTGGAGCGGTCCTACAAGGACTGAAGGATTGGATTGAGGAGAACCAGGAGACGATGAATCGATGGGCGTACGCGCTCAAATTGGGATTGATCGATGACATCGCGGCGATAGACGATTCAGAGGCACGAGCCATGCTGCTGGACCGGGACCGGCTGCGGACGCTTATACAGCACGGCTGGTATCCACCTGCCAACACATCGCTGATGCAACTCTACATATGGGCCGATGGACTCCGAGAATCCGATGACGAACGGGTAGAGTCCGCACGTCAGATCGGTTTCAAGGTATTTCGTGAAGACGCTCAAAAGATCAGGCAGACTCTCATCGCCCAGTTTCCCCACCGGGGGAGCATCCTCCAGGAAGCCTTCGATGCGCATTGGGCGAGAGATACAACTCGTCGGTTCTTCTGTTTCTCGCGCAGGCAGACGGGATCTGCCATGATGCGATCGGCAAGAGCGTTTTCAGCAGGAGAACCATCGACAAAGCTGACGATCTGGCTGATCATGTTCAAGAGGGCATCCTTCGGGAGTTGTTTGAGGGGCTGATGTGGGAGAAGTGGCCGCTAGTCCTAAGCCAGCCAAAGAGAGCCTTGGGATTCTCAGAGCTAAACCGGCATCAAGTGCTTCACGGCGAGAGCACAACCTACGGAACCGAAGAGAACAGCTTGAAGGCGATGTCGTTCTTGAACTTCTGCGCCTTCGTGTTCAAAAGGGGTGGTGATCAGCTTGAAAGTGGCGGGCAGCCACGGGTGCTGTGACCAGCAGGGAGGTCACAGCGACTATCGCCATGTCCGGCACCCATCAACATTGGTGTGGATATGACCTCTAGCCGAGGAAACGATGGACTCGTTCGGCGAGTGCAGAATACTGCTAGGGAGTTCATTGATGAGGCATACTCTGAACTCAAGGGGACACATGTGCTTCCTGTTCCGTGGTTTGCCCCCCACATTCGAGTGGGTAGAGACTACTACGCCGAAAATCTGGCCGGTGTTGACAGCTTGAGGCGGTTCGAGGAATCGATGATTGCGGCATTCCCCGCACACTTCGCGAAGCCGCCTCCCCCCGAGTATCAGCATTTACCCCACTTTTACACCTATTCCCTTCTGGAAGAGGTTGTCCGTCGCAACGCGGCCCTCTACCAGTACGGGACTTCTCCCAATGGCGTGGATGAGGGAGTTGTGTCTGAGTGTGTAGAGGAGTTGCTAGCAGCGCTGTCTTCTCCGGAATTTGAATGGGCTGCTTGTCGGGTTGTGTCTCACCTCACAACTACCACGGGTGGCCCGGTCAAGATTGGCGACATACTTGTGCAACCAGCCCCCAGGCAGTGGGAGGTTCTTCGCATTATCGCTGATGTGATCCCTGGAAGCGGCGGTGCGGCGTCATCTGACGATTTGCACTACCAGGAACCAGGTTCAGTCGTTCAAGTCTGCACCAAAGTAAAGACCTGGAGCGACACCTCCTCAACCACCGACAAACTGACTGGAAGAATCCGTGAGTTCCTGAACGGGGTTCGGTTGCTAACTGGAGCGACCCTAGCCTCAGAGATCCAGGTCCAAGGCAGCACCTCTCGGATTGGGCGGATCCCTCCTTACATGTTCGATTTGCGCTCTCCCGGCTTAATGAACACCCTGACCCATCGGGTGGCCCGCCTCGATCAATGCGATGCCGAACCCTTCAGCCGGTTTTTTGATTTGATGCACAAAGCGACTGCCAGCCAACAGAACAAGCTCATTTCCTCCCTCAGCATGGCATTAGCCATGTTTGACAGATCCCACCAACTCGTGCCATGGTTCGATCGACTGGTGGACCTCTCCACCGCGCTGGAAGCTGCTCTGATCGGTGACGGTGACGACAACGCTGGACTCAGGCTCCGCTTGAGACACCGCGCCGCAACCCTGCTGGCATGCGAAACAGACTCACCAACCGACCTATTCAAGGACGTAGGGGAACTATACGACCTGCGGTCAACGTTGGTCCATGGTGGCGATATCACCACCAAAGCGCTCTCAAAAAAAATCAAACGCATCTCTGTCATTTCCGCAGGCCCATTACTGGGTAGGGCCACCGAACAAGCCCTAGACCGGCTAAGGGACATTGTTAGAGCGATATTGGCCCGGATCTGCTTATCCCAGGGGCCGGACCCTCTATGGACCTCAGACAGATCTGTTGATGCTGTGTTTGCGGATGATCGAGGTCGAGCCGAGTGGAGATCAGCGTGGCAGGAACACATGGCGGAGATCGGTGTCCCCGGGGCCGTCCAAAGAGCATTACCCGAAGCTCGGTTCGGTAAACAAACCGAGGATTAGGTGTAGTTGCCGGGCCGAGAACGGTTTCGGAATTCACTGAAAGTGGTTTCAGAATTGGACAAAAGTGGTTTCACCAGCTTCATCCCGCGAAGCTGTGACCTGGGCCTTTAAGGTTTCGCGCCATCGCCACAAGGGCGAAACTGGCGCGTAATCGTTCCTGTTTGGGATTCTATGGTAGTTGGGTGGGTGAGGAGGGTTTGTTCCGCCTAGGAGGGGGGTTCGGGGTGGTGCGGCTCGGTGCTGTCGGTTGGCGGGGCCGTGCCGGTCTAGGGGAGGCCGGGAGGTTGAGGGTTTAGGCGGCTTGTGCGGCTGTGTTGGTGGTTGTCGTACCATTCTGTGATGTCTGCGCCGGTGCGTTTGCGGTGGGCTATCAAGGCCGTGTTGAGGGTGGCCATTTGGAAGGCGAGAAGGTTCAGTTGGAGCCGGTGTCGTCCTTTTGTGCGGGCTCGTCCGTGGGGCAGAGGTGCTTTGAATTGGCTGTTGGTTGATTCTGAGTCTTGGCGTGTCCCGTGGAGAGGCTTGAAGATGGGGTCGCATTCTGGGATGCTTCGGAGGCCGCGGGTGCGGCGTCTGTGTGGTTTGCTGTGTCGTTCCTCGATGGTGCTGTTGTGACGGATGAGGGTGGTGGCGCCGACGAGGTGTGGTGGGACGATTGGCCGGTCGGGGTGAATCCCCCGGGTTTCTTGGAGGCTTTCTATCTTGAGAGGATGGAGTCTCATGGCCAGTAATAATTCTGTTAGGTAATGCGACCGAGTTGCGTGAGCGTGCGGTGCGGATGGTCCTGGAAGGCGTCCGTGAGGGGGTGTATTCCTCTGAATGGGCGGCTATCTGCGCGGTGGCGAAGATGCTGGGACCTACTCCCGAAACGGTGCGCCTGTGGGTCCGTAAGGCCCAGGCGCAAGTGTCAGCAACAGCGGTGGACCACCGGCGTCGGATCGTTGAGTTGGAACGGGAGAACCGGGAGCTGCGGCGAGCGAACGAGATCTTGAAAGCGGCTTCGGCTTTTTTCGCGCGGGAGCCCTGATCCGCGACCGCCAAAGTAGTGGCTTTCATAGACCAGTATCGGGAAAGGTTCGGGGTCGAGCCGATCTGTAGGGTGCCTGGGCGAGCGCAATGTCGGAATGCGCCCCTTCCACCTTCTACGCCTATCGGTCCCGCCCGCCGTCAGCAAGAGCCCAGCGCGACGGGTGGCTTGTCGAACAGATCCGCCGTGTGCATGAGGAGAACTATGGGGTGTACGGCGCGGTGAAGGTATGGGCACAGCTCAACCGTGAAGGCACCCGGGTGGCGCGGTGCACAGTGGAACGGCTGATGCGAAACACAGGTTTACGTGGTGTTTCCCGCGGGCGGCGCAAGATCCGCACCACTCAGTCGGACAGCAGGACCGATTATCCGGTTGACCTGGTGGAACGGGACTTCAGTAGCCGCGCCTGCAGACGTCCGTTGCCGAGGGCCGGAAAGCATAGGTCATGTCAACGCAGCAGGCCGTGCAACCGGTGTGAATCTGGTGTTGGGTATTGGGACCCAGGTAGGGGAGGGGACAGGGCACAAGAGGCCAGGAACCAGATCCGAACGAAATGGACCCCAAGGTGTGCCAAGGGTCGCCACCGTCAAGGGGGGATCGGCTCATAAACATGGCCTCTCATGAAGCGTTCTTAGTTGTGGGATATCTCGACCACACGTTTGCACTAAGCAGTGCCCACAGCATTTTCGGGTGGGCAACCAGCGGCATCTGGGGGCGGCGCATTCTGGTTTGAGGTCGGTTCGGGTGTTTTCCCCCAAAGAGTTCGTTTGTTTGCTTACCCGGCTCCGCACGGGAGAGGCTCCCGGCGAACAGGTATGGGAACGGTTGCCGTTTCGGGTTGGTTGTTTCCTCAGGTCAGACCCTAAACGAACGGTTGCGAACGTTTTGGACTAGGCGATGTTGGAGGGTTGAACGACAGTCAGTTTTTCTCTCACTGTTTACCGGGGCGGCCGGTCCCTGTCGACGGTGAGGTATCCCCGGTTCGGGCCGCTGGGTGGTTGCGCATGCCCGCGGTGGTGGCTGCTGGTATGTCCTGTATGGCTTTGTGGCGTCTCCGTCAGGCCGGTGAGTTCCCTGCTCCTGTCCGCCCGGGCGGTGATGGCTCGCGGGCCGATGGCTTAGAAAGGCAGCAGGGCAGCAGGGCAGCAGCTACAAGAGGTCCGGGTATTGTTGTGGCTAGGTGTTGGCGCAAGACGGGTAACAACCAGTGAGTGGCATTGATATCGGAACACTTGAGGGCGTGGCTGTGCACAAGGTGTGGCCTAGGGAAGCTGGGGATTTCACTCCGTGGCTAGCAGCCAACGTACAACTTGTCAGCGACGCGATGGGAATGGATCTGGAACTGGACGACCAGGAGGTTTCGGTGGGAAACTACAGGGCTGATCTGGTTCTCAAGGAGGTTTCTTCAGGTGCCTTGGTGGTGGTTGAGAATATGTATGGCCAGACCGACCATGATCACATCGGAAAGCTTATTACCTACGCTGCTGGCCTAAACGCCAGTTACGCGGTGTTGTTAGCCGAGAGTTTTCGTCCAGAGCACCGTTCGGCGCTGAACTGGTTGAACTCGATCTCCAAGGAGGATTGCGGCTTTTTCGGGCTCGGTCTTGAGACGTGGCGGATCGGTGATTCGAAACCGGCTCCACGGCTGCGAGTGGATGTGCAGCCGGACGACTGGTCTAGGAGCGTCCGAGCCGGGAAGGACCGAAAGGAGAGCGAGCGTTCTTTGCTGCTAAGGCGCTTCTGGGCGGAGATGCAGTCGAGCTTTAGGACGGACAGTCGAGACTGGGCCGGAAGGGGAAAGCCGCCTAGGGAGGCGTGGATGACTTTCAAGTCGCGCATGGGTGTTCAGTTCAATGTCACATTCTGCAGACCCGGGAACGTTCGACGGCTGCGCTGTGAGGCGTATATCGACACGGGGGACAAAGAGAGCACGGCAGAACTCTACGAGGCGATTGAGTCGCGATGTCACGAAATCGAGAAAGCATTTGGCGATGAGCTTGAGTGGTCGAGGCTTGAGGGTCGGAGAGCGTCCCGCATTAGTTCCTATTTTCCCGAGCCGATCGGGTTTGAGGAGGAGGATCGGTGGCCGGAGGCCCGGGAGTGGGCAGTGGCAGCGCTCGGTCGCTTACGTTCTGCTGTCGAATCCGTGCTGTGGGGAGGTTCCGATGACAGTCGATTTCGTGGGAGGGGGGCAGGCTGATGGTCGCTGGCGGTAGGGATTCTGTGTTGGCGCATGTTGCTTGGAAGTTCCCTGGCCAGACCGAGACCCTGGCTACCGAAGCGCTCGGTTACATACTGGCTCGGTCTGTTTCTAGCCGGGCGGCTCTCTGTGAGACACTCCGTACGGGAGGCGCGGGGGTGCCGCTCCTTGAGAGGGTGGCGACGGAGGTGATAGGCAAGCAAGGAGAACGTTTGGATTTGGTGGGCTTTGACGAGTCCAACACCGAGCGGGTGCTGATAGAGGTGAAGTTCTGGGCTGGTCTTACCGATAATCAACCCAATACGTATCTATGCCGTCTCCCCAAGGATGGAGAACCTGCTGTTCTGTTGTTTGTCGCTCCGGAGCAGCGTTTGGAGGCCCTGTGGGTGGAGATCCTTCGGAGGGCAGCGACCTGCTTTGATTTGGGACCCGACACGACCGTGGGGGGTCTTCGGAGCGTTGCTGTCGATGGAAGCCTGCGCCGATTGATGCTTACTAGCTGGCGGATCTTGCTAGGTGCCATGGCGTCCCGAGCCAGTATCGACCGTGATGTGTCTGCCCAAGGGGACATTCTGCAATTGGACGCACTGTGCGAACGGGAGGACTCGGAGGCTTTCCTGCCGATACGTGAAGAAGAGTTCGCGCCGGCAGTCCCGAGACGGATGCTCGGTTTGAAAAGGCTCATCGATGATGCGACAGATCGTGGCCGCACACTTGAAGTCGCAAACAGAGAAGAACCCAAAGTCGTGAGCACGGAAGGACTCCAGGTCAGGCCGCGGTCCTACGGATACGGCAGGTACATACGGATCGGCGGCATGTACTACGCGTGGTTCGGTGTCAACCACGAACTATGGGCCCGACAGAAAGAAACCCCTCTGTGGCTTCGGTTCTATGAGGATGCCGCGGAGGCGGCGCAGAGGACACTCGGCGGTCAGAGCTACGGATTCACGCTACCGACCGGCGTGGAATACGATGCCGTGCTCGACTCGGTAGTAGGGGAATTGCAGAACATCGCCAAAAAGGTCAACAGCTGAAAACGCTCAAACGAGGATCGGGGCTACCGATATCCGAGCAGCCCTGGGTCTGACGACGGCTAAGAGAAGTTCGTTCACGACTTTCTGGCAGCATGGGACAAAGTAATGAACCTCCAACGATTCGACCAATAGTGGACAGGGCGCTTCCAGGGCACTTTGGGGAATCTTCTCCGTCGGGAGGGACCTTCTTGTTCTAATTGCCGAGCAGAAGGGCATCGACTTATTCAATGTTGATGCCGTGATGAAGGCAGCCGGAGCGCGCTCCAAGCGTTCGCAAACCGTTCGTTTAAACGTTCGCAGCGTTCGTTTAGTGTCTGACCTGGGGAAACACCAACTCGAAAAAGCAACCGCTCGCAGCCGTTCGCCCGATAGCCTCCCCCGTGAAGAGTCGGATCAGTAGGCCATCGAACGCTTTGAAAGGAACCTCGAACTCACCCTCAACGTGCCTACGCCCGCCGCGAGTTGCGGGTGCTGCCCACGCGAAATCGGCTGTGGGCACTGCTTAGTGCAAACGTGTGGTCGAGACATCCCACAATCAAGAACGCTTCACGACAGGCCATGTTCCAGAGCCACCGCGTCCTCACAGTGGCAACGTTAGGGACGTACGGTTCCGGCCTTGGTGGTATCTCCCCCCGGCCCCCTTGGGCCATGTGATGACGATCATCGAAAATCCCCAGGGTCGATCATCGAAATTCCCCACCCTGGGGTTGGTGGTTTTAGGTTAGCGGGTCTCCTTTCGGTCGGTCTGACTCTCGTTACTTGGTTCGAATGGAGGGTCCTTTGGTGATAGGCCCTTGTTGGTTAGGCCCTGGGGCGGCCAACTGGCTTGTGGCTTTGAGGAGAGAGGGAATGGGAGGGGCTACTTGGCGCTCTTCCTAGGGTGCGAGCGGCTAGGTCAACTGGTTGCAGGGCGGTCTTGGCCCAGCGAACGCGGGCGTGGATGGATCCGCTACTGGGCTGTGGCGGCCTGTTTGTATGCCTCGGTTAGAGCCTCTAGCAACTCCTCGCCGTATTCGCGGATCGTGTTGCCCTGACCGACCCGGGTTTTGGCCAGCTGCCCGATTCGTTCTATGGTGTCGGGCGCCTTCCTCTCGAATACACTGCGCCAGAACTGGATCGATGCGCCCCCGTCATTCCAGATGGTTACCAGACCACGCCTTTCGACGATCAGCCGGGGCAGGAGCGTGAACCGTTTCGCTCCCTTGCCTTCGTATGTCTCGAGAGTGACGTAGCCTCGCTTCTCTAGGTCGTGGGCCCACTCCAGAAGACGGTGAAGCGCCTCATGGCTTTGTGGAGGTGCCTGTTGGATGGAGGTCTCGAATCTGTCGCTGCCGCGATAGAGAGTGCCCGAGTCCTTACTGCGTGTCTTCTCAACGGTTACCTCATGCCGCTCCGGCGTCACCCGCTGTGGCAGCACCGCGAACGTGCCGCCTACATTGAAGGAGTTGACTGCGACCAAGTCGATCACAAGCTTGTCAGTCACGTGCTCCAGGTAGGCGACCAGTGTCATCAACTCTGCCGGCACGTCGTCGAGGACAAACACCAACCGGAACCGGCCCTCTCGCAGGTGCTCGTCCACGGCTGCTGTGAACTCGTCGACATCGAATGCGTCCTCTTGAGTTGACCTGACCGCGTCTACAAGCGTGGCATGGTCGCGCTGGCGAAGTTGGTTGCGGACGCGGTCCTCAAGTTGCTGTCGACTCATGCCGTGGAGACTGGCGGCATAGGCCAGGATCTGTGCAACGACGGCGCGGCGCGCCTCGTTGTTGTAGGCAAGCTTGACCTCGACGATGACCGGTCGCCCCGATGTCTCGACACCCAGCAAGTCGGCATAGCCCGACCCGAGCAGCACTTCCCGACCGAGGATCACCAGCGCCGGTGTTCCAGACAGCGGCAGCATCTCCGGTGTCTTCTCGATCAGGTCATGGAGCGTCGCCTCGTCAGCAAAACCCTCCGGCGAACTCAGACTCCAGCCGTCGTCGCTCTGCGTCCAGATCCCCGACATCGTCATGTCCCGATTCGCTTCCTCTGAGGGGCCCAAACGGTTCGAAACCCACTTCGCCTCACAATGGGGCGGCATCGGGCGGCCCGCCGGAAACTGATCTCCGCTAGCAGTTCCTCCAGGGGCTGGTCGGGGTTGCGCAGGCCCTCGACGATCCTATTAGCCTTCCGGTTGGAGGACGCCAGGGTGCCCGTCCCGGCGTCGATCAGCGTCTCCAGGTTGGCCTTGGCCCGCTGCTCCTCCCGGTGCCTACAAGCGTTGCCGATGGCCATGGCCGCGCGGGAACCGAACATCACCAGCATGTCCTCGTCCTCATAGGTGACTCCAAGGTTACCCTCCTTGTCGGACAGGTAGAGGTTGTCGACGTGGCGTCCCCGATGAAGGATTGGCGCGCCCAGGAAGCTCTTGACCGGTACCAGGGGCGGCCCGACCTGGGGAAGGCCCGCCGACGCAATGTGGGAGGAGAAGTCCGCCACCCTGAGAGGATCTCGCTGACCGACGTGTACGAGGACCGCGCCCCGACCTTGGTGGATCATCGGAAATTACGGGGGAGTGATGGCGGCGAGGAGGTTCCAGTTGGGTTTTCCGGCGTATAGGAGTGCTCGTATTCGGTAGTTGGCGAAGTTCCGGAACCCGAACGCCGTTCGCTTGATCCGCTTGATCAGATTGTTCAATCCCTCCGTCGGCCCGTTCGTCACCGCCGAGTGATGCCAGTTAGCGATCTGAGTAGCCCAACGAGAAATAGTGCGCCCGAGACTGTTCACCTCCGGCGGCAGTGACCGGTCTTGGAGATCCCTCGACAGCTGGTGGGTGAACTCCGCAGCCAGGTTCGAGTCTCCAATCTGGTAGATGTCCCGGATGCTCTCTTTGGCGTACCAGGCATCACGTACCTCTTCATAGGGGTCACCAGCTCGCAACAGCCCTTGGATGCGTTTCTCACCGCGATCATCGAGACGTTCGCAAGCCATGATCAACAAGCGCCTGATCCGATAAAGCGGATCACTCCTTCGTCCTCGGTGTCCCAATGTCTCGTTCTGGACCCTCCGGCGCACCAGATCAACACAGCGGTTCGCCAACCGGACCACATGGAACGGGTCGGCCATCTGATAGGCGTGGGGCAGCACCCGGTCATAGGCGACCCGGTAAGGGCCTGACATGTCCAGCACCGCCCACCGAATCGCCTCACACCACCCAGGGGGTTGGGAACGGAACCAACTGGCGGCGCTTTCAGCTGTTCTACCAGGCACTATGTCCAAGAGCTGACGGCCGCCAACGTCCACCACAGAGGTGCACCACTGCTTCTTTTTCCACCGGCCCTTCCTCCACAAGCAGGGTCTCGTCCACCCCTACCGCCTCCACGGCACCGAACCGAGAAACATCAGCGTCCAACAGCGCGTCACCTCACCGGACGATCTCGCGGTTCACCGTATGCCAGTCGCACCCCAACTCCTCGGCCACCTCCGACACCGTGCGCCCCAGGCGACCCACCTGCTCGGTGACCCAACGACCGGCGCGAGAGGTCAACAGGGCCCGTTCCGGCGCCACCGACAGGTCCTGTTCCGCGAACGACCCCACCGCGCACGTCGGTCTGGGGCACATCCAGCGGCGTTTCCGCCACCCCAAGCCGCACCGGCCGACCGAACGCCGGCAAGTCCACCAACCGCACCAGGCGGTCGCCCTTGGACCACACTCTCCCACCACATTCTCCGCACACTGGGCGAGGTCCACGAGACCTGATCGTCACTCTCAGCCGGTCACCCGACAACTCCTCGACTCCCACCAGATCCACCTCACCCAGGCCAACCAGCACCTCGCACATACGCCTACCATCAGTCTCCACAAGGGTCCTCCTTTTCGGATGTGAAATTGGTTCAACACCCGATTATGGAGGACCCTCCCTCACACTCGATGGATTCCCGACTCCCCCGAGATTTCCGAAGAGCCGGAATGATCTGGTGGTAGCCGGGTCGGAGCTTCCCCAGGTCGGCGTGGAGCCGGTTGGCCCCAGCGGTGCGGTCTTCCACCAGCTCACGGCGGTAAGAGACCAGCACACGCAGAATCTTCGGTGTCCTCCCAAAACACCGGAACAGAAAGGGTGTGGTCTCGCAGGAGCGACCCTGGCGATCACCAACGCATCTACCTAGTCAGTCTTGGTCTGGGTACGGCCCCGGCGGCGAAAACGGGCGGTCAACTGGGGTGGCACCTCCCGAACGTCCAGACCGGCGCCGACAGCAGTCACCGCCATCGGACGGCCGAAAGTGCCGGACCCCTCAACCGCCACCCTGGCCACATTACAGTTCTGCGCCCAGCTGACCAGTTGACGGTGACCGGCAGGGGTGTTAGCGATGGTCCGGTACTCCAGGGACGTGCCCAGGTGGTCCACCAAACAGGCAGAAAAGGGTATCCTTGTGCGAGTCGAGTCCGATAACCAACATCAGTTCTCCAATCGTCGAGGTGCTTTTGTTCGGGAACGGCAGAAGCCTCGGTGAAGCGCATCCATGCGTTGAGCAACAGACACCGGTCAAACGGTCTACGTTCACGCTCCTATCAAGCGACAACACCGGGCTGGGCACCGGTGGGGAGGCACTCACCTAAAAAGCCAAACCTCCCGAAAGAGGTTGGCAGGGCACTTTGGAGCCATCCCCACCGGCACTGCCACACCCCCCATTCAAACACGCATGGGCCCTTAGACCGGGGCGGGTCTGACCCGAGTTAGATTCAGTGATCGAGACTGGGGAACATCAGTGATCGCCATAACCTCATAGCCTGGACTTCATCGCTTGATCACTCTATATCGAGTTGAGGTTCATTCATCGGTTCTGGCGAGTTGACGATCTTTCGGTAAGCGCGGTGCATCTGCTTGGGTGCAGCATCATGATCCGAGGCGTGGATCATGTGGTACATCACTCTTCCCTTCCCGTCTTCCCTTCTGTAGATAGGCCACCATTGGACATACTGGTAGCCAAGTTCGTTCTTGAATTTGTCTTGGAAGACCTCCAGACGCTCCATCAAGTCCATTCCGATCAGATCTCTCCAATCCTCACCGCCGAACCACGCAGTTACTCTTCGCTCGCCCTCTGTGGTTGAGATCGCAGCAAAGGCCCACGAGAGCCATCCGGTGGCTAGGAAATAGAACTGCTCTACCTTCCTAGGCCCTGGACGCATTTGAGATATGTCCTGCAAAGTTGCCACTCGCACTCGAATGTTCTTTGATCCAGCAAGCAAAAGGTCGCTTCGCGTTCTCCGATCGATTCTACGGGAAGAACTGAGTGAAGGACAAGGTTTGAGTCGCCTTCGCAAACATGCACTTCTCTATCCTCGTGCTCAGCAGCCAGGCGGTTGAGCCTTTCTATTTGTTCTGGCGATTTGTCAAATATAGGAGCATCGGGGGGATTCACGGTCTGTATCCTCTGCACCTTGAGCAAACCGCGCAACGCAGTCCGGATTCGGATGGTGACCGGTGCATAGACCGCGGCGGTACGACCAACTAGCGAGCGTTCAAAAGGGCGACTTCTTTGGTGTCTTGGGGCAGGGGATGAACCTAATCGCTTCTCATGTCGAAACCCTTGTGGCGGCTGCCAAACGTTCCGACAATGCCGGGGACAGGCTGGCCGCCGAAGTCCTTTTGGCCATCGCTCGGGATGAGGCAGGCAAGTTCTTGGTTCTCCTCGATGCTGCCCGCATTCCTTATAACAACAAGGCACGGATGACGTCACAACTAAAGCGAGCCGCTGACCATCTTTCCAAGAGCCTGTACGTCGAGATGACGGACGTGTGTCCAGCGACGCTCAGCGTCGTCGAGCGTTACCTTGCTTTGGTCCGGCGATCGCACTACCTCGACGGACCCAACGATGCAGATTGGGTCTTCCGAAATCGGGCACTTGCCCGCCGCGAGGATCTGATGTATGTTGACTACCAAGAGACGGACGAGGGCTTCATTTGGCATCGACCGTCCGTCAGCCAGTTCCAATCCCTACTGTATGTTCCGCAGGTGTTCCAGCTAGTTGCTGACATGCGCGCTGCTGGCTTCTGCGACCCCGCCGGTCTGGAGGTCATCAACAAGGTATGGAGAGACATAGTGCCGACCAATGGATCAGACGGCACTGAAGACACACACTGGACCGACATCGAGAGCCGCAACGTCTGCACGCTGAAGCAGGTCCTTGCGACCGGTGTAGCCGGAGATATCAAACAGATGGCCGGTCACAGCATCGTCGACTTTTGGACCTTTCCCCTGCACAGCGTGGACCTCACATTGATTGACACCACAAAGTCTGTAGAGGATGAGCAGCGCAGACTCATGAGAGCAAACCTCTGGGACTGGAACGACTACGCCGACATCGCGGCCGAGCAGTGGGAGGACGGCCCGGCCGACATAGCCCACGACATGCTGTGCGACCTTAGCCTCAATCCACCGATTTGACCGTCTGGGGGTGGGGTTACGCGGGCTTTTCGGTTGTTCGGGAGCGTGAGGGATGGTTTTGTGCCGGGTGTGTGAGGTTTGATGGGTGTTTGCTTGGTTTGGGGGA
>MKWU01001766.1_pt1 | contig 35654 bp, 28 predicted proteins | sample 809101 | NCBI WGS metagenome assembly MKWU01 (sample SAMN05860141, study PRJNA318959) | sponge metagenome | host: Aplysina aerophoba | place: Slovenia: Piran, Adriatic Sea, Gulf of Piran | collected 2013-05-07
GTCATTCCTCCAGCGCGGCTTGAGCATCGCGTGGGTCCGGCGGGCGGCAACTGAGAAGGTTGGAATGACGTACCGCCGCTTTTCCGCGAGCGGGTCACGTCCTGCCGCGATCGCCGTGCGATTATCCATTGCTGTTTGGCGCGCAGCCGCGAGGCCGACATACGGATATCCTCCGAGACCGATATCGTGGCGCTTGCCGTCGATGGTGACTCGCTGGACCCAGCTCTTGGAGCCGCCCTTGGCGACGGCCAGGTAGAGCGTCCCGCCGTCTCCGTACAGCCCCCGTTTCGTGATGGATCTGACTTTCGCTGCAGTAAGTTTCCCCACGCTCACCCAACGTTCTATTTTGGATTATACGGGACTCGAACTGAACATGCAAGTCCTTGGGAGACTTGCTTTCAGTCTGTAACCACTTTATACTCAGTAGCTTATGAGACCAGTTTAGAAGCAGTTGGAACGTACGGAACCATGGGACACTACAAGGGGTGGTGGAGGCGGCGGGAATCGAACCCGCGTCCGAAAAAGACCACCGAAAAGAGACTACATGCTTAGTCCATTCGTGAATCTCGACCGCTGACTGGGAATGAACAAGCCGACTGCGGTCCAGCTCGATTGATCTCGGCTCCTGAACTCCGAGCAGAAGTCCCGAGGCCTATCCCGCAAAATGACACCTATGACTTGCGTGCGAGCCCACCAGTCTAGGCGGCTGCCTAAAGCTTAGGCAGCGTGTGCAAACTGCATGTTGTTGGCAGTTCTTGTGTTCCGATCGTTTAACGGGTGCTCGGAGCCCGGCATGCCTCTCAGCAGCAATTACGATTTCGTCGAATCCTGTACGCCCCCTCTCTTCAATGCAGGCACTGGCAGGTGACTGCTTGTTCTTAGCTTATACCCATCGGGAGTTTACTGCGAGCCGTCGTGAGGGTCGGCAAGAAGAAGGGCAACAAGACCTACTATTACGCCGCCACTTCGGGCCGGGTCGACGGCAATTCCCGGATAGTCATGCAAGCGCTCCAACTAGTCGCTCGTCGTCAAGTAGAAGTCCGCGAAATTCCGGATCCGCCGGATCCGGGACCGGGCGAAGTCGCGGTTTGGGTTCGCGCCGTCGGCGTGTGCGGGTCGGACACGCACTTCTACCTCGAACTAACCAAAAAGGGCGAATGGTAGGTGATCCGCAGGTCGGGGAGTAGGGGCATTGCATCGACCAGTCGATCGGCGCCGCCGAGGAAGGTAATGTCGGAACGTTCAACTTCAGCTGCGTTAGGGACTTTGATGTTCTCGACGATGTCTTCTAGGAGACGTTCCGTCGTCGTGCTTCCTGGCTACCCCGATGGCTTGTGCGAGACGGACGGCTCGAGCCACCCGAGCGACACGAAGAATTCGTCCATCCGGCTGACCGTGTCGGTATAGGCCGAGCCATCGCCGCGACCGTAGTTGAAGAACCCGTGGTTTGCTCCCTCGTAGCCGACCAACTCGCATCGGCTGCCGACGGATTTGACTTTCTCGGCAAAAAGCTCGGCCGTCTCATACGGGACAGTCGTATCAGCTTTCCCGTGAAAGATGATTGCCGGTGGGAAGCCGGACTTGACGTGATGGTACGGCGAGATCGACTCCGGTTCGACGCCCACCCGTTCGGCTAGTAAGGCGGTTCGCTCCTTGTCGAATTCGATTTTTCCCGGCACGCTGGCCGTCACGGTTCCGGGATTGAAGAGCGCCAGCGCGTTGGGCTTCGAACTGATCGACTTGTCGCCGGCCGGATCATCGTGGTCGGGGAGGGTAGCCGTCGATGCGGCCAAGTGTCCACCCGCAGAGCCCCCACCGGCGGCGATGCGGTTCGGATCGATGCCGAGCCGCTTCGCGTTGGCGCGGGCCCACCTGATCGCGGACTTTGCGTCCTGCACGCATTTGTGGCCTTTCACGCCTTGACGGTTGAGAACGCGATAGTCCGCCGCCATCGCCACCATGCCCCGAGCTGCGAGGTGCTTAGCTTGATGGTGAAACTGTCCCGGAGTGCCGCTGCGCCAGCCGCCGCCAAAGAAAAACACGACCGCCGGACGGCTGTCGGACGCCTTGTGCTCTTGCGGTTCGAAGATCCAAATCTTGAGGTCGGTTCCTTCGACGGACTTATACGTCTCGATCCGGGCCTCCGGCATATTCGGAGGGTAGTTCGATTGCTGTTGCGCAACAGCAATCGAGAAAAGAACTGTCGCGGCGAGCAAGGTGCGGAGTAGCATTGGTGCCTCCTTGGGCGGGGTATCGTTTCAAACGCCGTGCAGATTATACACTGCAGTGTCGGCCGACCCACGGCAGGAGGCGCCAACAGCACGCCCTCCGCCGCACCACTCTTCACGATGCCTATCGAGCACTAGCGGACTGGGAGGGAGACGTTTTCTGCGACTGGCTTCCGGGCGGTTGGCCACCTGCCTCCTGCGCCGGTCGCCGGCAGGAACCGGAACAGTGCCGAGTTCCGCCCTCCAGTCCTAAGCTCGGGCAGCATGCCGGAGCCTGAGCACCACAGCACTTGAACCACAAGTGCTGGCCTGATGCCCCAGCGGTCTGCGATCCGCCCGCCGACGTTGCAGAAGATGAAATAGCCGAGCTGGACCGCATTCACGGCGCAGACGAAGGCGCTGCTCGACATGCCAGAATCGTCGGGCAGCATGGTTGCCAGGACCGATTTCGAGATGCGATCTGTGTAGTGGGTCGGCGGCGGACACGGCACTTCTTCCGCGGGCTCATCCTGCATCCGAGCGGGCCATTGTACGGCAACCTCGTGATACTATCGCAGGCAAGTTCGCATGTCCTCTGCCGTCGCGACTGACCGCCCGCCGTTGGCCTCCGATCTTGAACCGCGAAGGGCCGACCTCGACCGTTTCGGTCGCTGCTACATCGAGAACGCCTTGCCGCCCGATCAGCTCGAGGCGACACGGTATCGCCTCGAAGGGCAAGCTCCCGCCGAACTCGAACTCGGACACGCCTACGAAGATGCGGGCGAAGGCGAGACCCTAGTATGGTACGTGGGACAAGACCGTAGAGTTGGCCTAACCGACTCTCCGAAACGGACTAGCCTTCAGAGGTCCCTTTGAAGCATGGCCCCTTCCAACTGGATCCAGGGTGTTTCAAACGCGCCCCTGCTCCTTGGCTTACACGTGATCTTGTGTCTAGCCTCGCCCTGCGGGGCGCGGGCCGATTCCGGCGGCGCTGACCATCAAGCGCTGAAGGCCGATTCCGAAGCGTTCTTTAGCGATCGCGTAACGCCGTTCATCAAGAACTATTGCATCTCTTGCCACCAGAACAGGCGGCCCACGCAAGCGGGGGTCAATTTTTCGCCCGCGCTCAAGGACCCAAGTCACGCTGCCTTTCACGATCAGTGGAAGAGAGCGGTCGCTAGGGTGAGAGCGCATGACATGCCGCCGAAAGGTGCGCCCCAACCGAGCGATGTGGATCGGCGGATGTTCGTCGATTGGATTACAAAGCTCAAGTACCTCAGCGAGAAGGATCCCGGGCATTTCGTCATTCGGCGGCTGACCAAGACCGAATACGGCAACACCCTGCATGATCTGTTCGGTGTCGAGCCGTCGATAGCCGATGGACTGCCGGAAGAAGTCAGCGGCGAGGGGTATCTCAATTCGCTTTCGCCTCTCCAGCTCGAGCAGTATCTGACGATCGCTGGTCGGGTATTGGATCGGATTGTGGCGCCGGAAGACGCCCCGCCCACTGAAGTCCAGGAGCGGCTGTTCGGCGGACCTTCCGCGCCGGGGCCAGGCACCCCAGAAGCGGCGCGAGAGGTCGCCCGGTCCCTTGCGAAGAAGGCTTATCGTCGGCCTCCAACCGAGACGGAGCTGGATGCCTTGGTGGAAGCGTTCGAGTTGGGAAAGCAGAACGACCTCGGTTACGAGCAGTCACTTCACTTGATGCTCAAGGCCGTCCTGGTTTCTCCCCAGTTTCTCTTCATTACTCCGGTTGGAAAACTCGAGTCGAGCACGGGCATCGTTCCGTTGGACGACTATCAACTCGCTTCGCGCTTGTCTTATTTGCTGTGGGCCACCATGCCCGATGACGAGCTGATGGCCCTCGCTGATAGCGGGACGCTGCATGAGCCAGAGATTCTCGAAGCGCAGGTCAAGCGATTGCTGCAGGATCGTCGCTCCCGCGCTCTGTTTGACGGGTTTGGCGCACAGTGGCTGGGCGTCGGCAGCTTGGAGAGCCAGGTCTTTGATCCTGCGGTGTTTCCGCAGATGACCGCCGAAATGCGCGAGGCGATGTACGACGAAGCCCGCCTGTTCTTCGAAAGCATTGTGCGTGAGAACAGGAGGGTCATCAATTTCGTCGATAGCGATTACACCTATCTCGACGGGACACTGGCCTCGATCTACGGACTGGAAGACACTGTCACGGGACCCGAGATGCGGAGGGTCCGGCTGAGCGATGCCAATCGCGGGGGAGTGTTGGGGATGCCCGGAGTTCTCGCGGCGACCTCCTTCCCCAACCGCACCAGCCCGGTCAAGCGCGGCGTGTGGGTACTGGAGCAGGTGCTCGGAGACCATGTGCCGTCCGCCCCTCCAAACGTTCCGGCGCTGGACGAACAGGACCAGGGGACGGTCACGAACCTGTCCCTGCGTGAGCGCACCGAGCTACACCGCACGAACACCGTCTGCGCCAACTGTCATGAATTACTCGACCCGATTGGATTCGGCCTGGAGAACTTCGACGCCATCGGCCGATGGCGCGACCGGGACGACAATGGCGAGGCGATTGATGCAGCGGGCGAGCTTCCGGGTGGAGAACGTTTCTCGGGCCCCCAAGACCTGAAAGCCATCATCGCCGGACGAAGCGATGATTTAGCCCGTAACCTAGTGGAGAAGCTGCTAGCCTACGCCTTGGGCCGAAGGCTGGAGGGCTACGACGAAATCGTGGTGGACGAATTGATGCAGGAAATCGCCGGCGACGGCTACCGCATGCAGACGCTCGTCAACGCGGTCGTCAGCAGTTATCCCTTTACGCATCGTCGAATCGAAGAAGAGAGGAGTTCCAATGAGAAAAAGCGCGCTGATTGACCGACGAGCCTGCCTGAAGGGGTTGGGCGTCTCACTTGCCCTGCCACTCATGGACTCGATGGGTTGGGCCGACACCGCGAAGGGCCGGGCGTACAAACCGCCGGTGCGCCTTGGATTCATGTACATGCCTCATGGGGTGATCATGGATCAGTTCTGGCCTGCGGATGCGGAGAGCTTTCTTTCGTCCCCGCCGCCCGCGTTTGAATCGCTGCGTCCGGTTCTCGATCAATGTCTGACGATGAAGGGGATTTCCGGCGTCCCCATCGCTCCCTTTAACGGGGCGCCGCACGCACTCGAGCTATCCACTTGGCTCACTGCGACATTGCCGGCTGCCGACAAGCGCAACGAGATCCACATCGCAATCTCTGCGGACCAGATTGCCGCCAACCACGTGGGAGCCTTCACCACGCTGCCGTCGTTAGAACTGGCCACGATGCCTCAGAACTGGAAGGAAAACCAGGAGGGGCTCAACGAAGGGTACTATTCGCACTGCAGCTTTCGTTCCCCGACCCAGGTGGCCCCTGCCGAGATCAATCCACGGAACGTGTTCAATCGCCTGTTCCGCGAACCGGAGCAGCACGGCGATGGGCGCGAGTCGACGCGAGTGAACGCTCTGGATCGAAGCCTATTGGACATCGTGCTGGGTGGCGCGAGGGATTTGCGGCGTACCTTGCCTGGATCCGACCAGCGGAAACTGGACGAATACTTGGACAGCGTTCGCTCCGTCGAACGACGCATCGCCGCCATCGAGTACCGCCAGAAAGAGGCGGCACTGGAAAAGGCCGGCGTCCGCGCGAGCAAACGTCACGCCACCGATTCGCCGCCGATCGAGATCAAGATCCCGGAGGGAGACAAGCGGAGCGAGTACATGCAGGTGATGTGCGACCTGAACGTGCTGGCGTTCCAAACCGACACGACTCGCGTCTCCACCTACATTGGATCGAGACCGAACGGCGCCTCTTACCCGGAACTTGGGTTTAGCGATCAGCATCACTCGCAAACCCATCACCAGAACGATCCGGAAATGGTTGCCAAGGTCGCCAAGATCACGGAGTTCAATATCGCCCAGTTCGCCTACATGGTGAAGAAGATGCACGGCCTCCGTGAAGCCGAGGGGAGCTTACTCGACAACTGCATCATGATGTGGGGGTCCGGCCTTGAAGATGGGAACGAGCATACGCGCGAGAACCTCCCCTTCGTGGTCGCCGGCAGCGGAGGCGGTTCCATCAAGACGGGACGCTTCCTAGCCAATACCAAGGGAAATCAGGGAGATCTGCTGACCACGTTGCTCGCTTGCGCCGGCATTCCGCTGGACCGTCCCGTTGGGATCGCGACGAAGCAGTTTGAGGAGATCAAGGCCTGAAGATCTCAAAGACGCCGTTAGGTGAATGCCGGCACGGCACTTAGTCGACGGCGGTTCTTTCGCAACGCCTTGGCGGGGGTTTGCTGAGCACGAAGTCGAAACGCTTGTAGGGGATTGATTCCGCCAGATCTACGCTGCGGCGTCACGTATTACCCATGCGGCTTGCTGAGGCTTTCGATCAACTCCTCCAAATCCAGCGCTTGCACTAAGGTTTGCTGCACCAAGTTCCGTTTCGATGCGATGCTGACCACCCGTGGCGGCCCCTTCTGGCCTTGGCGGGGGTACAGCAGCTCGACCTGTTGGATCCCGCCCAGTTGCTGCTTGAGCTCCTCCATGCTCAGGCCTAGCCAGACCTTGGCGGCGCGCTGCCACACGTGCTGCAGCAGCGACACGCCCAGCATGCAGGTGAAGGCATGCACCCGGATCTTGTCGTCGGTCCAATGGTGCATCGGCCCCCAGCCCAGCCAATCACCGCCCTTCAAGCCCCGGAAGCTAGCTTCTCGATCGTTCCTGGCAGGCCCATGGCACTGGGCATTAACTCCTTGGCCCTCGAGCGGAGGACAGGGCCGAGAGCATTGTTTCCGGGGGCGGACTCGGAATCGGGGTCGGATAACAGCTGCTCTTGGTCGGCCGCTGACGATCATCGGCAGCTACCCTGTAGAATCTCTGGTGGTGACCGGACGTGCCTGGGTGATGACCTTGGCTCGGCCGAGGGCAGCGTTTGGATCGGCAAATACGGTTGCTTCGTGCTCGCTGCAGCGATCGCCCGGAATTGGAAGGTCTTCATGAACACCGCATACGCAGTGCTTGCTCGTTCTGCACTTCTTGTCACATTGATCGTGACGTCAGCGACGGCGCAGGGAAAGCCAAACTTCATATTCATCCTGAGCGACGATCACGGCTGGACCCAACTCTCCTTCGCAATGGATCGAGAGGTTTTTGGTTCCGCTTCGTCGTATCTTGAAACGCCGAACATGGCGCGGTTGGCTCAGCGGGGAATGCGCTTTGTGAGCGGCTACTCGCCGGCACCGCTGTGCACCCCAACCCGCCGAAGCATTTTTTGTGGCATGACTCCGGCGCGACAGCGGGGAACGGAGTTCAAGTCGGAATTCGACTGGACAGGACGCTTGACCCTTCCGAAAGCGCTCAAACAAGCCGACCCGAACTATCGCTCGGCACATTTCGGGAAATTCGGTAACGATATGGGAGCCAGCCCAGACGATGTCGGATTCGATGAGAGTGACGGCTGGACGACAAATGCTACCGGGGGCATGGGAGCCTCCCTGCAAGAACGCGGCGAAAGCGTGGTCAAGGCCGACCCGAAGTTGGCATTTGCCATTACGGACCGGGCAATTGATTTCATTGAGCGGCATTCCGGGACTCATGGGTTCTATGTGCAGGTCAGTCACTACGCTACGCACCTGCAGGTGCAGACCCGCCAGTCCTCGTTGGACATGTTTGAGGCAAAGGGCCCTCCGGATCGCGCGGTCACCCACGCGTTCGCTGGAATGCTCTTCGACTTGGATCAATCAGTCGGCCTGTTGCTCGATGCCGTGGACCGGCTTGGCCTGACGGACAACACCTACATAATCTTCATGGCGGACAACGGTGGGCGCGGGACCATTCCCGGCGCACAGCGGTCGTTGTCACCGCCGAACCGGCCACTCAACGGAGCGAAGCATACGCTCTACGAGGGCGGGATCCGCGTTCCGTTCTTGGTCGCTGGCCCCGGGGTGGAGCCGAACTCGGTCTCGCAGGTCCCAGTCACGGGATACGACCTGCTTCCGACCCTGTATGACCTTGCCGGTGGCGAAGCTCCGCTGCCGGATGAGATCGATGGCGGTAGCTTTCGAACGGTGATCGAGAATGGGGGGATGGGGGAAGTCCGGCGTGGATTCGAAGGTCTCGTATTCCACCGTCCGTTGCGCCGGAATGCTCCTTCCTCCGCTATCCGAGTCGGAGATTACAAGCTCCTGCTGAATTATGAAACCGCAACGCGCCCCCGACAAAGCCAGCTATTTGATTTGGCACGGGATGTTGGCGAGCAGCGCGACGTAAGTACGGAAATGCCGGGTAAGGCCGAGGAATTGGAGGCATTGCTGGTCGGGTACCTGAAATCGGTAGGCGCCGAAACCCCTGCCAGATAGCGCCTTGGCAGTTGTCCCGTAGCCTGACGGCCATAGGTTGGCTCCTGAGGCGGATCCTCAACCTCGTCCAGTGTGCCCCATGCTTTGGGCTAACGGGGGCGTTCGGTGATTGATAGACTCGGTGCTTGCGCGCTAAGACACGGGTGCTCCTGGCAGTCGTAATCGTTTCCAATGCCCTGGGGAACGTCTCGCTGGGCTATGGAATGCGAGAGATCGGGGATATCAGTTCGTACTCTCCGGTCGATCTGGTCAGCTCGGGCATTGCGGGCCTTGCCAATCCGTGGGTCCTCACAGGTGTGTTGTTGCTATGCCTGTTCTTTGCGGCTCACACACTGTTGCTTAGCTGGGCCGACCTCAGTTACGTCCTTTTGGTGACCTCGCTCGGCTACGTACTGGTCGCGATCATGAGCGCGGCGATCCTCGACGAGGCGATTACGCCGGCCCGCTGGGTGGGAACGCTGCTTATCGCTCTTGGCGTCGGAGTTGTCGGTTCAACTCCCGTGTCCACTCTCAGGGGTGGCGAATGACAGCGTTCCTGCTCGGACTTGTCATTGGCGGCAGCGTTCTGGGAGACCTGTTGAAGGCCCATGGCATGCGTCGCCAGGGTGCGCCCGGCTCGTTTGGCGGCCCGGAGTTGCTGCGGTTTGGCGCCGCCACGTTTAGAAATCTCTGGTTCTTGTTGTCTTTGGTGGCCTATGCCATTTCATTCTTTGGGTTTATGGCTTTGGTCTCGATCGAGGACGTGAGTTTTGCCGTGCCTGCGACGGCGCTCGGCTACGCCTTGGAGACCCTGCTTTCTCGGACAGTCTTGGGCGAGGTTGTGAGCGGGAGGAGGTGGGTTGGCGCTTCCCTGGTGATTGCCGGGGTTTGTCTGATCGTCTGAGACGACCAGTTGGTGCCCGGCCCCGTCGTGAGTCACCATCTCGGGAGCGGGACGCTTCAAGGCTCCTGGACGATGGCACGGCACTTCGCTCGGACCTTCCCCGTCGGAGCGCGGGGCCTTTGTCTCCTGCACCGCGCTCGGGGCGTCCGGTAGGTCGGCGCTTTCGAAAGAGAGTTCTTCTGGGTGGGCCTGCGGTGTCGGCCAATCCAGCTGGGACCGGCGGAGGGTTGAGCAACTGCTGAACCTCTTTCGGCTTCAATTCCTTAACCTGGCGTGGCTCGAGACCGCGTAGTGAAAGGTTTCCGATCCGGACGCGACGGATCTTTTCGACTAGGAATCCGATGCGCTCGAACATCCGGTGGATCTGTCGGTTCCGACCCGTCACGAGCGTCACCTCGTACCACGGGTTGTCCCTGTCGCGCAGCAGCCGGATGGACTCGGCCCTGGCAGGCCGGCCGTCGATCTTGATGCCGGAGCGCAACTTGTCGATGGCTTCACTGGACGGCCGCCCACTGACCTTGACCTCATAGACCTTGATGATGTTGTTCTTGGCGCTTGTGACTCGGTTCGCGAAATCCCCATCGTCAGTCAGGATCAGCAGGCCCTCAGTGTTGTAGTCCAGGCGACCCACGGGGAAGATGCCCCTCGATGCCTCCTTGCCAAGCAGGTCCATGACGGTGGGTCGACCTTCTGGGTCGTGAGTGCTTGTGATACAGCCCTTGGGCTTGTTCAACGCCAGGTATCGCCGTACACCGGGGCTCTGTAAAGCCTTGCCATCAACACAAACCGTGTCGTGAACCGGGTCTGCTTGGGACCCGAGTTCTCGGACTGCCCGACCGTTGACAGTAACCCGACCGGAGGTGATCAGTTCTTCTGCCTTGCGGCGGGATGTGATTCCGGCGCGCGCGATGATCTTCTGTAGGCGTTCAGGCATTGGAAAACGGTTTCGTTTGGGCAGCAGGGCGGGCGTAGAGGCCTGTCAGGTCGATTCAGTCGAGCGGCTCGGTGTCGAGGATGGCCGCGTTCTCGTCTCCCGAGCTGTCGCCAGCTTGCTCGTCGTCGGGTTTCTGGACAACCTGGAGATCCTCGTCGAGCGCGGCGAGACTGAGCTCTTCCATTTCCTTGAGGGTTGGCAACTCGCCCAAGTCGTTCAACCCGAAGTGAACGAGAAAATCATTCGTCGTCTTGTACTGCATCGGTCGCCCGATGACCTTCTTCCGGCCCGCAGTGGTAACCAGCTTGTGGCGAAGCAGGGTGTGGATCACGCTGGATGCGTGGGCTACCCCCCGAATCGATTGGATTTCCGGAATCGTCACGGGCTGCCTGTATGCCACCACTGCGAGCGTTTCCAGCGCAGCCAGAGACAGCTTCAGGCGGGGTTGCTGGGACTTCGATAGAGCCTTGACAGCTTCATGGTGCTGTGGCTTTGTGAACATCCGGTAGCCGCCCCCAACCGCTCGGATCTCCACACCCCTTGCCTCGGAAGCGTAGGACTTGCAAAGCGAATCGATGTCCGACCGCACATCTTCGATCGGAATGCCGAGGGCTGTAGCCAATTGTTCGACAGTGGGCGGGTCCTCGGCCGCGAAGATCACAGCCTCCAGGATCCCCATTCGTTGCTCCGGGGAGACGTCTGGCTCGACGATTCGGACTTGCCCCGATTTCTCGGCCAGGTCGGGGAAGGTGACGACAGAATCGCTCACTGAGAATACTCCAGATCGGAATCGGACTCCGGGAGAAGGTCTCCGTGCTGGAAAGCCTCGTCAAACATTGTGTGCCTTTCGATGAGGATCTCGCCGAACAGCTCGTGCTGCCGTAGGGCTACCGCTTGGGCCTTGACCATCTCAAGCAGTGCCAGGAAAGTCGCGATGACTGCGCCGGCCGACCGCTGCCTCAGCAGGACTTGGCGAACCTGCACGGGGCCCTCTTCGCTGAGCAGTAAGTTCTTCAGGTAACGGATTCGATTTCCGACCGTAACTGTTTCTTGGCTAAGCTCGACGACTGGCTGGCTTTCCAAGCGTTCCAGGACGTCGCCGAAAGTCTTCACCAGGTCGAACAAGCTGACCTGCAGCTCCGCTGGGTCGGACTTGTCACCTTCCAGTGACTGCTGCACGCCCGCAGTCCAGACGTTTTCCTCCACGATTCGCTTCTCCTTGAGCATCTGGGCGGCCTGAAGGAACTTCTCGCGCTCAAGAAGACGCTGCACAAGATCCTCTCGGGGATCTTCTTCGCTCTCTGCTTCCGCGACGGTTGGTGTGACTGGCAAGAGCATCTTCGACTTGATGTGAATCAGAGTGGAGGCCATCAACACGAACTCCGAACTCAACTCGAAGTTCAGCGATTCCGCGCGCCTGACAGACGCCAGGTATTGTTCCGTGATGTGGGCGATGGGAACGTCCAGGATGTCGAGCCGTTGCTTCTTCACCAGGTCGAGAAGGGCATCCAGCGGGCCTTCGTATTGCTCTAGGCGGACCTGGAACGAGTCCGCTGATTCTTCATGCGACTCTGGCTCGTCTCCCGAGGTCGCTTGGGGCTCCCGTGCTGGCCTTGCTGAATTCGATGGCATCGCCAAATCACCTGCCAAGCACCAGGACAATCGGCTGCCGTCCGCACAGCCGTCAGCATTGACCGACCCGTAGCACCACTGTAGCATCAGCCTCGCATGGGCTTGCCTGTCCAAGGGTTGGGGTAACGCCAGGACGAGGATGTTCAGCAATGGTTGACGAGCATTCCCGCGCCGTCTGCGGGGGAGGTGGATTTGTGACACCCGTTCGCGATTTCTTTCAAAGCCGCCTCGTTTCTTCAGGGATCTCAAGAGCGTGCCCATCCGGCACATGCCGCAAGACTTTGAACCGATTCAAGAGGTCCGCATTCCTGGCCGATTGACTGATTCCGGCGATAGCTACGCGGTAGTCCCAAGACGCTTGATTGCGACCGCCGGGTCCCGCGTTCAGGCATGGGAGGACGCGAATGACACGGCGCGATCAAACGCGCGGCAACGTCCAGGGGCTTCGGTACTCGCGGCCGAGAAGTTGATTCGCTTGTTCATCCGATCCAAATCTCTCGGAAACCACGTCGAACTGTAGCTTGCGGTCAGTGCGCCACGCGATATTTCCAAGATGGATCAGTCCTGACGCGCAATGGCCGATCTCGATGTCGCAGGCAGGGTGCCTGCCATTCCTGATCGCGGCCAACATGTCACGCTTGTGCCGGGTGTCGTCATCGTCCTTGGTGCTCGACCCGGAGGCGACGATCTTGTTGCGCTCGTCGAATGCCCGCCAGCTACCGTTCCCGATCACCACGTAGCCATTCTCCCCGTACACGGCAGAGCCCTCAGCCTCCCCATCCATGGGTGTCGGCTGCCAGTTGCGCATCTCGTACATCAGTGTTGCGCCCGGGTAATCCCACGTGACAATGAGCGTGTCGGGCCATTGCTGCGCATCGTCGAAAAAGAACTTGCCTCCTGCCGACGAGACCGCTGACGGCCAGTCGGGCAGCTTCTTGCCCATCGCCTCGAATCCGGCTGCGAGACCCCGCCTGGCGTAGTCGACACGATGGACGCCGTCGTTGCCCAGATCACCGGTTCCGTAGTCGAAGAACCAGCGCCAACTCCCGTGGAAACGGCTCTTGTTGAACGGGCGTTTCGGCGCGGGACCCAGCCACATGTCGTAGTCGACACCCTCTGGCACGGCCTCGTCGGAAGGGTAGCCGATTCCTTCTTGCTTCGCGCTTTCCCATCCCTTGGCGAAGGCGACTTTTCCCAGCGCTCCGGTCCGGATGTATTCGCAGGCCTCTTCGTAGTTTCGACCGCTTCGCGACTGGATTCCGACCTGCACGACTCGGCTACACTTGCGAGCCGCTTGCAGCATCGCGCGGCCTTCGGCAATGTTGTGGCCCGCTGGCTTCTCGACATACACGTGCTTGCCCGCCTGGCATGCCAGGATCGTCGGTATCGCGTGCCAGTGAGTTGGAGTGCCCATCACGACTGCGTCGATGTCGGGATCCTCCAGAAGTCGTTGGAAATCAGTCTCCACGCCCGGAGCGTGTCCTTGTCTTTCGCCGACGGAAGCAACCGCCTGGTCGAACAATCGGTGGTCCACATCGCAGATTGTCTTGACCCGCACCTCGGGCATTTCGGCGAACCCATGGAGCAGTTGTCGGCCCCGGCCGCGAAAGCCCATCATCGCCACAGTGAAGCGCTCGTTGACACTCGCCCCGCTCAAGAAGGCGGGCGCCGACGAACCTGCAGCGGCCAGCATGAAGGTGCGTCGTGTCGTCATGATCGAGATTCCCGCTGCCACATTAGCGCGAACTCCCGACCCAAGTCGAGGCCTGATGAGAAAGCGACGATCCTATTGCCTCAAGGGGCCAGTCACGTCCCACCACTCTCCACCGCTGGTTGTCTTGAGCACACCGCCCTCACCTCCGTAGTAGAGGGTTGGCGGACTCGTCTTCGCATCGAAGACCAAGGTCCACGTTCTGTTGGACCATTGCAGGCCAGCCGGCTGAAATCTGCGGCCGCCGTCGATGCTGCGAAAGACGCCCTTCGTCGTGCCTGCGTACACGTGACTCGGCTCAGTTGGATCGACTGCAAGTGCAAGGATTTCTCCGGCAAGCGGCACTTGCCCCAATGCCCAGCTCCGGCCCCCGTCCGTGGACTTGAACACCCCGGCCGGGCTAGTCGCTGCGTACAGGACGCTGGGATTCGACGGATCGATCGCGATCGCTCGCACATCGATGTCGTACAGGCCCTCCGGATCCACTGACCAGGATTGTCCCCCGTCCACGGACTTGTACACTCCGTGCCAGGTGCCGGCGTATAGAATCTCCGGCTTGCTGGGGCTTGCGACCAGACACCGCACGGTCTTGTCGATCAAACCCCGGTTCGCCTCTTCCCATGTCTTACCGCCATCCGCAGTCTTGAAGACGCCTCCTCCGTCCGTGCCTGCGTAGACGACCTGACTATTGCTCGGATCGACTATCAATCCTCGGATTCTCCCATTGGTAACTCCGGAACTGGCCCGCGTCCAGGAGATAGCCCCATCCGTCGACTTATACACTCCCATTTCGTAGGTCCCGGCGTAGACCACATCGGGATTCGAGCGGTCCAGTACGATGGCGCGCGGAGACAGCGCCTCGAGACCGGTGGAGGGCCAGTTGTCCTTGCCTCCCGAACTTGTCTTGCAGAGACCCTTGGCAGCACCGACGAAGACGATCAGGGGATCCGTAGGGTGCAACGCAATCGCCTGCGTCTCTCCACCTCCCGGCGAGCCCATCTGAGCCAGTCCACCCGCTTGCGGGCAAACAATGGCGAGGATGACTAGCAGCGCTCTCATCTAACGATCGTTCCGGCTATCCCATGGGAAAGCGTACCGAGGCGATGACGCGAATCGCTCGAGCCCGATCACCAGGGTGATTCCCGCGCCAGGCTCGAGATCGATCTCGAAATACGTTCCGTCCACCCGCCTGATGCGGCGTTCGGATGCGCCGGCGTCCGGCAGATTGGAGCCCGGAGTCCATTCGGGGACTGCCGCTTGGTGCGACACATCCCTGATGCGATGCTCGCCATACGCTCCTCCTTGGACGATGAGTCTCCGCCTCTCGAACAGGTTGGTGTTGACGAACTCGACCGTGACCGAATCCGCTGCGATCTCCGTGACCAGCGCAGAGACACCTTGCGGCAGTCCGGCTTGGCGCCTGTCGAGGTCGAAGTACCGGAGGTACGAATGCAGCATCTCGCCGCGCTTGTGCACGGGAAGCCCAGCGATCGTGAGTCGAACCAGGTTGTCTGTGGGTATGGGATCCAGCGCCAGCCAGTGTGCGTCGTACCAGGTTTCCGGGTCACCGTGCTCGTTGAGGATCCGCGCAAGCTTGCGATGAACGAGCTGTAGGTCCCGGCGGAACGCCTCAACAGGAAACTGCGGGTTTGCCCCTCGAACGAAGTAGGCCCATCCGAGGTCCGGGTCTCTCACTCCGCCGCGTATCTTTTCCAGTTCCCCTAATCGCTCCACGTGCTCCCAGTCTTGCGCGGACTGCGACAGATGCCAGAGGTGCACGTACGGATACGGCGACTCCCGAGTGAAGTGGTGCCATTTGCGAGAGCTGTCATACCGAATGGGCACTATCGAGACTCCGTCGCGAATCTCACCTCGCGCAAGCATCACCTGTGCTTGGCTCCTCGGCAGGTCCAGCCAGTGGTCCTCTCCAGTCACCAGAAGAGCCACCTTGGCAGCGGTCAGCGTTGCCAAAACGATGTCTGTGCCGCCCCGAGGCCACTTCCAGCCGTAGTATCCGCCCCACCAGTGGCCCCCGTTATGCTCCCCGATTCTCCCGCTCAGACCGACGTTGTCGGGAGTGATCCCTCCGTTGTGTCTCGTGAGGTCGGTCCATTTGCCCAGGTAGTCGACAATCCACTGCCGGTACTTCTCATCTCCCGTGTATAGGAACGCATTCGCGATCAACGGCGCGGCGGTGAGGTTGATCGGCACGTCTCCCCGGGCCATCCGGTCGCTCATGGCCTGCACGATCCGCGCGAACTGGTCGTCGTTCGGATGATCGTTGATCCACCCGCTGGGCGAGCTCACTCCCGGGATATCGTCGAATGGCAGGTGGTAGTAGGCGAGGTTCGCGTTCGTCGGAATCCAGTCGCGTTTCGTCCATTGCATTTTCGGTCCGCGGCTGCCCGTCATCGAGGCCCGCATTAGCCTTCGTTCAGGGTCATAGTTGGGGGCTTCAGGATCCTCGCCGGTATACATAGCCGCGAATCGAATCGACCGGTCCCGGAACGCCTTGTCATGCGGATCCGCCATTCCCATGGGGTAGAACGAGACGTAGCCCTCCCCGTGGTGCATCCAGTCCCAGTTGCTGTCGAATTCGCGATAGATCTGGCCGTACCGCGTGAACTGGCGTGTGATGCCCTCCCAGACTCTGCGGTGGAGGGTGTCCAGGTCTTTCGAGCCCCCAAGCACGTGGTGAAGCGAGAAGCCGCGGAATCCCTCGTAGGCATCGTCGGAGGAGTTCATTCCGCCCTCGTAGCGCTCTTTCCATCGCAATGTCGCGTCAGGTAGCGTGTAGGTCCTGTAGAACTCGACCCCGGCACGGTCCAGGGTCTCGATCAGGTGACGTTGCAGCACGGCCCATGCCGGAGCTGCGCGCGGAATCTCCGCGACGATAACAGGGACCCCGGGAAGGGGATTGCCTCGGCTATCGACTGCAATGGCTCGCGGCGCGAGTGCTCCAAGGCCGATTGCCAAGGCAGTCGGTACAAGAACGCATCGCCGACTTGCCATGAGGGAATTTGTCCGCCACGCTACCACGTTTGCGCGGCGCGTTGCCTGGCCTTCCCCGGGGCGTTCGCGAAGGGGCCCGCTAGCCGGACGCACCCTCTTGGAACATGGCACGTTCTAGCGGCCATTCATGACGACCTCGAGTTCCCATGAACGTAGTGCCCGGGAGAGCTCTTCGAGGATCTCTGGGCGCTCAACCGCCAAGTCAACGGACTCCCCAATATCACGTTCCAAATCATATAGCTCCAGCGATTTGTTTGCGTTTCGCACGAGCTTCCATTGGTCTCGCCTAACGGCTGCCTTCGTGCGCATCCTCCAGAAGAGCGTGCGCGGGGCTGGATCGCGGCCCTCCAGCAGGAGCGGTGCCAAGCTGGCGCCGTCATGGGCGGGTACGTTCGTGTCGACCTCGGCAAGTTCCGCAAGGGTCGGGAAGAGGTCGAAACTGGCGCCGAGTGCGTCGGTCACTCCGGGCTGGATTCGGCCAGGCCACCACGCAATCGCCGGCACACGATGGCCGCCCTCGTAGATGTCGCCCTTCTGTCCGCGGAGCGGGCCGTTCTCGGAAATGTTGTGGTAGCCGCCTTGGTATGTGAGGTAGCCGCCATTATCCGAAGTGAAAACCACGAACGTGTTGCTCTCAAGTCCGTGCTCCCGGACGGCTCCCAGGATCGCACCCACGCTGCCGTCCACGGCCTCAACCATTTCGTTCACCTTGGCAGAAACGTCCGTTCCGTCCAGCTGGCCGAGCTTTGTGAGGTTGTGGTAGTCTCCGCCTTCCACGCGATAGCCCGGGTCGTCAGGCCCCTGCCAGGGGAAGTGGATTGCGAGGTGCGCCACGTACAGGAAGAACGGCTTGTCCCGATCCCGGTTGATGAATTCCACGCTGTGTCGGGTGATCAGGTCGACGCTGTAGCCGCGTTCCATGTCGAGCTGCGAGTTGTGCCACCAGTCCGGGCGGCCCGACCGATCGATGTGGGAGTGATGGTCGCCGCCACCGCTACCCAGGCCTCGAAAATCATCGAATCCCTGGTTTGTTGGCATGAACGGCGGGTGATAGCCGAGATGCCATTTGCCATACATGCCCGTCGCATAGCCTTCGTTCCGCAGGACCTCGGCAATCGTGACCGCGTCCAGCGGGAGGCCTGTGTCGTAATCGTCGACGCCCGAGATGGCGCTCTCAAACTGCTCGCCGAATCGTTGGGGATACCGCCCCGTCAGCAGAGCCGCCCGTGTCGGTGTGCACATCGGGCCGTTTGAGTGGAAGTCTGTGAAGCGCAGGCCCTCGGCAGCCATCCTGTCGATATGGGGGGTGCGATTGCGCTCGCTGCCATAGACGCCGACATCGGCGTAGCCCAGGTCATCGATCATGATCACGACAAAGTTGGGCGGTTGCTCCGCGGGTCGCCCGCAAGCCATTGAAGCGAGCACCACGAGGAAGCCGAGGATCCTTGACGTCGTCATCGAGCGCAGTGTAGTCCAATACGGTGGCTTGGGACAGGGTGGAAAGCGTTCGGCGTGGGAAAACCGCTATCCGGTCGCCATCGAAGGGCGACTCACGGAGTCGAATTTCCCGCGGCGATTTCGGGTTGTAGGCCCATCGCTGAAGTCCGGTATACTCTCGCCAACTGAATCACACCGCGCCACCAGACCGCGGCGAGCTGATCCCCATGGAGACCCGAACCGAGCCCACCCCGCAGGAAGCGCCACCGCCGGACCGCCTCTATCGAATCGCGCAAACGATCGGGGCGTGGATACCGGATGCAATGACGACCGCCATCCTCCTGATGATGGTACTCGCCGTCGCGGCCATGGCGATAGGCAATTCGGTCCTCGAGGTGATGGACGCCTACTACGTCGGGCTGTGGATGCTCCTCCCGTTCACGATGCAGATGACACTGATCCTCGTTCTGGGTTCGGCCCTGGCATCGACGAGATTCTTTCGCCGAATGGTGCTGACTCTGTCCCACCTGCCGCGAAGCGAGGGCCAGACGATCGCGCTTTCGATGGCTACCACCTGCTGTCTCGCGTACTGCTTCTGGGGACTGAGTCTTGCCTTGGCACCGCTGGTCGCAGTGAGCTATGCGCGCCAGTCGGAGAGGAAGGGATTTCCTGTCGACTTTCCGTTTCTGCTCTCTGCGAACGCCGCCGCGGGAGCAATCTGGCAGTTCGGGTTCTCGGCCAGCGCACCACTAATGATGAACACGCCGGGCCACTTCCTCGAGGCTGAGACCGGCTTGATGCCGCTGTCCACGACCATCTGGGCACCGGCGACCCTGATGTTTCTGGGGATCTACCTGAGCTGCGTTTTCGTCACAGCGCGTGTGCTAATGCCCAAGAAACCGCGTCCGATCTCCATGTTTCCCGAGTCGTGCGAGCTGGCAGAGGCTACGCTGAGCGCCGCGGCTGAGCCAGAAGAAAAGCCGGAACGCTCGGACCGCTTTGCCGAGCGGCTCGAAGCCTCGCGCTGGCCCTGCACAGTCCTCACGCTGGTGCTCATTTGCTGGCTCGTTTACCACGTTGTCATCAAGGGAGGAGGGTTGCAGTTGAACTCCCTGATCACAATCCTGCTCACCTTGGGACTGCTTCTGCACGGCAGCGTGCTGAATTTCACGAAATCACTTCCCAGGGCGGTCGTCACGGCATGGCCGGTGATCGTGCTGTACCACCTGTACGCGGGGGTTGCAGGGTTGTTGCAGCACACATCCCTCGGGGACGACATCGCCTTGTACTTCGCGTCGATCTCGACGGAGCATTCATTCCCGCTCCTCACACTGTTTGCTGCCGCGGTGGTTTCGGTGTTCGTGCCGTCCAGCGGCGGCCAGTGGGTGATTCAGGGGTTCATCACCACGCAGGCTTCTGTGCAGGTTGGGGTGACTGCGCAGAGAGGGTTGCTGGCGCTGAGTGTGGGCGACCACGTTGGCAATCTCGTTTCGCCGTTTTGGGCGGTCATCGCGGCCGGAATCGCAAGGATGGACTTCCGAACCTACATTGGCTACAACTACGTTTGGGTCTTGTACTGGGTCGGACTTGGTGCGCTCTGCTTCACGTTCCTGCCGGCTTGAGCCGGGTGCCACTTGTATGTGGTAGGCTTCGCAGGTATGGCGGATTCCAAGCCTGACAAGCTTTCTCGCAGGGGGTTTCTTGCCGGAACATCGACAGCCGCGGCTGGCGCTTCGGCGGGGTTGGCCGGATGTGCGACTGCACCCCCCGCTGAGTTGTCGGGCGGGGAGTGGGAGCGGCCTCCCAACCAGCGAGGCAGGGGTAACCGCCAGAACCTGATCTTCCTCAACACCGACACGTTCCGTGCTGACAACCTCCAGGCGTATGGGGGCAACGGTCTCGTCAAGTGCCCGGAGCTGGACAAGTTCGCCGAGGACTGCGTGATCTTCGACGACTGCTATCCGGAAGGGATGCCGACCATTCCGATCCGGCGCGTGTTGATGACGGGTCGGCGGATCGTGCCATACCACTATTTCCACCAGCACGAACCGGTCCAGACTCCGGGCTGGCACGAGTTGTACTACGAAGACCAGACAATGTCGGAGACGCTGCTCGAGGCCGGCTACAACACCGCTCTGATCGCCGACATACCTCACCTGCAGCGGCCAGGCAAGAACTTCCATCGGGGCTACCGGTACTACGAGTGGTCGCGTGGCCATGAGGTCGACTACTACGAACAGGCACCCGCGGACCTGCAGGACATCGTTCCGGAGCATTATCCCAAGGAGTTTTGGGATCGCTGGGTGGAAATGAATCCGGGACGCCCGGACTTCATGCGGCAGTTCTTGGCCAATCGCAACCGATACGAGCAAGAGTGTGAAGCGGTCATCGAACTCACCGCGAAGAACGTGATCAATTGGCTGCGTCGCAACCACGACAAGCAGCCGTTCTTCCTGCATTTGGAAGCGTTCGATCCGCATGAGCCGTGGGATCCCCCCAAGCGCTTCTTGGACGAGTACATGCCGGACGCCACAGGGCCGAAATGGTGGGAACCGCCATATGCGGACATTGAGGTGCCACAGTCCGGCATCGATCGCCTGCGGGCGAACTACGCCGGAGAGTCGATGTGCGTTGACTATTGGATCGGCGAAATCCTCGCCACGATCGAAGAGCTGGGCCTGTACGACAACTCGGTAGTGGTCTTCTTCTCCGACCACGGCACGTTACTCGGTGAGCAAGGTGTCTTCCTCAAGGGACCCACGCGCATCCGACGTCAAGTCACCCACAACCCGTTCCTCGTGCGGCTGCCCGGAAAGGAGAAGGCCGGCACACGGGCTTCGGGGTTCATCCACCATCCCGACGTGCTGCCGACGCTGTTCAATCTGCTGGAACTGGATCCACCGCCCCGCGCAACCGGAAAGAACCTCTGGGGTCTCGCCAGCGGCGAGGCAAGCCCTCACGACGGGCTCGTGCAGGTTTACGGCTGGATCGGGGCTATTCGCACGAAGGATTGGCAGCTGTCCAAGGTCGTCGATCGCGAGCGGCTTGGATATGACTACGAAACGCAGCTATACAGCCTTGCGGGCGATCCCGACGAACTCACGAACGTCGCGGCTCAGCATCCCGAGGTCGTCGCAGATCTGGGTGCGCGGATAGACAGCTATCTTGCGTCCGGAACGGAAATCACCAAGGGCCACTTCCACGCGAAGGAAGACTACAGTCCGTAATGGGCAGCAAGGCCTCAGAACAACCGAAAGGAATCGAAATCATGCAACGGAGCACTGCAAGCGACTACCACCCGGAGGTATTGCGCCTGTTCGATGCCTATGTCCACGGAGGGCTCAGCCGGCGGGACTTCATTGACCGCGCGGGGCCATTCACTGCTGGAGCCGGCGGAGCGGCCGTGCTGGCCAGCCTGAGCCCGAACTACGCGCTTGCACAGCAGGTTGCCGAAGATGACTCTCGCATTCGCACTGAACGGGTCACCTATGATTCGCCCCAAGGGCACGGTGCCATCAAGGCCTACTTGGTCCGGCCGTCTGCGGCGCAGGGCAAGCTCCCGGGCGTTGTAGTGGTGCACGAGAACCGTGGCCTGAACCCGTACATCGAGGACGTGGCCCGACGCTTGGGGGCGGCCGGCTACTTGGCTCTGGCTCCTGACGGCCTCACTCCGAAGGGTGGATATCCCGGCAACGACAACGATGGCCGGCGGCTGCAGGCCGAACTGGATCGCGACAAGCTCGTCGAGGACTTCGCGGCTGCGGTCGAGCACTTGCAGGGACATGCCGAATGCACGGGCAAGGTCGGTGTAGTCGGATTCTGTTTCGGCGGATTCGTGGTCAACGCGCTGGCGGTGCGCATCTCGGATCTCGCCGCCGGCGTCTCGTTTTATGGCAGGCAACCTGCGGAGCAGGCAGTTGCACGCATCGCGGCCCCGATGCTGCTGCACTATGCCGAACTCGACACGCGAATCAATGAGGGCTGGCCAGCCTACGAAAGCGCCTTGAAAGCGAATGGCAAGACATATGAGGCGCATATGTATACGGGTGCCAATCACGGTTTCCACAATGACTCCACTCCCAGGTACGATGCGGATGCCGCCGGCCTGGCTTGGAAGAGATCGCTCGACTTCTTCGCCGCTCATTTGAAGTGAAGGTTTTCTTGCTCAACGCTCCGTCCCAGTGACCGCCCGTAGCTGGCACTGCATCGATAGAGTTTGGGCGCAAGTGCCGGGCGCTACGGGCGGCCGGGCAGACTCCAGCGCACGGGGCCGAACGTGGGGAGCAAACTGACCGGGAATTGCTAAACTTCCAGCAGGCCATTCATGCAAGAACAGGCGTGTTTGAGGGTTTCGACGCTTCTATTCCTGGCTATGTCCAGCCTCGGTGCTGAGAGCGCGGAGGTCGATTTTTTTGAACGGCACGTTCGCCCGGTTCTGGCGAACCAGTGCTACGCGTGCCACGGCGCCCAGTTGTCCCAGCCTCAGGCCGGATTGCGTGTGGATTCGCGGGAAGCACTGCTGATGGGAGGAAAGAGCGGCCCGGCTCTGGTGCCCGGCGATCCGGATGGAAGCCTTCTGCTCCAGGTGCTCCGCCATACAGGCGAGATCCGCATGCCTCCGACCGGTAGGCTCACCGACACGCAAGTGGACCGAATCGCGTCTTGGGTCCGCATGGGGGCTCCGTTCCCCTCGGCGATCGAGAGCACGGTGACGGCTGGTGACGTGGGCGGTAACCGCCACTGGGCTTTCGCACTGCCGGTGAAGGCGGACCTTCCCGAGGCGCGAACTGATTGGGCGCAGACGCCCATCGATCAGTTCGTCGAGGCCCGACTTGTCCAAGCCGGCCTTGGGCCTTCTCCAGAAGCGCATCCGCGCACCCTCTTGCGAAGGGTCTATTACGATCTGACCGGCCTCCCGCCAAGTGCGGATGAAATTGATGCCTTCGTTCGCTCCCCTACAAGGGAAGCTTACGCAGCGATTGTCGAGTCATTGCTGGCGTCCCCGCACTTCGGCGAGCGTTGGGCCCGCCATTGGCTCGATATCGTCCGGTACTCTGACGAGGGTTTTCAGGCCCGTCCGTTTGCGATTTCCTGGACGTATCGCGACTGGGTCGTCAGTGCATTCAACCGGGACCTACCATACGACCAGTTCATCCTTCGGCAACTGGCGGCTGACCTGATCGATAGCGATAGGCGCGATCTCGCGGCGCTGGGGATGCTAACAGTAGGCATCAACCTGCCTCGTCCGACGGATGTTCCCGAGAATCTCGATGACCGGATTGATGTTGTCACGCGAGGGTTCTTGGGCCTCTCGGTCGCGTGCGCACGGTGCCACGACCACAAGTTCGACCCGATCCCCCAAGCCGACTATTACTCGCTCTACGGTGTCTTCTTGAATTCCCCGGATGTGCTCGATCCTGTGCCAATTGAGGCTTTTCCGCCCGGTCGGGATACCGAGTTTTTCCGCAACAAGCTGTCCATGCGCCGAGAATGGCTCGACCGCTACCGCTCCGAGCGCCTACAGGACCATGTGCGGGAGTTCCGCGCTCCCGAAACACTAGCCCGGTATCTTGAGAATGCTTGGAAGTCCCGCGAGTATTCCAATCGTGACGTTGAGGCTCTATCGAAGGAGCAGGATCTGAATCTCTACGTCCTGAATCGATGGCGCGCGTACCTAAGCGGACTGGTTGGTCCGTCCGTGGAGGCCTTCGCGATGCTCGATTCTCCGGGCGGCGCGGCGGCGCTGGCTGATCGGATCGCCGAGGCCGACAGTGCATACCGCTGGCCCGACCCTGAACGCGAGGCCTTCCGCTTGGCTCTGAGGGGCAACGGCTCTCCGACCGACATTCCGATCCACGACTTCTGGTGGGTTCAGAACGAAGGCGACAGCAACGTGATGAAGTCCTTGAAATGGCAACACGACGCGGTGATGCGTGATTGGGGCGCCAGAGGAGGGCCCGAGCACGCGATGGTGGTCGAGGATGCGAGGACATTGCGGCCCGCGTTTGTCTTCCAGCGTGGAAACCAGCATGACAAAGGCGAACGGGTGCGGCGGCGGTTCCTTTCGGCGCTGCCAGGTCCGTCAGAGTTCGACGATGGCAGTGGCCGCCTCGAGCTGGCTCGGGCGATCGCTACCGCAGGCAATCCGCTGACGGTGCGGGTGCTGGTGAATCGCGTGTGGGGCCATCTTCTCGGAGAGGGGATTGTTCGGACGCCGAGCGACTTTGGCTTGCGTGGGGACGCCCCCTCCCATCCTGAACTGCTCGATCACCTCGCTGTTGAGTTCGTTGAGAACGGTTGGTCGGTCAAGGACCTTGTGCGCCGAATCGTTCATTCGCAGACCTACCGGCAGGACAGCGTCAATTCCGAAACCGGCTTCGAGACGGACCCGGACAATCGCCTGCTTTGGCGCCAGAACCCGGTGCGCCTTGACTTCGAAGCGCTTCGCGATTCGATGCTTGCCGTTGCGGGCGAGCTTGATGGCAGCGTCGGCGGAGCGCCATTCGACCTGACCGCCAGTCCGACGTCGCGCCGCCGCACGCTCTACGCCTATGTGTCACGGGAAGAGCCCTCGGCATTGATGCGAACCTTTGACTTTTCGAATCCCGAGGAGCACACGCCGAAGCGACAGCTCACGACCGTCCCGCAACAAGCGTTGTTTTTCATGAACAACTCGTTTCTCGCAGAGCGGGCTCGTGCCTTGGCTCAAGCGTGTCCGGACGAAGACCGCTGCATTGAAAGGCTTCACCAGAGAATTCTCGGGAGGCCTCCAACGCAGGACGAATTGCGGGATGCGAGGGCATTCTTGGCAGGGCCGAACGCAGAGCTGCCCGCGTCTACCGGGGGGCCAGCGGCAAGCGGGGCGTGGATGCATGGCACGGCCAAGCTCGATGCAGCCAAGGGCATGGTTCGGAATTTCCGGGTGATGCAGTACCGGGTTGAAGACCGTCTCCAGCCTGCGCCAATGCTACCGGCCCCCCGATCAGGGCGTGCGAGTCTATCTGCCGTTGGAGGCCACCCTGGTGACAGTCTCGACAGCGCGGTGGTCCGCCGCTGGACTGCGCCAGAAGCGATTCGCGTCTCCGTTCAAGGGGAACTCAAGCACTCCATGGGCGACCAAGCGAGACGTTTCGAGTTCTCGAACGGCGTTCGGGGATGGATCGTTTCGAGTGAGCACGGAGTATTGGCGAGCTGGAGAGTCAAGGGCTTCGATGTGGATACCGGTGTCCGGAATCTTGACCTGGGTGCAGGCGGGCATCTCGATTTTGCGGTTGATGCCCTGGGTGACTACGAATCGGACTCGTTTCAGTGGTCTCCTGAGATCGTTGAGACTCTGACTCCTCAGCAGCAGAGCGCCGGAATGGAGCCGCGGCGATGGAGCGCCGAGGACGATTTCCCGGACCCGAGTATCGTTCCGCTCGGGCCCTTCGAGCGATACGCGCAGGTGTTGCTGATGACGAATGAATTCGCCTTTCGCGATTAGAGCGAACGCAGCCCTTTTCTTGGTGGTGCCGCGAATCTTGCTAGAAATCCGTCAATCGTGTCTTTATACTCAAGGTGGGCTTGGGCTAGATAGTGCGGAATTGGGTAAGCCGGAAGACTGGCGTCATCGTCCCGGTGGTGACGGCGTCTGTTCTATCCGCTCCGGGCTGGGCACAGCAACGGCCGATACCGTCGCCGGATTCTGTCGTCGAGTATCGTGCGGTCTTGAGCCAGTATTGCCTCGCATGTCACGGAGCGGCTACCAGGACGGCGGGTCTAGACCTGGAGACACTGCTTGGAACCGACCCGTCGGACCACGCAGAGACATGGGAAGCGGTCGTCAGCAAGCTTCGGGGTCGGCAAATGCCGCCGGTTGGACCGCCGAGGCCGGATGAGGCAACCTACGACGCGACGGTTACCACGCTGGCGGATTCCCTGGACCGGTATGCAGAATCGAATCCCAATCCCGGGCGAACCGCAACTTTTCGGAGGCTGAATCGAAGCGAGTACGGCAATTCGATCCGCGATCTCCTTGCACTGGATGTCGACCTGAGTTCGCTGTTGCCAGGTGATGAGGCAAGCCACGGATTCGACAACATCACAGTCGGTGACCTGCCTCCGATGCTCTTGGAGCGGTATGTATCGGCCGCGGAAAAGATCAGCCGGCTTGCTGTGGGCCGCACAGGTCGGTTGCCGGAAGCCAAAGAGGTTCGCGTCCCCCCGGATCTGACGCAGGAAGGCCACATTGCTGGGCTTCCGATCGGTACGCGAGGCGGGGCACTTGTGCCGTACACCTTCCCGGTGGACGGAGAGTACGACATCACAGTGCGATTGGCCCGGGACCGGAACGAAGACGTGGAGGGGTTGAACCGAGCCCACCAGCTGGAACTCCTTGTGGACCGGGAGAGAGTGGCGCTCTTCGATGTGAAACCGCCGCCAAGAGGGCTCGATCACCGCAATGTCGACAGCCACCTCACGTCGCGCGTGAAGGTTACTGCAGGGCCGCGCCGGGTTGGGGCCACGTTCTTGAAAGACGCGACGACGCTGCTCGAGACTCAGCGGCAGCCATATCAGGCGCGCTTCAATTTCTATCGGCATCCCCGCACCCAGCCAGCCATCTTTTCGGTCACGATCATGGGCCCCTACGATTCGGCTGGAACTGGCAGCACTCCGAGTCGCGAGCGTATCTTCGTTTGCGAGCCAGCTAGCGTTGTCGCGGAGGAGGAGTGTGCTCGACAGATAGTTCGGACACTGGCGAGAAGGGCTTTCCGGAGACCGGTGGACGACGCCAGCATCGACGGTCCGCTGCGTTTCTACCGCACGGCACGGGCCGAGGGCGGGGAAGAGCGAGGATTCGACGAAGGCATCGAGCGAGCGCTCGCGGCGATTCTGGTGAGCCCTCAGTTCTTGTTCAGGATAGAGCGGGACCCGCCCGCCCTGGAAGCCAACACGGCTTATCGGATCAGTGATCTTGAACTCGCTTCGAGGCTCTCCTTCTTCCTGTGGAGCAGCATTCCGGACGACATCTTGCTGGAGGCCGCTGTTCGTGGGGATCTGAGCAGTTCCGACGGTTTGGAGCGGCAAGTTCGGAGGATGCTGGCTGATCCCAAGTCCCAGTCCCTTGTGAACAACTTTGCCGCCCAGTGGCTGCACTTGCGGAACCTAGAGGGAATCCGGCCCAACATGCGGCTCTTTCCCGACTTCGACGAGAACCTGCGGCGTGCCTTTCGCACCGAAACGGAATTGTTGCTGCAGACTGTGATTCGCGAGGACCGCAGCATTCTCGACCTGCTGAGGCCGGATTTCACTTTTGTGAACGAACGCCTTGCAAAGCACTACGGGATTCCGAATGTCTATGGCAGCTGGTTTCGGAGAATCCCGCTTGACGGAGACAGCAGTCGAGGCGGGCTCCTTCGGCACGGCAGTGTGTTGACCGTTACGTCGTATGCCACCAGGACTTCGCCCGTTATTCGAGGCAAGTGGATTCTGGAGAACATTCTCGGAATGCCGCCGCCGCCGCCGCCAGCGGATGTTCCCGAGCTTAGCGAGAAGACGATTTCAGGGGACATTTCGGTGCGCGAAAGACTGGCGGAACATCGCGCGGACCCTGCTTGCTCCGGATGCCACAACCCGATGGACCCCCTCGGGTTCGCGTTGGAAAATTACGATGCCGTGGGTCGCTGGCGGACTGTTGATCTTGGCCTGCCGGTCGACCCGTCCGGGGAACTGGTGGATGGCACTCATGTGTCCGGGGTGGCGGATCTCGAAGCGGCCTTGCTTCAGAGGCCGGAAATGTTTGCGTCCACACTGACCGAAAGGCTACTCACGTTTGCGCTCGGCAGAGGCGTTGAGTACTACGACGAACCGGCAATCCGAAGAATCGTTCGCAACGCAAGAAGCAGCAACTTCCGGTTTTCTTCGCTTATCCTAGGGATATCTGCTAGTACCCCGTTTCAGATGAGGAATTCGAAATGATCATCACCAAGAAGGCGTTGCCACGGCGCAAGTTTCTCAGGGGAACTGGGGCCACCCTTTCCCTGCCTCTCCTGGATGCCATGGTGCCGCCGTTGACGGCGCTAGCCAAGACTCCCGCCCAGCCCGTCCGACGGCTTGGCTTCGTGTACATGCCGATGGGATGTGACATCACGCGATGGACCCCACCTGGCGGAAAGAAGTTGAAGGAACTCTCACCCAGCCTCTCCTCGCTCGCCCCCGTGATCGACGATGTCACGGTAGTCACGAACCTGGAGCTCAAGAACTCCTACCCTGGAACGCATGCCACATCCAATGCCGGATTCCTGAGCGCGGCCAAGGCGAAGTGGACCGAGAGCACGGACTACCATCTGGGCACGACGGTCGATCAAATCGCCGCAAAGCGCATTGGCCAGGAAACGAGACTCCCGTCTCTCGAGATGGCCATGGACCTGATGTCGATGGTGGGGCAGTGCGACAACGGGTTCGCGTGCGTGTACCAGAACAATCTCTCGTGGTCGTCGCCCACCACGCCGCTGCCGTCGGAAGCCCATCCCAGGGTTGTCTTCGAGCGCCTTTTCGGCGAAGGCGGGTCCGCGGATGATCGCAGGAGGGCCCTGAGCCGCAAGGCGAGTCTCCTCGACTGGGTTGTCGAGGACGCGACGCGCTTGCAAGCGGGTCTGAGCGCCGAGGACCGGACCAAGGTCAGCCAGTACTTGGACTCCATTCGCGAAGTGGAGCGCCGGATCCAAAAAGCGGAGGCCGAGACCACCGAACGGGAATTGCCGGACCTCGAGCGCCCTGTGGGCGTGCCGGTTGCGTACGCTGACCATGCGAAGTTGATGTTCGACCTCCAAGTGCTGGCCCTACAGGCGGACATCACGAGGGTCGTCACCTTCCAGCTCGCAAGAGAAACGAGCACTCGCACGTACCCGGAAGTTGGCGTACCGGAGCCGCACCATCCGTTGACCCATCACGGTAACAATCCCGAGAAGATCGCCAAGGTCGCTAAGATCAACGCTTTCCACGTGTCCCTGTTCGCAGGGTTCCTTGAGAAGCTCAAGGCCACTCGGGACGGCGACGGTTCGCTCCTCGACCATTCGCTCTATCTGTACGGCAGTGGCATGGGAAACCCGAATGTTCACGATCACACCAACCTCCCGATCCTCGTTGCCGGGGGTGCGGCCGGCGGCATCCGAGGAGGTCGCCACATCAGGTACGCGGAGCCGACGCCGCTGGCAAACCTCCATCTAACCCTGCTGGACAAGGCTGGCATACACCTGGACGGCTTTGCCGACAGCAGTGGCAAGGTGGATGAACTCGTGGAGCCGCTGAGCATCTGATCGCCGATAGGAGCATGCAAATGGGTAACGGTGAGTCTGGAAAGCGGATCGGCAGGTGTCTTTTCATAGCCGTGTTGTGCGCCGGGACGCTGTCTGGCGCGAATTCTGTCGCGCCACTCGCGGACGCGGCGGAAGTTGGTCGGCCCGAACATGTCCAAGGTCTGCTGGACGATGGACTGGACCCCAACGGCTCGCAGCCGGACGGGATGACGGCCCTGCACTGGGCGGCATATCGGGAGGATTTCGGAATTGCCGAACTGCTGATCAAGTCCGGCGCTGATCCGGATGCCCAGAATCGCTACGGCGTCACGCCGTTGTACTTGGCCTGCGTCAATGGTAACGGCGCGATGGTGGAGCTTCTCGTGACCGCGGGGGCGGATCCCAATGGCGTTCAGAGAGGCGGGGAAACTGCGCTCATGACGGCGGCTCGCACCGGCAAGGTCGATGCCGTGAGGGTATTGCTGGACCACGGTGCCGAAGTTGGCACCAGGGATGGCATCGCCGGACAGACCGCTCTCATGTGGGCGGCGGCAGAGGGCCACGCCGGTGTCATTCGTTTGCTCCTCGAATCTGGTGCGAACGTCGATGCCCGTCTGGCGTCAGGGTTCACGCCCCTGCTGTTCGCGGTCCGCGAGGGCCGCATCGAGGCGATGGAGGTGCTGCTGGAAGCCGGTGCCGGCGCAAACGACTGGATTCGTCCTCCGGCCAACACGCTCAGCCAGGCGCGCGGATACCGAGGGGCGCCGCCCTACGGTGCGAGCGCGTTGTTGATTGCCGTCGAGAACGCGCATTTCGAACTCGCCACACGTCTACTCGATGCCGGCGCGGACGCGAACGCGGCAAAGACCGGATATACGACCCTGCATGCAATGGCTCGTGTCCGGAATCCGGGGGTTGGTGACAATGACCCGCCGCCGGATGGCTCCGGATCCATGACGAGCATCGAGTTCGTCCACGAGATCGCCAGGCGCGGCGCTGACGTGAATGCACGCATGACGAAGAATGTCAATCTCACCAATACCCGTATCAGCAAGATGGGTGCGACGCCGTTTTTCCTGGCTGCCCATACTGCGGATGTTGAGCTGATGCGGGCTCTGGCAGAACTTGGCGCGGACACCCTACTGGGGAACGATGATGACACTACGCCCTTAATGGCGGCAGCGGGAGTTGGTACGCGGTCGCCTGGGGAAGACGCCGGCACGGAAGGTGAGGTGTTGGAGGCGATCGATCTCGCGATGGAACTGGGTGCCGACATAAATGCCGTTGACGACAAGGGCGAAACGGCGATGCACGGGGCGGCGTACAAGAACCTCCCTAGAGCGGTCGAGCACCTGGCCGCACTCGGTGCCGATATCGGGATTTGGAACCGGCCCAACCGCTTTGGGTGGACGCCGCTGGCGATTGCGACCGGATATCGATTTGGCAACTTCAAGCCTTCCGAGGTCACAGTGGCGGCCTTGCGCCGGGTGATGCTTTCCGCGGGTGTGCTGCCCCCAGAGACAGTGCAAGCCGAGACCCAGCAGATCTACTAGCGAATGACCAGCCAGAGAGATCTGGGACTTACGACGATGGACAAGATTCCGACGAGACGGGACATTCTGCGCGACTCCACGATGGGCTTCGGGCTGTATGCGCTCGGGACGATTCTATCTTCGGAGAATCTGCAGGGTGCAGTTGGCTACGACCCAGCGAAGCCATTGGAGCCCAAGCCGTCTCCACTGCCAGCCAGAGCTAAACGCGTCATTCATATCTTCATGAACGGCGGCCCATCGCAGGTCGACACTTTTGACCCGAAGCCAGCGCTCGGAAAGTACGCCGGGCAGGCGCTTCCAATTCACCTCCGAACGGAGCGTCGCACGGGTGCTGCCTTTCCATCGCCATTCGAGTTCCGCAATCACGGTAATAGCGGTATCGAAGTCAGCGAGATCTTTCCGAAAGTGGCCGAGCATGTCGACGACCTTTGTGTCATCCGCTCGATGCACACTGACATACCGAATCACGGCCCGTCGCTGATGATGATGAACACGGGCACCACGCAGCAGTCTCGGCCAAGCTTTGGTTCGTGGCTGACTTACGGTCTTGGAAGCGAGAATCGCAACCTTCCAGGATTCATCGTGCTGTGTCCAGGGGGTTATCCGATCTGGGGGGCCAAGAATTGGCGTTCGGCCTTCCTGCCTGGGGCGTTTCAAGGCACCCACGTGGACACACGCCACAGAACTCCGGACAAGCTGATTGCGGACGTGAGCAACAGGTTCACCACGAGCAGCGCGCAGCGCGGCCAACTGGACCTATTGGGCAAGCTGAATGCCGCGCATGCTTCTAGGCGAGCCGGCGACGCATTGCTTGATGCCCGAACCCAGTCATTCGAGCTCGCGTTCCGCATGCAGATGGAGGCGTCCGACGTCTTTGACATCGGCAAGGAGTCACAAGCCGTCCGGGATCTTTACGGGGACACCCTGCACGGCCGCCAAATGCTAATCGCGCGTAGACTGCTCGAGAAAGGCGTCCGGTTCGTCCAGGTTTGGCACGGCGCAGGGCAACCGTGGGACTCTCACAACGAAATTGAAGCGAACCACCGCAAGCTGGCGGGGCAGTGCGACCAGCCGATTGCGGCGCTGCTGACCGACCTGAAGCAACGCGGCATGTTGGACGACACGCTAGTGATCTGGGGCGGCGAGTTCGGACGGACCCCTGTGGTCGAACTCACCTCGTTCGGGGCCAACTCGGGTAAGAATGGCCGCGATCACAATTCGTACGGCTTTTCGATGTGGCTGGCAGGAGGCGGGGTGAAGCGCGGGTACGTCCATGGCGCGACCGATGAATTTGGCTTCCGCGCCCAAGAGAACAAGGTGCACGTGCACGACCTTCATGCCACCCTCTTGCACCTGCTGGGCTTCGATCACGAGCGATTCACTTTTCGGTACGCTGGCCGTGATTTTCGATTGACCGATGTCCACGGGCAAGTGGTCAGTGATCTTGTTGCGTGAATTCGCAGCGTCCCTCCCCATCAACAGCCAAGACACTTCAGCGGTGTGCCGACGGCATGGCTTGAATGCATCCTCGAATGACCCGTCGCAATCGAGAGCTCGTGGCGTGAGAGGCGTGCCGCGGCGGACTCAGCAATCCCAGCCATCGCGCAGCCCACCCCTCCAATTCGCGGCCAAAGAAGCGATCGAATAGACTGAATCTTGGCATCCGATTCCAGTTGCCGGCTTTGGACGGTCGGGGAATGGTTGCGTGGCCATACTCTGGCGTTCGCGGTGGTCTGTATGGCGATCGGGGCAATTCCGCTTTGGGGGCAATCGAAGGAAGGCCAGTCGACGCCCCCCTCAAACAGCGCAACTGATATCTACCTGCAAGAGATCCGGATGCACGAAAAGCGCGACCAGCGGCTCCCCAACTTGCCGAACGAGCGAAATGTCCCGCATTTTGTACATGGCCGGGTCACCACGGATCACGGCGAATTGCCGTCGGAATGGGTCGATGTCACGCTGCGGTGCGGAGGAGACTTTCTTCGTGGCACCTTTGCTGATCGCAACGGACATTTCACCTTTGACGCCCGATCGGACCCGGAGTATCGCAAGCGGGAAGCGAGAGACAGGACGGCTGGAGGCTACGGGCACTCCACTGGGCGGCCCCTTTATGGAACTGGGAGCATCAGCTGTTCGCTGCAAGTTGACTCTCCTGGATACAGATCCGCTCAATTGGAGTTGCCCGACATTCGCAGGATGGGAAAGATCGAACTGGGAATCCTTGAGTTGCAGCAACTGGAAGGCGTAACCGGGAATGTCGTCACCCAGTTCTCGCAAGAGGCACCGCCCGCCGCAGTCAATGCCTTCAGGAAGGGGCTCCGGGCGCTGAAGAGAAACCACCCCCTGTATCAGCAGGCCTCGTTTCACTTTGAGCAGGCGCTGCAGACGTATCCCAAATCCTCCGCGGCCTGGACAGCATTGGGTGAGGCACGCTTAGGCCTAGGGAATTCTGAGGGAGCCCGCTCGTCATTCCTCCGGGCAATCGATGTTGATCCGAAGTTCTTGCCCGCCTACGAACAGTTGATGGAGCTAACTGTGGTTCGCATGGAATGGCCGGAACTGGAATCCCTGTCAAGGCGCTACATAGCCTTGTCTCCAAATTCGGTCAAGGGCCTGTATCTGAGTGGCGTGGCGGCGGTCAACACCCTTGACTACGCACACGCGGAGGAGATGGCCCAACGAATCCGTGCGCAAGATGATGAAGGCGCCGCGGTAAAGGGCCAATTCCTCATGGCGATGGTTCACGAAGGCAGATCCGAGTTTTCAATAGCTGCCGAACTGTACCAGGAGATTGTTGGTCAGGTAGACCTCCGAATCAGTGACTGGATCAAGAGCAAGCTCCGGGAATGGAGTACCGGCAAGGTCTTGGAGCCACGCCCTACCTCGGTTCAGTCACCGATCGTCACACCCTGATCGCCGCCTCCGATAGCTGCAGCCGTGAGTTCGTGGAGTAGGAGGCACGCTGCAGCTGCGGACTCAGCAATCCCAGCCATCGCGCAGCCCACCCCTCCAATTCGCGCCCAAAGAAGCGATCGAATAGACTGAATCTTGGTATCCGATTCCAGTTGCCGGCTTTGGACCGTCGAGGAATGGTTGCGTAGCCATGCACTGGCGTTCGCGGTGTTCTGTATGGCCCTCGGGGCAATTCGCTTTGGGGGCAATCGAAGGAAAGCCAGCCGACGTCCCCCTCATCCGGTGCAACCAGTACCGACCAGTACTCCACAGGCCCGGGCCTAGTTGATTTCTACCTGCAAGAGATCCGGATGCATGAAAAGCGCTACCGGCAGCTCCCGAACTTGACGAACGAGCGGAATGCCCCGCACTTTGTACACGGCCGGGTCATTACGGATCACGGCGACTTGCCTTCGGAATGGGTCGATGTCACGCTGCGGTGCGGAGGAGGCTTTCTTCGTAGCACCTTTGCTGATCGCAACGGACATTTCACCTTTGACGCCCGGTCGGACCCGGAGTATCGCAAGCGGGAAGCGAGAAACAAGACGGCTGGAGGCTACGGGTACTCCACCAGGCGTCCCCTGTATGGAACTGGGAGCGTCAGCTGCTCGCTGCAAGTTGACTCTCCTGGATACAGATCCGCTCAATTGGAGTTGCCCGACATTCGCAGGATGGGAAAGATCGAACTGGGAATTCTTGAGTTGCAACAGCTGGAGGGCGTGACCGGAACTGTCGTCACCCAGATCGCGCAAGATGTCCCGCAAGCCGCAAGAAATGCCTTCAACAAGGGATTCCGGGCGCTTAGGAGAGACAAACCCCTGTACCAGCAGGGCTCGGCCCACTTGGAGAAGGCAGTGCGGACTTATCCTGAGTTTTCGGCGGCTTGGACAGCATTGGGCGAAGCGCGCTTGGGCCTGGAGGATTCGGATGGAGCCCGCTCGGCATTCCGCCGGGCAATCGAGGTGGACCCGAAGTTCTTGCCTGCGTACGAGCGGTTGATGGAGTTGACGGTGGTTCGAATGGAATGGCAGGACCTCGAATCTCTGTCAAGGCGTTACATAGCCTTGTCTCCAAACTCGGTCAAGGGCTTGTATTTGAGTGGTGTGGCGGCGGTCAACACTCTAGACTTCCCACACGCGGAGCAGATGGCCCAACGAATCGGTGCTCAAGATGATGAAGGCGCCGCGGTGAAGAGCCAATTCCTCATGGCGATGGTTTACGAAGGAAGGTCCGAGTTCGCAGAAGCCGCAGAACTGTACCAGGAGATCGTTGGTCAGGTAGACCGCCGAATCAGTGACTGGATCAAGAGCAAGCTCCGGAAATGGAAGGGCGGGAACGCTGTCGAGCCACGCCCCACTTCGCTTCAATCGCCAATCGCTACACCCTAATCGCCGTTTTCGATCAAGCATTGTGGGGGTTCTTGGCTTGGCTGGCAACTCCGGGCAGGGCGCCAGGGCTTTTCAATGTTCGGTAGCAATAGCTGAATGACAAAGGACTAAGGCGGAAGGCTGGACAAACACGCCTGGGTTATGCGATAACTCGCAGAATGATCCCGAACGAGATTCCCTTGCGGGAAGTGCAGGTCCGGACCGTGCGGCCCGACGAGGAGCCGCGCTGGAACGAGCTGATGCGCCAGCACCACTATCTCGGGTTCCGCAACTTCTGTGGCAAGCGCCTGCGGCAGGTCGCCGTGCTCGGCG
>MKWU01001767.1_pt1 | contig 35650 bp, 30 predicted proteins | sample 809101 | NCBI WGS metagenome assembly MKWU01 (sample SAMN05860141, study PRJNA318959) | sponge metagenome | host: Aplysina aerophoba | place: Slovenia: Piran, Adriatic Sea, Gulf of Piran | collected 2013-05-07
CGAGGCCATCGACGAGGCCGCCCGCGAGGGCGCGAGCCTCATCGTGCTGCCCGAGGCGTGGCTGCCCGGCTACCCCTACTGGTGTACCGAGCAGCGCCCCAGCCGCGCCGTGAGCGCCCTCTACCGCGAACTCGTCGAGAACGGCGTCGAGGTGCCCGGCCCCGTGACCGATGCCCTCGGCGAGGCGGCGGAACGCGCGAACGCCACTGTCGTCATCGGCGTGACCGAGCGCGCCGGAGGCACGCTCTACAACACCCTCTGCTACATCGACCCCGACGGCGACCTCCTCGGGGCCCACCGCAAGCTCGTCCCGACCCTCTCCGAGCGAACCGTCTGGGGCATGGGCGACGGCTCCGACCTCGACGCCTACGACACCCCCGCCGGCCGCGTCGGCGGCCTCATCTGCTACGAGCACTTCATGGCCCCCGCCCGCTACGCCCTCGCCGGCCTCGGCGTCGAAGTCCACGCCTCCGTCTGGCCCGGCTACCCCTTTCTCCATGCCAACGTCGATGCCGCCACGCGCATGCTCGCCGTCGAGAACGCCTGCGCCGTCGTCGTCGCCCGCGAGGTCATGTCCGCCGACCGCCTCCCCGCCGGCACGCCCTTTGCCGAGCACCCCCGCATGTGGGAGATGAACGGTGGCAGCGCCATCATCGCCCCTGGCGGGAAGTACCTCGCCGAGCCCGTCTACGACGACGAAACCATCCTCTACGCCGAGATCGACCCCGCCGACCTCGTCGAAGCCAAGCGCTGGGTCGATGGCGTCGGCCACTACAGCCGCCCCGACGTCTTCCGCCTGCACTGGGACCGCAGCCCCAAGCCCCCCATCGCCACCGAGTAGCCCCGCCCCGCCTTACCCCTGCCCGTCGTTGTAGAGTGCCCCGCATGCCCGACGGGACCGCCCCCCTCGACTTCCGCGTCCTCAATCTCGCCCGCGGTGTGGCCGGGGCCTACGCCACCCGCCTCCTCGCCGATTTGGGCGCGCGCTGCTCGTGGTGGCGCTGGACCGACCCCCGCCCCGGCGACTGGCCCCCAAGCGACCTCGTCTACGCCTACTTCGAGGACGAGGTCGAGCTCCGAGACGACCGCCTCGACCGCGATGCGCTCCTCGCCGCCCTCCCCGCCCTCGCCCCCCACTTCGACCTTGTCCTCACCGACTTCTCCCTGCCGGAACTCGAGCAGGATGCCCTGTACGAGCTCCTCCGGCCCGCTAACCCCGCCATCGTCGTCGCCAACGCCGACCACTACGGCCGCAGCGGTCCCTATGCCCGCTGGGCCGCCGACGAGCTCACCGACTACGCCCTCGGCGGGTACTGGTCGATTGCCGGTCACCCGGAGCGCGAGCCCCTGCGCGTTCCCGGCCACCAGGCGCAGTTCCACGCCGGACTCCAGGTCGCGTTCGCCTCGCTCACCGCCCTCCGCCACGCCCTCCGCACCGGCGAAGGCCAGGAGGTCGAGGTCAGTGCCGCCGAGGCCATGCTCGGCGCCCACTGGAGTACCACCGTCGCCTGGACCCACGAGGGTCGCGTCTTCATGCGCACCGGCTCCGACCTCGTCCGCGCCAAGGACGGCTGGGTCCACTTCTTCAACTTCCTCGTCCACCAGAACGTCCTCCTCCTCTGCGGGCGCCCCGACCTCGCGAACCACCCGGACTACCAGACCATCCTCGGCCGGCGCGACCACCTCCCCGAGATCGAGGCCATCGTCCGCGAGTGGTGCGCGGCCCACTCGGTGAAGCAGATCGCCGAGAAAGGGCAGGCGCTCCGCGTCCCCGTGGTCTTCATGGCCGACGCTCCCGGGCTGCTCGCCGACGACCACCTCGCCGACCGCGAGTACTTCCGCGACTGCCGCGGCAAGCCGATGCCCGGCCGCCCCTACCGCTGGACCGATCCCTGGCCGGATGCCGAACCGCCCGACACGCTCGGCCGCGCGGTCGCAGGTCACACCCCACCTGTCCGTAGCGGCGAGTCGATCACCGTCAGCGCCCCCTTCGAGGGCCTTCGCGTCATCGAGGTCACGAACAACTGGGCCGGACCGATCGCCTGCCGCCACCTCGCCGATCTCGGCGCCGAGGTCATCAAGGTCGAGCTCGCCACGCGCCCCGCCACCCGCGGCAGCCACTATGCCGGCCTCGACCCGGGCAAGTACCACTGGAACACGTCCGGCTACTTCAACCAGATGAACCGCAACAAGCGCGATATCGCCCTCGACCTCGCCACCGACGATGGTCGCCAGATCTTCCTCGACCTCGCCGCGAAGGCCGATGTCGTCATCGAGAACAACAGCGCCCGCGTCATGCCCAACCTCGGCCTCTCCTACGAGGAGCTAAGCAAGGTCAATCCCCGCCTCGTCATGGTCTCCATCAGCGGCTTCGGGGCGACCGGCGCCCGCCGCAACTGGATGGCGTACGGCTCCAACATCGAGGCCGCCAGCGGACTGGCCTCCACCACCGGCTATCCCGGCGACGAGCGTCCCTACCGCACCGGCTCCTTCATCGCCGACCCCATCGCCGGCGGCCACGCCGCCATCGCCGCCGTGGCCGGCCTCGAACGGCTCGACCGCACCGGCCGCGGCTCCCACGTCGACATGGCCCTCACCGAGTCCGCCATGACCTTCATGGTCGCCGCCTTCGCCCATGTCCACGACAACGGCCACTCGATGCCCCGCAACGGCAACGTCGAGCCCGCCGACGCCCCCACCGGCGCCTATCCCGTCTACGGTCGCGACGACTGGATCGCCATCGCCGTCCGCACCGACGAGCAGTGGCGCGCCCTCTGTGCCGTCGCCGGTCTCGACGACCTCGCCGGGCTCGATCGCCCCGCCCGCGTCGCCCGCCGCGCGGAGATCGACGAGCGCCTCGCCGCCTGGACGCAGCCCCTCACCCGCTTCGAGGCCGTCCGCGAGCTCCAGGGGCGCGGCGTCCCCGCCGCCCCTATCCTCCACAACTGGCAGCTCCACGCCGACCCCCACTTCCACGCCCGCGGCTCCTGGGTCCACATCGACCACCCCGATACGGGCGTCTACCCCTACCCCGGCTTCATGTGGCGCTTCTCCCGCACGGCCCCGTCCGTCCGCAGCCACGCCCCCCGCTTCGCCGAGGGCAATGAATACGTCTTCGGCGAGCTCCTCGGCCGCGACGCCGGCGCCATCGAGCGCCTCTACGAGGAGGGCGTCACCGCCCACGAGCCCGCCGTCCCCGCCCCGCCCTTCGTCGTCTCCCCCCTCACCACTCCCTGACCCCCTACAATCCCGCCATCTGAGGAGGCCAATCCATGCCCGAGTACGAGAACATCCTCTACTCCACCAGCGACCGCATCGCGACCATCACGCTCAACCGCCCCGAGAAGCTGAACGCCCTCAACCGCGACCTCCGCGGCGAGTTCGTCGACGCCCTCAAGGTCGCGGAGCGCGACGACGACGTGACCGTCATCCTCGTCCGCGGTGCCGGACGTGCCTTCAGCGCGGGCTACGACATCACCCCCAACCAGCCCGCCGACGCCCGTGCCGGCATCCTCGTCTCGGAGAAGCACTTCGACACCTGGACCGACCCCTTCGCCCGCAGCTGCGTCCGCGACTGGATGACGATCTGGGACCTGCTCAAGCCGGTCGTCGCGATGGTCCACGGCTACTGCCTCGCCGGTGGCTCCGAGCTGATGTCGATGTGTGACATCGCCTTCGCCTCCGACGACTGCAAGATCGGCTATCCCCCCATGCGCGGCATGACCACCCCCGACGTCATCTACTTCCCCTGGAAGATGCCCATGGGACGCGCCAAGTACCTCCAGCTCAGCGGCAACAGCCTTACCGGCAAGCAGGCCGCCGAATGGGGCTGGATCGCGAAGAGCTTCCCCGCCGAGTCGCTCGAGGAGGAGGTCATGAAGGAGGTGCGCGCCATCTCCAGCATCGCCCCCGACCTGCTCGCCGCGAACAAGCTCGCCATTAACCAGAGCTACGAGATCATGGGCATCCGCACCGCCCTCAACACCGGCCCGCAGTGGCACGCCCTCAGTGGCCGCATGCGCCCCGGCGCCGGCGAGTTCGGCCGCATCTCCAACGAGGAAGGCCTCCGCGCCGCCCTCGCCTGGCGCGACGAGGCCTTCAACAACGAGGGCTTCAGGCCATAGCGAATAGTGATTAGTGGCTGGTGACTAGTCACCAATCACTAGCCACTAGCCACTACGGCTACGCCTCAGTCCCCGGCACCATCACCGGGCCCGAGTGATGGTGGGTCATCCGCCACCGCCCCTCCTCCCGCACGAACACGTTCGTCGCGTAGAGCGGGCTGCCCGAGACCACCTCCCGGCAGAGCACGACGGCGGCGTCGCCGACCACCGTCACGCTCGCGCCGCCGCCCACGATCCGGGGCTGGTTCGGGTTCGCGAGGATCGTGCGCCAGCTCTCCAGCACGTCCTCGCGGCCGCTCAAGACGGTCCAGCCGGGGTGCAGGCACGTCACCGGCGTGAGCCGCGCCCACACGTTCTCCATCGCGCCCATGTCCGCCGTGCCCAGCGCGCGGTAGAAGCCCTCGTTCGCGAGGAGGACCTCCTGCTCCGCTTCCGTGTGTCTTCCCGGCTCTGTCACGGCCCAAGGATAGCCGCCCAGCGCTGGCAGCGGACGTGAAACGGGGCCCGTCGAAACGGACCCCGTTCGGTCGTGCGTCCAAGCGACGGCGGGCTAGCCCTCCGAGCCGGCGTTGATGCCTTCCTCGAAGCGGTGCTCCAGCTCGTCCTCGAAGAAGAACTTCTCCTCGCCGAAGGCCGGGCGAAGCTCGTTCAGCCACGTCGCCGACTCGTCGTACTGGGCGAAGAAGGGCCGGCTCACCCAGTCCGGGTCGCGTCCCTGCAGGAAGCTCAGCGTCAGCACCTTCTGGCCCGACACCTCGGCCGGACCCAGCACCGCCACCTTCCCCGGCTCCGCCGACATGCTCGGACCGCGAACCGTGCGCGCCAGACCGCTGACCTGGTTGTAGGCCCCGCGGAAGATCTCCCACGCCCGCACCAGCGGGATCTCGAAGAAGTGCTTCGCGCCCGTGTCGCGCGCCACGAACATGTAGTACGGGATCATCCCCAGGCGCACCTGCTCTCGCCACATCGTGGCCCACGCCTCCGAGTTGTCGTTGATGTTCCGCATGATCGGCGACTGCGTCCGGATCTGCGCGCCCGTCTCGCGGATGCGCTCCGTCGCCTCGCGCACGGCCGGCGTGCTCAGCTCCGCGGGGTGGTTGAAGTGCGCCATGATCGAGAGGTGCCGCCCTGTCGCCGTGATGCGGCGGAAGATGTCCAGCATCTCCTCGGCGTCGTCGTCCGTCGTGAACCGGTACGGCCAGTAGCCCAGCGCCTTCGTCCCGATCCGGATCGTCCGCAGGTTTGGCGGATCCTCCTCAAGGATCGGCTCGATGTACTGCTTGAAGCGCCGCGTCTTCATCACCATCGGGTCGCCGCCCGTGATGAGCACGTCGCTCACCCTGGGTCGCTCCCGCAGGTAGGAAATCAGCCCTTGCGCCTGCTTCGTCGCGAACTTCAGGTCGTCCAGCCCGACGAACTGCGGCCAGCGGAAGCAGAACGTGCAGTAGGCATGGCACGTCTGCCCGTTACTTGGGAAGAGCAGCACCGTCTCTTCGTACTTGTGCTGCAAGCCTTCGACCGCTTCCTCGTAGAGGACCGGCACGTTGTGCTCGAGCTGCCCCGCCGGGTGCGGGTTCAGGGTCATGCGGATGCGGTTCGCGGCCTCGTCGATCTCGGCCCGCGAGGCCTCCCGCGAGACCAGCGTCGCGACCTCGTCGAAGTGGTCTTCGCGCAGCATGTTCTGCTGGGGGAAGGTCAACGTGAAGATCGGGTCGTTGGGAACGTCGTCCCAGTTGATCAGCTCATTGACGACATAATTGTTCGTCTTGAACGGCAGCACCCGCGACACCACGTCGATGGCGAAGCGCTGATCCTTGCTGAGCCGCTCGGCCTGGGGAAGCCCGGCGATGTTGTGGAGGGTAATCGCGCGATACTTCTCCGGATCCGGGGCGTCCGTGAGGTCGATCACATTGCTCGTCATAAGGGAAGCCTCCTGTGGCATAACGTAAGTCCGCGCCCTTCGGGCGAGGACCGGTCGGTCTCTGCTCGAGACCACCGACTGGGAGGCTGGTCGCGTAGTCGCGAGCCTCCGAACGCCTGCGGGGTTAGCTGTCGGGTTCGGCGTCGGAGATCGCCTATGCGCTTCCGCGCAATTCACCCCAATGGTGGTTCCCCCGTTCCCCGGCGACTCGGGTAATCGCACGGAGATTCGGCCCTTCCAGTTTACCATGCGCTACCGGCCCCCCAACCCCGCGCTGACGGAAACATGTCAGCGGTCGTACACTTTGGGGGCTGCCGACATAAGTTGGCCTACGCGGAGGCCCGCAATGCCCCGAGCCATCTGGAAGGGCGCCATCAGCTTCGGCATGGTGAGCATCCCCATCCGCCTCTTCCCCGCCACCGAGAGTAAGGACATCGGCTTTCGCCAGCTCCGGCGCGATACCACCACGCGCGTCCGCATGCTCCGCTGGGACCCCGTCGAGGAGCAGGAAGTGCCCTACGACGAGATCGTGAAGGGCTACGAGTACGCCAAGGACCGCTACGTCATCCTCGAAGACGAGGACTTCGAGAAGCTCCCCCTCCCCACCAAGCACACCATCACGCTGACCGCGTTCGTCGAGGAATCCGAGATCGACCCCGTCCACTACGAGAAGTCCTACTACCTCGCCCCGGACGAGGTCGGCCTCAAGCCGTACTCCCTCCTCATCCGCGCGATGCAGGCCAAGGGGCTCATCGCCATCGCCAAGGTCGCCATTCGCACGAAGGAACGCCTCTGCGCCCTCCGCGCCCGCGGCGACCAGCTCATCCTCGAAACCCTCTTCTACCCGGACGAGATCCGCGACCCCGGCGATTCGGTCGCCGTCGAGGAGATTACCGATCAGGAGATGGAGATGGCCCGCGCCCTCATCGAGATGCTCGAGGAGCCCTTCGACCCGGAGAAGTACACGGACGAATACCGCGAAGCCCTGATGACCATCATCAACGCCAAGCTGGAGGGCCAGGAGGTGGCGACCCCCGAGGCCGCCGCCCCGCAGCCCGCCGTCGACCTCATGGCCGCCCTCCGCGCCAGCGTCGAGGCCGCCCGCGCCCGCAAGGAGGGCGAAGCCGCCCCCGCCAGCGACAACGGCGCCACCGCCGGCGAGAAGGCCGCCGTCGCCGCCGACTAGCCGCCGGGGCGCCACATGACTGAGCCCCTCGACCAATACCGCGAGAAGCGCGACTTCGCGGCCACCCCCGAGCCCCCCGACGCCGTCCCCGAGGGGCGCGCCGGACCCCTCACCTTCGTCGTCCAGAAGCACGACGCCACCCGCCTCCACTACGACGTCCGCCTCGAGGTTGGCGGCGTGATGAAGTCCTGGGCCGTGCCCCGCGGCCCCTCCAGCGACCCCTCCGTCCGCCGCCACGCCGTCATGACCGAGGACCACCCCATCGCCTACTCCGCCTTCGAGGGCGTCATCCCGAAGGGGCAGTACGGAGCGGGCCAGGTCATCGTCTGGGACGCCGGCACCTACGCCCCCGAGCACGAGCGCCTCTACGACTTCTCCTCGCGCGAGGAGGCCGAGGCGGCCATGGAGGCGGCCATCGAGGCCGGCAAGATCTCGGTCCAGATGCGCGGCCGCAAGCTCAAGGGCTCCTGGTCGTTCGTGAAGACTTCCAGCGACTGGCTCCTCCTCAAGCACGACGACCCCGTGGCCGACCCCGACCAGGACCTGACCGCGCTCGACCGCTCCGTCGTCTCCGGCCTCTCCCTCGACGACATCCGAGCCGGCCGCCTCCCCCGCCACCGCAAGGCCCCCTCCGACTACACCCCCGACGCCCTCGACGGCTCCCGCCCCGCTCCCCTCCCCGACGCCCTCACCCCCATGATGGCGAGCACCCGCGACCCCTTCTCCCACCCCGACTGGCTCTTCGAGCCCAAGCTCGACGGCATCCGCGCCGTCGTCCACGTTACCGGTGGCGAGGCGCGCCTCACCTCCCGCCGCGGCACCGACCTCACCACCACCTACCCCGGCCTCGCTGAGGCCCTTGCCGCCCAACCCGTCGCCGCGGCCATCTACGACGGCGAGATCGTCGCCTTCGACGAGCGCGGCGTGCCCTCCTTCGAAATTCTCCAGCAGCGCATGAACCTCGCCGGTGAACTGGACATCGCCGCCGCCGAGGCGCGCGTCCCCGTCACCTACATGGCTTTCGACCTGCTCCACCTCGACGGCTACGACCTGACTGGCGTTGCCCTCGAGGAGCGCAAGGAAGCCCTTGCGCGCGTCCTCCTCCCCGCCGGCCCCGTCGCCCTAGTTGAACCCCTCCAGGCAGAAGGCAAGGAAGCATACGAAGGCGCGGTCGCGCTCGGGCTCGAGGGGGTCGTCGCGAAGCGGCGCGGGAGCCGATATCTACCCGGCAAGCGCACCGACTCCTGGGTGAAGATCAAGGACCGGCCGACCGACGAGTTCGTCGTCTGCGGTTTCACCCCCGGCGAGGGCTTCCGCGCGCCCACGTTCGGCGCCCTCCTCCTTGGCGCCCCCCGCGACCCCGGCGGCGCGTTCGTCTACTGGGGCCGCGCTGGGAGCGGCTTCACCGATGCCCTGCTGGTCGACCTGCGCGCCCGCCTCGACACCCTCGCCACCGACGCCTCTCCCTTCCGCGAGACCCCGCCCGAGGCCGCCGGCGCCACCTTCGTCCGCCCCGAACTCGTCGTCGAGGTTGAGTATTCGGAGGTCACCTCCCAGGGGCTGCTCAGGGCGCCCGCCTTCAAGCGCCTCCGCCCCGACAAGGCCCCTGACGAGGTCGTCTTCGTGGCCGAGACGCCAGCGCCCACCCCGTCCCCACCCGCCGCCCCTTCCCCCGCGAGCCAGGCCGCCTCCGTGCTGCGCCAGCTCGACGACCCCCGCGACGAGCTACGCCTCGATGTCGGCGGCCACGAGATTCCTGTCACGAACCTGGAAAAGCCCCTCTGGCCCGAGCACGAGACCCAGCGCGCCGTCACCAAGCGCGACCTGCTGCGCTACCTCGCCACCGTCGCCCCCCTCATGCTCCCCCACCTCCGCAACCGCCTCATCACCCTCACCCGCTACCCCAACGGCATCGGCGACCTGCACTTCTACCAGAAGCACTCGGAGGCCCCGCCCCCCGAATACGTCGAGACCGTGCCCGTCCACTCCGAGGGCGCCGGCGGCGATCGCGACTTCCTCCTCTGCAACAACCTCCCCACGCTCCTCTGGCTCGGCCAGCTCGCCAACCTCGAGTTCCACGCCACCATGGCCCGCGTCTCCCCCGACCCCGACGCCCCCACCCTCCCCACCACCTTCACCGCCTCCCGCGAGAACATCGAGGCCTCCGTCCTCAACTATCCCGACTTCCTCCTCTTCGACCTCGACCCCTACATCTACCGTGGCGACGAGGCCGCCGGCGAGGAGCCCCAGCTCAACCGCAAGGCCTTCGCCAAGACCGTCGAGGTGGCCCGCGCCTTCAAGGAGATCCTCGATGCCGCCGCCCTCCCCTCCTACGTGAAGACATCCGGCGCGACCGGCCTCCACATCTACGTGCCCGTCCTCCGCCAGTTCCCCTACCCCGTTATCCGCTCCCTCTGCGAGACCGTCAGCGGCGAGTTGCTCGCTCGCATGCCCCAGGATGTGACCCTTGAGTGGGCCTCGCAGAAGCGCACCGGCAAGATCTTCCTCGATGTCAACCAGAACGCCCGCGCTAAGAACGTCGCCGCCATCTTCTCGCCGCGCGCCAAGCCCGGCGCGCCCGTTTCCGTGCCCGTCCGCTGGGATGAGCTCGACGACCTCTACCCGACCGACTTCACCGTGCTCACCGCCCCCGACCGCTTCGCCAAGACCGGCGACTTCTGGGCCGGCATCCTCGACGCCAGGCAGGACCTGACGGCGCTCCTGGGGCTAGAAGCATGACCGAGCCACGCCCCCTCGACCTGCGCGGCCGCGACCGCAACGAGGCCATCGAGATCGTCCAGCGGGCCCTCGTCGATGCTGGCTACGAGGCCGGCGACCGCGTCGATGTGCTTGGCGGGGCGTTCGTGTCGGCGGCCGTGCGCCGCTACTGGGCCGAGGGCCTCAGCGCCGCCGAGGCGCACGAACGCCTCTGCGCCGAAGACCCTGAGCTCGCCCGCGCCATCGAGGCGATCGCGCCCATCCTCCTCGACCGCGTCGAGGCCCGGGGCCAGCGCGAGGCCGCCGTCGCCGCCGTCGAGCTGCTGCTCGCCGGTGGCGCCCCCGAGCGCGACCAGCTTCGCCTGCCGCTCTCCCCGGACGCGCCCTAGACCTTCGCACCCGCCACGATGTCCTCGACCACCGCGGGGTCGGCAAGTGTCGTCACGTCACCGACGTTCTCCGGCTCGCCCTCGGCGATCTTGCGCAGGATGCGCCGCATGATCTTCCCCGAACGCGTCTTCGGCAGCCCCGGCACGAACTGGATCTGGTCCGGCGTCGCGATCGGGCTGATCTCCGTGCGAACCGCCAGCCGCAGCTCCCGCTCGATGTCGTCCGAGCCGCTCCATCCCTGGTTGAGCATGACGTATGCGTAGATCCCGGTTCCCTTCACGTCGTGCGGGTAGCCCACTACGGCCGCCTCCGCGCACGCCTCGTGACCTACGAGCGCGCCCTCGATCTCGGCGCTGCCGAGCCGGTGCCCGGCCACGTTCATCACGTCGTCTACGCGCCCCGTGATCCAGTAGTAGCCGTCCTGGTCGCGATGGCAGCCGTCGCCCGTGAAGTACTTGCCCGGGTAGGTCGTGAGGTACGTGTCGATGAAGCGCTGGTGGTCGCCGTAGACCGTACGCATCATCCCCGGCCACGATGCGACCATGCACAGCCGCCCCGTCACCCCGTTCCCCTCGATGACGTTGCCGCCCTCGTCCACCACCGCGGGCTGCACGCCCAGGAACGGCAGCGAAGCCGATCCCGGCTTCATGTCGTTCGCCCCCGGCAGGCCCGTGATCATGTGCCCGCCTGTTTCCGTCTGCCAGTACGTGTCGACCACCGAGCAGCGCTCCCCGCCGACCACGTTGTAGTACCAGCGCCACGCCTCCGGATTGATCGGCTCGCCCACGCTGCCCAGCACGCGCAGGCTCTCGCGGCTGTAGCGATTGACGTGCTCGTCGCCCTCCGCCGCGATCGCCCGGATCGCCGTCGGCGCTGTGTAGAAGCTGTTGATCCCCAGCCGGTCGACCATGTCCCAGTAGCGACCCGCGTCCGGGTACGTCGGCACCGACTCGAACAGCACCGACGTCGCCCCGTTCGCCAGCGGCCCGTAGACGATGTAGCTGTGCCCCGTGATCCAGCCCACGTCCGCCGCGCAGCAGTAGATGTCCCCGTCGCGGTAGTCGAACGTGTAGCGGTGCGAGAGCATCGTGTAAAGCAGGTAGCCCGCCTGCGTGTGCAGCACGCCCTTCGGCTTCCCCGTCGAACCGGACGTGTAGAGGATGAACAGCGGATCCTCCGCGCCCATCTCCTCCGGTTCGCACTCGGTCGACTGGCCCGCGAGCGCGTCGTCCCACCAGATGTCGCGGCCGTCCGTCATCGCGATAGCTGCATCCGTGCGCTTGTAGACGATGACGAACTCGATGCTCTCGCCGCCCATCGTCAGCGCCTCGTCGACGTTCGCCTTGAGCGCCACCGGACGCCCGCCCCGCCGCCCCTCGTCCTGCGTGATGATCGCCTTGCAGGTCGAGTCCTCCACCCGGTCGACGATCGATCGCGGGCTGAACCCGCCGAAGATGACCGAGTGCACCGCCCCGATGCGCGCGCACGCCAGCATCGCCACCACCAGCTCCGGCACCATGCCCATGTAGATGGCGATACGGTCGCCCTTCTGCACGCCCCGCGCGCGCAGGGCATTCGCCAGCCGCCCCACCTCGTCCGCCACTTCCTGGTAGGTCATCGAACGGTTGTCGCCCGGCTCGTCGCCCTCCAGCAGCAGAGCGACCTGGTCCCCGCGCGTCGCCAGGTGCCGGTCGAGGCAGTTCACGCTGACGTTCAGCGTTCCTTCCTTGAACCACGCGATGTGACCCGTCGTGAAGTCCTCCTCCACCACCGTCTGGAAGTCGCTCATCCATTCCAGGTTCGCCCTCGCCTGCTCCGCCCAGAAGGCCTCCCGGTCCTCGATCGAACGCTGCCGCAGGGCGTCGTATTCGTCGCGGGAGCCCACGTAGGCGCCTTCCCGCACCCGCGCCGGGGGCGCGTAGCTCTCGTCGACAGGGAGGCCGATGTCGGTGCTTCCGTTGCTCACGTCTGCTCTCCTCGCGTGCCCGCGGGCACGCTTGCCTTGGTCGTGCGCGCGATTCTACCGATACCCGCTCCGGCTATCGTGCGACCGCCGCTCGCGGTACGATCACGCCCGCTGAGCTCCCGACGTCCCCCCAGCCCCCCCGCGGCCACCCGGGCGCCCGCCGCTCGCGGTACGATCCCCCCCGATGAGCCCCCGCCGCCCCCGCCGCCAGCGCCGCCGCCGCGACCGCGCCTCCACCCTCCCGCGACCCGGAGCCAGCCCCGCGCCCCAGCCCGTCGGCACGACCCAAGCGCGCACCCCCGACCAGACGCGCCCCGAACACCATGTCGCCACCGACTACCGCTACGTTCGCCGCGACCTCGTGGCCGTCGTCGGCGTGAGCGTCGTCACCCTCGCCTTCGTTCTGGTCATGGCCTTCATCGTCTGACGCTGCGCTCCTGCGGCGCTCCCTACCGCAGGTTCTGGTAGGCGAACCAGACCCCGATCCCCGCCGCCACCATGCCCCAGAGGGCGAAGTGCGATCCCCCCAACAGCATCAGCACCGCCCACGCCAGCACGATCCCCCCGATGGCGAACCCCACCATCCCCGGCCCCCGCTTCCCGCCTGTGGCGAACTCCAGCAGCCGTGTGAAGGCGTACCCCAGCGCCACCCCCACGAGCAGCGCGAAGAACCCCCGAGTGAACGGCAGCAGTATGAGCGCCCACAGCAGACCCATCACGACCCCGCCGACCACGGAGGCCAGCCCCGCCCGCAGCATGTTCTGGCCGGAGAGCACGTACATGGGCGCCTTCACGACCGGCGCGCAGTCCGGGCAGCGCGCTCCCACGGGCGAGTGGACCAGGCAGGACGGGCAGATGGGTGACTCGCAGCGGCCGCAGCGCAGGGCGGTCTCGACCCCCGGGTGGCGAGCGCAATGCACCGTATCGGGCATCGATTCCATGCTAGCAGACGCCCCGGAGGCATCCGGAAGCAAACGGTGAGGGTCGCCTTGCGTGGCTTAGCCGCCGGTTGGGTTCTCCACCAGCGCGAAGGAGATGGTGCCGTCCGCGACTACATTCCCGTCCACGCTCGCCTCGACCGCACCCCGTCCCACCGGCCCCCGCATCCGCTCCAGCGTGAACGACAGCCGCAGCTGGTCGCCGGGGGTCACGGGCCGCCGGAAGCGCATCTTCTCGATGCCCCCGAACATTGGGATCTTCCCAGCCTGGTCCACGTCCCGCAGCAGCGTGATCGCTGCTACCTGTGCCAGCGCCTCCACGATCAGTACACCCGGCATCACACGGTTCCCCGGGAAGTGCCCCTCGAAGAACCACTCGTTCGCGGTCACGTTCTTGATGCCGACCCCGCGCGCCCCGTCCTCGATTTCGACCATCCGGTCGACCAGCAGCATCGGGTAGCGGTGGGGGATGATCTGCTCAATCCCGTCGGCGCCGAGGTTGACGTCCATCAGACTGCTCCTGCCTGCCTCAGCATGTGGACCCCGCAGCTGTTGAGAAACGCCACGAACGTCGCGACGGCCTCATCCGGGAAGGGAATGTCGCCGATCTCGCGGTCGTTCGGGTTCCCCAGCCCGTGGTAGTCGCTCCCGCCCGAACGGCCCAGCCCGAGTTCCTCCGATAGCGTCTCGTGCGCGAGGACGGTCTCCGCATCGTAGTGCTTGTAGTAGGTCTCCACGCCGTCCAGGCCCATGCCGGCGAGTGTAGCCACCGCCCCTTTGTAGTCTTCTCCGAGGAAGAGCGGGTGCGCCACAAACACCGCCCCGCCCGCCTCGTGCAGGAGCGCGATCGCCTCCGCCGGGGTTAGCCGCAGGCGCGTGATGTGCGCCGGGCGCCCGTCCCCCAGCCACGTATCGAAGGCCTCCGCAACGCTCTCCACGTATCCCGCCTCCACCAGCGCCCGCGCAACGTGCGGCCTCCCCACGCTCGCCTCGCCCGCGATCTCCAGCACCCGCTCTACCTGCACCGTCACGCCGTGCTCCGCGAGTACGCGCACCATGCGCACCATGCGACCCACGCGCCCATCGCGCTGCTCGCTCAGGTACGCCTGCAGCGGCCCGTGCTCGATGTCGAACCCGTAGCCGAGCAGGTGAGCGTCCGCCCCGTCGAGGTCGACGCTTAACTCGATGCCGGGGATGAGCCGGACCCCTGCCTGTTTCGCCGCCGTGCCGGCCTCCGCCAGCCCCTCCGTCGTGTCGTGATCCGTTAACGCCAGCACGCGCACGCCGTTGGCCGCGGCCGTCTCCATCACCCAGGTGGGGCTGCGCACCCCGTCCGAGCAGGTACTGTGCAGGTGGAAGTCGCCGGTCGCCATACCCTCGCCTAGCGTGCGTACTCAGTCGCGCGCGTCTCCCGCACGACGGTCACCTTGATCTGCCCCGGATAATCCACGCTCTCCTCGATCTTCTGGCTCACGTCGCGCGCGATCCGCATCGACTCGAGGTCGTCGACCTGCTCCGGGCTGACGACGATGCGCAGCTCACGGCCCGCCTGGATGGCGAACGCCTGCTCCACGCCCTTCTGGTCCTTGGCGATCTGCTCCAGCGTCTCCAGGCGCTTCACGTAGCTGTCGAGCGACTCGCGCCGCGCGCCCGGGCGGCCGCCGCTGATGGCGTCCGCCATCTGCACGATGACCGCCTCGACCGTCCCGAGCTCGACCTCCTCGTGGTGCGCCTCGATGCAATGGGCGACCTCTTCGCGAACGCGGTAGCGCCGCGCGATGTCCGCCCCGATGATTGCGTGCGTCCCCTCGACCTCGTGGTCGACCGCCTTCCCGAGGTCGTGCAGGAAACCGCCTGCCCGCGCGATGTTCTCGTCGGCGCCCACCTCGCGCGCGATCATCGCCGCGATGTGCGCCGTTTCGATGGAGTGGCGCATCACGTTCTGGCCGTAGCTCGTGCGGTAACGCAGCCGCCCGAACACCTTCATCACCTCCGGGTGGAGGTTGAGCACGTCCGCCTCCGCCGCCGCGGCCTCGGCCGATTCGGCCATCGTCGTGTCGACGTTTCGCTGCGCCTTCGAGACAGCCTCCTCGATACGTGTGGGGTGAATGCGTCCGTCCTGCACGAGGCCCGCAAGTGCGACCCGCGCGACCTCTCGCCGCACCGGATCGAACGAGCTGACGGTGACCGCGTCCGGCGTGTCGTCGATGATCAGGTCGACGCCCGTGGCCGCCTCGATGGCGCGGATGTTGCGCCCCTCGCGCCCGATGATGCGTCCCTTCATGTCGTCGCTGCCGATGGGCACGACCGAGACCGTTGTCTCCGCCGTTACCTCGCCGGCGTACCGCTGGATCGCCGTGGCGATGACCTTGCGGGCGCGGGCGCCGGCGGTCTGTTCCGCCTCGCGCTCCATCTCCCGCACGCGGCGGCTCGCTTCGTCCCGTATCTCGTCCTCAACGGCGGCCAGCAGCTGCTCGCGCGCCTCCTCGCGACTCAACGCGCTTACCCGCTCGATGGCGCGCTCCTGCTCGGACCGCAGCTCCGCGACTTCTTCTTCGGAGGTGCGCAGCGCATCGGAACGGTCGCGCAGGGCGGCTTCGCGCGAATCCAGCCCCTCGCTTTTGCGGTCGAGGTTCTCCTCGCGCTGGGAGAGACGGTTTTCCGTCCGCGAAAGCTCCGAACGCCACTCGCGGATGTCTGCTTCTGCTTCGTTTCGCAGCTTGAGCGCTTCCTCCTTGCTCTCCAGCTCAAGCTCGCGGCTCCTGGTCTCGGCCTCAGTGAGTAGCTGCCGGGCGTCCTCCTCCGCCTGCTGCAATGAGTGCTGTGCAGAGCGGCGGCGCAGGACGTAGCCCACGCCAATCCCGATCAGAATGCCCAAGAGGCCGGCGATAACGGCAATGATCGCCGGCATGGTTTTGCTCCAAGTGAATCGCAGGTTGCGACATAGTGTTCCCAAAGCGGCGCATGCCGCTCGTGGCGCGATGGTACGGCTCGGCCTGTGAGGCCGTCAAAGGTTTTGCAGCGCGAAAGGGGGCCCTCACGCCGCTCCCGTTACCGCTGCTCGGACTCCGCCGCAGTCTCGTTCCACACCGTCCGCACCGCATCCGCCACGTCGTCGTAGGCGAAGCCCCGTCGCTCCAGGAACCCTGTCAGGCGCTGGCTGAACTGCCGGTACTCCAGCCCCTGGAGGCGCGGCGCCCGCTTGCGCGCAACCGTCAGCGCCGCCGTCCGGTCGTCGACCGACGCGACCGCTTCGTCTGCCAGCTCGCTGCGAACCCCGTGGCCCAGCAGTTCGTAGCGCAGGAGGCCCTGGCCCCGTGGGGCGCTCGTCTGCCGCTCGTCGACCCATGCCCGGGCGAACGCTTCGTCGTCGAGCAGCCCCGCGCCGCGCAGCCGCTCGATCTCCTCCTCCACTACGTCGGACGGAAGTTTCCGTTGCCTCAGTCGCTGGCCCATCTCCCGCTCGCTGCGGGGCCGGTGCGATAGCAGCCGGAGCGCTGCCTCGTGCGTCTTCTGGCGCACCCGTTCGAGGTCCAGTCGTTTCCGCGCCTTGCCGTCGAGGACATCCCCGTCGCGTATGCCGGCCAGTTTGAGCGCTTCGGCATGCACGATGAGCGTCTCACCGTCGCTGGTGGTCAGTACCGCACGCCCCCGGGAGCGGAGCTTGATGTTCGCGACGCGTGGCCGGTCGTCCGTCTTTCCGGGAGCCATGGGGTCGCCTAGAACCCTCCGGCCGCCAGGGCCGTCTCGCCTTCGGGACTCGCGTCGGTCGCGGCCGGACCCTTCGCGTCCGCCACCGGCAGACCAGCCGCCAGTCGCAGCTCGCGCTCGATCGCCTCGAGCACGTCGAGGTTCTCATAGAGGAAGGACTTGGCCGCTTCCCGCCCCTGCCCGATGCGCAGGTCGCCGTAGCTGTAGAACGCTCCCGACTTGGTGAGGATCCCCGATTCCGCCCCGAGGTCGACCACGTCGGCGGTGCGGCTGATGCCCCGCGGCGTCGCGAACATGATGTCGAACTCCGCCGTGCGGAAGGGAGCCGCCACCTTGTTCTTCACGATCTTCGCCCGCACCCGTCGCCCCATCACCGTCGTGCCCTTCTTGATGCTCTCGATGCCGCGCAGCTCGATGCGTACCGACGAGTAGAACTTCAACGCGCGTCCGCCCGGGGTCACCTCCGGATTTCCGAAGACCACGCCCACCTTTTCGCGGAGCTGGTTGATGAAGATGACCGCTGTGCTCGTGCGCGCGATGGTGGACGTCAGCTTGCGTAACGCCTGCGACATCAGGCGCGCCTGCAAGCCAACGTGGGTGTCGCCCATCTCCCCCTCAATCTCGGCGCGCGGCACGAGGGCCGCCACCGAGTCAATGACGATGCAGTCGATCGCGTTCGAGCGGACGAGCGCCTCGCAGATCTCGAGCGCCTGCTCGCCTGTGTCGGGCTGGCTGATGAGCAGGTCTTCCGTGTTGATGCCGAGGTCCTGCGCGTACGAGGGGTCGAGCGCGTGCTCGACGTCGATGTAGGCCACGGCCCCGCCTGCGCGCTGTGCCTGCGCGATCACGTGCTGCGCCAGCGTGCTCTTGCCCGCCGACTCCGGCCCGTAGATCTCCGTCACGCGCCCGCGTGGAATGCCGCCGATGCCGAGGGCAATATCGAGCGAGAGCGACCCGGTGGAGATGGCCCCGACCGTCATGTTGGCCGTCGCCTCGCCCATCTTCATGATGGCGCCGCTGCCGTACTGCTTCTCGATCTGGCTCAGGGCGAGGTCGAGCGCGCGCTTCCGGTCGTCTTCCTTCTTGGCCATGTCCTGCTCTCCCCTTGTGCTGGATGGCAATATTACGGGAATAGAACGCCTGTTCGCAACCCCTGCGAGAGGGGTTCGGCGTTCCGTACACTCGGCCCATGGGCCGCATCGCCGTGCGAGTCACCCCGCGTTCCAGCCGGAACGCCGTCGAGGGCTTCGATGAAAGCGGCGTTCTCCGCGTGCGCGTCGCGGCCCCACCGCTCGAAGGCGCCGCCAACGAGGCCGTTACGAAGCTGCTCCCCCGCGCCCTCGGCCTCGCCCACCGCGAAGTGGTGCTCACGCGTGGCGATCGAGCGCGCATCAAGCACTTCGACCTGCCCATCAGCGCCGAAGAGGCCCGCCACCGCCTACAGACTCCTGCTGGCTCGTAGCAATCTCGGCTCACGCGACTGCTTGAAAGATCCCGAACAGCACTCCGAGGACGGCTACTCCGGCTGCTACGGCTCCGAGGAACGTCCGAGTGAGACGCATCTCCACCTGGGCCACTTGCGTCCCTAGCGCCACCACCTCTGCCCTCGTCTCGGCGTTCTTCAGCTCAAGGCGACTCTCCATCTTCACCATCTCCGTCCTTAACCCGGCCATCTCCGTCTTCACCCCGGCCACCTGCGTCTGGACTCCCGTGATCTTCGTCTCCAGCTGGGTTTCCACCCCGGCCACCTGCGTCCTGACGTCCGCGATCTTCGTCTCCAACCGGGTTTCCATCTCAGCCATCTGCGCCTTGACGTCCGCAATCTGATCCCCGAGCGAGTGGCGCACTTGCTCGACATCACCCCAGGTCGCCGGGCTGCTGTAGTCCCTGAGTGCTTCGCCTGACTGTTCCGCCGATGCCATTAATGTCCCGCTGGGCCTTTGCCTGTGGCAAAAGGGTAGCAGATGCGTCTTCGCCTGCCTAGAACACGTCGAACAGGTTGAAGCGGGGCCCGTCCTTGCAGCAGAGACGTACCCCGTGACGCGTGAACACCGCGCACCCATAGCAGAGCCCCCAGCCGCAGGGCATGTTCTCCTCCATCAGTATCTCCGGGGTCTGCCGGCGACCGTTGTCGCGCAGCGCCTCCGCCATCGATGCGAACATCGGGTTCGGGCCGCAGGCGTACAGCTTGCTCGACCACGCTACGTACTCGTCCAGGTGCTCCGTGACCCGCCCCCGCAGCCCCTGCGACCCGTCCTCCGTGACCACCACGTACTCGACCTGGCTCGGCCAGGCCGACGCAGGCAGCAGCTGCGAGGCTGTGCGCGCACCCATCATCGCCGTGACCTGGTGGCCCCGCGCCAGCGCCACCTCCGCCAGGTCGATCATCGGCGCGACCCCCACGCCTCCCGCCACCAGCAGCAAGTTCCCCGAACCGTCCGGCAGCCGGAAGCCGTTCCCCAGCGGCCCGTAGAGCGAAACAGAGTCACCCCGGCGCCGCCCCGCCAGCCACGCCGTCCCCCGCCCCGCGACGTTGTAGAGCAGCGCGATCCGCCCCTCCTCCGCGCGGTGGTAGCTGAAGGCCCGCGAGAACTCCGGGTCCCCGCCCTCCGGGGAGCAGCGCACCATCACGAACTGGCCCGGCGTGTGTCCCGCCGCCGCCAGGTTGGGCGCGTCGAGCCAGATGACGTAGCCGCCCTCGTAGCACGATTCGTTCGAGAGGACGGTCGCCTGCTCGCGGATCATCGCGCTACGTACTCATCCAGCCGCGCCACCTCGGGGGTGACAGTGCCTCGCATCGTCTCGATGGCCGCCCGTGCCGTATCGATCGAGGTGAAGCAGGGAATGCGTTTCTCCGCCGCCGCCCGCCGGATGTGGAAGCCATCCCGCAGCGAACCCGTCAGCCGCCCCTCGGGCGTGTTCAGCACGCAGCGCACGCTCCCGTCCTCGATCACGTCCACCACGTTCGGGTGCGTACCGCTTAGCACCTTCGTCACGACCGTGGCGGGGATGCCGAGCGCGTCCAGCATCGCGCCCGTGCCTTCCGTGGCGTAGAGCTTGCAGCCACCGTCGTGCAGCGCGTGGACGAGTGGCAGCGCCTCTGCCTTGGTGCGGTCGCTTAGCGAGAGCAGCACGGGCGTGCCCGGCTCCAGCGCCAGGTCCGAGGCCAGGAGCGCCTTCGCCAGCGCGGGCTCGTAGGCGCTGTCGATGCCCATCACCTCGCCCGTGCTCTTCATCTCCGGCCCCAGGTAGGTGTCGACCTCCGCCAGCTTCGACATCGAGAACACCGGCGCCTTCACCGCCACCAGGTTCCGTTCCGGCCAGAGCCCGCCTTCGTAACCCTGGCTCGCCAGCGTTTCGCCGCACATCGCGCGTACCGCGAGCTGCACCATCGGCACGCCCGTCACCTTCGAGATGAAGGGCACCGTCCGGCTCGCTCGCGGATTCACCTCAAGCACGTACACCTGCGGCGCACCCGAAGCGTCCCGCGGAAGCACCACGTATTGAATGTTGGTCAGCCCGACCGCCCCCATCCCGAGCACGATCTGCTCCGTGTGGCGGCAGATCGCCTCCCGCTCGTCCTCCGTGAGGTGGACCGGTGGGTAGACCGCCATCGAGTCGCCCGAGTGCACCCCGGCCCGCTCGATGTGCTCCATGATGCCCGGGATGAGCACGCGCTCACCGTCGCAGATCGCGTCCACCTCCACCTCGCGCCCCTCCAGGTACTTGTCGATGAGGATGGGGCGTCCTTCCGCCGCCTCCGCCGCCTGCGCGAGGAAACCGACCATCTCGCGCGGGTTCTGCACGATCTCCATCGCCCGCCCCCCGAGCACATACGAGGGCCGCACGAGCACCGGGTAGCCGATCGTCTGCGCCGTCTTCAACCCCTCCTCCAGCGTCCGCACGGCCGCGCCCGGGGGCTGCGGAATGCCGAGGTTCTGCAGGAAGCGCTCGAACAGCTCCCGGTCCTCGGCCGTGTCGATCGCCTCCGCACTCGACCCGATGATCCCCTGCCCCGACCGCCACAGCGCTTCCGCCAGGTTGACCGCCGTCTGCCCGCCGAACTGCACGATGCTGGTTGGCGTCTCGCCCGTCTCCCCCGCCTCGTTCTCGAGGATGTTGCGCACCGCCTCCTCGTCCAGCGGCTCGAAGTAAAGCCGGTCGCTCGTGTCGAAGTCCGTCGAGACCGTCTCCGGGTTCGAGTTCACGAGGATTGCGCGTCGGCCGGCGTCCTGCAGCGCCCAGGCGGCGTGCACACTCGCATAGTCGAACTCGATCCCCTGCCCGATGCGGATCGGCCCGCTCCCCAGCACCACCGTCGAGAGGCCCGGCTCGGGCGTTGCCTCGTTCTCCTGCTCGTAGGTCGAATAGAAGTAGGGCGTGAACGCGTCGAACTCGGCCGCGCACGTATCGACCATCTTGTAGACAGGGCGCATTCCCAGCTGCAGGCGAAGCTCCCGCACCTGCTCCGCCAGCCGGTCGGCGAGCTGCCCCACCATCTCGTCGCTGAAGCCCATCCGTTTCGCTTCCAGCAGCAGCTCGCGTTCCAGCGGCTCCGAGAGCAGGCGGCGCTCCACCGCCGCGATCCGCTGCAGGCGCTCCAGGAACCACGGGTCGACGCCCGTTTCCGACGCAACTTCCGCGATGGGCACGTCCCGGCGCAGGACGGCCATCAGCGCCCACAGGCGTGTGTCCGTCGCGCTCAGGTCGATCGCGCTGGCTTCCTGCCACGAGGGGTCCTCCCAGAGCAGCGTTCGTCGCCCGAACTCGAGCGATCGCACCGCCTTGTTCAGCGCCCCCTCGAAGGTGCGGTCGATCGCCATCACCTCGCCCGTGGCCTTCATCTGCGTACCCAGACCGCGATCACCCAGCGCGAACTTGTCGAACGGCCAGCGGGGAATCTTCACGACGCAGTAGTCCAGCGCCGGCTCGAACGCGGCCGTCGTGCGCTGCGTAACCGCGTTCGGGATCTCGTCGAGCGTCTTGCCGCACGCGATCTTCGCTGCCACCCGCGCGATCGGGTAGCCCGTCGCCTTCGAGGCCAGCGCTGATGAGCGCGAGACCCTCGGGTTCACCTCGATCACGTAGTAGGGAAGCGGCTCGCTTGGGTCGCCCTCCCAGTCCCGCACGTCCTTTCGCGGCGCCAGCGAGAACTGGATGTTGCAGCCACCCTCGATGCCCAGCTCGTCGATGATGCGCAGCGCCGCCGAGCGCAGCATCTGGTAGTCCTTGTCCGTCAGCGTCTGCGAGGGCGCGACCACGATGGAGTCGCCCGTGTGCACGCCCATCGGGTCCAGGTTCTCCATGTTGCAGATGGTCACGCAGTTGCCCGCGCCGTCCCGCATGACCTCGTATTCGACCTCTTTCCAGCCGCCCAGGTAGCGCTCGATCAGCACCTGCGTGATCGGGCTCGCGGCCAGGCCGCTCTTCGCGATCGTGCGTAGCTCCTCCTTCGTGAACGCGATGCCCCCGCCCGTGCCCCCCAGCGTGTAGGCCGGCCGGATCACCACGGGCAGCCCGATCCGATCCGCCGCCGCTTCGCATGCCTCCACGGTCTCGCACGGTTCGCTGTCCAGCACGGGCTCGCCGATCTTGGCCAGCAGGTTGTTGAAGAGCTCCCGGTCCTCCGCCCGTCGGATCGACTCCAGCGGCGTGCCCAGCAGCTTCACGTCGTACTTCTCGAGGACGCCCGCGTTCGCCAGCTCGACCGCGAGGTTGAGGCCGGTCTGGCCCCCGAGCGTGGGCAGCAGCCCTTCCGGACGCTCGCGCGCGATGATGCGCTCGATCGTCGGCACCGTGAGTGGCTCGATGTAGACCGCGTCGGCCACGTCCAGGTCGGTCATGATCGTCGCCGGGTTGGAGTTCACGAGGATGCTGCGCACCCCCTCCTCGCGCACCGCCTTGCAGGCCTGCGTGCCGGCGTAGTCGAACTCCGCCGCCTGCCCGATGACGATCGCCCCGGATCCGATGATCAGCACGCTCTCAGGCTTCGTCATCGCCCCCGCCTCCCCGCGCCCCGCCGCATGATCCACCCCAGCACGTCCCGCACGGGCGGAGTGGCGAGCAGGAGCAGCAATAGCGATGCCAGCACGGCTCCCGCGCTGGCCCCTTCCAGCATCAGCGCGCCGACGAGCGCCCCCGTCGCCACCCCAACCGTGACCGGCACCACATAGCGACCGCCCTCGCGCGCATCCTCCCCCAGCAGCCCCACCCCCAGCAGGGCCAGGAACAGTCCGCTGAGCCCCAGCCCACCCGCGAATGTCAGCGCCCAGAGGCGCCCCGCCTCATCGCCCGCTACGTTCTCGCCCGCGAACGCCGCCACGAGGATGAGCAGTGCCATCGCCAGCGCGGTCGCCGCCAGCGCGATGAGCACGTCGGTCCAGCTCCCGGCCCTGCGCCGCGAGTCACGCCTGATGGCGCCGCCACGGTTGGGCGGCAGGGGGCGGTGTTTGCTGCTCACGATTGCCATCTAGAGGGGCAACTCGAACGTCATGTCGGGGTTGCGCAGGGGAACCATTCCCCCGATGGCGGAAAGGAAGCTGAGCGCGGGCTCGTTGCCCTCTGGAAGGCGACCGCGGATGCGGCGGAAGCCGCGCTCGCGCGCGAGCTCCAGCAGCTCATCCGCGAGCTCCGTGGCGATGCCTCGCCTTCGGTGGTCGGGCAGCACCCAGACGCCGAGTTCGCCCGTCTCGGGCTCGTCCGCGCTTCCCTCGACCGCGCCGAAGGCCACCGGGATCGAACCGTCGAGTGCGATCGCAGCCGCGCCCCCCTCCTCCAGCCGCGCGAGCCACTCCCGCGCCATCTCCGTGTCGAGGTTGGGAAGGCTCGTGTTCGCTTCATCCCGCAGCGCGTGCGCGATGGAGGCGACCGCCGCCGCATCCGCCACCGTCGCCTGTTGCAGGTCCGTCGTGCGCGTCATCGTCCGTTCCCCGCCCTGTCCATCATCTCCACGAAGCGGTCGAACATCCCCATGCTGTCGAGCGGTCCTGGGCTGGCCTCCGAGTGGTACTGGATGGCCATCACCGGCTCGTCGCGCATGGTGAGCCCTTCGACCGTGCCGTCGTTCAGGTTCACGTGGCTTACCTCCGCCGAAGCAGTCAACCCCTCAGGGTCGACCGCGTATCCGTGATTCTGGGCCGTGATCGTCACGGCGCCCGTGCGTTCGTCGCGAACGGGGTGGTTCCCGCCGCGGTGCCCGAAGGGCAGCTTGAACGTGCCCGCGCCGAGCGCCCGCGCGATCACCTGGTGCCCCAGGCAGATGCCCAGGAGCGGCACGTTCCCGATAAGCTTCCGCGTCTCCTCGACCTGCGCGTTCTGGACCTGCGGGTCGCCGGGGCCCGGCGACCACACCACCCCGTCGGGCGTCAGTTCGAGCACGTCCTCCGCCGTCGCGTCGATGGGAAGCACGGTGATGTCGCAGTTCCGCGCCGTCAGCGAGCGCATGATGTTGCGCTTCACGCCGCCGTCGATGAGCAGGACCTTCCGCGGCGAGTCTTGAGCGAGGCCGGCCACGGCCTTGTTGGCCCTGGACTCGACCGCCGGCCGGAGCCGGTTCTGCTCCGCGAACGCCCCCCAGCCGTACTGCCGCTCCGTCGTGACCTGCGACGCCCAGTCGATGCCGTCGTAGTCGGGCAGCGCGCGAACGCGCTCCAGTGCATCCTCGGCTGACTCCGTCGTGATCACGCCCAGCATCACCCCGTGCCGCCGGATGCGCCGCGTGATCGCCCGCGTGTCCACCCCGTCGATCGCCACGACCCCCCGCTCCTCGAGGAAAGTCGCGAGGTCGCTCGTCGAGAGGGGATGGCTCGAAACCGGCGCCACCTCCCGCACGATCAACCCCCGCGGCTGGATCCGCCCCGACTCCTCCACCGCCGCGTCCACCCCGTAGTTCCCGATCATCGGGTAGGTCAGCGTGAGCAGCTGCCCCGCGTACGAGGGGTCCGTCAGCATCTCCTGGTAGCCCGTCATCGACGTGTTGAACACGACCTCGCCGCCCGCGTGTCCGGGCGCGCCCACGGCGCGGCCCTCGAACACGCTCCCGTCGGCGAGCGCCAGCCTCGCGCTAGACATGCGCCGCCTCCGCCGCGTGCCGAAGCTCGCCGCCAACCACCACCGCCCGCACCCGTCCCCGCAGCTCGAGGCCGGCCAGCGGCGTGTTCCGCCCCTTCGAGGCGAACCGCAAGGGGTCGACCGTCCAGCGCTCTTCCGGGGCCAACACGGTCACGTCGCCGGGCGCCCCCACCGTCAGTGTCCCGATGCCCGGGACGTGCCTTTCCAGCGAGAACGCCTCCACTGGGCCCTGCGTGAGCGCTCGCAGCGTCGCCCCAAGCTCAAGCTCGCCCCGCTCCACCAGCGTTGCCACCGTCGCCAGCGCCGTCTCCGCACAGCTGATGCCGAACGGCGCCTGGTCGAACTCGCACTGCTTCTCCTCGGGCGCGTGCGGCGCGTGGTCCGTCGCGATCGCGTCGATGACGCCCGCGTTGACCCCTGCGAGCAGCGCCAGCCGGTCCCTTTCCGTGCGCAGCGGCGGGTTCACCTTCGCCGACGTGTCGTAGGCCGGCGTCGGATCCGAGCCTGCCACCGCCTCGTCCGTCAGGAAGAGATGGCTGGGCGTGACCTCGCACGTCACCGGCAGTCCGCGCTCCTTCGCGTGTGCCACCAGGTCCACGCCTGTCGCCGTCGTTACGTGCATGATGTGCAACCGTCCGCCGGTAAGCTCGCAGAGCTCGACGTTTCGCGCTATCGCCGCCGTCTCCGCCGCCGTCGGTTGACCCGCCAAACCCAGCCGCTCGCTGACCGCGCCCTCGTGCATCGACCCGTTACCGTTGAGCGATGGCTCGTCGCAGTGCTCTGCCACCACCAGCCCCAGCGCCCCCGCCAGCGTCAGCGCATGCCGCATCAAGCCGCCCCCCGACACGGGGCTGCCGTCGTCGCTGATCGCCACGCAACCCGCCTCCGCCAGCTCGCTCAGCGCCGACAGCTGCTCCCCCGCCCGATTCACGGTCGTGCTGCCCACCGGCAAGACCCGCACCCGCGCATCCTGTGCGACCCGCTTCAGCAGCCCCTCGACCGCCGGTGCGCTGTCCGGCGCCGGGTCTGTGTTCGGCATCGCGCAGACCGTCGTGAAGCCGCCTCGCAGCGCCGCCTCGGTCTCCGTCGCGAGCGTCCCCTTCTGCTCGAAACCCGGCTCCCGCAGGTGCGCGTGCAGGTCGACAAGCCCCGGCGCCACGATGCACCCCCCCGCCTCGACCACCTCCGCCCCGGTTGCGTCGAGGCTGCCGCCGACCGCCGAAATGTGGCCGTTTTCGATGAGCACGTCGCCCCGCTCATCCCGCCCCGACGCTGGGTCGATCACCCGTCCGCCACGAATGAGTAGTGTGCTCATCGCGGCCTCGCCGTCGCCATCAGGTAGAGGATGGCCATCCGTACGGCCACCCCGTTCGTGACCTGCTCCTCGACTACGGAGCGCAGGCCGTGCGCTGCCTCGGGCGCAATCTCGACGCCTTCGTTCATGGGGCCGGGGTGCATCACCAGCGCCCCCGGATTGGCCCGCGCCAGTCGCTCCTCCGTGATCTGGTACTGGCGGATGTACTCCCGCAGCGAGGGCAGCAGCCCCTGCTCCTGCCGCTCCCGCTGGATGCGTAGCGCCATCACCACGTCCGCCCCCAGCAGCGCCGCTTCCAGGTCGCTCGTGACCTCACAGCCGCCCGGTCCTTCGTGGCCGGGCAGGGTGCGAAGCGTGCGTGGCAGCAGCGTCGCCGGCCCGCACAGCGTGACCTGCGCCCCCGCCGCCATCAGCGCCCACAGGTTCGAGCGCGCGACCCGGCTGTGCAGCACGTCCCCCACGATGACGACCTTGCGTCCCGCCAGGTCGCCCACGTGGCGACGCATCGTGTACAGGTCGAGCAGCGCCTGTGTCGGGTGCGCGTGCGCCCCGTCGCCGCCGTTCACGACGCTCGCGTCGGTGTGCCGCGCCGCCAGCGCCGCAGCCCCCGAGCTTGGATGCCGCATCACGAGGATGTCCGCCCCCACCGCCTCGATCGTCCGCACCGTGTCGATGAGCGACTCGCCCTTCCCCACGCTGCTCCCCGCCGCGGCCAGGTTGATGACGTCCGCTCCCAGCGCCTTCGCCGCAATCTCGAAGCTCGCCCGCGTGCGCGTGCTGTTCTCGTAAAAGAGCGTCACGACAGTCGTGCCGCGCAGCGTCGCGACCCGCCCCACTGGCCGCTCCCGCACCTCCGCCATCGCGTCCGCCGTCTCCAGCACGAGCCCGATCTCCTCGCCGGAGAGTACGTCCGTGTCGAGCAGGTCCTTCCTTGTCCAGGTCGCCGTTGGCTCGGTCGATGCCTCCGCCTGTAGGGGCGGCGCCTCCGTGGCCGCTTCAGGGGCGGCGGGTTCAATGCTCACCATGACGTTCGGCTCCCTCTATCAGGTAGATCGCGTCCTCGCCGTCGATTTCTTCCAGCCGCACGTCGACCGTCTGCGACGCCGCTGTCGGGATGTTGCGGCCCACGAAGTCCGGGCGAATCGGCAGCTCGCGGTGCCCCCGGTCGACCATCACCGCCAGGCGCACCCGCGCCGGCCGCCCGAAATCCATGATGGCGTCCATCGCCGCCCGGATCGTGCGGCCCGTGAACAGCACGTCGTCGACCAGCACCACGGTGGTGCCATCGAGGTTGCGGGGGATGTCGCTGGGACGCACGGGAGGAGGTGGGTCGCGGTGCGCCACGTCGTCGCGGTAGAGGCCCACGTCGAGCTTGCCCACGGGAGGCGACTCGCCTTCGAATGCCCCGATCGCCGCTGCCAGCCGTTTCGCCAGGGGAGCGCCCCGCGTCAGCAGCCCCACCAGCACCAGGTCTCGCGCACCGCCGTTGCTCTCCACGATCTCGTGAGCCAGCCGCCGTATCGTGCGCGCGACTTCCGGGCCCCGCTGCATCTCAACAGGGCTCATCGCGGAAACACCGGGACTTGGGGGGAAATTCGCTTACGCGCGCAGCGTATGCCGCTCATGGCGGCGCCTCCTCCCTTGGCAGCCTCTCGGGACCGCCTTAAAGGGCTAACAAAGGTTATCACAAGACTCGCGCGCAAGTGTAAACCCACGCCCCGACAGACTCGCGCGCAAGTGTCAAGATCGCCCGTGGCTATTGGGGTTTTCGGGGATCGCCCGGTCCTCTAGTCTCCTAGCTTCCCCAGTATGGGAAGGGACTGGTCAAAGGCGAACAGCACGAGGAACAGAGCAGCGACGGCTAGCCGCCCAATGCCGCGCGCGAGCGTTCCAAACTCCGGGTCGAGAATGCTCTCCCTGTAGTCGGCGTAGGGAATGTCCCGGTCGGCCGGATCGACTGTTTTCAGCCAAAGCCGTGACCAACCTGTGATTCTTCCGACATCGACCGATTCATCTGGAAGCACGTTGGGGTTGTCTATGAGCCTGCCCCGCCAGTTCTTCAGGCGCTCCTTCTGGGCGGTGTAGGCCCCGATTGCCTCGCAGCCCAGCGCCAGAGCCAAGACCAAAACGGTCGCGACGTGCCACCAGTCAACGTCCATGGTGGGCTCCCTATTCGTCCGGCAAGAAGGCCGCCATCGTGAGGAAAGCCGGATCGGAGAAGGCCTCGCTTGGCTCTCGTCGCTGCCTCTTGTTTGGTCGCTGCTTGCTAGGGTGAAGCCAGTGGTTGTCACGCTGTTCAGGAGTCAGCTTCTTGTACCCACGCCAGACCTTGAAGAGGTGCGGCAGGAGACGGGTGAAAGCCAAGGCAACCATCCCTAGAAGCAACGTAAGCTCAAGGATTCGCCAGAACGTCTTTACGGAGAGGTCGAGGACCCAGTCTTCAATGGCCTCAATCACCGGCGAAGGCCCTCCACCGGGGCAGTGGCCCCTCGATCTCATCGTATCAGGTGACCCCGAAAAAATGAGCACCCGCGTTAGCATGTTTCCAAGAGGCTCAAAACGCCGGGCCGTAGCCCGGTAATCACACGCAGGGCCTTGAGGTAGATCCCCCTAGCTGCCCCCCGCCGCCTCCGCCGCAATCTGCGACTGCGCGAACGGGGTAATCGTGTCCGCGACGTCGACCGTGCTGTCGAGCCGCTTCTGCAGGCCGCTCATCAGACCCAGCACCCGCAGGATCAGCAGGATGTCCGACGGCACCTCCGTGATCGGGTTGTCGGACAGCAGCTGCGACAGCCGTTCGTTCACCTCACCCACAACCTCCGAGTCCGCGTAGGGACGCTGCTCCGGCCCCGCCGACTCGAAGAACGAGCGCCCCAGCGCCACCAGCATCTCCGGGTCGTCATAACGTGTGCGGAAGCCGAGGTCCTGGAACCCCTTCAGCATCGCCGAGTCGTTCTGGCTCAGCACCGCCAGGGTGAAGTGGTTGTACGTCCGCCGGAAGTCGTCCGGCAGGTGCTTGCTCATCCCGAAATCGATGAACACCACCACCGGCCCCGGCAGCACCAGCAAGTTCCCCGGGTGCGGGTCCGCGTGGAAGAAGCCGTTCACGAGAATCTGCTCGCAGTACGCCTCCATCATGATCCGCGCGACCTCGTTCGGGTCGATCCCCGCCGCCACCAGCTCATCCGTCGCCGAGATCTTGATCCCGTCGATGTACTCCATCGTCAGTACCCGGCGCGCCGTGTGCTCCCACACGATCGTCGGGACGCGCACGTCCTCGCGGTGCGCCAGCTCGCGCGCCACCCGCTCCGCGCTCTCGCCCTCCGCCACGAAGTCGAGCTCGCGCGGCACGTAGTCCGCCATCTCCCCGATGAGCATGCGGAAGTCCCACTTCCGCTCGATGCGCGCCAGGATTGCGATGAGCAGGCTGATCGACCGCAGGTCTGTCTCCACCACCCGCGAGATGCCCGCGTACTGCACCTTCACCGCCACGTCGCGACCGTCGTGCGTGCGCGCCCGGTGTACCTGTGCCAGCGACGCCGAGGCGAGCGGCTCCCGCTCGAAGCTCGCGAACGCCTCCTCCGGCCCCGCCCCCAGCTCCCGCCGCACCTGCGCCGACACCTCCCCGTACGAGCGCGGCGGCACCGCGTCCTGTAGCCGGCTGAGCACCGCCACCAGCTCCGGCGGCGCGACATCCGCGCGACTGCTCAGGAACTGGCACGACTTGATCAGCAGTCCCCGCATCCGCACCGCCAGCCGGTACAGGCGCTCGCCCGTGGCCCGGTGCTGGGCGCGGTATCGCGCCTTCCGTTCCGCCTCGCTCAGACCGGGCGTCTTCTGGATGCGTTTGTAGCCCAGGTAGATAACGACGAAGTTCCAGCCGACCAGCAGGAACCGCCAGATCCGGTAGGGCCACGGCAGGGGTTGAAGGCCCGTGCGAATCCTGGCCATGCAGCCACTGTAGCAGAGCCAATGGTGTGGGTCGGCGCTCGCGAATCCCGCCCCTCGCCTGTTGCCCGTTCCCCCGCCCCGCCCGAAACTGGAAGCCCGTTCCCCGGTAGCTCAACGGTAGAGCGAGCGGCTGTTAACCGCTAGGTTCGAGGTTCGAATCCTCGCCGGGGAGCACCCCTATCCGTCCCGTCGCATCAGGCTGAACCGCTGCGCGGTGGGGCCGACCAACGGCTGCGAGGCAAGAAACAGGGCAAGTGGCACGACGTCCTCGGGGCGCTTCACCCACTCGGATGGGTTCTCTGAGACGACCGACGGCCGAGCAGACTCGTCCTTGGGCCCGTCGCCGTTATCCACAGGGCCGGGAACCAGCTCGTTCACCGAGATCCGGTTCTCGACGAGCTCCTGTGCGAGCACCCGGGTGAGCATGGAAAGCCCTGCCTTGGACACGGCGTACGCCGAGTGGCCTGGAGCGCCACGGTGTCCAAGCCCCGATCCGATGGTGATGATACGGCCCCCGCCCCGCGCTCTCAGATGGGGAATCGCCGCCCTGGCACCCAGGTAGACGCCGATAAGGTTGAGTTCGAGCGTGTGGCGCCAGTCTCTGCTGTCACTCTCCTCAACCGTCGCTGCGACAGGGTCACCGCCAGCATTAAGCACGACGGTGTCGAGCCCGCCGAACTTGTCGGCGATCCCCGCGGTAGCCGTCTCGACTTCAGCTTCATCGGTGACGTCGCATCGCACCGCAATCGCTTTGCCTCCAGCCGCCCGAATGCGCTCCACGACAGACTTCAAGTCGGTCTCGGTCCGTGCGAGACAACCCACTGCTGCACCCTGGGCTGCCAGGCCGGCGGCAATCGCCGCGCCGATCCCTCGGCTGGCACCGGTTACCAGAACGACCTGCCCGTCGAGTTCTCCCATGGTGGCAGTCTAGCTGTGCTTCGCGCGCGACCGCCATCGGGGGCGTCCCCCAGCAGGTTGTCGGGAGGGGCTCCTCCTCTTATGCCGTCGCCTTTCGGATCGCGTCCTCAAGGATGAGGCAGGCGCAATCGACCTCTTCACATCCCCGAAGGAGGAGCTCCGTGAGCTCTGGGAAGTCCCCCGGCCACGTGCTCCCGGAAGGTAAATGTAGTGCGGGTTGGACTCTGGTTTGTCGCAGTGAGCGCACTGCTCTTCGCCGTCCTGGCGGCGCCACTCCCTGCTCCCCGGGCCCTGGCGGAAGAGACCAACCTGGTCCCGGTCTTCTCCACTGCCATCACCAGCCTGTCGTTCCCGGAAGGCAAGGACGCTGGAGAGACTCTACTGCCCGCAGCAGAGGGGGGCGACGGCCAGCTGACCTACAGCCTGACAGGCCTGCCCGCGGGGATGACCTTCGACGCGGCGACCCGCGCCCTCGGCGGCACGCCGTCCGAGGCCGGCGACTTCTCGATGACCTACGCCGCCGCCGACGAGGACGGCGACCAGGCCTCGCTCAGCCTGACCGTCACGGTGGATCCGGCCCGGCAGACGGCCCGCTCGAAGACCGGGCCCGACGCTCCCGGATCGCTGAAGGCGGTGCGCGCACCGTCCGCCACGACGATGAAGCCGGCCCTGGACGTGAGCTGGACGACCCCGGCCGACAACGGCTTCCCCATCACCAAGTACGAGATCTCGTACGGCCTCGACACGGACAACATGACGAAGGTCACGGCCGGGGCGACCGCCACGAGCGTCAGGCTTACCGATCTGGCAGCAGGCACGACCTATACCGTGCGCGCGCTGGCGTTCGCGGGGAATTCGGGGCAGCACGGTGTGGCCGGCACCCGGGCGGACGCGACGGGCAAGACCAACCCCCCCCGACGGAGGGTCTGGTCTACCTTCTGGACGATACCGACAGCTGGGGCAGCCTCTATGTGAACGACGTATCGGGGTACTTCTCAGATGGCGACAACGACACGCTGACGTTCGAGGCCTCATCCACGCGTCCCGGAATCGCCAGTGTTTCGATCCATGAAGACGGTGCCGAATTCGAGAGGTACTTCCGCAATCCGGGGACGGCGACGGCCACATACGGGGTGCGCGACGGTTACGGGGGCTACGCCTCTCGCAGCATCACGCTCACCGTCACTGCCAATGTGACACGGGACGTACCCGAGCGCTCCCCGGCCGGCACGAACGTCGGCAGTCCCATTACCGGGAGGCAGCCTACCGGGAGGCAGCCGCCCGAGCCGGATAACAATCAGGTCTACACCTACACGCTGACGGGCGCGGCGGCGACCTACTTCGAAATCGACAGTTCCACCGGCCAGATCAGCGTGAAGGAGGGGACCACTCTCGACTACGAGACCAAGGACTCCTACAAGGGGAAGGTGAACTGGACCGTCCAGGGCCAGGCCGCCGTCGCGAACCTCACCATCAACGTCACCGACCTCGAGGCCGTCATTGCCGGCGCGCCGACGCTCACCCGCACGGAGTTCAGCGAGCAGTCGAACCCGGCGCTGGACGTGACCTGGACCGCCGCCGCCAACGGCCTCACCATCACCGGCTACGAGGCCCAGTACCGCGTGAAGGTCGCCGAGGACGAGACCGCCAACGCATGGACCGACTACACCGTCGACGACGGCGACGTCCTGAGGGTCACCGTCAAGAATCCGGCCGCGTCGACGGTCACCTATGGCGTCTCGGACGGGTACGGGGGGTACGCCTCGCTGAGCGTCGAGATCACCGGCGCGCGGAGTGAGGCCCGGTCCGCCCTCGAGAACTCCGCGGCTGGCACGGCGGTGGGCAACCCCCTGACGGGCACGCCCCACGGGACGGAGACGCTGAGCTACACGCTGACGGGTGAGGCGACGAGCGCCTTCGTGATCGACTCGGCCAGCGGCCAGATCAGCGTGAAGCAGGGCGCAACCCTGGACCACGACACCAAGAGTTCCTACACGGGCAAAGTGGAATACACCGTGCAGGGGCAGGCCACGGCGATCGACGTGACTATCAACGTGGTGGACATCGGCACGCCGGGCATGCCGACCGTCACCCGCACCGAGTTCAGCGTGCCGACCAACCCGGCCCTGGACGTGACATGGACGGCCCCGGCCGACGGCGGCGCGACTGTCACCGGCTACGAGGCCCAGTACCGCAAGCAGGTTGCCGAGGGCGAGAAGGCCAACGCGTGGACCGACTACACCTACACCGACTCCAACGGTGATGGCACGAACCGGCTGCCGGCAACGACGCTGACCGTCAACTTGCCGGGCCTGGAAGCAGGCGCCACCTACGAGGCGCGGGTGCGCGTGCGGGGAGCGAACGCCACCCCCGGCTCCTGGTCGCACATCGGGACTGGGCGGGCGAACCGGCCGCCGAACACCAATGCCACGTATGTCCCCAGCGTGCCGATCCCGTGGGGTAGCACCGTCAACCGTGTCATCGATACCCATTTCGAAGACGCCGACGGCGACACGCTGACGTACTCCGCCGCCGCTGCTTCGCCCACCGTGATCACCGTCACCATCAATGGAGCGACACTGCAAGTGACTCCAGGCAGCGCCGGTACGTCCGGAATGACCTACGGCGCCCGCGATAACTACGGAGGGTATGTCTCCAGTACGACGAGCTATCACGTCCCCTCCCAGGGAGAGACTCGCAGCATTGCGGAGAGCTCCCCGGCGGGCACTTCGGTAGGCGCCCCGGTCACAGGGAATCGCCTGGGTGGGACCGCACTGAGCTATTCGCTGACCGGGGACGCAGCGGGCGCTTTTGTCATCAACGCGTCCACGGGCCAGATCAGCGTGGCGCAGGGCGCGACCATCGACTACGAGACCACGAGTTCCTACACCGGGAACGTGGAGTACAGCTTCAACAACATCCTGCCGATCTCGATCCCCGTCACCATCAACGTGACGGACGTGACGAGGCCGGAGACGCCCGACGCGCCGGCCGTCGCAGCCACCGCTTCGGATCCCGGCACGAGTCTCGACGTGGATTGGACGGCTCCCAACGATGGCGGCTCGGCCATCACCGGCTACCGCGTGCGGTACCGGGCCGAGGGCGAGTCGGACTGGACCACGCACGCCTTCAGCGGCACGACCACCGAAACCACTATCGCGGGGCTCGATCTGGGCACCATCTACAGGGTGCAGTTCCTGGCCAACAACGCCGAGGGCGACAGCGCCTGGTCGGCGAGCGGTACGGGCGTGACCGGCCCCGCCCAGCTGACCGCGCAGCGCGCGATTCCCGAGAATGCGAAGCCCGGCACCGCAGTGGGAGAGCCGGTGCAGGCGACCGATGATGACGGGCACGTCCTCACCTACACTGTCGAGGGCACCGTCGTGGGCAACGCCGTCGCGGCTGCCGGACGTCAGCAGGACGGTCGCCAGACCACGAGCGACTTCGTCATCGAAGCCGCGACCGGCCAGATCAAGGTGGCCCGCGGCGCCCACCTGGACTACGAGTCGGCGCACAGCCACCAGCTGACGGTGCAGGCCACCCACGCGGCTCCGGGCATCCCCGACGGACACATCGTCAACGCCGTAATCAGCGTGACCATCAACGTGACCGACGTGGACGAAGCGCCCTCGTCGGTCCCGCGTCTGACCCCGCCAACCCCGACACTGGAGCTCGATCCCACCAGCCGCGAGGTGGCCCAGAACGCTCCGGGAGGCATGAGCGTCGGCGCGCCGGTCGCCGCACAAGGCGGGAACGGCGACCCGCTGACCTACGCCCTGTCGGGCTCCGCCGCCTTCACTATCGACGCCGCCACCGGCCAGATCCGCGTGGCCGCGGGTGCGGTGCTGGACTACGAGAGCACGCAGTCTCACACGGTGACCGTGAGCGTCACGGACGGCCAGGATCGGTCCGCAGCTGTGGTGACCATCAACGTGATCGACAGGAACGAGCCGCCGGGCAGACCCGATGCGCCTTCGCTGACCCCGTCGCTCGGCTTCCCCACGTCCGTGCTGGACGTGTCGTGGGTCGAAACGCCCACGCCGGGTGCCCCGCCCGTCACGGCCTACGACATGGCGTACAGGGAGGCGGACGGCGGCGCCTGGCAGAGTGTCAGCCTCGAGGGCCTGCAGACCCGCACCACCATCGCGGGATTGACGTCAGGCACGACGTACCACGTCGTGGTCAGGGCACGGAACGAAGAGGGGGTCAGCCCGTGGTCAGCGCGAGGCGAAGGCTCCACTGACGCGGAGACCACGCCTACACGCACGTCTACGCCTACGCCTACACCGACGCCCACCGGCACACCGACCCCCACTGCCACGCCTACACCCTCGTCCACGCCTACACCCACGTCTACGCCCACACCCACACCGACGCCCACCGGCACACCGAGCCCCACTGCCACGCCTACACCCTCGTCCACGCCTACACCCACGTCTACG
>MKWU01001769.1_pt1 | contig 35618 bp, 31 predicted proteins | sample 809101 | NCBI WGS metagenome assembly MKWU01 (sample SAMN05860141, study PRJNA318959) | sponge metagenome | host: Aplysina aerophoba | place: Slovenia: Piran, Adriatic Sea, Gulf of Piran | collected 2013-05-07
GGGGGGAGCGCAGAAAGGTGCTGGATTCACGCCAACGCCCCGATATCTACTACATCATCCCAGACGGGTATCCGAGCGATGAGTGGCATTTGACAGAAATGAACCTTGACAACAGCGAGTTCACCAAGGCGCTGCGAGAGCGAGGATTTGTGATTGCGCCCCATGCACAGAGCAACTATAGCGCCACACTGAACGCATTGGCAGCCACCTTGAATATGCGCTACCACGAAAGTAACTTGTCTGGCTTTGCCGACCTTGACTACTTGCAAAGCGAAATCGCCGTCAACGAGGTTGCTCGACTGCTGCTAGAGCGCGGGTATACCTTCTTGCAGCTGATGTCTGGCTTTCTGCTTCCCAGTCCAATCGCTGATGAAAACTTAGAATTCGGGGTCAATGGCGCCATTAACGTTTTGCCCGCCGAAGGCCTGCTGAGCCCGCAGCGAGTCAGGTGGGGTCACGAAAATGAGCCGCAAGTGCTCGATATGCTCAAGATTGATGAAAATGTGCAAATGCCGTTCGCGCCGCTTTATTTTGAGACGACACTGCTGCGAATCGCGCTGCCGCTGCTAGAAGACTTGCGCTTGGCCAGCGGCAATACGCCTTACGGTCTATATTCTCCCCGCCGCTTTTTGGAAACACTGGACGAACTGGAGCGAATCGCGCAGCGCCCCGAGGCCACCTTTACCATCGCTCACCTGCTAAAGCCGCACGGACCGCTGAGCTTTGACGCAAGCGGCAACACAGTCGAGCGAACTTGGTTTCCTACTGCGCAAGCGTACGAGGCGGAGCTCACCTTCGTGAACCAGATGTTCTTGAACACTATGGACTCGATTCTTGCCGCATCTGACGGAAATGCGCTGATCATTTTCCAGGCCGATCACGGAACTATCCATGGGCGCAACTCGCCGCAACACAATAGAATGACGCAGTTTGACATTTACGCGGCGTATTACTTGCCAGACGGCTTCATCATAGAGATGCCACAGCCATACACGACTATCAACTCCTTCACGCTGATCATGAATGAAGTCTTCGGCGCTGGGTTGGACTTGCAAGAAGACCGCTATTTTGAATTGCCGAAGGGGTACGACGCGCTATTTGAACAAGTGGAAGTGACTGACGAATTCTTGAATCGCATCGCCAGGGAGTGATCTCGCGAGAATGATAACCAGCGACGAACAGGTCAGGGCATTTGTAGGCGCGCACGATCGCCTGCATGTGCGGGGCATGGGCAGCAAGCCGGCTCTGCACCAGGTCGATGCGCCCATCCTCGACATGTCGGCGCTGCGCGGCATCGTCGAATACCAGCCGCAAGAGTTCACGTTGACTGTGCGGGCTGGCACGCCGCTGCGCGAGGTAGTCGCTGCGCTGGCAGAGCAGGGTCAGTATCTGCCCTTCGATCCGCTGCTGCCAGAGAGCGCGAGCATCGGCGGGACGGTGGCGAGCAATCTGTCGGGTTCGCGGCGGCATCGCTTTGGCGGCGTGCGCGACTTTGTGCTGGGCGCGGCAATCGTCGACGGGACTGCGCAAGGCTACACTGTCGGTGGCAAAGTGGTCAAAAATGCCGCCGGCTTTGATCTGACCAAGTTCCTGGTCGGCAGCCTGGGCAACTATGCCATCTTGACCGAGCTGACTTTCAAGGTCTTCCCCGATGTGCCGCGATTTCGCAGCCTGCGCTTCACCTATGCGACGTTGGCGGAGGCGCTGGAAGCCAGTTATGACATCAACCGCAGCCGCTTCGAGCTGGATGCGCTGGATATTTTGCCGGGCGCGGACGGCGCGGTGCTGCAGGCGCGGCTGGGCGGTTTCAGCGAGACATTGCCGGCGCGCGTCCAACGATTCAGCGACTTTGTGACGACGACGACTGCGCCGCAGCATGTCGAGGTCATCAAGGACGAGTTGTCGATTTGGGATTGCGTGGGAGACCTGGATGGCGCTTGCCTGGCGAAAGTCACGCTTGCGCCGAGGCAGTTGCTCGCGCTTGACGCCGCTATTGACGGGGCAAAACGCCGCTACACGTTGGCTGGCAATATCGGCTTCGTGGCTTGCGAGGACGCGAGCTGGCTGGGCGATGTGCTGGCGCGCCTGGGTCTGCGCGGTCTGCTGTTGCGTGGCCAGGCGCGGTCGCCGCTGCTGGGGGCGCCACTGGAGAATGTGCTGGCGGCTCGGGTGAAAGCGACACTAGATCCGCTGGGCAAGCTGGTGTAGGGGGGCGGGTCAACCCCCCTCAGTCCCCCCGAAAAGCCGGGGGAGGCAAGGCAAGGGCGGATTCTGCAGAGGCGAGACAAGTGTCGCCCCCTCGGTCTCCCCTAGAACGATCGCTGTGCCGGCTGTGGTTCAAAATCAGTTCTAGCCGCAACACCGCAACTCGCGCAGGGCGGGGCTTTGTGGCACAATCCGCATTATGAAACACGACATCAACATCGACGATCTGCGCGCGCCAGAGATGGCGGAAGCGGTCGAAAAATGCGTGCACTGCGGCTTCTGTTTGGCGGCTTGCCCCACCTACAAGCTGCTGGGCGAAGAGATGGATTCGCCGCGCGGACGCATCTACCTGATGAAGACGGCGCTGGAAGGACGTATCGACCCCAGCGATGCCCAGCCGTACATCGACCGTTGCCTGGGCTGCATGGCTTGTGTGCCGGCTTGTCCGTCCGAGGTGGCCTACGGTGACTTGCTGGTGGGGTATCGGGCTCTGCAAGAAAGCGAACGCGAACGTCCGCCGCTGGATGCCGTGGCGCGCAAGATGATGATCGAGACCTTGCCCCATCCGCGGCGTTTTCGGCTGGCTGCGCGCGCAGGCAAGCTGGGCAAGTGGCTTGCGCCGGCGCTGCCACCAGCATTTTCTGCCATGCTCAACTTGCTGCCCGACGATCTGCCGCCGGCACAGCCTCTGCCAGACGTGCTGATGGCGCAGGGAGAGCGGCGAGCCGTGGTGGCCTTGCTGCCGGGCTGCGCGCAGCAGGTTTTGGCGCCGGGCATCAACTTTGCGGCTGCGCATCTGCTGGCGGCGAATGGTGTGGAAGTGCGTTCTCCGCGGGCGGCTGGCTGTTGCGGTTCGATCCTGCTTCACATTGGCGCGGAGCATGAAGCGCAGACGTTGGCGCGCCGAAATTTTGCCGCCATCCCGGACGATGTCGATGCCATCATCACCACGGCAGCCGGTTGTGGCAGTGGCATTAAAGATTATCCGCTGCTCTTCAAGAACCAGCAGGATGCCGAGGCTGCGCAGTCATTCGCTGCCAAAGCGATGGACTTCAGCGCCTATCTGGCTGGCATCGGACTGCGTGCGCCAATGCGGCTCGAGGCAGCTACCCGCGTGGTCTATCAAGACGCCTGCCACTTGCTGCACGCCCAGGGATATGGCGCAGAACCTCGCGCGCTGCTGCGAGAGGTGGGCAACTTGCAGTTGGTGGAGATCGCCGATGCGGGCATGTGTTGCGGCTCGGCCGGCACATACAACATCGACCAGCCAGAGATCGCCAGACAGCTGGGCGCGCGCAAAGCCGAGTCTATCCTGGCGGCCCAGCCCGATGTGCTTGTATCGGGCAATATCGGCTGTATCACGCAGATCCGCCAACAACTGGCAAACCAAGCCGACGCGCCACCTGTGCTGCACATCGCCGAGTTGCTCTGGAGCGCCAGCCAGCCTTGAGCGAGAAAAACCAAGAACCCCCGCCGGTCAGCGAGGGCTCCATTGATTTGAGAGACGATGCGATTGTTGCGCGCGGCTAGGCGCCCGGCACGATTACCGCGTCGATGACATGGATAACGCCATTGCTCGCTTCTATGTCCACCAGTTCGAGCAAGATATTGGCGCTGTCGATCATGACACCGGTATCGCTGACCGATAACGTTGCTTCGTTGCCATTTGCCATGCCGATGGCAGCCATCCCCATATCGTCTACGAGGTCGCCAAGCTGGAAGCTGTAGACCGTGCCTGGGAATACATGGTATTGCAGCACGTTGGTGAGCAGGGCGGCATCGGCGATGATTTCATCCAGGCCTGCGACCGCAGCGAATGCCGCATCAATCGGTGCGAAGACGGTCACAGCCGCGCCGGGATCCGCGAGCAGCGCCAGAACAGCCGGGTCAGCCGCTTGCGCAGCCGCCAGCAGGGTGGTGAATTGTGGCGATTCTGCGCCAGCCGCTTCGACAACGATTTCGGCGATGCTGCGCAATTCCGGTACGATGACCGCGTCAATGACATGGATTAGGCCGTTGCTGGCTGCAATATCAATCATGTCAAGAACGAGGCCGGCTTCGGCAATGTGGATGCCCGCGCTCAGGTCCAGCCCATCTTCGCCCATTGTGCCAGACACATCAAGCGCTTGCCCGCTGAGCGTCACAACCGGGAAGCTGACATGTCCCATGTCGTCGGCTGTGGCGGCTTCTAGGGCGGCGACTACATCTGCCGAGCCAACTGCGCCAGCCACGACATGATAAAGCAAGATTTCGTTGAGGCGCGGACTGCCTTCTTCAGTGAGGATTGCGCCGAAAGCTTCTTCTCCTAATGCTGCTGCCAAGGCTGCAAAGGCGGCGTCTGTCGGCGCGAAGACGGTCAATTCGGCTTCTGGATCGGCAAGGGCTTGCAGGATGGCGGGGTCGGCGGCGCTGACGGCAGCCAGCAAAGTGGTGAATTCCGCTTCTTCTGCTTGGGCAGCGGCAACAACGATATCGGCAATGGTCGATTCGTGACCATCAGCCAGGGCGGGCAAAGCAACGAGCAGGGCGAGCAGCGTAATAACTGCCAGAGAGATGCGGTGAGACATGCGAATAGCTCCTGTATATGTGTATCGTATGTTCAGAACTTACTGAATATACGATACCATAAGAAATCTATTGCGCTAGGCGCAGATTGTAAAGAAAATGTAAAGTCATGCTAGGGAATGCTGATGCGCTATAGGGGGGATACTTGCCGGGGACAGCGCGCTGCCGTCCCCGTGCTGTTGAATCAGCTGCAGCCAGAGACCTCGTCTACATACTTGCCACCCAGCCAGCCGATCTGTCCTCCGTATTCGACCTGATGCCAATTCGCTTGGCGAGCTAGTCGGGTTGTCTGCGTGCCGCGCGGCACATAACCCAGCGCCTCGCCAGATAGCCAAGGTCTGCCGCGCAATACCAGGTGCCCGGTCGTGACGATGGTGCAGACTACTGGCTGCGGAGGCTCGGGCGTGGGTATAGGAATAGTGTGCGTGGGTTGCCCTTGCACCAGCGCCACTGTGCCCGCCGTCGAAATCGAGACGCAGACATTGTTGTACAATTCATTGAATGTCGATGCCAGTGTGCTGAGGGCGCGCGGAGCAGTGGCGGCATTCAAGAACATGACGGCGCCCCGCTGTGGGAAGCAGACCTGCACGCCCGGCTCGACATAGCCCCAGATATCGACCGCGTCGAGTAAGCCAGCCGCTATCACAGTCGCATTGCCCACGCCCGCGGCATCCAAACGTCGGCACTGGATGCCCGTGCCCAAGCCGCCTGGCGCTGTCACTGTAGCGCTGCCCGGCGGCAGATCCAGACAAGTTTGCGGTGGTGGCGCGGACCTTATTTCGCGGGTGTGCGAGCCCTTTATGACCTGGTCGTCTGGCAAGCCACAGACATCCCAATCGCCTAACAGGGTGGTGTGGCTGCGATTTTGCTCCACGCCGATGCGGCAATTGCTGATGCGGCTGTCCTGGATCAGCAACTGTCCATCTGTCACCTTGATTGCCCGTCTGTCGCGCCTTTGCAAGTATTTCATATGCAGGTTGATGATGGTCAGCGCGCCGCCATTCTTGATCTCGAAGGCGGGGTCGCCCTTGTTGATGCGGTATTCAAAATTGTTGCCATGGATGATGATTCTGGATTTGATCGAGGGCAGTTCGCCATTTGGTTGGGCATGGCGCGTCAGTACGATGGTGTCTGTGCCGCTGCCAGCCGTGCAGCCGCCGCGGGATTTGTCTTCGTTGGCTGATTTGATCGCCGATGAAAAGCCGCAATCGCCGGCCACGCGGATCTCGGCTGCATTTGCGATGGGAACTGCCATCACGAATAGCATGATCAAGACGAAATACTTCGAGCCAAGGCGCATATTGAAGGCTACGTTGCTTATCATTTACTCCTCCTGACAATGTATAGCTTTGAAACTCATATGATACCGCAGTTTTACTCATTCGCGGCAAATTGGCAGGTGCGACTTGCAAATGCGCCTCAATCTAGCCCATTGAAACGGGGGACCGAAGGGGAAGATCTGCAATTAACGAAGCAGCTATTTTGGACTATAGTTCGTATGGGACAAACGAGCATGCGCAGGAGTCGATCATGGCATACCGCCTCACTTATGATGAATTGGAAGCACGTTGGTCAGACGAAAGCTCGTCGCCGGCCGATGATGGCACTGTCGAGTTGATTGTGCGTCGCCCTGTGCCCGAAGAGCGCGAAGAATTGTCCCGCGCCAATTTCAGCGCCGAGGCTGGCTTGGATGGCGATGACTGGCTGCGCCGCAGTGGCAAAACCGACGCCCAGATCACGTTGATGAACAGCCGCGTCATCCAGTTGCTGGCGGGTGACAAAGCGCGCTGGGCAGAATCGGGCGACCAGCTATTCGTCGACCTGGATATCAGCGAAGACAACCTGCCGCCAGGCACAGTCCTGCAGATCGGCGGAGTCTTGATGGAAGTTACGCCGCTGCCGCACACGGGCTGCAACAAATTCGCTCGGCGCTTTGGCATGCCCGCGCGCAAATGGGTCATGTCGGACGAGGGCAAACGCGCCCGCCGCCGTGGCGTGTATACGCGCGTCCTGCAAGATGGCGAGATCGCACTTGGCGACCGCATCCGCAAAGTCTAGCCGCGTCACAAGCGCAGGCAATGGTAGCGTCACAGCATTCGGAGGCTGGCATGATAGACGGCAAACTCATTCACCCGCAGATATTGGATGCGCTCGGCAAAGCAGGCCACGGCGCGACCATCCTCATCCCCGATGGCAATTATCCCTTTGCCACCCATGTTCATCCGCGTGCCCAACGCGTCTATCTGAATCTGGCGCCGGGCATCTGCACGGTTACCGATGTCATGAGCGCTGTCCTCAGTTGCACGCCTGTCGAAGCCGCCCAGGTCATGCGCCGCGACGATGGCGCAGAACCCAGCATCTATGCCGACTTCCGCAAGCTGCTGCCCGATGATGTGCCGCTGCAGCCGCTGGAGCGCTTTGACTTCTATGCAGCCGCCAAACAAGATAGTTGCTGTTTGGTCATCGCGACTGGCGAGCAGCGTATCTTCGCCAATATCCTGCTGACCATCGGCGTCGTGCAGCCGCCAGACGAAATGGCGGTCTAGGCCCATGGGCATCGAAGCCGTCATCTATGATATGGACGGTGTGCTGGTCGACAGCGAAGTATATTGGGATCAGGCACGGGTCGACTTTGCGGTCGAGCGCGGTTTGCGCTGGACAGACGCCATGCAGCGGCAGGCGATGGGACGCAGCACGGTCGGTTGGGCAGGCATCATGCGCGACGAACTGGCGCTGGACATGTCGCTGGATGCCATCATTGCCGAGATGAAAGCGCGCGTCATCGCCCAGTACGAGCAGCGCATGCCGACACGACCCGGCGCTTTGGAGTCGGTGGCCGCCATGCAGGCGCACTACCGCATCGGCTTGGCATCGGGCTCGCCTACCGAGATTATCAAAGCCGTCTTGCGCATCACCGGGCTGGAGCAGCAATTCGAGGTGATGATCTATGGCGATGAAGTGGGCAAAGGCAAACCGGCGCCCGATATCTACCAGGAAGCGTTGCGGCAACTGGGTGTCTCGCCGGCGCGAGCGGTGGGTATTGAAGATTCTGCCAATGGATTGCGATCCTTGAAAGCGGCGGGCATGCTGGCGGTGGCTGCGCCCAGTCCCGATTTTCCGCTGCCACCCGCTGCGCTGGCGCTGGCAGATGCGCATATCACCACGCTGGTCGACTTCACTCCGCAGTTGGTGGCAGGGCTGTCGCGGGATTGATCCCGGCAAGTCCAAGTAAGTCGTGCAACAGGTAACCACAAAGAACACAAAGGATGTAAAGGTTCATTGCCACAGAGACACAGAAACACATAGAAAAATCCTTGTGTTGGTTATTCGCGCTCGTGATTAGCTGCGCTCTCTGCTTACTCCTAATCCAGTAGATTGCGCTTCCCTTCGACCTATCGGCGGGACCAAGGGGGTTAAGCAGCCGCGCAATTTTTGCATAATCGAGCGCGCTGTGTTCAAATTATCGCGCAGGCTCCTTTATTGATCAAACCCTCTGGCAGGTGAACTTCCGTGAGCGCAGCGCATGTCATTGCGATTGACCTGGGCGCATCGTCCGGGCGCGTGATGGACGCCGCCTTTGATGGCGCGCAGCTGAGATTGCGAGAGGCGCACCGCTTCCCCAATATCCCCGTGCAGACGCCAACTCGGCTGCATTGGGATGTACTGCGCCTGTGGCACGAGATCACGCAGGGCATAGGCGCGGTTGCTGGCGCTTCGTCTATCGGCCTGGATTGCTGGGGCGTCGATTATGCCCTGCTGGATAGCGCCGGCGAACTGCTTGCCAACCCGGTGCATTACCGCGACCCGCGCACCGATGGCGCGATGGAATGGGTCTTCCAGCGCATGCCCCGCCGCGAGGTTTTTGCGCGCACGGGCATTCAGTTCATGCCGCTGAACGGCCTCTATCAGCTGGCAGCCAGCATCCGCGATGGCAGCCCATTGCTCGACCAGTCGGCCACGCTGCTGACCATCGCCGACCTGTTCAATTATTGGCTGACGGGCAGCAAAACCTGTGAATTCACCGAAGCGACCACTCTGCAGCTGGTGAATGCGGGGCAGGGCGATTGGGACCGCGACCTGATGCGCGCGGTGGGCATCCCCAGCGACATCCTGGCGCCAATTGTCATGCCAGGGGCGCGGCTGGGCAGTTATGCGGGCATTGATGTCGTTGCGCCGGCTTGCCACGACACGGGCAGCGCTGTTGTCGCCGTGCCAGCCACCCACGCCGATATCGCTTACCTCAGCAGCGGCACCTGGAGTCTGCTGGGGCTGGAGCTGGATGCGCCCATTTTGAGCGATGCTGCTTATGCGGCCAATGTCACCAACGAAGGCGGCTATGGCGGCAGTTGGCGCTTCTTGAAGAATATCATGGGCTTGTGGCTGGCGGACCAATGCCGCGCGACCTGGGCGGCGCAGGGACGGGAGTACAGCTTCGACCAGTTGACTGCGATGGTGGAAGCTGCGCCGCATTTCCGCAGTTTCATCGAGCCAGACGATGCCGCCTTCCTCGCGCCGGGCGATATGCCGAAGCGCATCGTCGACTATTGCGCGCGCACAGGACAAGCCAAGCCCGCAAGCGATGCCGAGATCATGGCAGTCGTCTATGCCAGCCTGGCTTACAAATATCGCTATGTGCTGGAGCAACTCTGCGCGGTGAGCGGGCGGGCTGTAGAGGCGCTGCATATCATCGGCGGCGGCTCGCGGAATGCCACCCTCAACCAGATGACGGCGGACGCGACCGGGCGGCTGGTCATCGCGGGGCCGGCCGAAGCGACTGCGGCTGGCAACGCTATCGCGCAGCTGATCGCCCTGGGCGAGCTGGGCAGCGTGCACGAGGCGCGTGCCATGTTGAGCGAATCGGCAGAGCTGCGCTGGTATGAACCGCGTGACGCCACTGCCTGGGACGAACATTATCCGCGCTTTTGCGCCTTGCTGGGGTAGACAAGGTATAATGCGGCGCCTTCGGCTGGCCAGGGGCTGCGCTCGGGTCAACACACACAGGACACAAGAATGAGCGACGCGCTGCTGCAGATGCAGGGCATCAACAAAAACTTTCCTGGCGTGCAAGCGCTGAAGGATGCGCACTTCGAGGTGCGGCGTGGCGAAGTGCATGCGCTCATCGGCGAAAATGGCGCTGGCAAATCGACCATGATCAAGATTGTGTCTGGCGTTTATCAACCCGACAGCGGCGATATCCAGCTGGATGGACGGGCGGTTCACTTCGTCAACCCGCGTGAAGCGCACTTGGCTGGCATCGCCACCATTTATCAGGAACTCGGTTTGTACCCGGAACTTTCGGTGGCCGAGAATATCTTCATGGGTCATGCGCCGATGAAAAAGCGCCTGGGCTTGCAGACGATCGACTGGGAACGCATGGAAAGCGGCGCAGAAGACCTGCTGGCCGAGCTGAATATTCACAACCTGGATGTCGGCGCGAAGGTGGGCACGCTCAATGTGGGCAACCGGCAGCGCGTGGAGATCGCCAAGGCGCTATCGCTGGATGCGCAGATCTTGATCATGGACGAGCCGACCGCCGCCCTGACAGAAAGCGATGTCGAGCAGCTTTTTAGCATTGTGAGGCTGCTGCGCGAACGCGGAGTCAGCATCATTTATATCAGTCACCGCCTCAACGAAGTCTTCGAGCTGGCAGACCGTGTCACTGTGCTGCGCGATGGCGAGACGATTGGCACGCAGCAGGTCACGGATACCAGCGAAGCCGAGTTGATCAGCATGATGGTGGGGCGCAAGATCGAGAACCTCTTCCCCAAGCAGGTGGCGAAGATCGGCGATGTGGTGCTGGAGCTGCGCAATCTGAATCGTCCGCCTTTGACTCGCGACATCTCCTTCTCAGTGCGCGCGGGAGAGATCGTGGGGCTGGCTGGTTTGGTGGGCAGTGGCCGCAGCGAGACAGCGCAGGTCATCTTTGGCGTGCTGCCAGCCGAGTCGGGCGAGATTATCATCAATGGCGCGCCGGTGAAGATCAGCAGACCGTCGGAAGCGGTGGCGCAGGGCATCGGCTATGTGCCCGAAGATCGTGGCCACCAGGGGCTCATCCGCGAGATGACCATCCGCGAAAACACATCCATGGCGGTTTTGGATACTGTTTCTCGCAACACATTCATCAATCGCGCCCAGGAACGTTCGCTCGCCAATCGTTCTATCAAGCAGCTGAGCATCCGCGCCACGGGCCCAGAGCAGATCACCAACAAGCTGAGCGGCGGCAACCAGCAAAAAGTCGTTGTCAGCAAGTGGCTGGCCAGCGAGCCCAGCCTGCTGATCATGGACGAGCCAACGCGGGGAATCGATGTCGGCGCAAAAGCCGAAATCCACCGACTGATGAGCCGTCTGGCTGCCGAACAGGGCTTGGCCATCTTGATGATCTCGAGCGAACTGCCAGAGATCCTGGCGATGAGCGATCGCATCCTGGTCATGCGCGAGGGTCGTCTGGTCGGCGAATTCAGCCGCGATGAAGCCACGCAAGAGACAGTCGCCCACGCCATGATGAGCGAAGCTGCTCGCAGAGCCGCTAGCGCTGCGTCATGAACAAAGACAAATCTGCGCCCACGCCGCGCCATCTGTTGGACTTCTTGGGCATCGCGCTGGCAGTGGTCATCATCGGCGCCTATTTCCTGCTGCCTTTTGTCATCCAGCCGGAGCGCGGACCATCGACTGTCGCTGTGCTGACAGAAAGCAAAAATGCCAACGAGCTTGGGCTATTCAAGACCGGACTGGAGGTTGTGCCGCTGGCTGCGCTGGGCATGCTGCTCTTGGGCCTCTGGAATGTGCTGGCGCCCGGAGCTGCGCGCGCCATTTCGCTGTTGATGGCGCTGGCGGGCATGTTGGCGCTGGTCTATTACATCAACTTTTTCCGCGAAACCGCCCTCGGTCCTCCCAACGAATGGGGGGAAGGCACGATCATAGGCAGTCTCGGTATCGCCTTTTGGATCATGTTGGGCGCGTCGGTGGCCGCCGCCCTGCAAGCGCTGATTCCACGTTCTGTGCCCGCGCCGCGTTATCGACTTGCCAAGCTCTTTGGCAACCAGGAGAGCGTGATTCTCTTTGGCTTGCTGCTGCTGATGATCGTGATTGGGCTGGCGAATCCGCGTTATCTGCAAGAGCGCAACATCAGCGACAACCTGGCGGGCAATGCCTATATCGCGGTGGCGGCGCTGGGAATGACCATGGTGATCGTCACCGGCAATATCGACATTTCGGTGGGTTCGCTGGTGGGCTTGCTGGCGGTGATCAGCGGTCGGCTGGTGGTTGCGGGGACGCCTGCGCCACTGGCTTGGCTGGCGCCCCTGGTGATCGGCGGCGGATTTGGCGCGATGATCGGTTTCCTGGTGGCGTACCTGCGCATTCCATCAATTGTGGTGACGCTGGGCATGCTGAGCATTATCAAGGGCATATTGATTATCTGGGCGCAGGGCGATCGCGTACGCGATATGCCGGCCGACTATTTCTTGTCGCAGATGCGTCCGCTGGGCATCCCCATGCCGATCATCATCATGGTCGTGCTGACGATCGGCGTGGCATTGTGGATGCGCTACAGTGCGACCGGTCGGGCCTTTTATGCGCTGGGCGGCAATGTCGAAGCGGCGCGACTTTCTGGTTTGTCGCGGCGACGCCTGGTGATGACCGTGTTCATTCTCAATGGACTGTTTGTGGGCGTGGCCAGCGTGATGTATTCCACGCAATTCAACATCATCCAGGCAACGCCACCGCCGGCGCTGGAATTGTCGGTGATTACGGCATCGGTGGTGGGTGGCGTCAGCATCCTGGGCGGGACAGGCACGGCTGTCGGCTCGACCATGGCGACGTTGCTGCTGAATTTCATCCGCTCGGCGATGGTGTTCATCAATGTATCGCCGTTTTGGTTGAAAGCGGTGCAGGGCTTGCTGATTCTGGTGACGGTGCTGGCGGATCTGCTGCGCAGGCGTCGGCAACGTTTGTAGGGGGACAGAAAGCATGCAATCGGAACCGCGCAACCCGACAGTGGTGGAAAAGCTGCGCCGCCATCTCATCAGCCAAGAAGGCGTGCTCTTCATCATCATGCTGGTTTCGGTGCTCTTTCTGGCCACGCGCACCGACAAATTTCTGACGGTCGACAACCTGCTGCAGCAGGGGCGATTCATGACCGAAGTCGGTTTGATCGCCATCCCCATGACCTACATCATCATCACAGGCGGCATCGACCTGTCTGTCGGCTCGATATTGGGGCTGACAGCGATCGTGCTGGGCTGGAGCTGGCAAGAGCTAGGCTTCCCGCTGGAGCTGGCTATCGGCGCCGGGATATTGAGTGGGACCTTGGCCGGCTTCGTCAACGGCCTCTTCATCGTGCGTGTCGGTGTGCCACCGCTGATCATGACGCTGGCGACGCTGGCGCTGTTTCGCGGGCTGGCAGAGGGCATCAGCAAGGCGCGGTCGGCGCGCGGTTATCCCGAGTGGTTCTTCGAGCTGGGGCAGGGCGAGTTTCTGGGCATCCCGACGCAGCTGTGGCTTTTGATCGTGGCGGTGGTGGTGTTTGGCATCGTGCTGGCGCGGACGCAGCTGGGGAGGGCGCTGTATGCAATCGGCAACAACGAGACGGGCGCTCGCTTCAGCGGGCTGACAGTCAACCGCTACCTGCTGCTGATCTACACCTTCAGCGGCTTTATGTCGGGTGTGGCGGGCTATATTTTTGTTTCGCGGGTGAGCACGACGCGCTCGGACATGGGTACGGGCATCGAGCTGGATGTGATCGCGGCGGTGGTGCTGGGCGGAACGAGCATCTTTGGAGGCACGGGCTCTGTCGCCGGCACGATGATCGGCGTTGTATTGATCCAGCTGCTGAAGAATGGTTTGGCGTTGAGCGGCGTCACCAGCGATGCCACGATTGTTGTTATCGGCAGTGTGTTGATATTTGCTATACTGGTGAACAACTTTATTCAGACCAGGCGGGGCGGCAACTAAGCTCGCAAAGGAGGTGCGCCAGCGGACAAAGGAGCACGAGCATTATCCCGATCCGTAAACCCGAGCAGCCATTTGGAGAAAGCATCATGAAGAAAACATTCGCACTCACCCTGATATTGGCGCTGCTGATGGCATTGGTCAGCATGCCACTGAGCGCCCAAGACCGCTGGGATGGCGCTGATGACCTGGCTGTCAACCCGCTCGCTTGTGGCATGGGCGACGAGATGATGGAAGACAGCGACGAAATGATGGACGAAGACGCGGACGAAGATATGGGCATGATGGAATACGACGGTGGGCAGCCAGCCATGATGGATGATGATATGGCCGGCATGGACATCGTGCTGGTGGATGTGCCCAAGCTGGTCGGCATCGGTTACTTCGCCGCTACCACGCTCGGCCAGCAGCAAGCTGCCGAAGAGCTGGGCAATGTCAGCGTAACGACCGACGCGCCCACCGAAGCCAACATTGATGACCAGATCCAGGTCATTGATGCCTACATCACCCAGGGCGTGGACGGCATCCTCTTCGCCGCCAATGACCCGGTCGCCATCGCGCCGGTGCTGCGCAAAGCCCTGGAAAGTGGCATCCATGTCGTCGGCTATGACGCCAACAGCGAGCCCGACGCCCGCGAATGGTTCGTCAACCAGGCCGAGTTCAACGGCATCGCCAAGGCCCTAGTCGACAGCCTGGCAGACCAGATGGGCGAGGATGCTGCCTTTGGCATCGTCACCTCGACCTTCACCACGCCCAACCAGGCGCGCTGGATCGCCGAAATGTGGGCATATGCCAGCGAATGCTATCCCGACCTGACCTGGCTAGAAACGCTCGAGGCGCAAGAAGACGCCGTGCTCAGCTTCCAGCAGGCGCAGACTCTGATCAACAAGTACGGCGAAGACATGGACGGCATCTTCGCGATGACCTCGGTAGCCACGCCCAACAGCGCCGACGCGGTGCAGCAGGCTGACTTGTGCGCAGATGTGGCTGTAGTTGGCTTGGCGACGCCCAATGGCATGAAGCCCTATGTCAACAATGGCTGCGTGCGCGATGTCATTCTGTGGAACCCGGTCGACCTGGGTTACGCGGCTGTCTATGTAACGCGCGCCGTTGTCGATGGCGAGTTCATGCCTGGCGATAGCTCCGTCATGGCGGGGCGTTTGGGCGAATTGATGGTCGTCAATGGCAGCGAAGTCTTGCTTGGCCCGCCCTTCGTCTTCACAGCCGACAACATCAACGACTTCGACTTCTAGGCTGCCAACCGCAGTCTGACCAACACTTCCCCTCTTCTGTCACTTTAGGAGAGGGGGACTTGCCATGTCCAGGCCTGTGACGCCTCTGCCATGAACGCACAGTTCGACTCCCTCATCCAGATGACGCGCGCCCTGGGCGATCCAGCGCGAGATTATGTCATCATCGGCGAGGGCAATACCTCCATGCGCTGCGATGACGAAAGCTTCCTGGTCAAAGCCAGTGGACACCAACTGCATGAAATCAGCGCCGATGGCTTCGTAAGGTTGCGCATGGCTCCCGTGCTGTCGCTGCTGGACGACCCGCCAGCCACACTCAGCGAAGAAAAAGCGCGAACGCAAGCGGCTGTGCTGGATGGCCGCGACGGGCTGAATGCCTCTGTCGAAGCCAGCTTCCACGCCATGTTGCTGCACGAGTGTGGCGCGCGCTACATCGGGCATACGCATCCCAGCGCCGTCAATCAACTGCTGTGCAGTGAATACGCCGCCGATTTCGCTCTGCAACGGCGCTTCCCTGACGAGGTCGTTCTCTGCGGACCACAGTCGGCGTTGGCGCCCTATGCCGATCCTGGCTTGCCACTGGCGCTGGAGATGCGCAAGGCGGTGCGCGCATACCAGGAACAACAAGGCGAAGCCCCCAAGCTGATTCTGCTGGTCAATCATGGGCTGATCGCGCTGGGGCAGACGCCGACCGAGGTGCTGAATATCACCGCTATGGCGGTCAAGGCGGCCCGCATCTATCATGGCGCGCTGTTGACGGGTGCGCCGACTCATCTGCCCGCGGAGGAAGTTGAGCACATCTACCGGCGTCCCGATGAGATTTATCGCCGCAAGCTTTTTGTAGATGCCTGAGCGCTGATCATTTATGCGGCAAGCCACGCCCCCAGCCACGAAACCACGGAGAAAAAACCGATGCCCACCAATGGCGCGCTAACCTGGCTGATACCGGATGCCTACCTGGCAGAGCCGGCCGATGCCGACCCCATCAACAAAAATCACGAGTCTATCTGCGTGCTCAATGTCACGCCCGATGACGCCAATATCCTGCTGGACTTCTACTTTGAAGACCGTCCGCCCGTGGAAGGCATCGCTGTGGTCGTGCCTGCAAAACGTTGCCCGCACCTGCGCCTCGACAAACCCGAGCAGATCGGTGGATTCGAGATTCCCTTTGATGTGCCCTACGGCCTGCGCCTGCGCAGTGATGTGCCGATTGTCGTGCAATACTCGCGCATGTATGCCAGCGACGGCAAAATCGAGAGCCTCATCACGACAATTGCCTACCCAGTGGAGTAGGGCGATTCATCTTGGTGGTGAATCATCCCGCAATAGCCACTGGTTCTCGTCTTGCGTGAACCACTCTGCTCGCAGGTAGGCGCGGATGATCGTGGCAGGCTCCTCATCCAGCGCGCGCAGGGCGAAAGGACCAGCAGCCGCCGGCAAGACATAGGTCTCGGCGAATTGGCAGCGCAGCTTGCGTTCTCCCGCCGCCAGCTCGATATCTCCACCCGCGACGATCATCAGCAACTGAGGAGATCCAGCCGTCTCGCAGTTGATTTTTCTGCGCAGGGTCAGCCGTTGGATGTCATAAAAATGTCGGGCGTGCGTGGGCAGCTGTTCAATGCGGCAGTCAGCATCATCGCGCAGCAATTGCGGTTGTGACACCAGCGCATCGGCAGCATCTCCTTGCAGCGCGAAATCCAGGTTGGCGAAGGCGCGCTCCAGGTTGAGCGGACGCGGCAGGCCATCCAGACCCCGCCGCAGCCAATCGTACATTTTGAACGTGAAGATGTAGGGGGTCGCGCTGATTTCCAGCACCAACGTGCCCGCGCCAGAACAATGCACGACGCCGTGCGGGATCAAGAACAGGTCGCCGGGACGCGCTGGCTGCCGTTTGACAAAACGCTCGACTGCGACCGCTTTGCCCTGCTGCTGGCTGTCTTCCAGTGCAGCGCGAAAAGCCGCTTGATTGATGCCCGGCTGGAAGCCCAGATAGACACAAGCGCCGTCTGTCGCTGCCACGATGTAATAGGTCTCATCCTGGGTGAATCGTTCGCCGAACTGCCGCCGAATGAAGCCGGGGCGCGGGTGGCATTGCAGCGAGAGATTTCCGCCACCGATCGTATCCAGAAAGTCGAAGCGGATGGGAAAATCAAAGCCAAAACAGGCGGCGTATTCGCCCAGCACCGCTGCGTTGTCATGATATTGCAGCCAGTCGCAGCTTAGCTCCAGCAGTTTGTCATCGTGTTGCAGAATGATGCCCTGCTCAGGCGCGATCATCTCGAATGACCAGGCATAATTGGGGACAGCCTGCGCCAGCCCGGGCAGATTGCTTTTTAACCACTGCCCACCCCAAGCGCCTGGCTCAAACCAGGGACGCGGACGAAAGGCGCTGCGCGATAGCTGGCTGAATGTGGCGCGGGCATGCCGACTGGCGATGAGACTGGGCTGCGCCGGGTCTTGCCCATCGACAAAGCAGTCGATGCGCTGGACATAAGCGGCTTTGTGACGATTCAGCGCCACCCAGTCGACGAAGTACATGCGCTTGTATTGCGTCTTGGCGTCCGCGCCGGCTCTTGCGCCGAGGTTGCGGTAGACGCCGGCCCGCGAACGATACTGCGCTTCGTTTTTGGGCAGGTCGACATAGACGCGCCAGCCTTCGCCGAAGAGGAATGCGCCTGTGCCATAGATGACGATGGGCTGCGCTGAATCATCAACGAGGGATTTTATGCGCGCCAATGCCGCTGCATCGAAAAAGTCGACCAGTTCACCCGGGAAGCGTCTGCCGAAGAGCGGATCATCGCCGCCCAGCCAGTCCGCCAACATGCTGTCGATCTCAACCTCTGGCTTGAGGCAGCCATCTGTGGCGATCCAGCGAAGGTCTATGCCAACAGCCGTCAATCCCGCGCGCAGATCGTCCCAAAGCACGCCGGCATAGCCATCTATCAGCACGAGCGGACGCCCGGCGATTTGCGCTGCCAGGCTCTCGTAGCCTAGCTGAATCTCGCCGCTGGCGACCGGGTGGCCGGGGTAGATATCGGGCGCGCCCGGCTGGACTGGCGGCTTGGTTTTGGGCAGCAGTGGCTGGGGGGTCTTGCGGTAGCTCATGGAGGCGCGGTTTCTCGGTACAGCAGTTTGACCGGGCAGCCGATGCCGTGTCCGCCGCCTTCGACCACCAACTGCTGTCCCGAAAAGCCATCCGCTTCGGGACTCAGGCTGTAGCTGATGATATAGCCGATTTCGCGGCCATCGACAGGCATGGGCGCGATGAAATTGGCGCTGCCGGTGTATTGGTCTTTCTCATCGCGCAGCAGACGGAAGTTGTCAAAGGCGATTTCTCGCTCGTCAAGGCGCGTGATGTGGATCGTTTCAGATTCCCGCGCCTGGCAATCGCCCACATAGTCCAGCGTCCAGATGCCAGCGCTTGGTGGAGGACTGCGCAGAGGAATCGCCAACCTGCCGCAGCCAGATACTATCAGGCAGATCAGGGCAATCAGTCGCGACATGGGCAGGCGCTCTGTGATGACAAGACCGTACAAAGTCAGCTGTAGGGGCGACCCGGTAGGCCGCCCGCTTTGTGGATGGCAGGCCGGGCTAGAGCAAGACTTCCCGCCCGGTGGTTTCGCTTTCGTAGATGGCGTTGAGCACCTGCATGACTTGCATGGACTGCTCGGCTGGCACGGGCGAAGGCGCGCCGTCCACGATGGCCTGGGCGAACTCGATGCATTCCTGTGCATGCGGCTCGGCCTGGTCGCGCGTTAGCTTCAATGTGCGGTTGAAAAGCTGCTTGGTATCGTAATTCGTCTGATAAATCTCGCAGCGGGGCCAATGCGAGCCGCCCTTGTCGCCGTAGAGCCACATCTGCATGTCTTCGCTGTCGGTGTCATGATGCAGCATCCACGAGACTTCCAGCACCAAGGTTGCGCCATTTTCGAAGCGCACAAATGCCAGCGCCAGCTCTTCGACATCCATCTCGGGCGGCACGAGGTTGAGGTTGTCCCACAGACCAAAGGCTTTGGGGTTCTTCGCCAGGCGCTTGCTGGCTACGCCGGTCACCGACACGGGACGCGGATTGCCCATGAACCACAGTGTCAGGTCGAGGATATGCACACCGATATCAATGGTTGCGCCACCGCCACTGTGCTGCTTGAGCAAGAAGCCGGGCCGGGTGGGGATGGCTGTGCGGCGCAGCATCCAACTGCGCGCATGATAAACCTCGCCCAGCGCGCCGGCGTCTATCTCGGCTTTCAGCGCTTTGGATTTGCCGCTGAAGCGGAAATGCTGGGCGGTCATCAGCAGTTTGCCACTGCGGTCGCGGGTGTCGATCATGCGCTGGACATCGCCGGGCGTCGGCGCAAGTGGCTTCTCGCAGATGACGTGCTTGCCAGCTTCCAGCGCAGCGATAGACAGATCGGCGTGGTACATATTGGGTGTGCAGACATCAATGATGTCGATATCGGGGTCGTTTATGAGCTCGGCGCTGTCGCTGTACAGGCGGCTGACGCCATAATTTGCGCCCCAGTTTTCCAATGCGGCTGGCAGCAGGTCTGCGCCGGCGACAACTTCGGCATGGGGCGATGCAGCCCAGCCTGGCATGTGCGTGCGCGCGATCCCGCCGACGCCGATGACACCCACTTTCAAACTACTCATGTTCTCGCTCCTTATGGTATTTGGGGTTTAACCCAGGTATTTGTTTCCGCAGCTTGATACAAGGCTTGCATGACGGCGCTGCGGTCCGCCGCTTCCTTCGCGCTGATCAATGGCACAGATTCGCCCAGCAGCGCCTCCAGAAACAGAACGAAGGCGTGGGGCAGGGCAGCTGGCAGGTCTGTCCATTCGCCACCATCCGCACCTTGCAGATTATCCGACTTTAGGAACAATTTGCCATTGTCAACATAGGCAAGTCCGCCGGTGCCGCTGATCAAAACTGGCTGGGGATTCAGCATATCCACCCAGCCGGCCGCCAAGGAAGCGATTGCGCCATTGTCGAAGCGCAGCAAGCCTTCGCCATATTCATCGCAGTTGTAGCGCCCCAGCAGACGATCGACCTGCGCTGTTACGCACTCGACATCGCCAAGCAGCCACATCAACATATCCAGCGAGTGCGCGCCCAGATCGCCAAAGCCTCCACAACCCGCGCGCTCCAGTTCGGTCATCCAATAGAAGCCATCTTCGTACCAGCCGAGCCCGGGGTCGAACCAGCCAGCCAATGCGCCGTGATGTACGTTGCTGTGGCGCGCCCTAGTGATCGTGCCCAATGCGCCGTCATCGATCCATGCCTTCAGCTGGCGGCTGATCGGATAGCTGCGCATGAAATGGCCGATCTGGAAAATCACGCCGGCGGCATCAATGGCGCGCTGCATCCAAAAGGCATCGTCGGCGCTGCTGGCCAGTGGTTTCTCGACGAAAAGGTGCTTGCGGGCGGCACAGGCGGCTTCGACCAGTTCGCGGTGCAGGTTGGTCTCGGAGCAGACGATGACAGCATCAACAGCTTCATCGCTCAGGATGTCGCGGTAATCGCTGACAGCGATGCAGTTGCTGTGCTCGGCGGCGATGCTGGCGCGCTCCGGATCGCTGTCCCAAAGGGACTTGATGGTGAATTGCGCTGGACGGTCCAATATCGACCGGATGAATGACGGACTGTGAATGTGCGCCACGCCCAAGAAAGCGATTGTTTTCATGCGGTCTCCTTTTTGCGCGAATCAGCGCTAGTTGTACCACATTGATTCTTCGCCACAGAGGGCACAGCGGGTGTTGCAGGGGCGATGCTCGTGTCGCCCGCTTTTCGTAGGCGCCGTTACACACGGGCGACCCATTGGATCGCCCCTACCCTTTGTGTGCTTGTGGCAAAAGACCTTCCCCAGTTGTATTGCGGGGAAGGCGAGGGGGGTCAAAGCTGTTTCAGCAGTTCCTCTTTGCCGCGGCGTTCGCGGTAGCCATGCACGATCAAGCCAGGGCGGTCCATGCTCTGTCCAGCCCACTGGTCGTTGTGCGGGTCGCGAAAGCCCATGCGCACCATGCGCCGCGGATTGCTGGTCTGGTTGATATAGCTGCCGTGGATGCAATACAGATGAAAGACAACCACATCGCCGCGCTTGGCGGACACGGGCACGGTGTCTTCCAGCTTGTATTGCTTGGCGTCGAGGTGCGGCGAACAAGGACTGCCATCGGCATTTTGCAGCACATGGGGGATTTTGCCGCGCTTGTGCGAACCCGCCAGGAAGCGAATCTCGCCATTTTCATGAAAGGTATCGTCCAGGTGCACAAGGCAATCGACATAACGCCCATCGGCGTGCTCATAGAAGGGATAATCCTGGTGCATGGGGAAGGGATGCCCGGTCTGCGGCGGTTTGATGTGCATGGTGGTGTGGTGCAGCTCGACGCTGGAGTCCAGCAATTGCGAAAGCGCCTTTCCCAGCTTGGCGTGAGTCACCGCGCGCATCCAGGCATCGGAATACAGGTGCAGGTCGTGCATGGCGGTCAGCTTGACCTGCTTCTCCAGCTCTTCGTCAAAATAGACATCGCGCCAGGGACCTGACCAGCCGGGAGAGGTGATCGCCCAATCTTCGATCAGGCGGTCGAGGCTGTCAGAAAGCGCGCCGATCTCGTCTTCGTCAAAGACTTGCGGGATGCGCAAAAAACCGTTTTCGTGGAAGAAGTCGATCTGTTCCTGGGTCAGCATGGTACGGTTTCCTCGCTACACATTGTTTGCCTTCGCGGCGGGAGTATAGTGCTAATCGCTTGGCGCGCAAGCCCCTGCTGCCCAAAAGCGCCAAATTAGCCCTCTGCAGCTGTGATGGTGATGGTGTAGGCATCGACGCCGCGCCCACGATCATCTGCGCCCAGCAGAACCTCGTAGATGCCAGTTGCGCCGAAGGTGAGTGTGCCGCTGTTGCTGCGGCGGGCGTTGTCGAAGGCGAAGACGATGCTGCCGTCGGGCGCATAGATGGTCGCCAGCGGGGCGAAGAAGCCGGTGCCGCTCAAGCCGCGTCCGCCGGTGATAAGCTTGATATCGACTGTGCTGCCGGCGACGCCTTCAAAGCTGTAGCTGTGCCGGTCGTCTGCGCTTTGGATTTCGTCACCCGTATCTTCGCCCAAGACGATGACACCTTTCGCCACCGCGCCTTCTCGCTCGATGACGAAATCTGGCGGAGCGATAGTCGGCAGGGGCGTTGGCTGGGGCGCATCGCTTTCGATGCTGATCGTATAACCCTCTACGCCGCGTCCACGCTCGTCCGCGCCGATGACGATGTGGTATGTGCCGTCGGCTGCGAGCGTGAGATCGCCTTTCAGGCTGCGTTTGCTCTGGTCGAAAGCGAAGACGATCGCGCCATCGGGAGCGTAGAGGGTGGCCAGTGGCGCATAGAAGCCGGTGCCGCTCAAGCCCGCGCCGCCAGTTACCAGCTTGATGTTGAGCGTTTCGCCAGCGCTGCCCTGGAAGCTGTAGCTGTGGCGTTCGCTGGCATCGGCAATTTCATCGACCCGATCTTCGCCAAAACGTATCGCCCCTTTGTCCAGCGCGCCGTCGCGTTCGACAACGAAGTCGGGCACGACAACGCTAGCTGCGGCGGGTTGTGGCTCGGCAACCGCTGTTGGAATGGCTGTTGCGGTGGCTTCTGCCTCTTCAGGCGTTACGATGGCTGTTACAACGACTGTTTCCACTACCGTCTCGACGATCGTTTCCGGTTCGCGGTTTAGCGCCAGGATCACGCCCAGCGCGAAGCCCAGGATAATCAGCACAGCAGCGGCGATACGCTCGCGGTTGCGGCTGCGGCTGGATGCGGCCGCGGTGATGCTCTTGGGACGATTTTCGACCAAAGAGAGTTCTTGCGGCGCCACATCGCGCTCGTCATACAGGTAGCAAGCGGCTTCGTGTTTGGGTTTGTCCATCATGAAGAGAGGCGGCTGCACTTCCAGGCATTTGTCCATGCGGTGTGGGCAGCGCGGATAATAGCGGCAGCCTTGGGCGGCGGCCGTGCGCATCTCTTCTTCGCTGGGCAGCGAGATATCGACATCCCACTTATCAGTCGGGTCGGGCACGGGCACGCTGTCGATCAGCAGCTGCACATAGGGGTGCTGGGGCGCGTCGATGACATCCATAGCTGTGCCGCGCTCGGCGATGGTACCCTGGTAGAGCATGTAGATTTCATCGCCGATTTGGTAGGCGGTGCTGAGGTCGTGCGTGATGTACAAGAAAGAAATGCCGTGTTCGTCGCGCAGGCGCAGCATGGCGTCCAGAATCGAAGCGCGCAGGCTGGCATCGACCATGGAAACGGGCTCGTCGGCGACGATCAGCCTGGGCTTGATCATATAGGCCCGCGCCATCATGATGCGCTGACGTTGCCCGCCGCTGAGCTGGTGTGGATATTTACGCAGCACATCTTCGCCATACAAGCCGACCACATTCAAGCCGGCCTCGACCATATCGCGGTATTCGCTCTGGTTGTCGGACAAGCTGAAGTGGCGGTTGACCAGGTCAAAGACATGGTCGATGCGATAGAAGGGGTTGTAAACGCCGAAAGGATCTTGGAAAACCGCTTGCACATTGCGGCGATAGGTTTTTAGCTGGTCGCCGTCCATGTCGGTGATATCTTCGCCATCGAAGATGATCCGGCCCGATGTCAGCTTGATAAAGCCCAGCACGAGGTTTGCCAGCGTGGTTTTGCCGCTGCCGCTTTCGCCAGCGATGGTGGTGATGGTCGCCGGCGAGCCACCGATGGTCATATTGAAGTTGTCCAGCGCGACTACCGACTTCTTTTCGCCCAGGAAGCCGCCGCTGTAATAGATTTTCGTTGCGTCACGAATTTGCAATAGTGGCGAGGGCATTGGCTCTCCTCTCATGGAATTGCTCATCGTAGAGATGGCAGGCGACTTCGTGCAGGTCTTCTACCATGATCTGCGGCGGTTCGACTTCGGCGCAATGCTGCCAGGCGAAAGGACAGCGCAGGCGGAAGATGCAGCCAGAAGGCGGGTTGCGCGGGTCGTGCGTGATGCCTTCGGTGATCTTCAGCGGCTTGCGCTCTTTGATCGAGGGAATAGAGTCGATCAGCAGTTGCGTGTACGGGTGCAGGGGCTTGGCATAGACATTTTCCACCGGAGCGATTTCGACCATTTTGCCGGCGTACATGACAGCGATGCGGTCGACGATCTGCGCCAGCAAGCCCATATCGTGCCCGATGACGATCAAGGAAACGCCGATTTCGTCTTTCACCTTGATCAATGTCTGCGCGACAATGCGCTGCACAACCACATCCAGGGCGCTGGTGGCTTCGTCGGCGATGACCACGGTCGGATGCAGCGCCACGCCCATGGCGATGCAGACGCGCTGCTTCATGCCGCCGCTCAGCTCGTGCGGGTACATGTTGTAGATGCGGTTGGGCAAGCCAACATTGCTGAATAGCTCGAATATCCGTTCGCGCAGCGCCTCGCGGTCTTTCTGCTTGCCCTCGTGCGCTTCAATCACATCAGTGATCTGATCTTTGACGCGCATGGTCGGGTTCAGCGAGTTCATCGCGCCTTGCGGGATCAACGACAAGCCGGTCCAGCGGAACTTGCGCAATTCTTCTTCTTCCAGGTTCAGCACTTCTGTGCCATCGACCTCGATGCTGCCATTCACGATGTAGCCGGGCGGCTGGACGAGCTGCAAGATGCCATAGGCCGTGGTCGATTTTCCGCAGCCGCTTTCGCCCACCAGCCCCAGCGTCTCGCCTTCGTAGAGATTGAAGCTGATATCGCTGACGGCGATGACATCGCCCTGGGGCGTGGCATAGTGGATGCGCAGCTTTTCGACCTTGAGGACGGTGCGGCTGTCGCTGCCGTTTCGCTTTTCACTCATAGATTTCGGGCTCTCCCCTAGTTGGCTTTGCGCAGGCGCGGGTTGGCGACTTCATCCAAGCCCAGGCTGATCAGCAGCAGAGCGACAAAAACAATCGACAAAGTGACTGTCGGGACGCCCCACCACCACCACATATTGCGGAAGAGCGCGCCTGCCTCGATGGAGAAGAATATCGCCACGCCCAGCGAGGGGATGCGCTGGGGACCGAAGCCCAGCACCTCCAAGCCCACCGCCGAGATGATGGCTCCCTGCATATTGCCAATGTAGCTGGCCGCCAGATAAGGCAGCAAATTGGGCATGATCTCTTTGAACATGATATCGCGCACTGGCACGCCAGAAAGCCGCGCCATTTGCACATAACCGCTCTCGCGCATGCTGAGCACTTGAGCGCGAATGTAACGCGTGGGCGTCGCCCAAGAGAATAATGAAATCAGCAGCGCCATGGTGAGCAGATCCACCCGTCCAAGCACCGCCTGGATGACGATAAGCACCAACAATGATGGAATGGTGATGGCGATATCGACGGCTAATCGAATCACATCATCAAAGATGCCGCCCAGGAAGCCCGCCATGAAACCTAATATGATGCCGGCGATCATGCCCACCGTCGCCGCGACCACGCCCACAAAAATGGTTCGGGGCGTGCCGACAATCCACAGCGCCAACATATCGCGACCGCTGTTTTCTGTGCCCAGCGGATGTTCGGGGATGCCTTCTTGCCCGCGCCAGTTGCTGAAGCCGACAGGCGGCAGGTTGAGAGGCGCTCTCGCGGACAAAGCCAGGTCAGTATCCCATAGCTGATAGCCAAGGAAAATCAGAAAGAACATGAAGCCAAGGATTCCGGCGCCGCTCAAAAACTTCCAATTCAACCAGGGATTGTCAAATCGGTTGAGCAGACCGGCTTTTTTGGTGCCGCCGGCGACGGGAGCGTCTTTGACCGTGATGTCTTCCGCCATGTCTATCTCCCTTCCAGGCTAATGCGCGGGTCAATCAGCGGATAACTCAAGTCGATGATCAGCACCGCCAGGGCGCTCGTGGTAATCAAGATGAACGATGTGCCTTGGATGAGCCCGAAATCCTGCTCGCGTAGGGCGGTGAAGATGAGCGTGCCCATGCCGTTGTAATTGAAGATGACTTCGACCAGCACAGCGCCGTTGACGAGGGTGCCGATCGAAACAGCCAGCGCCGTCATCTGCGGCAGGATGGCATTGCGGATCATGTAGCGGTAGAGGACATAGAAGGGTTTCAAGCCCTTTGCCTGCGCCAGGATCATGTAATCCTCGCCCTCGATGGTGATCATCATGCCGCGCATGCCCAGCGCCCAGTAGCCGAAGGTCACCAGCACGATCGCCATCGCCGGCAGGAAGCCATGGTGAATCACATTGGCGATGAACTCCAGCGTGAGGGCAGGCGTCATGCCAAAGCCGTAGGAATAGGTCTGTGGGAACCACTTAAATAAGAAGCCGAATACATAGACGAGCAGCAACCCGGCCAGCAGTGGCGGTATCGAGGTGAACATCATCGAGATCGGGATCATGACCCTGACCATTCGCGGCGTCTTGTTCCAAACCAGCAGCGCTCCACACAAGTTGCCGACGACGAAGAAAATCACGGTGGCGACGCCGACCAAGCCCAGCGTCCAAGGCAGGGCGCGGCCGACGAGTTCCGATACGGTGGAGGGAAAGCGCGCCATTGAGTAGCCGAGGTCGCCGCGCAGCAGCCCGGTCAGATAGCGCACATATTGCACATAGACGGGGTCATTCAAGCCGAATCGTTCTTTCCAGCCTTCAATGATCAGGTTGGAGTTTTCCACAAAACCAGCTTGATACGAAAGCCGCGCCACCATTGCCGCGATGGGATCGCCCGGCGCCAGGCGCGGGATGATAAAGATCAAAGTGGCTGCCACCCATAGTGTGAGGAAAAATACCAATAGTCGGCGGACCAGGTAATTAAGAGAAATTCCTCCCATGCCAGCGCCCCTTTAACTTGTCGTTTGCGATGCTAAAAAGATAAATCAGCAACAGGTCTGCCAACAAATTATACAGTGTCTTTGCCAATTATCGACGCCGTGGGAAGAGGCTGGGGCAGTTGCCCCAACCTCGGGATTGTGCTTGGTCAATTACATTCCAGCTTTGGTGATTTCCTGGAAGAATTGATGCGTCGATTGCCACCAGGTTGCCGGGTGGTTCCAGTTGTTCTCGCTGGTCGGCCAGCCTTCCCAGTAGGTGCTGTTGAAGGGGATCAGCTTGGTGGCCTGGTTCAGCGGGATGAAGGGCAGGTCTTCGTAGAGGTAGCCATAGGCTTCTACGACCATGTCGATGGCATCCGGATGGCCCAAGGGCAGGGAACCCAGCGCGCCAACGATTTCGCTGTAAGCCTCATTGTTCATGCCATCCCAGCGGACATGGTTGTTGCCGCCGCTGTTGGGCTCGCCAACGGGCACCCACCAGCGGGAGGTGTAGCGATCCAGCGAAGCCCAAGGCTCGTTGATGGAACCGCAGGCATCCCAGTCGGTGGTGGATTCGTAGTTGCCGAAGCGCTTGTTGTCGCCCCAGGTCGCGCCAGCGATGACCGCGGCATTCGCCTCAATGCCGAAGGTCTGCAGCTGCTCGACCAGGTTGGTGGTGATGCGGCGCTTCTCGACGAAGCCTTCGTGTACCTGGATTTCCAGGCTCAGCGCTTCGCCGTCCATGTCGACCCAGCGGCCATCATCGTTGCGGGAGTAGCCGTTCTTCTCCAGCAGCGCGGCAGCGGCATCGAGGTCGGCTTCGGTGTTGAAGCTCATGCCAGCATCTTCAATGGCATCGATGTAGGGGAACATGCCACCATATTCGACGTAGAGGGTACGCGAAGGAATGGTCACGCCTTCATAAGCGATGTCAATGACTTGCTGGCGGCTGATGGCGTGGTTGATCGCCCAGCGCATTTCCGGGTTGTCCCAAGGCGCGACTTGCGTCTGGAAGGACAACTGGCGCGGGCAGGGATCCAGCCATACGAAAGGCATGCCTTCGACCCAGGCGAAGATATTGTCGTTCTGCGCCTGCATGGCTTCGAACGCGCCCAAGGTGACATCCATGATGCTGTCCAGCTCGTTGGCGACAGCCATGGTGGTGCGGATCTGGTCATTGCCGGTTACGACCCAGACGGCGCGCTGCGGTTCGGGCAGCTTGAAGACGCCGGTCTTGGCGCCCCACCAATCATCATTGCGATCGTAGACCCAGCTGGTCTCGTTGGCGGAGGTGATGACATAGGGACCGGTGCCGAGGGGCCAGCCTTGTTCGGGATCGAAGAACTTGAAGGTGAAGGGATCCTTGTCGTGCCAGACATGCTCGGGAAGCATATTGATGCCACCCCAGATGCGGACGGAGAAGAAGTCCAGCTGGAAGCGCGGGTTGGGCTGCGTCAGGTTGAACTGCACCGTCAGGTCGTCGACTTTCTCGACACTATCGACCCAGGTGTGGACGTTGCCGGCATAGCTGAGCGATTGTGTTTCGTCATCCAACAGCAGTTGAATGGTGAAGACGACATCGTCGGCGTTGAAAGCCTCGCCATCGGACCATTCCGCGCCTTCGCGCAGGTTGAGGGTCCAGACATCCAGCGAGTCGTTGGCGCTCATGCTCTCAGCCAGCCAAGGCATGATTTCGCCGGTCTCATAGTTGAGGATGAAGAGCGGCTCGGCAACAGCCTGATGCAAACCCTTGTTGCGGTGGTTGTTGGGCAGCAGGAAGTTCATTTGGTCGTAATTGGCGATCGCGCCGGCAGGACCGTCAATATCGAAGATGACGGTATCTTCACGCGCGACATCTTGGGCGGCAGCCGTGAAGCTGAACGCCGCGATAACCGCGACCAGAAGGACGAACAGAAGTGTTCTCGCTTTCATGTGTTGTTCTCCTACACACTAAGCCGATTAAAAGGGACTGCCTGCTCCAGAATTGGTTCGCCATCCTAAGACTGAATGGCGGGCGCGCCGGCGGCACCCTGGATTGCCAAAACCGAGAGATTGCGCTGTGTCGATAGCGCCTCCTTTCGTGTATGTGGACTGGATGACTTGCGAAAAATCTGCCTGGCAGCGTGGGCGCGCCCAGCGAACCGTGGTTGGGAACGCTCTCAGTTGCGGGCTGGGGCGATGCGCCTGCGGGGTTGTTTTGCGCATGAATACCAATGCGTTAAGCAAAGTTGACCAATAACGCGTACATATAGCAATGTACGGCACAATAAAATAACACGGCTTGTGGCGCTATGCAATAGGCGAGTTTTGGCGGATTTGCATTGCCGCGCGAGGATGCCTGGCGCGAAACACCCTACACAACGAAGCCGACGCTCGACTATACTGCCGATTAGTGAACAGGAGGGACTGGCGCTGTGTGGCAGCCCAACCAAAAACCGACCCCATTGCCCAAGCTGATCGTGATTCTCGTGGGCTCAGCGCTGGCCTTCATCGCGCTGATCTTGTTGCTCGCCGATATCAAATGCAACTATGACATCGAGAATTGGTGGGCGGCGCCCTATCCAGGCGCAGAGACTGTCAGCGTCCAGCACGATGACTGGTATCGTCCGCGCGCGCTCTTTGAGACTGTCTGGGTGCTGCGCAGCGATGACGATGTCGAAACGGTCAAACAATGGTATCGCGAGAAGACGCTCTTCGTGCTGGATGAAGAACGCAGTCGCGGCTTGGCCTACTCCGACTATCGCGTGCAAGAAGCCGACGACGGCGGCAGCTTGATCGTGCTCTTCAGCAGCTGCGGCATGTGACGCGCTCGTGAAGATAGCTGCCTTCCCCAAATGCTACTTGGAAGACATCGCCGGCGGCGGCATGACCGTCTTCGAGTGGATCGAGATGGCTGCCGAACTGCCTGCCGAAGGCTTGGAGATGTACGAAGGCTTCTTCACCAGCCTGGACGACAGCTATATCCGCAGCGTCGGTGAAGCCATCGCCGAAGCCGGTTTCGCCATGCCCATGCTCTGCTGCTCGCCCGATTTCACCAATCCTGACGCCGACGCCCGCAAACGCGCCATCGACCGCGAAGCCCGCATGATCCGCATAACGCGCTTGCTGGGCGGGGCGGGCGCAGTCTGCCGCGTGCTCAGCGGGCAGCGCTATCCCGAAGTCCCTCGCGAGCAAGGCATCAACATGGTGGTCGAGTGCATCGAGCAGGTCATCCCGGTTGCGCGCGAAAACGGCGTCGTGCTGGGCTTGGAAAATCACTACAAAGACGGCTTTTGGCGCTATCCAGAGTTCGCGCAGAAGCTGGATGTTTTCCTGGAGTTGCTGGATGCCATCTCCGAGCGCGAGCACTTCGGCGTTCAATACGACCCGTCCAACGCCATTGTGGCTGGCGATGATCCCTTGGAGCTGCTGCGGGCGGTGGCGGGGCGCGTGGTCAGCATGCACGCCAGCGATCGCTTCTTGACTCCTGGCGCGAGCCTGGCTGCCTTGCGCGATAGTGACGGCACGATCGGTTATGCGCCAGAATTGCAACATGGTGTCACCGGGCGGGGATTGAACGACTACGATGCCATTTTCGCCATCTTGCGCGATGTCGGTTACAGCGGCTGGGTCAGCATTGAAGATGGCATGAATGGCCTAGATGAAATGCGCGAGTCGCTGCTCTTCTTGCACGAGATGCGCGGCAAATATTTTTCATAATTATCAGTTGCCTGGACGACCGCGAAGGGAAGAGACATGCAAGCGCTGATCAAATATGGACGCGCCGACAAAAATGTGGAATTGCGCGATATCCCGCAGCCAGCCGACCCCGCGCCCGGGCAAGTCATTGTGCAAGTGCGGGCGGCCGGCGTCTGTGGCAGCGACCTGCACATGTGGCGCGAACATCAAAGCTGGGAGATCAAGCTGCCGCTGGTGCTGGGGCACGAGTTCTGCGGCACGATCGCTGCGATAGGCGATGGCGTGCGCGGCTTTGCAGAGGGCGATCGCGTGGCGGTGGAGACGGCGGCGGAAGTCTGCGGCGTCTGCGCCTTTTGCCACAGCGGCGATTACAACCAGTGTCCAGAGCGGCTGGGTTATGGCGCGCTCTATGATGGCGCGTTCACGCAGTTTGTCAGCGCCCGCCAGCAGATCTTGCATCCTATCCCGGACAATGTGCCATTCGAGCAGGCCTCGCTGACCGAGCCGATCTGCGTGGCCTACAACGCGCTGGTGGAGAAGACGCCGGTCCTGCGGCCAGGCGACAGGGTGGTCATTCAGGGGCCCGGTCCCATCGGCATGATGGCGCTGCTGGTGGCCAAGCTGCGTGGCGCTGGCGAAATCATCATGCTGGGCACGCGGCAAGACAAGCGGCGTCTGGCTGTGGCGGCTGCAATCGGTGCGACGCACACGCTGGACATCGACGAGAACGACCCGCTGGAGCTGATCCGCGAGTTGGGCGATGGCTTTGGCGCAGACCTGGTGGTCGATTGCAGCGGCGTTTCTATCGCGCTGCAGCAAGCCATGCAGCTGGTGCGCCCCAATGGCATCATCACTAAGATCGGCTGGGGACCACAGCCGCTGGATTTCTCGCTGGATCCGCTGGTGCAAAAGGCTGTGACCTTGCAGGGCAGCTTCAGCCACTTGCATGCCACCTGGGAGCGAGCGCTGGGCTTATTGAGCAGCGGACAGATCGACCTGGCGCCCATCATCGGCGGACTGTATCCGCTGGCGGATTGGCAGGCGGCTTTTGAGCAGATGGAAGCGGGCGTCAATGTGAAGTCGGTGCTGCTGCCCAGCTAATCGGTCGGGTTCGGCAAACCCATCTCTGCCAGCGCCAGCCGCAGCGCCTCCAGCGGCAAACCAACCACATTGCTGTAACTGCCCTCAATGCGCGCCACGGGACAAAAAGACTCGTTCTGGATGGCATAGCCACCAGCTTTGTCGAAAGGATCGCGGCTGGCGATGTAGGCGGCGATTTCGTCAAGATTGTATTCGCGCATGTGCACGATGGTGCGCGCATGGCGGGTGATGCTGCGCGGAGAGTCGCCAGCGCGTTGCACGGTGAAGCCGCTGATGACGGTGTGCGCCTGGCCACGCAAACGCAGCAGCATGGATCGCGCAGCTTGGGCATCGTGCGGCTTGCCAAGCAGATCGCCATTGTGCTCGACGATGGTATCGGCGGCGATGATCACGGTGGGCTGGTGGTCGATTTGCGTCAGGACGGCGGCGGCTTTTTGTCTGCTCAGGCGCTCGGCATAGTCGAGCAGATTCTCTCCAGGCAGCCGCGATTCGTCGATGGCCGGCGCGATGATGTCAAAGCGCAAACCCAGCTGGGCGAGCAACTGCTTGCGGCGAGGCGATGATGAAGCGAGGATGATGCGCATGGTTGTCTTTTTACCACATCGCGCCAGAACTAACCCCCCTCGGTCCCCCCGACAGGTCAGGGGGAAGCGCAATCTGCGAGATTGGGATGGCGTTGAGAGCGCAGCGAATCACGAGATAGAACATAGAACACATGGATTATCCTCTGTGTCTCCGCGCCTCTGTGGCAAAAATCCTTTATGTCCTTTATGTCTTTTGGGTTAAGTAAGAAGCGCGTAAATTCGCTCTGGCGCGCCACCAAATGCGGCGATTTTTCGTTATAATCCGTATAGGCAACCCGCAATAGGGCTTTGTCGGGCAGCGACATTGACTAGGAGACAGACACATGCAAATGAGAAATGATGGATTCATCATAGATGCGCAAAAGCCCAAGGGCAAGCCGTTGGAAGGCCTGCAGCTGAATGCGGTGATGCGCAATGTCTATGGCTGGATGACGATGGGCTTGCTGGTGACGGCGGCGATCGCGCTGGGCGTCAGCAACAGCGGCATGATCCCCAACCAGATGGTGATGATATTGGCGATCTTCGCGCAGTTGGGCATCGTCTTTGGTTTGAGCTTCGCCATCAAGCGCATATCGGCGACGGCGGCGGGCATGCTCTTCTTCGTGTATTCGGCGCTGACGGGGTTTACGCTTTCGATCATATTCGTGGTCTTCACGTTGGGTTCGATCGCGGCGGCTTTCTTCAGCACGGCGGGCGTCTTCGCGGCTATGACCCTAGTCGGGCTGACGACCAATGTCGATTTGAGCAAGTACAGCGCCTACTTTATGATGGGCTTGCTGGGGCTGATCATCGCCAGCGTCGTCAACATCTTCTTGGGCAGCACGATGATCGAATTCGTCATCAGCATCTTTGGCGTGCTGCTGTTCACTGGTTTGACCGCTTATGACACCCAGCGCATCGCGGCGATGGCAGCCGACCCGCGCATGACGGTGGATGCCGAAAGCACGTTGAAATTCAGCATCATGGCGGCGCTGACGCTGTATCTGGATTTCATCAATCTGTTCATCTTCCTGCTGCGTCTCTTCGGCAGCGGTCGGGATTAACTCGGGCAGGGGCGATCCACTGGGTCGCCCGCCAAGCCCCGCAAAGCCTAGCGGGTCTTGCGTTTGCGATAGCTAAGCAGCGTCAGGGTGGCGAATACGCCGCTGGCAGCCCACAGCAGAAAAGGCACATTCAGCGCCACAGTCGAAAGCGCATTGCCCAATGGCGGCGTGATGGATGTGCCGAGGTTTTGCCAGATGCCGCCGAAGCCCAGCGCGCTGCCCATCAAAGCCAGATCCAAGCCCTCGACCTCGGTGATAGACGCGCCTTTTAACGCCATGAAGCTGTCAAAGCAGCAGCCTGCCAGCGCCATCGCCAGCAGCACGCCCCAATAACTATCGCCAACCAGGAACATCAGCGCCGTGCCGATGCTCATCATGGTGGTGGCAAATGCCATGACCAGCCGGCGATTGCCCAGCCTGTCGGATAAATGCGAAAGCGGCACCACGCTGACCAAGCTGAAAAAGAAGAAGACCGTAATTGCCGTATCCGCCTCGACCGCGCCCCAGCCGATCTCGCGCAGATACGTGGGCACATAGCCGACCAATCCGCGCATCAGTCCCAGCACGCCAAACACCGACAGCGCGATCACCCACAGCTCGCGGAAGCGCGCCACCGTCCGCAAGTTGCGCAACATCCCGCGCAGGTCGAGCGGCTGTGTGGGACGGCGGGTTCTGTTGGGCGGATGCAGGAAATACCAGAGCGCCGCCATCACAATCGCGCAGACGCCCAGGAAGATCAACACATTGCGCCAGCCACCCAGCAGCGGCGAAAGCACTGTGGCGCTCAAACGCGAACCCAGCATCAGCCCGGTGGCGAAACCCGCCGACATGACGCCCGATGCGAAACCCAGCTGGCGCGAGGCAAACCATTCGCGATTCAGCTTGACAAAGTTCATGGGCAGAATGGGCTGCACCATGCCAAACAAGAATGATGTGATAAACAGCGACCAAAAGTCGACCGCAAAGCCACGCAGCGCGCCGCTGATCCCCGTGGCGAGGCACAGCAGCACCAACGTACGCCGCGTGCCGAAGTAGTCGATGAAGCTGCCGCCCAGCACCGATGTGAAAATGCCCATCACCGAGCCGACGCCCCAGATCACGCCGATCTGCACCAGATCCAGCCCCAAGGCGCCGGCGACCTCGCTGAACATGGCGGACAAGCCAGTCGTAGGGAAGCCCATGACGATGAAGCCAGACAATGTGACCATGGCCAAAATCACCCAACGGTAGGGCGAGTCGGTGCGATGGGCTTGGTCGAGGGGCAGCGACATGTTGCGTCCGGCCGACTTGTAGACAGCACGGCAATGGTAACGCGCGCTGCCCGAAAATGATACGGCGCGCAAGGCAGTGTACTCGGCGGTAAAATAACAAGTGGAAGAGATTGCCCAGATACAGCGCGTCTGGCGGCTTGTCCAGTTGCGCGCGATGTGTTCAAATTCGCGATGCATGTCAGGCAGCACAGGAGACAGCGCTATGTCCTACCTATCGCGGCGAGCCAATGAAAAAGAGATGCGGGCGGCGGGGCGGCTGCCCGATGGGCAATCGCTGACCGAGAAATTCCCCGTGCTGACCTATGGACCAACGCCGTCTTTTGAGCCAGCCAGTTGGGATCTGCGCGTCTTTGGCGCGCTGGAGCGGCCACGGCGCTGGAGCTGGGACGAATTCACCCAGTTGCCGCGCGGCGAGCTGACCTGTGATATCCACTGCGTTACGCGCTGGAGCAAGTTCGACACGCGCTGGGAGGGCGTTTTCTTCCGCGACTTTCTGCGCGAGCTGCGGCTGACGGACGAGGCGCGCTATGTCATCGCCCACTGCGAATATGGCTATACGACCAATCTGCCGCTGGCGGCGATGGACGATGATGATGTCATGCTGGCGGTCAAGTACGATGGCAGATGGCTGCACGAGCCGGACTTGATCGAGCATGGCGGTCCGCTGCGCACGCTGGTGCCCAAACGCTACTTCTGGAAGAGCGCCAAGTTTTTGCGCGCGCTGGAGTTCAGCCCGGTCGACAAGCCGGGATTCTGGGAGCAAGGCGGCTATCACAACGAGGGCGATCCCTTCCAGGAGCAGCGCATGCGCCGGCGGAGATGGTAGGCGGCCCTTTTTCTCCCCTCGCCCCCCGAAAAGTCAGGGGGAGGCACAACCCCCCTCGCCCCCCGAAAAGTCAGGGGGAGGCACAACCCCCCTCGGTCCCCCCGAAAAGTCGGGGGGAGGCAAACCCGCCTCGCCCCCCGAAAAGTCAGGGGGAGGCACAACCCCCCTCGGTCCCCCCGAAAAGTCGGGGGGAGGCAAACCCGCCTCAGTCGCAAAGGCCGATCGTCTCGACGAAGTCGGCGCTGAGCCAGCCCTTCTGCCCGTGATAATCGACCTTGAACCAGCCCTCCGCGCGCGCCTCCGCTGTCAATGTCACATTGTAGGGGATGAGCGGTTGTATGACAGCGCCGCCGGGACTGGCGCGGA